>Ga0157375_10002238_pt1 | contig 16732 bp, 10 predicted proteins | sample M35metaG_FD_115311 | JGI IMG/M metagenome (GOLD analysis project Ga0157375, IMG submission 115311) | Miscanthus rhizosphere microbial communities from Kellogg Biological Station, Michigan, USA - M3-5 metaG | ecosystem: Host-associated > Plants > Roots > Rhizosphere > Soil | place: USA: Michigan...
AGCACGCCCTTGAAGTCGCCGCCGAGGTAGCCGACGTTGTCGGTCTCGCCGTTCGGCCCGGGAATCGGTACATCGAAAGTGCGGTGAGCGCCGCCCTGATCGCGCTGGTCGTTGGCCGGGTCGCCGTTGACAAAGCGATCGGTGACGACGAAGTAGATCGCGTTGCTGGCGAACGGTTCGTTCGTGCCGTAGAAGGGCCCCGGGATGTCATGGGCGATCGCCGATGAGCAGGCCGCGAGTCCCACGAACAGTAGCGTGAAACGAGAGACGTGAGACGTGAGACGGAAGAGCCCGCGGCGTTGGCTGCTCATGGCACCTCTATCTTCGTTCACCGAACAATCGCGCTTTTTTCCAACGTATCTCATGTTCCCCTCGCAGCTCCGTCTCACGTCTCACGTCTCACGTCTCACCTCTCCCTCACCCGCAAAGTACACACTCCCGCAACGATCAGACTCATGCCTCCGATCAGCAGTGCGTTGATCGGCGCATTGCCGAAAAAAGTCTTGAGCAGGAACCCGAGCACGCTCGCCGCGAGCAACTGCGGAATCACGATGAAGAAATTGAAGATGCCCATGTACACGCCCATCTTCTCGGCCGGCAGACTGTCGGACAGCAGCGCGTACGGCAGCGACAGGATCGAGGCCCAGGCGAAACCGACGCCGGCCATCGACAGCAGCAGCCACTGCGGATCGCGGATCAGCAGGAACGAGATCAGGCCGAACCCGCCGAGGCAAAGGTTCACCAGGTGGCTGACGCGCAGGCCGAAACGCCGCGTCATGGCGGGGATCAGTAACGCGGCCAGCGCGGCAAACGCGTTGTAGGCGGCGAACAGCACACCAACCCAGTTGGCGCCATCGTTGTAGGCGACGGACTGCGTGTCGGACGAGCCGAAGTGCACCGCGGTCACCGCGGAGGTCGTGTAGATCCACATCGCGAACAGGGCGAACCACGAGAAAAACTGCACGACCGCGAGCTGGCGCATCGTTGCCGGCATCGCGTGCATGTCGGCGACGATGTCGGTGAAAAGATTGCGCGAACGGCTCAAGCCGACCGCAATCTGCACGGCACCATAGGCGGCGAGGCCGCCGGCCAGCAGATACAGCTGCTTGTCGACGTGCGTGAAGTAGACCAACGCAATGCCGGCGGCGCCGGCGGCGAGCCACAGCCACGGCGCGTAACCGCCGGCCCTTCCCGGCCGTTCCAGCCGTGCCGGCCTGGATCGATCGAACTCGGCGAGCTGGTCCGGCGGATATTCCCGTGTCGACAGCACGGTCCAGCCGATCGCCCCGAACAAAGCGACCGCGCCGGCATAGAACGCGTACTTCACCGTGTCGGGTATCGCGCCGGCCGCCGCGGTGTTGCTGATGCCGTATTTCGCGAACGCCCATGGCAGCGCGCTGGCGACAACCGAGCCGACGCCGATGAAGAAGCTTTGCATCGCGTAGCCGGTCGGCCGCTGCGCCGACGGCAACTGGTCGCCGACGAATGCACGGAACGGTTCCATCGAAATGTTGATCGAAGCGTCGAGGATCCAGAGCAAACCGGCGGCGACCCACAACACCGGCGAGTTGGGCATGGCGATCAGCGCCAGCGTCGCCAGAATTGCGCCCGCGAGGAAATACGGCCGGCGCCGGCCCAGCGGGCCCCAGGTCCGGTCGGAAAAATAGCCGACGATCGGCTGCACGAGCAGCCCGGTCAGCGGCGCCGCGATCCAGAGCGCGGGGATGTCGTCGACGCTCGCGCCGAGCGTCTGGAAGATGCGGCTGACATTCGAATTCTGCAGCGCAAAGCCGAACTGGATGCCCATGAAGCCGAAGCACATGTTCCAGATTTGCCAGAAGGACAGGCTGGGTTTTTGCGTCATGGCGAGTGCTTTGACTCCAGCCTCTGACGGTTCGCGGCGGCGTAGATCACCGAATGAGGCGGCAGTTTCAACTCACCGGCGTCGATCTGTCCACGACGTGGCCCTGGACATTCGACCTGTCGCAGCACGAGGGATTCGGGAATCGGAATCGTCGCCGCAGATTCGCCAAGATTGATGGCAACGAGGATCGAGTGGTTTTCCAGTGTCCGCGTGAACAGCAGCAGCGGTTCGGGCGCCTCGAGAAAACGTATATCGCCCCAGCGCAGCGCTTCCTGCTTCCGGCGCCAGCGCATGAAGCCGCGAAATCCGTTCAGCACCGACTCCGGATCGGCCTCCTGGTGCGAGACCGCGAGCGCGCGGTGACAGTCTGGAATTGGCAGCCACGGCTTTACGCTGCTGAAGCCGGCGCCATTGTCATCGGTCCACGGCATCGGCGTACGGCAACCGTCGCGGCCCTTGAAGTTCGGCCAGAACGCGATGCCGTAAGGGTCCTGCAACTGGTGAAACGCCACATCGGCTTCGGGCAGGCCGAGTTCCTCGCCCTGGTAGATGCATACCGTTCCACGCAGCGACGCAACCATGGCGGTCAGCAATTTTGCCAGTGCCGGCGAGGGCGAATTACCGCCCCAGCGGCTCAGCACGCGTTTGACGTCGTGGTTCGAGATCGCCCAGCACGGCCAGCCGTCGGTCATCCGGCTTTCGAGCGCCTCGACGGTGCGGCGGATATGCGCGGCCGAAAAATCGTCGCCGAGCAGTTCGAAGCTGTACGCCATGTGCAGGCGATTGCCGTTCGTGTAATCAGCCATCGCGGTCAGCGAATCTTCGGCGGATATCTCGCCGAGCGTCGCCGTGCCGGGGTAACGATCGACGAGCGCGCGCAGTTCTTCGAGGAACGCCAGGTTCTCGGGCTGGGTGTTGTTGAAGTAGTGGTATTGGAATGCGTACGGATTGTCCGGGCTGAAACCGCGCCCGACGCGCTCGCTCTCGGGTTTGGGCGGATTGTCGCGCAGCTGGCGGTCGTGGAAACAGAAGTTGATCGCGTCGAGCCGGAACGCATCGACGCCCTTGTCGAGCCAGAAACGCAGGTTGTCGAGTGCTGCGCCTTGCACTTGCGGATTGTGGAAGTTCAGGTCGGGCTGCGAGGTCAGGAAATTATGCAGGTAGTACTGCTCGCGCCGCGGTTCCCAGCGCCAGGCGACGCCGCCGAAGATCGACATCCAGTTGTTCGGTGGCGTGCCGTCGTCCTTCGCCTCGGCCCAGACGTACCAGTCCGCTTTCGGATTGGTCTTGCTCTCGCGGCTTTCGCGAAACCACTCGTGCGCGATCGAGGTGTGGCTCAGCACCTGATCGATCACCACCTTCAGGCCAAGCGAGTGCGCCTTGACCAGCAGCTGCTCGAAGTCCGCCATGTTTCCGAACAACGGGTCGACCTGGCGATAGTCGGCGATGTCGTAACCGAAGTCCGCCATCGGCGACTTGAAGAAAGGCGAGATCCAGATCGCGTCGACGCCGAGGCTGGCAATGTAATCCAGGCGCTCGATAATGCCCGGCAGGTCGCCGACGCCATCCCCGTTGGTATCCAGAAAACTGCGCGGATAAATCTGATAGATGACGGCTCCCCGCCACCATGTCGAATCGGACATCAGTTTCTGCTCCGCGTGACTGTCGGCGCACCGCACGGCACGCGTCCCCATTTCGTGTGACAGCTTAGCGTGCCTGTCTGCCCTGAAAAGGGCCTGCATACGTATTCGGTGCGCGGCGGCATCGGTGCGTCTCAACAACGTGACACTCGCCTGCGCCGGCCGGACCGCAGTCCGGGCGTGCTTCCGCGGCCACTGCAGGACGGCGTTTGCGCTATCCTCGAATCAACCAACGAATGAGGACTCCGCGCATGCTTCAGCGGCGATTGATTCCGGTTCCGGCACTGGCCGACAACTACATCTGGCTGCTGGCAGGAAACGATGGCCGCTGCCTGGTCGTCGATCCTGGCGAGGCGCCGCCGGTGCTGGCGACGCTGCAGCGCGAGCGGCTGACGCCGACGGCGATCCTGCTGACCCATCATCATCCGGATCACATTGCCGGCGTCGGCGGAATTCTCGCGGCCTGTCCCGGACTGCCGGTGATCGCGCCGCACGACGAGCGCATCGCGACCGCAAAGCGGCGCGTCGCCGACGGCGAACGCGTGCAAATCGACGCGCCGCGCGCGGACTTCGAAGTCATCGGGACTCCCGGCCACACGCGCAGCCATATCGCCTTCTTTGGCGCCGGCGTCGTGTTTGCCGGAGACACGCTGTTCAGCGTCGGCTGCGGCCGCATGTTCGAGGGCACGCCGCCAGTGATGCTCGCTTCGCTCGATCGCCTTTCGCAGCTTCCCGGCGACACGCAGCTGTGCTGCGGCCACGAATACACGCTGGCAAACTGCGCGTTTGCGCTGAGCGTCGACGCCGGCAACGCCGATTTGCAGCGGCGCGCCGAACAAGCACGAGCATTGCGCGCGCGTGGCGAGCCAACCGTTCCGGTCGCCCTTTCGCTCGAGCAGGCGACGAATCCGTTCCTGCGCGTCGACACGCCGGCGATTCGCGCGAGCTGCGCGGACGCCATCGGTGCGGCCGGGGCGGAAGACCGCGTTGCGCGCTTTGCCTGGCTGCGGCGCGAGAAGGACAGTTTCCGCGCGCCAGCGTAAGCGCAAATTTGAGACTCCCTTCTCCCGCTGGCGGGAGAAGGTGGCCGGCAGGCCGGATGAGGGTGGCGCCAAAAAAAAAACGCGTCGCAGCGCCCACCGCCACCCTCACCCGCGCGCTTCGCGCGCGACCTCTCCCGCCAGCGGGAGAGGTGATCAAGTCGCGCCCGGCGCGACCGTCAGGGCAGCTTCTCGAGGACAGGCGCAAGCACCGGCCAGACCGTCTCGAGCACGCGCGGCTCGGCCGTGGCCAGCGGATGCAGGCCATCTTCCTGCATCAGCTTGGGATCGGTTGCGACGCCTTCGAGCAGGAACGGGACCAATGGCGCATTGAATTCGCGGGCAATGTCCCGATACATGTTGCGCAGCCCGTCGCGATATTGCGGGCCGTAGTTGATCGGCAGCTCGATTCCGACCAGCACGATTTTCGCGCCGGCGTCACGGCAGGTCTTGAGAATGCGTTGCAGGTTTGCGTGGATTTCCTCGATCGCAAGTCCGCGCAGCCCGTCGTTGGCGCCGAGTTCGATCAGCACCAGCGCCGGCGCGTTGTCGGCAAGCAGCTTCGGCATGCGGGCCAGCCCGCCGGCGGTCGTCTCGCCGCTGATGCTGGCGTTGACGACGCGGTAGTGACGTTGCGGGGTCTGCTGCTGCAGGCGTTGATCGAGCAGCGTGATCCAGCCGGATTCGGGCGCAATGTGGTACGCCGCGGACAGCGAATCGCCGAGCACGAGAATCGTCCGCGACGACCCTGTGGGCGGAGCTCCGGGCGATGCAAGAGCCGGAAAAAAGAGCAACAGACACAGGATCAGAGAGCGCATGAGCACCGACATCAAGATTCAGATCAGCGCCACCGATGTTAGCAAGAATGTGCTCGGCCCTGACGGCCGCATCGATATCCTCGATGGCGTCAGCCTCGACGTGCATGAGGGCGCCAGCCTGGCGATCGTCGGCGCATCGGGATCGGGCAAGACGACCCTGCTGGCCTTGCTCGCCGGACTCGACACGCCGACTCGCGGCGAGATCACGCTGGCCGGCCTGCGCGTCGATACGCTCGGGGAGGAACAGCGCGCCGCGTTGCGGCGCCGTCATGTCGGCTTCGTATTCCAGTCGTTTCATCTGCTGCCGGCGATGAATGCCGAGGAAAACGTCATGCTGCCGCTGGAACTGGCCGGACGCGACGATGCACGCGCGCTCGCCGAAGCCGCGCTCGCCGATGTCGGCCTGGCGGCGCGCCGGCATCACTACCCGCACCAGCTTTCCGGCGGCGAACAGCAGCGCGTGGCGCTCGCGCGCGCGTTCGTGCACCGGCCGACGATCCTGTTTGCCGACGAGCCGACCGGCAACCTCGACCAGCGCACCGGCCAGAGCGTTGGCGACCTGCTGTTCGAACTGAACCGCGCCAATGCGACGACGCTCGTGCTCGTCACGCACGACCCGAAGCTGGCCGAACGTTGTGGTGCGGTGGCGCGTCTCGACAACGGCCGGCTCCAAGGCCTCTCTCGGCCATCCATGGCCTCCGGGGCACTTGGGCTCCTGCCCGGCGCGCCTGGGCTCCTGCCCGGCACCTCCGCATGAAGCCTCTGACCTTTGCCTGGCGCACGCTGCGCCGCGAATGGCGCTATGGCGAGCTGGCGATGCTTGCTCTCGCCTTGCTGCTCGCCGTCGCCGCGCTCGGCGCCGTCGCGACGCTCGGCCAGCGTGTCGAGCGCGGCATCCTGACGTCGGCGACCGAACTGATCGGCGGCGACCTGGGCCTGAGCACACGCGCGGCACTGCCGCCCGAACTTGGCGCCGAAGCCACGCGGCTCGGTTTGCGCAGCAGCGTGACCACGGACTTTCCGAGCGTCCTGTTCGCCAACGGCAAGAGCCAGCTCGCCGACGTGCGCGCGGCCGACGCCGCGTATCCGCTGCGCGGCAAACTGCTGGTCCGTGACGCCCGCGGTGCCGAGAGCGAAGCGCATTCTCCAGCGGCCGGCGATGTTTATGCCGAACAGCGCCTGCTCGCTGCACTGGACCTGAAGCCCGGCGACACGCTTCTCGTCGGAAATCTCACGCTGCGTATCGCCGGCGAGATCGTGCGCGAACCTGACGGCGGCGAATTGTTCGCGCTCGCTCCGCGCCTGCTGATGACGTTGCAGGATGCGCGGGCCAGCGGCCTGCTCGGCGCAGGCAGCCGCGCACGCAACCGCCTGATGACGGCCGGCGACGATGCGGCAATTTCCACATTTACCACTTTCCTGAAGGCGCACAAGCCGGACAGCGCCGAACTGATCACGGTCCAGCAATCGCAGCAGAACCTGCGCAGCGCGTTCGAGCGCGGCGAGGCGTTCCTGCGCCTGGCCGCGCTGCTCGCTGCGTTGCTGTCCGGCATCGCCGTCGCGCTCGCGGCCGGGCGGTACGCGCGGCGCAAGACCGACGAGGTCGCGTTGTTGCGCTGCCTCGGCGCAACTGCGGGCGAAGTGCTCGCCGCGACCGGCTTCACGCTCGTGCTGCTCGCGCTGCCCGCGTGCCTGCTCGGCGCGCTGCTCGGATTGGGATTGCAGGAACTCGTGTTCGCGTTCGCGCGCGACCTGCTGCCGGGCACGGTCGCAAAGACTCCGCTCATGCCGACGATCGCAGCGTTCGCAATCGGTCTTGCGGTCCTGTTCGGCTTTGCACTGCCGCCGCTGTTGCGCCTGCGCGAAGTGCCGCCGGTGCGCGTATTCCAGCGTGCCATCGGCGCGCGCGTGCGCCGCTTCGACGTACTCTACCTGCTGCCTGTCGTGCTCGGTGCCGGCCTGATCTGGTTCGAAAGCGACTCACTCGCGCTGGCCGGCGTGCTGTCGGCGAGCCTGGGCGGTGTCGGCCTGTTCGCGCTGATCCTCGGCATGGTCTCGATTCGCCTGTTGTCGCGCGTGTTGCGCCACATGCCGGGCGCGCTGCGCTTCGGCGCCGCGAATCTCGCGCGCCGGCGCGGCCTGAGCCTGCTGCAGATCACGGCGCTGGCGCTTGCGTTGACCGCGCTAGACCTGCTCGCGGTCGTCGGGCCGTCGCTGCTCGGCGCCTGGCGTGCCGAACTGCCGGCCGACACGCCGAACTACTTCCTGGTCAACATCCAGCCCGACCAGAGCGACGGCGTCAAGGCGCGACTGGCCGCGCTGCACGCGGACAACGTCAGCATGATGCCGCTCGCCGTCGGCAAACTCGTCGCGATCAACGGCAAGGCGCCGCGCGCCGAGGACTATCAGGATCGCCGCGCTGCCGGCTGGATCAATGGCGAGACCCGGCTATCCTGGAGCGCGGACCTGCCGCCGACCAATCGCGTGAAGGCCGGGCGTTGGTTCGACGCCAATCCGACCGAGCCGGAAGTCTCGCTCGACGAAATGTGGATCGAGATGTTTCACCTGAAACTCGGCGATACGCTGACCCTGCGCATCGGCGAGCGCGACGTTGTCGCGCGCGTGACCAGCGTCCGCGGCGTGCGCTGGGATTCGTTCCGCGTCAATTTCTTCCTGCTGCTCGATCCGGTCAGCGCGCAGGGCGTGGCCTACAGCAATGTTGCGAGCTTTCATCTCGGCGCCGTGCCGGCCGAGGCGCTCGCCGGCCTGACTCGCGACCATCCGAACTTGTCGCTGATCGATCTGAACTCCTTGCTCGATCGCGTGCGCGACATTATCGACCGGGTCAGCCGGGCGGTGACTTCGGTGCTTGGCTTCAGCCTGGCCGCGGGCCTGCTCGTTCTACTGGCCGCGCTCGCGGCAAGCGCCGACGAGCGCCGCTTCGAAACTGCGCTGTTGCGCACGCTCGGAGCGAATCGCCGCCAGCTGACGCAAGCAGTGCTCGGCGAGTTCGCGCTGCTCGGCGCGTTGGCCGGCTCGATTGCCGCGTTAGGTGCCGGGCTCGCCGGCGTCTGGCTCGCGCAGCGTGTGTTTCGTGTCGCCTACATACCACCGCTGGGCGCGCTGGCCGCGTCGGCGCTGGCGGCTGCGGTGCTCGTCGCCTTGGCCGGCTGGCTCGGCACGCGGCGTATCGCGGCGACGTCGCCATTGCTCGTGCTCAGGCGTGCCTAAAGTCACGGGCGCCGGCTCGGCGTCAGCGTGTAGGATGCGCGTTCTCGTTCGATCTGCGCTGCCGGAGTATTCGATGCAATTGATTCTGAAGTCGGCGCTGTTCGCCGGCGCGAGCGCACTTGTCCTTGGCATTGCGCAGGCCGCGCCGGAGCCTGTCGTGCTTCGCGAACACGATGCGCTGGCGCTGTCGCCGGCGGGCGATCGCGTCGCCACCGTCGAGGCCGTCGATCCGGGAAATCTTCCAGAGGAAGCGCACGGTACCGTCGTTGTGCGGGCCCGGGACGGCAAACTGATCGCGCAGTACGATCCGTGCAAGACCTGCAAATATGGCGACACGGCCTGGTCGCCGAACGGCAACCTGCTCGCATTCATTGCCGCGGATTCGGCCGCCGGCAAGACGACCCTGTACGTTATCGAGAAGGCCGCACCGCGCGCGGCGGCAAATGTCGACGGCGCCGCGAACACGGTGCGCTGGGCTCCCGATGGCGCGCGCATGGCACTGCTCGTGACGCCCGGCGCGCGCAAGAAAACCGGCGCGGTCGAGGCCGGCGCGGCACTGGTCGGCGAGATAGGCGTTTCCGAGGACGAGCAACGAATTGCCGTCGTTGCCGCAGGCGGTGGCGAACTCAAGCTCGTGTCGCCTGCCGATACCTACATCTATGAATTCGACTGGACTCCGGACGGCAAAGGCTTCGCCGCAACCGGCGCAAAGGGAAACGGCGACAACAACTGGTGGGTCGCCACGCTCGATTACATCGACGCCGAAACGGGCGCCCTGCGCGTGATCGCGGCGCCGAAGATGCAGATGACCCTGCCGCGCGTCTCGCGTGACGGCAAGACCGTCGCGTTTATCGGCGGATTGATGAGCGACTGGGGGTCGATCGGCGGCGACGTCTACAGCGTGCCGCTCTCAGGCGGCACGCCGACGAACCTCACGCCGGGTTTCAAGGGCACGTTTCGCGGCATTGCCTGGCGCGGGGCGGACCTCGTCACGTCGGCGCTGATCGGCGACCAGTACGCCATAGTCACGATCGATCCGGCCACGCGCGCAACGAAAAAGCTCTGGTCCGCCGCAGTCGACATGAAAGCGCAGAAGTTCGACGGTGCGATCGCCTTCAGCGCCGACGGTTCCGTCGCGGCGGCGATCACCGAGGATTTCAACCACGCCGAGGAAATCGCGATCGGCCGGCTGACGAAGCTCGCGCCGGTGACTCGTGACAACGCGGCGCTGGGCGCGAACGTTTCCGCACAGAGCGTGCACTGGACGAACGAAAGCTTCAACGTGCAGGGTTGGCTGCTTGGGCCGAAACAAGTATCCGGCCAGCACAAGCATCCGATGGTCGTCGTGGTGCACGGCGGCCCGAGCTCCGCGGTCACGCCGCGCTACATCGCCGCGGGCGAACAGCACGGCACGCGTTTTGATTTCATCCACGAGTTGATCACGCGCGGCTATTACATCTTCTATCCGAACCCGCGCGGCAGCTACGGCCAGGGCGAAGCGTTCACGCGCGCGAACATCCGTGACTTCGGCCACGGTGACTTGCGCGACATCCTCGCCGGCGTCGATGCGGTCGAGAAGATCGCACCGGTCGACGATGCGCGGCTCGGTATCTACGGCCACTCGTACGGCGGCTGGATGACGATGTGGGCAAACACGCAGACGCAGCGCTTCAAGGCCGCCGTCGCGGGCGCGGGCATTGCGAACTGGACGAGCTATTACGGCCAGAACGGCATCGACCAGTGGATGATCCCGTTTTTCGGCGCATCGGTGTACGACGATCCTGCCGTATATCGCGCGTCGTCACCGATCGAGTTCATCAAGCAGGCGAAGACACCGACACTGATCTATGTCGGCGAGCGCGATGTCGAGTGCCCGGCGGCGCAATCGCTCGAGTACTGGCACGGGTTGAAAACGATCGGCACGCCGACGCAACTCATGATCTACGCCGGCGAAGGCCACCACTTTCGCAAGCCGAGCAACCTCGAAGACCTGCGCGGACGCATCGTCGGCTGGTTCGATCAGTACCTGAAATAGCGCGCCTGGATCCGGCTCGTCGCAAACGCGACGTTCAAAGCCACTCGAGCGTAAACGAAGCGGCGATCGAGGATCCGGGCGCGAGCCGCGTCGGTTCCAGGCTGAACGCGTCCGGCGGACCACTCTGCGGTTCGATGCAGGTCGCGTGCGCGGTTTCATCGTAGACAACCCAGTGCCGGCAACTCGAAACGAGCCGCAGGCGCTGGCCGGCGCGCTCGATCAGCACCGGCTCCTCGTTGACGAAGCAGTCGTCCCACGGTCCGGGTGGCGGCTCGTCCACGGGCCTGACCGCTATGCCTTCGGCGTCTCGCGGATAGAACCGGGTCGGGTTGAACTCGATCCTGTCGGGCTTGCGGAACCACGGGTGCCAGCCGATGACCACCGGCATCGGCCGCTCGCCGGCGGTCACGGACAAGCGCATCCGCAGGGCATTGTTCTGCACTTCGATGCGCTGCCTCGCGACACCACCAAACGGCCAGCGCTCGTCGTTGGGCAGTTGCAGCGAGAGTTCCGCATGCACGGGGGATCTGACTTCCACGTGCCACGGCAACGCGAATCCGACGCCATGAATTGCGTGTTCACCAAAGTTCAATGGAAGCTGCCAGGCGCGCCCCTCGAAGTCGAATCGGCCGCGGCGGATCCGGCCGGCCCACGGCAGCATCGGATAGCAACCCCAGGCGATCATCGCCGCGTTGCGCTCGCTGTAGCCGACCAGCCACTCGACGTCGTTGCGGAGAATCTGGGCAATACGGCCGCCGGCAGCGGGGGCAACATCGACCGCAAGCGGTCCGCAAGCCAGGCGGATCAGCACACCGGGCGCCAGCGGCTCGAGCGCTCCGTGCGGCAAGGGTATCGAGCGCGGGTCACTCTCCATACGGGTGGATCGTCGCGATCCGGCCGCGCGCATCGTGGCGCAATGGCGTCACCTTGACCGAGCGCAGGTGACTTTCGCCGCCGGACAGGATTGCGTCGTGATAGAACAGGTACCAGTTGCCGCGAAACTCGCAAATCGAGTGGTGCGTGGTCCAGCCGACGACCGGAGTCAGAAGCTGCCCCTGATACGTGAACGGTCCGTACGGGTTGTCGCCGATCGCGTAACAGAGAAGGTGCGTGTTCCCGGTCGAGTACGAAAGGTAGTAGCGGCCGCCGCACTTGTGCATCCACGGCCCTTCGAAATAACGGCGCTCGTGATCGCCCGCAAGCAGCGGCTTCCCGGCGTCGTCGACGATGCGCAACTCGCGCGGCGCTTCGTCGAATTGCCTCATGTCGGCGCGCAGCCGGGCGATGCGCGGTCCGAGTGCCGGCGCGTCTGCAGGCGGCTCTTCGTTCGCGGCGGAGTAGACGTTGTCGCGATATTTCTGCAGCTGTCCGCCCCAGATCCCGCCGAAGACCATGTAGAACGCGCCGTCGTCGTCGGACAACACGGCCGGATCGATCGAGTAGCTGCCTTCGATCGGTCGCGGCTCGGGCACGAACGGACCTTCGGGACGCTCGCCGATCGCTACGCCGATCTGAAAAACGCCGTCGGCGCGCTTGGCCGGAAAATACAGGTAGTACTGGCCGTCCCTGCTCGCCGCGTCCGGCGCCCACATCTGCCGGGCCGCCCACGGCACGTCCCTGACGTGCAATGCCAGGCCACAGTCGACGGCCGTGGCGTCCGGCGTGTCCATGCGCAAGACGTGATAGTCCTCCATCGCGTACTGGTCGCCCAGATCGTTGTGCGCAATCCCGGCGTCGATGTCGTGCGACGGATAGATGTACAGCTTGCCTTCGAACACGTGAGCCGACGGGTCGGCCGTATAGATATGCGTGACCAGCGGCTGCGATATCGCCCGCGCCGCCAGCGTTTCGAGGTTGTCGCGATCGGTGTCGTCTGCCATCTTTATACCGTCATGCAAGCGGCGATCATGCGGGCGTAGCCGCACCGGCGCGACGCGCGCCAAGGTCGCGCTCGATGCGCGTCTCCATCGACTTGTCGAGCTCGTAAACGAACAGCAGCGCCACGCCGAGCAGGAACGGGATCGAGCAGTACACGCTGACCGCCAGCTTGATGCCGTGCACGACGTCCGGCGCCTGCGCCGGCAAGCTGGCGTCATAGCCATAGGCCGCGAGGATTCCCGCGACCAGCGCGCCGCCGATCGACAGCCCGAACTTCAGTCCGCACAGCATCGCCGAGAAGACGATCGCGGTCGCGCGGCGATTGTTCTTCCATTCCGAATAGTCGGCGACGTCGGCGATCATCGCCCAGAGCAACGGAATCGTGATGCCGTAGAAGAATCCGTGCAGGATGTACGACACGACGACCAGGCCGACCGATTGCGGCGAGTAGAACCAGAACGCCAGCAGGCACAGCGTCGAGACGAACAGCGCGCCGCCGAATACGTCGCGCTTGCCGAAGCGGTCGGCCAGCGGCTTGGAAAAGCCGATGCCGATGATCATGAAGACGATGCCGCCGGCGTTGAACAGGCTGAACGCCGAGGTCGGCGCGTCCTTCGGCCACTGGAATTCGGTCAGTCCGGCGCCGACCAGCGCGTGGTTCAAGCCGGCGATGAAGCCGTTGAAGCCGACGCCGTCGAGAAACTGCGCGAGCTGCGTCGCGTCGAGGTAGTACTTGAAATAGTAGACGTACATCCCGCCTTTCAGCGCGAGATTGACGAATACGAGGATCGTGAGCGCCAGCATGACGAGCCAGGGCCGGTTCTTCGCGAGGTCGGCCAGATCCTGGCGAACGCTCGACTTCTGCTCCGGCGCCGGCACGATGCGTTCCTTCGTCGTGAAGAACGTGATCAGGAAGAACAGCGTGCCGACGATCGCGAACAACGCCATCGTTCGCTCGAAACCGCGCGCCTTGTCGCCGTCGCCCAGGATCAGCACGAGCGGCAGCAACAGGACCTGGATGACGAACTGCGCGACCATCACCGCGACGAAGCGGTACGACGACAGGCTGTTGCGCTCGGCCATGCTGCCGGTCAGCACGCCGCTCAGGGCGGAGTACGGCAGGTTGTTGGCCACGTAGACCAGCACGAGCAGCGTGTAGGTCGTGAGCGCATAGATGATCTTGCCGCTCTCGCCGAGATCCGGCGTGCTGAATGCGAGCAGCGACAGCGCACCGAACGGAATCGCGGTCCAGAGAATCCACGGCCGGAACTTGCCCCAGCGCGTGCGCGTTCGGTCGGCGACCAGGCCCATGACCGGCGTGAACACGAACGCCCCGAGCAGACCGACGGTGAAAATCAGCGTTGCCGCCGCGCTCGCAGGAATGCGATACACGTCGGTGTAGAAGAAGGCAAGAAAGGTGACCAGCGTCTGGAAGATCAGGTTGGCAGCGAGATCGCCGAGGGCAAAGCCGATTTTTTCCACGGCCGGGAGTGTTTGCTTCGCGCTGTTCATGTCCTCGGGAGGCTCGTTGCAGAAACCATTGGCATTATCGGCGAAGTGGCCGCCGGCCGAAGAAACCACGGCCCGGCCGGCACTTTCGTACCGGACGGGCCGTGTCGCGCTGGAGCCTTTTTCTACCGCATCAATCAGAACGAACCGCGAATGCCGAGCAGGTACGTGCGACCCGGATCGTAGAAGTCGTTCGTCGCATTCGGCCAGTAGAAGGTCGAACGCAACTTCTCGTCGGTCAGGTTGATTGCGTTGAACGTGATCTGCGGATGCGACCACCAACCCTCGATCGTATAGCTCGCTGAAAGATCGAGCTGGCCGTGCGAGTCGCCGTTGAGCGTCGCATACGGTATGCCGTTCTGATTCGCGCCGGCGGTCTGGTATCCGCCGTTCCAGGTGTACGCCAAGCGCACGTAGACCGGACCGCGTTCCCAGTACAGCGTCCCATTCCACAGTTTCGGCGCGATTCCGTAGAGATTCGACGCCACCTTCGCCACGTTCGGGCCGTCACCCACGACCGACGTGTCGATGTGCGTGTAGTTCAACAGGAAGCCGAAGCCGTCGATCAAGCGGTCGAGCGGCTGTACCCAGGTCGCTTCGTAGCCGCGCAGGTTGACGTTGTTCGACGCGTTGACCTGTTGCGACACGTTGACCGTCGCCGCATCCGGCCCGCCGCGCTGGTTGATCGCGAGCTGCTGGGTCGGGTTCAGGCTCTCGTACGGAATGCCGAGCGCAGTGAACGGGATCGTGTTCACGCCCTGATACGTGTAACCACTGATGCGTTTGTTGAACAGGCTCAGTGCAACGTAGCCCGCGCCGCCGGTGTACCACTCGCCGCCGAGGTCGACGTTGTTCGACATGTACGGGTTGAGGGTCGGATTGCCCTGCGAGGCATTCTGTGCCGACGGATCGCTGAAGTTCGTGTTCGGCAGCATGCTGCTCGGATTCGGCCGGGTAATCGTGCGCGAACCGGAAAAGCGCAGCACGATCTCATCGGTCACGTTCCACGCCGTGTTGAACGACGGCAGATACTTGTGGTACGTCTGGGAGAGCGTGAGGAACTGGGTCACGCCGGCAACCGTGACCGGGCCGTCCGTTTCCTGGTCCGTGTGCACGTAGCGCACGCCGCCGTTGACGCGCACCGCGCCCCACTCGTCGTTGCCTTCGACGAACAGCCCGCCATTCTTTTCGTCGAAACCGCCGGTGGTCGCGCCGGTGTTGGCCGAACCGGATACCGGCGCGCTGTCGCGCAGGGCGTAGTAGTTGCTGTCGTTCTTGAAGCGGTCGAAGTCGACCGTGATGTAACCGAACGGTCCGGGCTGCAGATAAGAAGAAAGCGCCGACAGCGGAATCGCCGAACCGGGGCCGCCGGTGCAAGGCGGGTTCGGAGTCACGTCGGCGACACCGCCGCCGCAGACGGTGTTCTGCCAGCGCTGGCTGTTGTCGTAGCCGGTGATGTTGCGGCTGTCCTGGTCCCAGGCGGCGCCGAAGATCAGGTTTCGAGTGTCGCTGCCCCACTGCAGGTTCGCGTGCGCGCCCTTGTTCTCGGTGTCGCGTCGCTCGTTGTTGATGTTGACGCGGCCGCCGGCCCAGGTCCATCCGGCATTCGGATCGTTGACATTCAGTCCGCCGGTGGTCCAGGTCGGGAAATCGCCGCCCGAATTCGAGTACTGGATCGTCGTGAACGGCGAGTTGACCAGCACCGTCGGCGACTCGCGCAACATCCAGCTGCGGCCGTAGTTGACCTGCGCGCTCATCTTGAGACTGTCGTTGAAGATGAAGTCGCCGCCGGGATTGACGTTCCAGTACTTGACGTTTTCCTCATATGGACGCGCCTCTAGGAAAAACTGCGCGTTCGTGAACGTCGCCTTGGTCACGACGCCGTTGCCGTCTACCTGCATGTCGAGCGGAATGATGTTGCCGTTGCGGCCGACCAGGTTCATGTCGATGCGATCGTTCGTGCGCTTGGCCTTCGTGTACATCGTATCGATGTAGAAATGCGCGTTGTCGCTGGGCCGGAATTCGAGCGAGCCGATGAACCCATCGCGGTCGCGGTCGCCTTCCATGTTTACCGGGCGGCCGAGGCGCGGAATCAGCGCTTCGCTGATCTGATTCGTGGTCAGTCCCGGGTTGTGCGACAGCAGGAACGCGTTGTCGATCACGGTGCCGGGCACGAGGCCGGCGCCGACCGTGGCCGGATTGTTCGGGACCGTGTCCGGGATGCGCCAGTTGCCGCCGCCGTTGACGTTGCATGCGGCTGGCTGGTTCGTAGCGGGCGTGCCGGTCGGCGGCGCCAGTCCGCACTGCGTATAGGTCAGACCCGGATTAGTCCAGCCGATCGACTCCCAGCCGTGCACGCCGATATGGCCGCGATTGAGCGAGATGCCGCCGAGCACACCGAACGTGCCGGCATCGTTGGTCCAGCTGCCGATCACCGAGCCGAGCGGGCTCCATTTCTCGCTGATGTCGTTGTAGCCCTCCTGAAACGAGTAGGTCACGTGCGAACCGATGTAATCGAACGGACGCGCGCTGCGCATGTCGACGGTTCCGGCGATGCCGCCTTCGAGCGTCGTCGCCTTCGGCGTCTTCTCGACCGTCAACTTCGTGAAGAATTCGGTCGGGAACAGGTTGAGGTCGACCTCGCGATTCTGGTTCTGGTTGTTCAGGCCGATCGACGCGGTCGTGATCGGCGCGCCGTTCATCGTCGTCAGCGTAAA
>Ga0157375_10002239_pt1 | contig 16723 bp, 14 predicted proteins | sample M35metaG_FD_115311 | JGI IMG/M metagenome (GOLD analysis project Ga0157375, IMG submission 115311) | Miscanthus rhizosphere microbial communities from Kellogg Biological Station, Michigan, USA - M3-5 metaG | ecosystem: Host-associated > Plants > Roots > Rhizosphere > Soil | place: USA: Michigan...
CCTGTCCCACCGAGCGCGCCCAGGCGGCTGCGACCACGCTGGCCGTTGCCAGCAACATCCCGGTGACTAGCACCTGCTTGCCCATCGCCCGGTCGACGAGCGCCTGTCCACGCGGGACCGGCGGACGTCGCATTGCTGAGGGCGACCCGGGGTCGGCACCGAGGGCCACCCCGGGCAGGCCGTGGGTGAGCAAGTTGATCCACAGGATCTGGCCCGGCAGCAGCGGCACCGCGAATCCGGCGAGCGGCGCCAGGAGCATGACAAGCACCTCCGCGAAGCCGCCGCTCAGCGCGTAGCGCAGGTAGCGGCGCAGGTTGTCATGGATGCGCCGGCCCTCCTCGACGGCGACCACCACGGTCTGCAGCCTGTCGTCGGTGAGCACGAGATCCGCTGCCTGCCTGGCCACCTCGGTCCCGCCGAGCCCCATCGCGACGCCGATGTCGGCCAGCCGCAGCGCGGGCCCGTCGTTGACCCCGTCACCCGTGACCGCGACCACCTCGCCTGCCTCCTGCCACGTGCGGACCAGAGCGAGCTTCTGCTCCGGACGGACCCGGGCGAACACAGGTGCTGCAGCAAGTTCGGCCGTGGCGCCGCCGGCCAGGTCGGCACCAGTCCGGACCGCCGTGGTCGAGTCCGACTTGAGGAGACCGAGGCGCAGGCCGACCGCCTGGGCGGTCGCAGGGTGGTCACCCGTCATCATCGTGACCCGGATGCCGGCGTCCGCGAGTGTCGTCAGGACGGGGACCAGGTCTTCCCGCGGGGGATCGGTCAGGGCGACCATCCCGACGAGGAAGAGATCGGCGGGCAGCTCGTTGCCGATCGTGGATCCGGAGCCCTCGAGCACGGCGAGCACGCGCGAGCCCTCGGTAGCGCGTTCGGTGGCCCACGCCCGAGCGGCATTCGCGTCCCGCGAGCCGGCAATGACCGGCAGCAACACGTCCGGCGCTCCCTTGACGACCACCAGCATCGCCTCGCCGGATCGGTGGCCGGTCGCCATCCAGGCCCGGTCGCTGTCGAACGGGACCTCGTGCACCCGTGGGTGCTGGTCGCGTACCGACGCGGGGTCCAGACCACCGCGGTGCGCGAGGGTGACCAGGGCGGCCTCCGTGGGGTCGCCCACGGGCCGCCACCTGCCGGGCTGCGACGGGTCGGGCTCGATCTGGGCGTCGTTGCAGAGGACGACGTCCCGCAGCAGCCGAGCCAACCCGGGTCCGCTAGTCCCAGAGTGGACGGCTACCGCCCCAGACGGGTCGTAGCCGGCCCCCGCGACGACGTACTCAGCCCCGGGAGTCCAGACCTTCTCGGCCACCATCCGGTTCTCGGTCAGGGTGCCGGTCTTGTCTGTCGCCAGCAGGGTGACCGAACCCAGGGTCTCGACCGCCCGCAGCTCACGGGCGACAGCCGCGCGCCGGGCCATCCGATGCGCTCCCAGGGCGAGCGAGAGGGTCAGCACCGCCGGCAACGACTCAGGGACTGCCGCGACGGCCAGGCTGCTCGCCGTCACGACCAGCTCGCTGAGCGCAAGTCCGCGGAGAAGCCCCGAGACCAGCACCAGCGTGGCTGCTGCCAGAGCAGCCAGTGTCAGCGTGCGGGCCAGCCGTGCCAACCTCGCCTGGAGGGGCGTCGGGCCGGGCCGGGACGCGGCAACCAGCTCGGCGATCCGACCGAGTGAGCTCGCCGCCCCGGTGCGGGTCACGACGGCGACCGCGCGCCCTCTCACGGCAGTGGTTCCCGCGAAGAGCTCGTCGCCGGGGGCCTTGACGACCGCCAGCGACTCGCCGGTCAGCGCGGAGTCGTCCGTCTCGAGGCGTTGCGCTTCGACCACCTTCGCGTCGGCGGCCACCACGTCGCCGGCGTCCACCAGGAGCAGGTCCCCGGTCACGACGTCGGTGGCGTCGACCAGCCGGTCCCGCCCCTCCCGGCGGACCCGGGCGTGCGGAGCGCTCAGGTCGCGCAGCGCGGCGACCTCGCGCTCGGCCCGGAGCTCCTGGGTCACGCCGACGGCCGTGTTGAGCACCACCACCGTCAGGATCACCGCCGTGTCGGCGTGGTCGCCGCGCCAGATGGTCAGGCACGCGGCGGCCATCAGGAGCAGCAGCATCGGGTCCGCGAGCTGCCGGCCGGCGCGCCATACCACGCCGGGGCGCTTGGCCGAGGGCAACGAGTTCGTGCCGTACGCCGCCCTGGCGGCGGCTACCTCGGTAGCGGTGAGGCCATCCGCGCTCTGCTGCACGGCTGGACCCGGTGCCGTGGCGTGGACGACCGGTCGACCCAGGACGTCCCGTTGTCTCACCTGGTCCTCCTTGCGGCCATCCGCTACCTCGATCACACCGCCCTTGCACTCCGCGAGCGAGGGGCGAACGTCCCGGTCCTTGCGGACCACAGGCCCTGAACAACCAGATTGCGGCTGTCTAGCCTGGATTCAGGAGGCACGAGTCCTCTGCTCGCGCCGTGCCCGGAGGAGGCCGTCATGCGCGCACTCGTGTACCACGGTGAAGGCGCGATGTCCTGGGACCAGGTCCCCGATCCGGTGCCGAGGGACGATCTCGACGCCGTTGTGGGGATCGAAGCGGTCACGATCTGCGGTACCGATCTGCACATCCTCCGCGGAGACGTTCCCGAGGTGACGCCGGGCCGCATCCTCGGTCACGAGGCAGTAGGAGTTGTCGAGGCCGTCGGCCGAGGGGTGCGCACCGTGACGCCGGGGGACCGGGTGCTTGTCTCGTGCATCACTGGTTGCGGACTGTGCCGCTTCTGCCGGGAAGGCCGTTACGGGCAGTGCACGGGAGGCGGTGGGTGGGTCCTGGGTCACACCATCGACGGCGTGCAGGCGGAGTACGCCCGCGTGCCCTTCGCCGACACGGCGCTGCACCCCTTGCCAGCCTCCGTCCCATCCGCTGCGGCTGTCATGCTCGCCGACATTCTGCCGACCAGCTACGAGGTCGGCGTCTTGTCGGGAGGGGTAACGCCTGGAGACACCGTGGTGATCGTCGGCGCGGGTCCTATCGGTCTGGCGGCAGTGATGACGGCGCGGCTCTACTCGCCGTCCCGGATCGTCGTCGTCGACCGGGTCGGTACCCGGCTGGACGCCGCCAAGACCCTCGGTGCCGACGTGTTGATCGACACCAGCGTCGCCGGCAGCGACCCGACCGGTCTTGTCATGGACCTGACCGGCGGCCTCGGCGCGGACGTCGTGATGGAGGCCGTGGGGGTGCCGGAGACCTTCGAGCTGTGCACCGGGATGGTGCGTCCCGGCGGTCACGTCGCCAACATCGGCGTGCACGGCAAGCCAGCCACCCTTCACCTCGAATCCTTGTGGATCAAGGACGTGACGATCACCACGGGGCTCGTCGACACCTCGAGCACCCCGCGGCTGCTCGACCTGGTGCGGTCGGGGCAGCTCGACCCGTCGCCGCTCGTGACGCACACCTTCGGTCTCGACGACATGATCGAGGCGTACGACGTGTTCGGCCGGGCTGCCGACACTCACGCCCTCAAGGTGCTCCTCACCGGGCGTTGATCGATGACCATCGACTCCGCGGGCCCGATCGTCGTCGGTGTGGACGGCTCCGAGCAGTCCACCGCCGCTGTCCGATGGGCCGCGCGGGAGGCCAGCCGGCGTCACGCTTCGCTGCGCGTGCTGCACGCCTGGGTGTGGCCCCTCTATCGGGTCCCGTTGGGACCGGCACCCGGAGCGCCTCCCGGAGCCGGGTTGCGCGCAGCGGCGGAGTCGTTGCTGGCGGCGGCCGCTCGTACAGCGCACGCGGTGGCCGGGAGCCTGTCGGTGGAGACCTCGCTGGAGGTCGGTGGCTCGGTGCCTGTGCTGCTACGGGCGGCTGAGGGCGCTGCGCTCCTGGTCGTCGGGAACCGTGGCCTCGGTGGGTTCACGGGGCTCCTGCTGGGGTCCACCGGGATCGCCGTCTCCGCACGGGCCCGGTGCCCGGTCGTCGTCGTGCGCGGCGACGAACACGAGGGCGGGCCCGTAGTGGTGGGCGTCGAAGGCTCGCCGAACACGGAGGCGGTGCTCGCGTCTGCCGTCGAGGAAGCCACGCTGCGCCAGGCCGGGCTGCTGCTCCTGCACTCGTTCACGATCTCACTGGAACGCCACCATCTTGACGGTCGCGACTACGCCGACGCCGTTGCCGCGGGCCGACGGACGGGTGAGGCGCTCCTCGACGGCGCGGTCCAGCGACTGTCGCGTGATGTCCCCGACCTGGACGTGACAGTCCGGCTCACGGATCGCTCGGCCGCCCAGGAGCTGGTCGACGCGTCGAGCTCGGCCCAGCTCGTCGTGGTGGGGTCGCACGGCGCCGGCCAGGTAGCCGGAATGCTCGTCGGGTCGACTGCTCACGCGCTGATCCACAACTCGTCATGTCCCGTTCTCCTGGGCCGGGCGACCTGACGCGCTGCGAGGGGACGGGGCTGCAGGAGCATTTCACTCTGCCGCCCGGACGGCGACCGCCGGCCGGATTGCGGCTGCCCGGCGGGCCGGCACGAGAGTGGCGCCGAGCGAGGCGACCAGGGTGACGCCGACAGTGATGGCGATCTGGCCCCACGCGACCGGGAACGCGGCGTCGATAGAGCCGAAGGCCGGGCTGTTGCGGTACAGCAGGTAGGTCGTCAGGACGCCGAGCACCGTCCCGACGACCACGCCCTCCATGGCGATGAAGGTGCTCTCAGCCAGGAACGCTCGCCGGACCGTCCTGGCCCGGAACCCCAAGGCCCGGAGAACACCGATCGTGCGGCGCCGCTCGCGGACGGACCGGACCGCGACCACGCCGAGCCCGATGATGGCGACCACCAGGCCGAGCGCCAGGTACCCCTGCATCAGGCGGAACATCTGGGTGTTCGCGGCGTAGGCGCCCCGGACCGCGGCCGGGATGTCGGTGACAACCAGCCCGTTCTCGAGGAAGGTGCCCTGCAGCTGCCGGACGGCCTTTGCCCGGTTGACCCCGGGGGCGGTCCGCAGGAGAAGGCTGGACACCTCGGCCGTGGGACCAACCACCGAACGAACGCCGGGCTGGCTCATCAGGACCGGGTAGCGGAACTCGCCGGCACTGACACCGTAGAACGCCGTGCCGTCCTTGAGCACGCCGGCGATCGTCCGCGACGCCACCGCGCCGGTGGCCGGGTCGGTGATCCGCACGGTCCCACCCGGCTTGACCTGACCTCCCTGCGGCCCCCCGGTCGAGCCGAAGTAGAGGTCGACCAGCACGTACCGAGGGTCTGCCAGCACGAGCCGCCAGGCCGCATCGTCACTTCCCAGCCGCGGCAGGCGTGACTCGAGCGCCGGCTGGTGCCCGATCAGCTGACCGGGGATGCCGATGGCAAGCACCGGCAGGGGTTGAGTCGTGCGCCGTAGTGGGTCGTTGGCCTCGGCGTTCGCGGTCAGGAGAGGCGCGACCTCGTCGAACCGCCCGGAGAACCGGCCGCCGGTGACCGAACGGGTTGCGTCCGGAAGGGGGGTGGCCGGGTTGAAGTCTGCCCGCAGGGTCCAGCCCGCCGACGCATCCCGCACGGCGCTGTTGACACCCGCGGAGATGACCGCCGAGATCTGCGCGAGCAGAACCATCACCAGGACGACGATGCAGTACATCGCCAGGGTCGCTCCCGTGCGGAAGGGCCGTGCGGTCGGATACGCGATCGCCAGACGGGCGGCTAGCCCGGACTCGGACGGACGGTTGATGACGGGGCGCAGCGGTCGTAGCACCACCCGCTGGTACAGGCTGAGGAGAACGACGGCTGCGAACGAGAGCATGGTGCCCATCACGACGTAGACCGCCGTGGAGGCGTGGTCGAACAGGGCCGGCCGGAAGAGCTGGGCGGTCAGGCCCCAGACGAGAACGGCGAACGCGACGCCGGCCGTCGCGGTCCGCGCCGACATGACGGTGCGCAGGAGGGGGATCGCAGCCACCGCTGTCAGCGCGGGCAGGAGGTAGACCGCCGCCCCGGCGCTGGAGACCAGTGCCGGAACCGATGCGGCTGCCAGCAGTCCGGTCGCGACGGCGGAGGCGATGGCCAGCCTGCGCCGCGGCCGGGCGTCACGGGCCGGCTCGAGGTCGCGGATAGCCGCGATGATGTTCATCCGAGCGATCCGCACGCTGGTGAGCACGACGGCGATGAAGCCGAGCAGGAATCCGGCGGCTATCCCGTTGAGGATGCTGGTCAGACGCACGTCGAAGACGATGTCCAGCTTGTTGTCACCCCGCTGGTACGCATTCAGGATGTTCACGGCCAGGATGACGACGACCCGTCCGACGAGCAGCCCCAGGCCCGCGCCCAGCACGGCCGCGATGCCGGCGTAGGCCGCGCCCTCGACGGCGAACGCACCCGACACCCGGCGGCGGCGCATGCCGACGGCGCGCAGGATGCCGAGCTGCCCACGGCGCTCCTCAGCCAGCATCACGAAGATGTTCACGACGAGCAAGATCCCCGCGATGATGCTGAAGCTCGCGATGAACAGGAACAGGGAACCGAGCACGGCTGCGGTCTCCGCTGCTGCGTCCAGGACCTCGCGCTTGGGTTCGAGCACGGTCACGCCACGGGCGTCCAATCCTGCCAGTGCCCCGCGGATCTTCGTGGTGACGGACGTCGTCAGGTTGGCGCCGTCCTCGACCCCACCTCGGTTGGAGACCAGGATCGATGTCGTCGGGTCGAGCCCGGCAGCATGGGCGGCTGCGGTCAGGGTGCCCGGCGACACGAACATGTCCCTGTTGATGTTCGCCCCTACACCCATCCCGGCGAGGCCGCTGGCCGGCACCACGGCGCTCACGTGGAGCCGCCGCGGCACGCCGTACAGGTAGACCGTGACCGGCTCGGCAACGCCGACACCGAGGTCGTGGGCCAGGTTGCTGTTGACCACGACCTGGCCCGGGCCAGGGGCCGGGACGTCGAGGCCCGACGAGTGCGGGGCGCCGAACCGGGCCGCGGCACCGAAGTCGAGGTCCCACACCAGCGTGCGCGGAGAGGCCCGGCGTGCGGTCCCGGTGCCGACCGATGCCGCCGCAAGCACCCCACGTGCCGTGAGCAGCCCATCGACCTCCGGGTTGCCGCGGATCGCCTCCAGCCGGCGAGACGCCTCGTCTCCGAGGGCGCCCGACGGTGTCCGGACCACCTCGTCGATCGGGCCCAGAACGTCGTACGCCGTCTGGCGCACCGACCGGTCCAGCGAGTCGCCGACGACCAGGCTGGCCACGATCAGAGTCGTGCCCAGGACGGACCCCAGGACGACGAGCACCGATTCGGAGACGCGTCGCCTGATCTGCCGCGCAGCCAGGCGGCGGATCACCGGCCCGCGAAGCACCAGGAAGGTCACGAGGCCAAGCGACGCCCCGAGAAGGATGAGCAACGGCGGGAGGAGCTCGGGATACATGGTCGCCTCACAGGACGAGGGACCGGGCGGCGGGCACGGACGGCACCCGACGCTCGTCGCTGTGGAGCCGGCCGTCGCGCATGCGGATCAAGCGGCCGGCGGCGGCTCCGATGGATGGGTCGTGCGTGACGAGCACGATGGTCTGCTGGAACTCGGTGTTCAGTCGCCGCAGCAGCTCCATGACCTGCTCGGCCATGCTCGTGTCGAGGTTCCCAGTCGGCTCATCGGCCCAGACGATGGCTGGCTGCGCCACGAGAGCTCTGGCGATCGTGACGCGCTGCTGCTCCCCGCCAGACATCTGGTTCGGCAAGTGGTCCTGCCGATGGGCCAGGCCGACCTGCCCGAGCATGTCCACCGCGGCCGCCCGCGCCTGGCGTGGCGATGTGCCGATCAGCAGCAGCGGTAGCTCCACGTTCTCGACTGCTGTGAAGACAGGGATGAGGTTGAACGACTGGAAGACGAAGCCCATCGACCGGGCACGATGTTCGGTCCGGTCGGCGTCGCTCATCGCGAAGAGGTCCCGACCAGCGACCGTCACCCGGCCGCCATCGATGTCATCGAGACCGGACAGGCAGTTGAGCAACGTCGTCTTGCCCGAGCCGGACGGGCCCATCACCGCGACCAGCTCGCCCGCCATGACGGTGAGGTCGAGGTCGACCAGCGCCGGTACCGCGACAGACCCGCTGCGGTACACCTTGTTGACCTTCTCGGCGAGCAGCAGAGGCTGTCGATCGAGTGCCGTGGTTGCTGTTGTCATGATGGACTCCGTGGCTAAGTCGGTCCTGTCTCCACGCTGGCGGCACCTCGTCCGACCCGGCAGGTGCATAGGACCTCTGGTCGGAGGTCGAAGTGCCCTGCGGCCGTCCTCTCCGAGGTCACCAGCTGTCCCGACGGCGGGTCAGTCGCCGGGAACGTCCTCCGGCTTGGGGCTGTCTGCAGCACCCCGAGCGTGCGGGGCCGCTTGATCCCGCCGGTGGCGAAGCACGTCGTAGAAGGCGCCGCCCAGGTGCCTGCGGATCATCTCGTCATGGCGCAGTGCCGCCGCCGGCGTAGCCACTACTTCTTTGCGAGCCTCCTGACCGGCCCGATGGTCCTCGTGCTCAGCCATGACAATCGCCTCCTCGTGCGTCGCCACGTCAAGGACACTCCTCGGTCCAACGGTTCACCAGGGTCTTCGGTCCCGACTTCGTCGAGCGTCTGGCGTTCAGGCAGGCGTCGACGTCAAGCCGGCTGTTCAGCTGGGGTACTTGTCGAGGATCGTGCGCAGCTGGTGGACCAGTTCCAAGGACGCGGTTCGCTCGCGCTGCCAGACGTTGCGGCCGAAGATCAGGCCGGTCGCGCCGGCATCCATCGAGGCCCGAGCCTTCTCGAGCATGGCCTCGTCGCCGGCCTTGCTGCCGCCCGATACGAGCACCAGGGTGCGGTTGGCCGAGCTGACGACGGCGTCGATCGCCTCCTGCGAGGAGAAGGTCCGGTCGTACTCGGGCCGCACCCCGTTGCGCTTGTCGGGCTTGGGGAAGTTGACCTTGACGATGTCGGCGCCAAGCTCGCTTGCAGTCCTTGCGGCGTAGTCGACGGCGTAGAACGAGTCGGTGCCGCCCTTGGCCTCGATGGCGGACCCGCGAGGGTAGGCCCAGACGATCAGCGGCATTCCCAGCCCCCGAGCGCTCTGCCGGATGCGTCGAAGCTCGGTGAAGTCACGGTCGTACGCCGGTGAGCCGACGTAGAGGGTGTAGCCCACCGCGTCGGCGCCGAGCCGGACGGCCTCCTCGACGCCCGCGTGTACCGACGAGAGCGCGTCGGCGTCCGGTGGGATGTCGGTCTTGCCGTTGAGCTTGAGGACCAGCGGCAGCTCGCCTGCATACTCCCAGAAGAACTTCTCAGCCAGGCCGATCTGCAGCACGATGCCGTTGAAGCCACCCTCGACCGCCAGCTCCAGGATGTACCGCGGATCACTCGACGGTGGGTTCGCGAAGAAGTCGCGTGGTCCGTGCTCGAGTCCCTGGTCGTACGGCAGGAAGAGCGCCGTGCCGTTGCGCGCACCGTGCTGGTACAGGATGCGATGCAGCCTGGCTTTCGCTCCCAGGGTCAGGCCCAGCTGGTCCAGGGACGGACGCGTGTTCATCAGGTACCTCCTGGGGTTGACGGGCCCCGCGCGATGACGACCGGGCAGCGGGCGTGGTGCAGGACCTTCTCGCTCACTGAGCCGAGGAGCGCTCCGGTGACGCTCTGACGCTGGCCGCCACCGACCACGAGGATCCCGGCGTGCTCCGAGGCATCGACGAGAACCGCGGCTGCGTGGCCGGGGACCGCCTCGACGGTCAGCGGCACCGTCGGGAACTTCTGTTGCCACATCGCGAGGTTGTCGGCAAGCGCCTGGTGCTGGTCGTGCACGTCGGTGCCGACGTCGGCCGGCATCGGCAGCACCCTGGTGCCGGCGCCGTGCAACGAGGCAGCGTGCCACGTGTGGATGGCTGTCAGGTCGACCCGAAGGTCCGACGCGAGCTGGAAGGCCAATCCGATCGACTCATGGGACTCGGGCGTGTAGTCGACGCCGACGACGACGCGCCGGGAGTCGTGGTCATGTGCCGGGCGCACCGCCACGACCGGACACGGGGCATGCCGGGCCGCGTACTGACTCACGGACCCGGCGAGCAAGCCGATGACAGCGCCGTGTCCTCGGGCTCCGACGACAAGCATCGAGGCGCCTCTGCACAGCTCGACCAGAGCCTCGCCGGGGTCGCTGTCGACGTCTTCCAGCGACTGTCCCGACATCGGGACACCGGGCATCTCACGCCCGCGCAGGACGGCGGCGGTGACGATGCCCCGGCCCGACTCCGCCCATCTCTGTCCACCTCGTTCGTCCTCGGTGACGGTGGTCGGCGGGAAGGGCTGCACGTGAACCGCGTGCACCGGCTGGTGGGTGTGCCTCGCGAGGTTCAGTGCCCAGTCCAGGGCCAGGTCGCTGTCCGCCGACGAGTCGACCCCCACGACGATCGCATCTCGTGGCAGCTGCTCGGTCATGACGTCTCCTTCGGGTCAGCCCCCGTCGAGCGTCGCTCGTCACCTCGCTGCAGAGGTAGAGGCGAAGGGCCCGCAACCGAGATCGGCTGGGGCCGTCGGTCTCTCCCCACACCGGTAGTCCGCCTCTGGCACGGGCGGGCTGCAGGCTCCTACCGTCGGAGCATGATCAGGTCCATCGTGGTCGGCGTCGACGGTTCGTCCGGTTCGCGTGAGGCGGTCGACTGGGCCGCGCTAGAGGCGCAGCGCCGCGGCCAGGCGCTCCACATCGTGCATGCCTGGCTCTCGCCCCTGGTCGAGACCTCCGTCGTGCCCGTTCTCGGCGTCCGTGGGGGGACGGCGCTGCGGACCGAGGCGACCAAGGTGGTCACCGAGGCCGCTGCCCAGGCGGCCACAGTCGCTCCGGACATCGGAGTCGAGACCTCGCTGGTACCGGGGGACGCCGCGGCTGCGCTGATCGCGGCGGCCGGCGAGGCAGACCTCCTCGTGGTGGGACATCAGGGGACGGGCGGACTCGCAGGGTTGCTCGCCGGTTCGGTCGCGGTCGCGGCTGTGTCCCACGCCGCGTGCCCGGTGGTCGTGGTCCGCGGGCAGTACGAGGCTGCGCGGCATGTGCTGGTGGGCGTCGATGCGTCGTCGTCCAGCCTGCACACGATCGAGGCAGCCTTCGCCGCTGCCTGGCGGTCCTCCGTCGGGGTGGTGGCGATGCACGCGTACCAGATCACACCCCAGCATCGAGACTTCGCGGAGCGGGTGGCCGAGACGTCAGGGACATTGACGGCACTGCGTGACCATCTGGTGGCAGCCGAGCAGGACGCGAAGCATCTGGTCGAGAAACAGGTGGCTGCGGCACGCCAGCGCTATCCCGAGGTCCGCGTGGAGATCCGCGTCGTGGACGGACAGGCGGCAGAGGAGCTCGTCCGCGCCTCGACCGGCGCGAGTCTTGTCGTGGTCGGCAAGTCGCGTCGAGCGGCCCTCCGGGCAGGGTCGATGAGCCACACGCTCGTGCACCACGCGCACTGTCCGGTGCTGGTGGACCGGTGACGAGGTGACTTCTCGGCTGCAGTTCTTGGGCGCCTGCGGCACGGTCACTGGAAGTCGGTTCCTCCTCGAGAGCGGGTCGGACAAGGTGCTGGTGGACTGCGGCCTCTTCCAAGGCCAGCGGGTGCTCCGGCGGCGCAACTGGGACTCGTTGCCGTTCGATCCAAGCGACCTCGGAGGGGTCGTCCTGACCCATGCGCACCTGGATCACTCCGGTTACCTCCCCGTGCTGACCCGAGACGGCTTCCACGGGCCGGTCCTGGCCTCGCCGGCAACATGCGACCTGGCGGCACTCGTCCTGCGAGACAGCGCTCACCTGCAGGAGGAGGACGCGAAGTACGCGGCCGAGCGTGGGTTCTCCAAGCACGAGCCGCCCCGTCCGTTGTATGGCGAGCAGGACGCGGAGGGCGCCATCCTGCAGCTCGTGCCCACCCTGTTCGGCGCAAGGACGCCCGTTCCCGGCGGAGACGTAGTGCTGCAACCCGCCGGTCACATCCTCGGTTCTGCCATCGCCGAGCTCCGCCTGGCCGGCCGCACGGTCGTGTTCAGCGGTGACCTCGGCCGTGCGCAGCATCCGCTGCTGCGTCCACCCACGCCCCGTCCCGCAGCAGACGTGGTGGTCGTCGAGTCGACGTACGGCGCGCGGCGACACCCTGCCGACGAGACCGATCGGCTCGGGGAGGTGGTTAGCCGCACCGTCCGGCGCGGCGGCTCGGTGCTCATCCCCGCATTTGCGGTGGATCGCACGGAGATCGTGCTGCAGGCGCTGCAACGGCTCCTGTCGGCCGGTGCGATCCCACTGGTTCCCGTCTTCGTCGACAGCCCGATGGCGTTGGCAGCCTTGCAGCTGTACCGCCGAGCGGTCGAGGGTTCGGACCCCGACGTACGCACGGACCTGCTCGCGGACCCGTTCGGGTTGGACCGCGTCCACCTGGCGGCGAGTGTGGACGAGTCCATCGCCCTGAACTTCCCCCGTCAGCCCTGCGTCATCATCTCGGCCTCCGGCATGGCCTCCGGCGGTCGGGTCGTGCACCACCTCGCCCACCTTGCCGCCGACCGTCGGAACACCGTCGTCCTCGTGGGGTTCCAGGCACCCGGCACTCGAGGTTTCGACCTGGCGCACGGCGCCAGCCAGCTGAAGGCGCTCGGCCGGTACCTGCCGGTCCGATGCGAAGTCGCGGTGTTGGAGGGCATGTCGGTGCACGCTGACGCCGATGACCTCGTGCGTTGGCTCGCGGGAGCACCCGGCGAGGTGGCGCCACCCGCCGCGTGCTACGTCGTGCACGGCGAGGAGGAGTCGTCTGCCGTGCTGGCCGACCGGTTGCAGCACGAGCTCGGGTGGCTCGCGGTCGTCCCGCACCAGGGCGAGATCGTCCGTCTCGACTGAGGCTTGGGACCGAGGCTCCGGCTAACCGTGACGACCCGAGCTGGCGGGTCGCGCGGACCGGCCCAGTGGCGGGTCGTCGTGGGTCAGGTGCACCGACCGGTGCTCGATCGCCTCGATGTCCTCGGACGCCACGCCCAGGAGGGTGTCTGCGAGGTGGTGCAGGGCCCTGGCCGTCGCCACCTCGTCACCGATCTCCGGAACCGACGCGTCATCCGGGGAGCGCCGGGTGCGCCCGATTCCCTCCGGGTGGCCAGGGGCGCTGCTGTGGAGCACGGCCCGCGCGGTCGTTGTGTCGTCGTCCTCATAGATGAAGATCTCCACGTGCCATGTCTTGACCTGCATGGTTGCTCGCCTCGTCCCGGCTCGTCATGGGGCTTCTCGGCACCACTGTGCTCCCACGGGAATCTCGGCGGCAGAGGCCGAGGTCCCGTCCTACGACTCGTCCACCACGAGCACGGCCGCGCCCGTCACCCGGTCCCCGGCCAGGTCGGTCAGCGCGTCCTGCGCCTCCGCGAAGCCGTAGGGGGTAGCGGTGATCTGCAGGGGGAGCGTCGCGGCGAGGGCGAGGAACTGGTCTCCGTCGCGTCTCGTGTTGGCGGTCACGCTGCGCAGGACTCGTTCGTGGAACAGCTCAGTGGCGTAGTCCAGCGGTGGGATCTGACTCAGGTGGATGCCGGCGACGGCCAGCGTCCCTCCGCGCTCCAGGGCTCGCAGGGCCGCCGGGACCAGGTCGCCGGCGGGCGCGAACAGGATGGCGGCATCCAGCGGCTCCGGTGGCGGGTCCGTCGCGCCACCGGCCGAGGACGCGCCGAGCCCCAGGGCCAGCCGCTGTGCGTCCTCAGACCTGGTCAGCACGTGCACCGAAGCCCCTTGCCGGAGGGCGAGCTGGGCCGTCAGGTGCGCGGAGGCGCCGAAGCCATAGATCCCGAGGCGGCCGGCCGGCGGCAGGTCGGCGAGTCGTAACGCCCGGTAGCCGATGATCCCCGAGCACAGCAGGACGGCAGCCTGCTCGTCGTCGTACCAATCGGGCAGCCGGTACGCGAACCGCTCGTCGACAACACACTGCTCGGCGTAGCCGCCATCGGCGTCCCACCCGGTGAACGAGGGTGTGCGGCAGAGGTTCTCCCGACCCTGACGGCAGAACCGGCACCGGCCGCAGGTCCCCCGTAGCCAGGCGACGCCCACTCGGTCCCCGAGGCTGAACCGTTCGGTGCCTGGCCCGAGCTCGTCGACCGTGCCGACTATCTCGTGGCCAGGCACGACGGCGGGTCGTTGCGGGGACAGGTCGCCCTCCGCGAGGTGCAGGTCAGTCCGGCAGATGCCGCAGCAACTCACCCGCAGCCGCACCTCACCGGGTCCGGGGACCGGGTCCTCGCGCAGACCGAGGCGCATCGGCCCGGTCCCGATCGGACCGGGTCGATCGACCCACCAGGCGCGCATGCGTCAGCTGGGCCGGCCCCCGGGCACGGACTCGGGAACCCTCGCGTCGGTCTCCCCAGCCGGCTGCGCAAGCGCCGGGACGGCCACCACGGGGCCGTGCGCGTGGGACAGGCAGTGGTGGCTCACCGATCCGCTGACCAGCCGACGGACGCCGGCGTGCTCACCGGTCCCCACGACCAGAAGGTCTGCGTCGCTGGCGCGCTGGACCAGTGTCGGCCCAGGCGGGCCCTGGATGATCTCCAGCGTCCACGCGGCAGGTCCCGTCGCGGGACCGATCGCGTCGGTCACCATGTCCTCGAGACGCTTGCGAAGGTCGGGCAGGACCGCGTCACGCAGATCTCCGGTAGGGCCGTACATGTCCGACGGCTCCAGCCCCCAGACGTGCACGATGTCGAGCTCAGCACCAGTCATGGCGGCGTGCGCGGCAGCCCACCGGACGGCGGCTTGTGACTGGGGTGAGTCGTCCACGCCCACGACGACGTGCGCGTGGTCAGTGTCTTGCGGATGCATGGTCATGGTGACCTCCCTTTCTTACAAACAGTCTTGATCCGGCGCCAACAGGGGAGGAAGTGCCGTTGGACTCCACCGATCAGCCAATGGTCCCAAGGCGCGGGCGTGCTCCACTCACGTTCCGGCCAGCCTGAGCTCGTCGAGTGAGATCTCGATGAGCCGGGCCGGCGTCAGGCCGCGGTCGCCGTGCAGCTGGGACTCGAGGGGGATGAGAGCCAGGTGCTGCAGTCGCCGGAGCTCGGCAGGATCGCCGCAGCTGCGGCTCAGGACCTCGCGGGCCAGCCGCGACTGTGCTTGCCGCCAGGGGCCCCACGTTCCGCCTTCCGCAGGCACGCGGTTCTCCACCAGATCGGTCAGGTCGTCGATCGTCCCGTGCGCTGCGGCGTTGAGCCAGATCCATGGCTCTACCCACCGGCTCCCGCCCGTGTCCTCCAGCCGTTCCAGGAGCTGGCCGTGCACGAACGCCGCTGCCTCCTCGGCCACGCCGGAACCGCCCCAGGTGGGCCAGGTGTTCACCCATTCTGCGAACTTGAACCGACCCCACATGACGGCTCCCTCCTCGGCCCAGCAACCCGATCAACCCATCCGGCCTTTCTCCGGCCGATGCTCCGCCAGCGGACGGGCGGCGGACCTAGTCGCGTTGGTGGACGACGGCCACCGGTCCCGTCGCATGATGCAGGACGCCGTGGCTCACCGAGCCGATCAGGCTGCGCACGGATCCACGTCCCCGGGATCCCACGACGAGCAGTACCGCGTGTCGCGCCTCGGTGACGAGCGCGTGCACCGCGTGCCCGCGGGAGACCTTGTTCTCGATGTGGACGTCCGGGTACTTCTCCGCCCAGCCGGCCATCGACTCGGCCAGGACGAGTCCCTCCTCGTCGGCCACCAGCGCAGGGTCGTAGACCAGAGGGAGCATGACCCCGGGGCCCAGACGGGCGGGGTCCGTCCACGCGTGCAGGGCCAGCAACGGCTGATCCAGCTCCGATGCGACCTGGAGGGCGAACTCGATCGCGCTCTCGGAGAGTGCGGATCCATCGACGCCGACGACAACGCCGTGGCGCGGTGACTCGTTGTCGGGAGGCCAGGGCACTGCCACGACAGGGCATCGTGCAAGCGACGCCACGTGCAGCGTCGTGGATCCGATGACCAGGTCGGCGAATCCGCCTGAGCCGCGCGAGCCGACGACCACGGTCTCCGCGTGCTCAGACTCCTCGACGAGCATCTCGACGGCGGATCCGGGCTCCAGCCGTGCCTGGACGTCGAGGTCCGGATACACCATGGCCAGGACCTCTGTGGTCTCGTCGACGAGACGTTGGGCGGAGTTGCGCAGCACACCGTGCAGATCCTGTGTCCACCCGACGGTTGACCGGACGGCGTACTGCGAGGGCTCAAAAGCGTGCACGACGCGCAACGGCCGGTGCTGGCGCACCGCGCGCGCGGCGGCGAACTCCACCGCGGCTCGACCCTGGTCCGAACGGTCGAGGCCTACGACGACGGAGCGGGTGTTGGTGCTCATGACGCCTCCAGCTGCTCAGGTGGTCCTTCGTGCCCCGAGAGGGAATCGAACCCTCGATCTGCGCTCATGCTGGACAGCCGCCGCCTTCTCAGTCGGCCGTTTCCCTGCCGGGTTCGCCGGCAACGCATCCAGAGCAGGGCGTGCAGCTCCCAGGCTGCTTCTGCGTGAGCGGTCTGGGGAGTCTCCTAGGGCCCGGGTTCTCGTGACCTTGGTCCCGGGAGCCTCGTCACAGCAGTGGCCCCACCGGGGAAGCGCGCCCGTTGCGCGCCGCCGGCACGGCGATCCGTGTCGACGGAACCGCGACGACCGGCAGGTCGGCGTGGGCGAGCGCGTAGTGGCTCACCGAGCCGGACACCGCTCGACGAAGGCCGGTGTGCTCGTGGGTGCCGACGACGAGCATCCGGGCGCCGTGTGCCTTCGCGACCAGCACCGGTCC
>Ga0157375_10002240_pt1 | contig 16723 bp, 14 predicted proteins | sample M35metaG_FD_115311 | JGI IMG/M metagenome (GOLD analysis project Ga0157375, IMG submission 115311) | Miscanthus rhizosphere microbial communities from Kellogg Biological Station, Michigan, USA - M3-5 metaG | ecosystem: Host-associated > Plants > Roots > Rhizosphere > Soil | place: USA: Michigan...
GATATTGTCGCCACCGGCACTCCCGCAGGCGTAGGCTTTGCGCGCAAACCGCCGCGCTACCTGCGCGCCGGCGACGAAGTTGTGATTCGTATCCAAGGCATCGGCGAGCTGCGCAATCCCGTGATCGATGAAAGTTGACTGCGGCAGCGGGCTCCAGCCGGCTATTTTCCGCTTGAGCGGACTATTTCCACTCCCTGCGCGTCTGATAAACTGGATCAAGTTGGGAGGTCGTCTAACGGTAAGACTGCGGCCTCTGGAGCCGCGTATCGGGGTTCGAATCCCTGCCTCCCAGCCACTCCAGACGGCAACTCTATGCGATTCCACGTCTTTGTACTCCTCGCCGCTCCGCTCTCGTGTCTTGCTCAGGTGCCTGGGACTGCCACGGGGCCCCCAGCCGCCCAGATGCCCGCAGGCCCCCAAGCTCCCCCCGAAGTGGACCACGCATTGCGCGCCCGCGCGAACGCTTTCCTGGACTTTCAGAGCAAGGGAGATTTTCGCAAAGCTTACGATTTAGTGGCCGAGGACAGCAAGGACTTTTACTTTGGCGCTCCCAAAGAAAAGGCTACGTCATTCACGATCGACGATATTCGATACGGTGCCGGCCTATCCACGGCAACGATCAAATCTACCATCAAGCGCCAGATGATACTGGCGGGACACCCTGTGGACGTACCCCAATTGCTGGTGTCGGAGTGGAAGCTGGAAAAGGGAGAGTGGGTCTGGTATCACGATCCCGCGAAGGACGTGACCAAGACTGTTTTCGGTGAGGTTCCAGTGGTACCGGTGGAGGCAACTGCCTCGTCACCGCTTCCAAAAGATCTGAGTGACAAAGCGGCAGCGGAGGCCGCGAAGAACATCGTCGCTCCCCGGGCAGCCATAGATAAAAGGTCCGTCGCATTCACTCTGGGCAAGGAGGGCACGGAACAAGTGACCTTCCACAACAGCAACAATGGGCAGATCCGCGTATACGCCGAGGTCCGGGGCGTTCGCGACACCGTCACCGTCGAACCCAATGACATCATGGTTAATGCCCAGGCTGACGTTCCATTTAAAATCACATACAAGCCGCGCCCGGAATCGGCCGTGCAAGGCCAGGTGCAGTTTACTTTAGAGCCTTTCGGTAGCGTCTACGTTTTACCGGTTCGGCTCGCGCGTGAAGGGCAGATTAGGAGGCGGGCTGCTCCTGCGGTGCCAGGCGGCGCAGCGCCCGCTTCCGCCAACCCCGCCCCTGCGGCCCCCGCCCCTGCGGCCCCTGCCCCTGCGGCCCCTGCGGCTCCCGCCCCTGGTGTGCCGCAGTAGCTGCCAGTTTTTGAATTGCTTCACATTCAACCCGATCAGCCAGCGCCAGGGACCACTTTCTTCCCGCAGGTAACACGTCGCGTCCGTCCATAAACGCCCAGGATCCAGCGACCTACGCCTTTAGTCAGCAGTGCAGCGCCTCCTCCGACCTTGGAGGATGGGTCAGGAGCAATCATCATGCTGACTTCTTTACCGATTGAACAACCCCAACCGAACCAGGAATTCTATGGCGTGGACGCGTTGAATCTTTTTGACACCCATACGCGCGCTGAATTTGAAGCTGCGGGCGGCCCGCTGATTCCGTTCGACCCGGCGCGCCCTGAGCAGGACTGGTGGGACGACACTTATGCAGCGGCATCGCCCACGCAGAGTGTGAGTTATAACGCCGTGGTGTGGGGCAGCGGCGGCACAGCGGCCATTGGCAGCTTCACGCAGACGGCCGCGCAGATGGCTACCCCCAATTTCAAGGGCCTGCCAAATTACCCGAAGTGGACGCCGGCTCCCACGCGTGCAGTCTACAATCACGCGGCGCCGAGCACCACCAGCCCCGTAGATCCGAAGGACTTGAGTACGGCGCAACAGGCGCAGGCGCTGCTGGCAGAGCTTGGGGGTACCAGCATCGTGGATATCGGAGCAAATTCAGTTACCCTCCCGAATATTGGTCAGATCGTATTCCCGGTGACCTATCCTGCCGACGATCCTCGCCGCTTATTTGCGGTGGTCCTTTCGAGCAGCAAGCTTTTCAACGTGGGACAGGCGCTCAGCGAAAAGTACGCCGCAGGTATAGGAGCGCCTGGGTCATGGTTCGCGGATGCCACGCAGATCAGTGGATTGAGATGGCGGGCTACAGCCGTGCCGGATGGCAGCGCGAGTACAGCGTCAGCTCTTCCCGTGCCCTGCCGTGCCTTGCGGGCGAATGAACGGTTGAAGACCTCTCTGGTTGGCGGGCTGGGTTTTCAGACCACGCAAATTCAGCGCACAGACCTGATGCCGACTACCGGGGCAGCTTGGGGTGGAGACAACGCCGACCCGGTGCTGCTAGATATCCAAGCCAAGGTCATGGCTCTCTATAACTTGATCGTCCCCCGGAGCTGAAGGAAGGCACAGATTATGGGGATTCGATGGGAACGATGCATGAATGCATCCTGGGTTAACATCTTGGCGATGGAGAGCCTGGCGCTGGCCCTCTCCCTCCCCGGGATGGCGCAGAGTGCGCCGGCTGCTGCGATGTCGGCCGTAACTACCGTGGCCTGTCCTGCCTCGTTTTATGCGGCAGGCGCGAGCCTTAACCCGCAGGCAACGCCTAACCTCGCTGGCTGGTATGCAATCGCCGTCCCGATTACGAAGTGCGAGAAGGCGTTCCAGGCATATTCAATCACGATGAACAATTTGACTCCCAAGGGCAGTGGGGCAAGTCTGACGTTCACCAGCACCGCTTCGACCGGCTTGGCGATACCGCTGAAGCAGGTGGGCCCGATCGACATTTACACTTTCGGAACTCTCGGAACCAGCGTAAGCGGGGGCTCTTCCAGCCTGGCGGGGACATGGGGCGGGGTTGCTGTAATGCCGATCGGCAGGACAACCTGGCGGCTGACTCCTTGGGCTCAATCAATCGGCGGAAAGTGGATGGGTGGTTTGGGTATTGGAAGGAGCTATTGAAGAATGAAGCTTCCCAAATAAAAAAGGGAGGGCCGAAGCCCTCCCTTTCTCTAACATCGCCTGCTTGTTATTGTTCCAGTTCGTCAGCGAACGTCTGCTTGGTGCGCTGTAGCTGCGTACCATTGTTGCTGAAGGTGACCGTACCGCTACCACCTTCGTTGATTTGGAGGGTGCCGGTGAAGTTCCGGGCCTTGTCGAGAACCAGACCAAGGTAGGTCTGCGGAGTCAGGCCGACGCCCGAGAGCGAAGCGATGCCATGGCAGTATTGGAATTCAGACTGCGCGATGACATAGCCGGCAAACGGTGACGCAACTTTACCGGTTGCAGCGTCCATGAGCGGTCCCAGACCATTGCCCGCGGTCTGACCGCCGGCAACTGCGGAAGACGGGCTGATCACAAATGCTACATATCCGCCAGCCGGAACTACTACTGACGTCTGCGGCGCGATGACCTGTCCTCCATTTACTCCTGGAGCGAAGTGCGTCGGATCGAAGTTAAAATCATTCGTTCCGAAGAACCAGAATTTAACTTTTCCACTTTGAGGTTTGGCCGTAAAGCCGGCGGCGCAGGCCGTGCCGCCGCAAGGATCCAGCGAAGTGTTGGCTACGACGATGCTGGTGTTGATGGCCGCGTTGCCAACCACCCACGGGAACAACATGTCGCAAGCGCACTTGTTATAGGTAAACAGGCTGACCGGCGGTGTCGGCAGCGGATTATCCACGAAGCGCGGAATCGGGAAGCCCGAAGTCAATGTGTGAGCGGCGCCAATACCGGCAACGCTGGTAGCGTAGAACGGAGCAAAGCTGGCGTTCGCCGAGCCAGTCACACCAACCTGAGGCGTACCACCCACCGGCGGCGTGGCGTTCAGGTTAATATCCGGATTGACAAAGAACGGTACGTTGGCGAATTCGAGAGCGTTCGGATCGGCGAAAGCCACCTCGTAAACCAGCAGGCCATTCCCATTAGCGTCGATAGAAATGACACTCGTATCGTTAATGCCGTCGGTGGCGCAGGTGCCCGCACTTCCACCATAGCCATGGGCATCCGTGCCGCAGATCAGAACCATGCCGCCAGTGTTGTTATTGTCGCCAGTTTGGAGAGGCACAGTCGTGAGCACGCTCGGATTGCTGCCGAGCGGAATACCGGAGATGCGAATAGCGAACCGCGTGCCCTGCGAAGGCTCGCCAGCCGTTTCGATGCCAGTGCCTGGGCTGTTGAAAGCCGTTCCTGTGGGCGCTGTGCCGTTGGAACCGGTGCCAGCGGGCGGATTGGTAGTAGGCGTCGAGAGAGCCGGATCGAAGTTGATGCCGGTCTCGGTGTTATACAGCGCGTTGGGCACATTTTGATTGATATTCGGGGACGAGAGATCCACGCCGCCATTCCACGTATAGAAACTCAAATCGGTAGTTGCTCCCGGCGGGGTGCCATTGGCTAAGATCTGCGCGAAGTTCCGCACTTTGAACGCAGTCGGGAAGCCCTCGGACAGCTTAATGCTGTTGGTGGTGAAACCCGCGGTGGCGTTGCACTGCAGGAAGGTGGCCGCGTCAAATTCGTCGGTAATGTTGGTATCCGTCACTGTGCTCTGGGATGCCAACAGGCCGATGCGGACCGTGCCGTTCGGGACGGTAAAGATCTGGTTGCCACCAAAGTTCGTCCCGTTAAAGGTGACCGTGGTGTTTACGTTCGTCAAGCTGAATGAGTTGCCCAGATTATAGACATTAAATGCCACTGCGTTGACGCGGAGGTTAGTGATACGCATGGTGCGGACCGGTGGCGGGCCGCCCACGACGGCGGGGGTGTTACCCGGAGGGTCGATCGGCACGCCAATAAACTGAATGGCCTGTCCAAACGAGCCGTTAACCTGCCGTGCCTGGAATACGTTGGGGCGACCAGCAGTGCCGTCATAGTCACCGGTTCCATTGCCCGCTGCCGAAAGAATATTGCAGGTTTGGTCGTTTGGGGTGGTCTGAAAAGGAGCAGTCGCGCTGCCACAATTCTCCAACCCAAGGGTGCTAGTCGTTGTCCCGGCTTCATCCATGATCAACAGAGCTTCATTCCAAGCCGGATCGTCGTGGGTGGTGGACGGTTGGGTGATCTTGCTGGTGATGGAGGTATTGGTTACGAACACCGTGATGGTTACCTTCGGTAGCGCGGTACCCACGGTAGTTGGAATTCCACCGGTGCAAGTGATGAACACATCACCGGCCAGAGCGGTATATTCCTCCGCCCGAATGATTGGGTTGTTCGCCGAGCCTGTACACTGCATCAGCGTAGACTGTGCGCTTGCCGGGGCTGAGAGCCCCGCCAGGAGCGTTACTCCAGCAAACGCGTAAAGCCATTTGCGAAAATCTGCCATTTCCTTCTCCTTGTGAATTGTTGGAATTGAATTGATGGAAGTTCTCTTGTTCAACCTGAGCCTCAATCTGCAATCCCCGTAGCTTTGAAGAACCTCGGGAACCGAGCTTCCCAGCCGCACTTCACTCTGGCTGATCTCCGCTCGACTGCTGTCTTACTCCAGCTCATCTTGATGGACTTCTTTTTTGCTTCTTTTATTTGTGCTCGCGGGAATGACGGCGCAATACACCGCCCTGCCCTGATTTACAACTAACAACTGCTTTGGATTCCTCGGACGCAGTCAGACTCTATAGATAACATTGACCAACGGCTTTCGTCAAGGCAAAAGTACCAATGCGTGGTTCAGTTTGGCCTTAGGTACCGCGGTTAAAATGTAGTATTTCGCAGAGAATGGCGAACTTTAAGGGTTTACCGGTGATTTTAGCTGCCGGAGAGGCGATTTACTCCCCGACACATATTAAAGCAGCTTAACGTATTTTTGTAGCTTTTTGACCCGGTCGCGCAGCTCGTTGCTGGCTTCAATGAGGTCGCTTTCGTCCAGAATCACGTGCGGCGTCATGAAGATAATGAGCTCGCTGCGATCATGTGAGGTGGTCTTATTGCCGAAAAGCATGCCGATTCCGGGCAAGCGCGACAGGTATGGTATGCCACTAGTACCGTTGATGGAGGTATCGCTGATCAAGCCGCCGATGGCGATGGTATCGCCGTCCTGCACCGTCACCTGCGTCTGTACCACCTGCTGATTAAAGGAGGGCGTCAGGGTTCCGGCCCCCGCCCCCGGCGAGCTAACCTCCTGGTTGATCACCAAGGTGACCACGCCGCTGGGATTGACCCGCGCATTCACCTGCAGGGTGACGCCAGTGTTCTGGGCGGAGATGCTGCTGGTGACGGTAGACGATCCGGCAACCGTCGTTGAGCTGGATGTTTGGACGGGCACCTGCGTTCCGACGTTGAGCGTAGCCGGAATGCTGTCGGTGGCGATCAGGCTGGGCTCGGAAAGAATGGTGGTTCGGGTTTGATTCTCGGATAGATTCAGGAAAGCCAGTAGCTGCTTGCTCTGGCCCACCAAGAAGCCGAACTGGAGTGCAGCCCCGGCTATGCCAGAGGCGGAGGTGGTCAGGTTGCCAAGCAACCCCCGGTCCGCATTGGTCCGACGCTGGAATTGGGCCGAAACTCCTCCGGCAAATGATCCGCTGAGATCTACGGAATAGATTTTCGCTTCGAGCAGGATCTGGCGGGGGGGAACATCGAGGTCCTTGAGGATGCGCAAAACCTCCTGATATTGTTCAGGGGTGGCTTGGATAATCAGGGCATTGTCGAGCGGGTTCGCTACCACGCGTACGGCTGCCTTCCCATCCGGCGTTTGTCCTGGGGTAGGCGGCGCGGGAGCGGCCGAGCCGACAATAGAACCTGCGGGAGCAGTGCCGGTTGTCCCGGCGGGTACCTGGGCGGCATATCCGCCAAACACCGGATAGCCATAGCCTCCTCCACCACCATAACCACCGCCCGACATGGAACCGGGACAGGTTCCCATTCCACCAAAGTTGTTATTGAAGTTGTTCCCATTGCCATAGGTGCTGCCGTTCATCCCGCCTGCTGCCCCGCTGGCCGCATAGGTGTTGGGGAATCCATAACTGCCGCCGGATTGACCGCCGTAACCACCACCGTAGCCGCCGCCGTAGCCGCCCGGATAACCGCCGCCATAGCCTCCACCATAACCGCCGCCATAACCCCCGCCGTAACCATACAACTGGTTCAGGGCGATGGAGACGCATTCCGCGCGCCCGTAGCGCAGCCGATAGACGTGATTTTCATTACCGCCGCCGAGATTCAGCTTCACGGGAACATCCAGCCGCTTCAGCCAGGCCTCGACGGTATCGAAAACGCCCGGGTTGGGAGCCACAGCGATCAGCGTGTTGATACGATCCACCGGCAGAAACCGTACGGTGGAGTTCTTGCCGTCGAGCGATGCGGCCTTTAACACGGCGTCGAGATCCTTTACCAGGTCCGAGGGTTTGGTGTTCCGCACGTCGAACAGGCGCACCCGCTGGTTCGCGAAGCTATCGCTATCGAACAACTGGATCAGCTCCATGGTCCGGCGCATATTGCGGCGGCTGTCCAGGATAAACAAAAGGTTTGACGGCGCGTAGGAATACATGGTGGCGTTCTCGCCCACGAACTCGCCCAGCACCTTGGTGAGCTCATCCACCGTCACATACTTGAGGAAAATCAGATTCAGCATGATCTGATCGTCTTCGGGAATATCGTGCGCGTTCACCTGCGGGCGCAGGGGCATCTTAGGAGCATCCTTCAGCGGCAGGATGCGGTAGATTTCGCCTTCCTGAATCATGGCCGCGCCATTGATGCGTAGAATGAGGTCGAGTAGTCCACGAGCATCCATGTTGGCGGTGCTGCCGTAGGTGTTCAGCACCACGCTGCCCTTCACGGCGGGGTCGAGGATGTAGTTGATCTTCAACCTACGCGCCAGCTGATTGATCACTTCGACCAGGGAAGCATTCTGCAGCGACAAATTGCCGATGGGGACGAGCGGCTCGGCGGGGGTGGCTTGTGGAGTCGTTTGGGCTTGGGCCGGATTGGCCTGGGCTGGATTGGCATCCGCCGGAGTCGCTTGGGCCGGTATAGGCTGTACAGGCACGGGTTGAGCTGGAGTGGCTTGCGCGGGAGCCGGGGCAGGTTGAGTCGGAGGGGCTTGCGCGGGAGCGGGCGCAGGAGCTGGCGGTGGCGGAGCTTGCGCGAATGCCGCGCCCGCGGCCAGCAGCACTACCTGCAAAACCGCAATTCCCTTTACTGCGATAGAACGCATTTTCATTTCACTCACTCTCATTTGACTTCCGTCCAACTGCATGACGCGCCGAATATACCCATAGACTGAACCTTCATGAATCCCGAATGAACCGTGCCCGGCGGCGAATTGTCGGAGGGCAGGCAAGCGCGGTCTCCGCTGGGCAGCAACGGCCCGAAAGTGGAATCGCCGCTGGTATCGCCGGGGCTAGCGCTCTTGTCGCCGCTGGCCGTGTTGCTCAACGAAGTCACACCCTTCGCGGGCGGCGGGGTGGTGGAAGCACTCGCGCTGTTCAGTGAGGCGGCGGGCGCAGCCGGGGCCGGATGATCCAGCGATGCGACCGGGCGCACCGGCGTCGCAGCAGTCGTCGACGCAGAAGACGAAGCTGCAGACTGGGCGCCTGACTGCGCACCCGCTTGTGCAACGGTTTCCTTCGGCCGCAGCTGTTCGGGCTTGCGCTCGACATTTTTCCCCTTCCATTCGAAGGCGACATGGTTTTCGTCAAAGCTCACCAGCTTGAAATCGCCGATCTGATCGCCGGCGTGATAACTGCGCTGGGCGGCGTTCGCCGACACGCTCAACAAGATCACCGGCTCGCCGATCGTCATCTGCCCGTGATAGTTCGGGAGCGCCGGCATCACCGGCTCCGGCGCGGGCTTTGGCGGCTCCACGACCACGGTGGGATTGCGGTCCTTCGAAAACAGCATCTTGCCGGCGACATCGATATACTCGGCGGGCGCCACGGCTTTCACCGCAGGCAGGGCCGGCGGAGGCAACACCGCTCTCGCCGCGACCTTGCGCTGCAGCACCGCACGCTCGCGTGCCTTGGCTGCGAGCCAATTCGTGCGCAGGGTCCAGACCAACGCTCCGGCGAGAGCCAACAGCGCCAGATTCAACAATACGAGTCGCCGATTCAAAACGCGCCTCCTTTGGCTTTCTTCGACGCTGTCGGTTTTTCCGGCACCAGGCGGCGCGGCACTACGCCCGAGACGGCGAGTCGCACAGCCACGGTCTTTTCCTTGGCGTTCGAGGAAAGAACGCGCAGATCGTTGGTGGCCACCAGCTCGGGCTCGGCTTGCAGCGCTGCCAGCAAGTTCACGAGCTGATCGATGCGGCATTCGATCTGCACCGCGACGCTCGCTTCGCCGTAAGAATCGCCGAAGGGACGAACCGGAGTGAGCTCGGTGGAGCGACTTTCGATGGGCGGATTCTCCGCCGCGCCCAAGCGCCGGATGATCTGGATCACTTGCGCCTGGGCTTGCGCGGCAGTGTCGGCGCTAATGATTCCTTTTTCTCGAGTGGCGAGTTCGGCTGATACTTTCTTGAACACACCTTCTTTTGCCGGCACCGTCGCCGCGGTCTCGCGCAATCGAGCCAGCCGAGTTTCCGCCAAGGCCACCGGATCTCCCACGGGAGCTACCACCGCGGCCGCACTGTCATTCGCAGGCCAGAAGTGAATCACCAATCCCAGCAGCGCGGATACGGCCAGCCAAGCCAGGGCGCGCCGATCGCGAGGCCGCAGGTTCATTTGCCGGCCTCCCGATTGGTTCGAATGCGAAACGCCTCGGCATTGTTCACGCGCGTGGGCGGCGTCACAAATTCCGAGCCCTGAAACAGCGGCGAGGCGTCGATGGACTGCAGCAGCGGGGCGGCTTGCGGGGTTTCACCGGCCAAGGTTATTTGCGTGCGCGTGATCTCGAGAAAATTGAGCCAGGCGGGTGGCGGCAGAATGCGGGTCATCTCGGCGAGCACATCCATGTCGCTCTTGGTGCGGGCGCGCAGGGCGTCAAGTTGCGAAGTGTCGCGGCGCGCGGTTTCGATCTGGCGGTCGAGCGCCGTCGAGCGGGCGGCGACTGGCGCGACCTTGTCGATCTCGGTTTTCAGCGACGCCAGATAGTTCTTGGTGTTGAAGCGCGGGAACAATCCCAGCGCCACCGCCAACAACAGCACCGCGGCGCCCAAAGCCGCCGAGGGAATCCACAGCCAGCGCGCGCCGGAAGGCCGCAATTCGGCCGGAAGTAAGTTGAGCGGCAGGGCCATCAAGGGGCACGCCGAAGCCAGCGCCGCGGCATACGGCAGCGCCGGGGATGCATTAAACAAAGTATCCAGGCCATGGGGTAGGGAGTCCGTCTCCAGACGCAGTTCGGATGCCGCCATTGGCGCGGCGCGCTCCAGCGGAACATCGAAGGTGGCGGAGAATACCGGACGGCTGGCGCTTTCGCCGTAAATCTCTACGCCCGATTCTGCCGGCTCGTAAGCCAACAGGCCTGAGGCCGACGGCGCCTCCCGAAACATGCGCAGCGCGGAATGGATCGCGGCAGCCGAGCAAGTGAACGCGCCTACTTGAATGCCGGCTTCTCCAAAAAGCGTGACGAAGCGCTCGATCACTGCGCGACGCGTTATGGCGATCAGCACGGAGGAAGTGCCGGGGATCCGCGCCCAACTCGCCGCGACGTCCTCCTCGCGGTAAGGATGCAGGCCGTCGAGTTGAAATTCGATGGCCGCGGGCAAATCTTTATCGACTACGCCGGGAAGCGCCACGTTCCGTACCATCACCTCGCGGCGCGGCAATAGAACCGTCGCGGCGACATGCGCACAGCCGTGCTTGCGAACGAACGCGGCGTATTCGGTGCCCCACACGCCAGCGGCATGATGCATGGCGTCTTCGAAAGCGAGAGTGCCGACTACGCGCGCCCCGCCGGGATGTGCGCGCACCGCGGTTACGCGCAGCGATTCGCCGCCATGCGGCCCTACCACTTCAATGCCCACGCCGTGCCCGAACGCCAGCCATTTTTTCAGGCCGTCGGGAAGCAGCGTGCGAAGCAGGCTCATGGCTGCAAATCTCCGGAGAAACCCGGCTGCCCCGGAACGTTGCCGCCGCGAACCGTCATGCCCGGATAAGGCGGAAGCGCGGCCTGCGACCAGGCGTTATCGTACCAGCGCAAGATGTGCAAGGTCTGAGGAGATTTCTGCGGATCGAAAAGCTTGATGGTTGCCGCGGCGGTGCGCACCACTTCGGAATACGAGCCATCGGGACGGCGCAAACGGGCGCTCGCGCGCAGCGTGTAGATCGAGAATCCGGATCCCATAGATATGCGCGGCGGCAGCGTGCCCGCGAGTTCCTGCGGGTTTTGAAACGGACGCTCCTGACGAGTCGCCACCAGCGACGCTGCCATCTCCGGCGTCATGCCCATGGCTTCCATCAGTGCGGGACTGGCGGTATTCACGTCGAACGGACCCAGCGATCCCCATACCGAAAGACAATCGCGCAGCCCGCCGCGCGCGTAGAGCCGCCCGTCAGCTCCGGTTGTGTAGTTGCCATAGAACAGTTCAGGGCTCATGCCTTGGACCAGCAATAATTCCTCAATCTCCAGAAGAGACGCATGGCGGGCGCGAAAAGTCGGACCCAGGCCGAAATAGTACTGATCAAAAGCGCTGCCCTCGGCGGCGGGGGCTCGCCAGTCAACGATGCCGTCGGTAATCTGCTGTGCGCGCCCCGGATCGCCGCTAACCGCAAATACGACGCGATAGAGGTCCTCTGGCGTAGCTCTGTTGATATCGAGCTTGGCAGTTTCCGGAATTACTTCCACCAGCGCGTCGCCGCTCGGAAAACGCATGGTGAGGCGCCGCGTATTGTACGTCCAGAAGCGCGGCAAACCATCGGACGCGGAAAACGTCTGGCCCGAGAAGCCCCACTGGACCCATAGAATGCCGCGCTCGAGCGCACCCGCCGCGAGGTAGGATGCGCGGAGGCCGTCGCCGGATGTGGAGACGCGGTCGGTCTCGGAACGAACATTCGAAGATACCGAAAGCGCGATGGCCGCGAGTCCCGCAGAGAGCCACAGCACAGCCAGCAGCGCTCCGCCGCGCGTCTTTCGCACCGTCGACTTCTCGCGCCGCCTAAAATCCGTCGACATATCTCAACCGAGGATCGCGATTCACTTGAATGGGCACCGTTACGCCAAGAACCGAGAGACCTCCGGCGTCTGGCACAACCGGCCGCATTTCAATACGCACTCCCGCCGGCAGCAACGGTTTGTCCCACAGCGGAAGCCATGGGGTTTCGATGAATCGATTCTGATCGTAGGGTTCGTGATAGGAAAAGCGGCAGTAAGCCAGGTGCTCCGCCAGCACATACGATGCGCCTGCCTGCGCTCCCGCTTGCGCGACAGGCCGCGCTCCGAACTCGTAAGCCGAAACCGGAGCTGAAGCCGGGGGCGGCGGCGCATTTCCGCAATAAGGGACTGTGCTCTGCGGTCCTGTGTACGGGCGTTCCGTGGCCACCAATCGCACGCTGCCGCGTTGCTCCGCGATCACCCGGTACTCGACAATTTGCGGATACCCGCGCGAGCCCTCGGCGATCGAATAGCTCGACACCAGTCGCAGCGTATCTTCGGAGCCGCCGAGAAAAGACGGAATCCCGATGATCTGGCCGTCCTCGCCCGGGCACGCACCTTGTACCGGCATGACGGCGGAGATTTGATCGGAAAGCATCTGCTGCGTCTTCACGAAGCGGCGATTGGATTCCAATCGCTTGGCGGTCTTCTCGTAGGTCAGCAGGCTGGTGCGCATCGCCATCAGCATGCCGGTGGAGAGTCCGGCCACCAGGGTAATCGCAATCATCAGTTCCAGCAGCGTGACGCCGCGCTCGGAACGAACTTCACGAATGCGGGTGCCCATTAGAACTTCCGGTCTCCTTCGCGCAGGATGTTGCGGCGAAATCCTTCGAGCGAAAAGCTGTGCCTAGCCTGACCGCTGGTCCACCAGATCTCGAGCTCGATACGGTCGAGATCCCAGCGGGAACCGCCCGCACCCGGCGTGGCTTCAAACGGTGTGACACGAGCGCGCCATCCGGTGCGCACACCGCCGGTGAGTGCGGGATCGAACTCCGCGGCGAGGTCCTGATTGCGGGGCGCTGCACGGTCGATCAGCAGTTCGTCCATCTTCTGCTTCGCGAGGAGCGTGGCCCGATCGTAGTCTGTGAGGCGGGCGGTGTTACGCGCGGCCCCGGCCATGCCGCTCAGAATGCCGGCCACGGCGATGCCCATGATGAGGGTCGCCACCAGCACTTCGAGAAGAGTGAAGCCCGATTGATAACGGGTGCGGCGCGTGGTCATCACGGCACCTTTTCCGCGCGCGTCAATTCGGTGAAAGGATCGACGCTTACCATCCGTTTGGTCCCCGCGCGATTTGCAATCTCGATGCCGATGCGCGGGACGGTGCCGCCGGGATACATCAGAAAGCGGCGCGGCTGATCTGGATCCACTTCGGCCGCCGGCAGAACCGAGAGAATGCGATATCCGTCCGGCAGCTCCAGGCGGCGCGAATATGCCAGATCCGGTGAGCGCGCGATCAGGACATTGTCTTTAGGAGCGATCCACACCTCGATCACCTGCTCGCGGCGGCCGGCGCGATCGATGGCGGTATTGAGAAAGCTCACCACCTGGTCCGCCACCGAGCGCAGACGCAGGGATTCGACGCTCGACGCAGCACTGGGGTAGCTGATGCCGGTGACGAGCGCGATCAGCGTCAGCACGATCAGCAGTTCGATGAGCGTGACGCCGGAGTCGCGTCTTCTATTTGTTGCTCCAGCTAACAATGTCTGCGTCGTTCCCTTCTCCGCCAGGTTGCCCGTCGGCGCCGAGCGAAACGATGTCGGGCTCATCACCGTGTTCGCCGGGGAATTTGTAGAGATACGGATGGCCCCAAACATCGGTTGGTGCGTCCTGCGGCAGATACGGTCCGGCCCACTGATCGACACCGTCGGGCTTCACGCGCAGGGCGTTCAACCCCATCTCGGTGTTGGGAAAGTTGCCGGTATCCAGCTTGTAGGAGCCGAGCGCAGTCATAAACGAGTTGATCTGCGCGCGCACCTGAGTGCGCTTGGCTTTATCCACATTGCTGAACAGTTTCGGACCCACCAGCGCCGCGAATAGCGCAATGATGGTCACCACCACCAGCATTTCAATCAGCGTGATACCGCGTTGGGATCGTGTCGGGTTCCGTGTCGTATTCCATGTGGTTTTGCGCATACGTTTCCTTCTAGCCCGCAATGTCATTGATGCTGGTGATGGCAAGCATCAGGCTCAAAATCAAAGTACCGATCAGCAGGCCCATCACTAGAATAATCAACGGTTCAAATAACGATGTGAAGCGGCGGATGGCGCTGCGCGTTTCGGTTTCGTAAATGTCGGCCATGCGGATGAACATGGCGTCTAGGTGGCCAGTCTCCTCGCCCACGCTCAACAGGTGCGCGGCCAGCGGCGGAAACTCGCCGGCTTTCGCCAACGGCCCGGCAATGCCTTCGCCGCGCTTGACTCCGGTGATTACGCGCTCGAGCGATGCCGCGATGCGCCGGTTGTTCAGAATCCCGCGCGAGATGCCGATCGATTGCACCAGCGGCACGCTGGCCGCGACAAGCGTCCCCATGGCGCGCGCGAAACGAGCGGTCTCGGCCTTGCGCAGGGCATCGCCGAGAACCGGCACGCGCAAGCGGAAAGAGTCCCACCACATCGCTCCGCCGGGAGTGCGGATATAGGCGATCAGACTAAAAATCGCCGCAGCCAGCACTAGACCGGCGGGCAAGCCGTACGCGTGCAGGTAGGCGCTGGTGGCCAGCAGCATCTGCGTGGGCACAGGGATGGTCATGCGTGGATCGGAAAAGATTTGCGCGAAACGCGGGACCACAAATTCCAGCAGAACGATAATGGAGGAGATTCCGACGACGGTCAGCAGACCGGGATAGATCAACGAGCTTATGATGTAGCTGCGCAGGTCATCGCGGGTGCGCTCGAAATCCGCGAGGCGATCGAAAATTTGCGCCAGCGACCCGGAGGCTTCACCAGCGCGCACCATATTGACGTACAGATCCGGGAAGTAGGTTGGATGCGACGCCAGACTGTCGGCTAGCGATTTTCCGCCTTTGATCAAGCGGACGATGTCGAGCACCAGCGTGCGGAAACTCGCATGCTCGGTGAGTTCCGCGGTGATCGCGAGGCCGCGGTCGAGCGGCACGCCGGCATTGAGCAGCGTCGCCAATTCCTGCGTGAAGAACAGAATGTCTTTGCGTTTGCCGCGCTGCAGAACCGGCATCTTGAGCGCTGCCGCGGCCTTCTGCTCCAAGCCCACATAAACCGGAATCAATCCCTGGCGCTTCAACTCGGCGGCGACCTGGCGATCGGTCTCAGCCGAAAGCGTGCCGGTGCGGAGCTTGCCATCCGCCGCCACCGCTTTGAAGAAGTATGCTGTCGCCATATCGAGCTACAATTCCTGCGTCACGCGCATCACTTCGTCGGCCGACGTCATGCCGCGGCGCACCTTGTTCCAGCCATCCTCGCGAAGATTTTGCATGCCGTGGCGGCGGGCGATTTCGGTGATCCTGCCGGAATCCTCATTGCGCATGACAGACGCGCGCAGCTCCTCGTTCAATTCCATGAGTTCGAAGATGCCGAGTCGCCCGCGATAGCCGGTATTGAAACACGATTCGCATCCAGAGCCGCGAAAAACGGGGATGGTCTCGCCTTCGGGCGTGATGGCGGTGCCCGCGGAAACCTTACACTCGGCACAGATCACGCGGACCAGACGCTGCGCGAGCACGGCCACAAGTGACGACGTGATCAAATAATTCTCCACGCCCATGTCGGTCAGGCGCGCGATGGCGCTGGGCGCGTCATTGGTGTGCAGCGTCGAATAGACGAAGTGACCGGTGAGCGCGGAACGAATGGCGATATCGGCGGTCTCGCGGTCGCGGATTTCGCCTACCATGATGACGTCAGGATCCTGGCGCACGATGTGGCGCAGCCCTTGCGCGAAGGTCAGCCCAATCTGCGTATTTACGTGGATCTGGTTGATGCCGTCCATCTGGTATTCAACCGGGTCTTCGATGGTGATGATCTTCTTGTCGGTCTGGTTGATGCGCTTGAGAGCCGAATAGAGCGTGGTCGATTTGCCGCTGCCGGTGGGACCAGTGACCAGGAAGATGCCGTGCGGAAGGGAAGTGTAATGCTGCATTCGCGACAGCATGTGCTGGTCGAACCCCAGGCGTTCGAGGTCGTAGAAATCGCCCGCGGAGCGATCGAGCAGACGCATCACGACGCTTTCGCCATAGAGGGTGGGCAAGGTCGAAACACGCAAATCGACTTCGCGCCCCAGCGTCTTCACTTTGATGCGGCCGTCCTGCGGCAGGCGGCGTTCGGCGATATTCAGTCGAGCCATCAGCTTCACGCGCGAAATGATGGCAGCCTTCAACTCGCGCGGAGGCGGGTCCTGGCTCACCAGCACGCCATCAATGCGGTAGCGTATGCGGAATTCTTTTTCGAACGGCTCGATGTGGATATCACTCGCGCGCTTTTCCACGGCCTGCGCGACCATGGCATTCACCAGGCGAATAACTGGCGCTTCGCTGGCCATGTCGCGAAGCTGTTCCAGGTCTTCGTTGGCCTCGCCCACTGGCGTGGCCATCTCGGTTCCGTTCTTCTCCGTTTGCCCGTAGTAACGGTCGATGGCGTCGAGAATTTCCTGCTCACCCGCGAGCCCGGGCAACACCGCCAGGCCAGTGCAGGCTGCGACAGTAGACCGGGTTTCAAAATCCAGGGGATCGGCCATCGC
>Ga0157375_10002244_pt1 | contig 16703 bp, 20 predicted proteins | sample M35metaG_FD_115311 | JGI IMG/M metagenome (GOLD analysis project Ga0157375, IMG submission 115311) | Miscanthus rhizosphere microbial communities from Kellogg Biological Station, Michigan, USA - M3-5 metaG | ecosystem: Host-associated > Plants > Roots > Rhizosphere > Soil | place: USA: Michigan...
AAATCTCATTCGAATCCAGGAACCCGCTTTCCAGCGTCGTCCCTCCGATGATCTGGACGCGGCCGTCGGCGAGCGGCACCGCATCCTGACTGGCGCGGTGAAAAAGCATCTTCGGACCAACCACAGAAAACTGCGCGACCGGATCATAGATCTCCGTGGAATTGTGTGGACTCGTGCCGGAAAATCCGCCTGCAATCAGAATGGTCCCATCGGGGAGAAATGTCATTGTATGGTTAGCTCGCGCCAGGAGCATGCCGTTGAGAGGCGGCGCAAAAGTCTGCGACGCTGGATTGAAGATTTCGGTCGAGTTCGACGAGATGGAATTAACGTATCCTCCGGTGATGAGCACGGTTCCGTTTGCCAGAAGTATGGCAGCGTGATTCTTGCGATTGACTGGCGCCCCGGTCGTGGCGCTAAAAGTCATGGTCGCAGGATCGAAGAGATCGGCAGTCGCGCCTCCCACCAATAGCACGCGGCCGTCCTGCAGCAGAGTCGCGGTGTGTTTATTGCGGGCGGTACTCATTTGGCTGGAGACCGTCTTGAAGGCTCCTCGGCGCGGATCGTAGAGTTCTGCGCTGGTGAGGATTGTGCCGTTTTTGTCTCCTCCGGTGATCAGAACTTTCCCGTTTGAGAGCAGGGTCGCCGTATGATTAGCCCGCGCGGCATTGAGCGAGCCAGTCGCCACCAGGGTCCTGGTTCTCGGGTCGTAGAGCAACGACGAACTAAACACCTCGGTTTCGTTAAGTCCGCCCGTGATCAGGACTAGGCCTGATTTCAGGAGCGTGGCGGTGTGGTTTGTGCGCAGCATGCCGAGGTCGATGGTCCCTGCCCCCCATGCGTTCGCGGCGAGTGTGATCGCAGCGAGCAGCAGCAAAATGAACAGGTGGTGGGCTTTCGTTATTCTTACTGGAGTTTTCATTAGGAGTGTCGAATTGAGTCCATTCTTATGGGCGCGTCTCGAAAGAAGGGCGCGGAAGGCGATCCATACGCAGTCGCCCAGTCGCCCTGGCTGCATTATCCATAAGGAGTCTGCATCTCTGACGTCAAGATAATACCGCTGCGGGCCCCGGCCCCATTCACGCGGAAAGGTTGCGAGGTTATGTTAGCGGGCGTTAGCTAGGGGAAATGAAACTAACCTATTATGGACACGCCTGTTTCGCCGTCGTCGCCGGAGGGAAAACTCTGCTCTTTGATCCGTTCATAACTCCCAATCCACTCGCCAAGAAAATCGATGCTGGGAAAATCGCGGCCGATTTTATTCTCGTTTCGCATGGCCACGGTGATCACGTCGCTGACGTCATCGCCATCGCGCAGCGCACCGGCGCCACCGTCATTGCGCCATTTGAGGTGGGAGACTGGTTCGAAAAGAAAGGAGTCAAAAATGTCCAGGCCATGAATCATGGCGGGGCGGCCCAAGTCTCATTTGGTCGCGTCAAGCTCACTGCCGCTATCCACAGTAGTTCCATGCCCGATGGCAGTTATGGCGGAAACCCCTGCGGATTTGTAATTGAGAGTAACGACGGCAACTTCTGCTACTCAGGCGATACCGCCCTGACCTGTGACATGAAACTTATCGGCGAACAAACAAAGTTACGCTTTGCCGTCCTTCCCATAGGCGACTTCTATACCATGGGTATCGAGGACGCCGTGCGCGCGGCCAGCCTCATCGGCGTCAGCAGGATCGTCGGTGTCCATTACGACACGTTCCCGCAGATCCAGATCGATCGCGCCGCCGCGACCAAGGCTGCCGAGGCCGGTGGCAAAGAACTCGTCCTGCCGGCTATTGGAGAAACAATTGACGCTTAACCAGCACGTCGGCGCCCGCGCGTTGCGAACATGGTGTAACCGAGCTTGCTGACCCCGGCCTCTTATAATCGAGCCGCTCTTGTTGGCGTCACCGACCCGGGCTACAACGGCCGCCTGCGCCGCGTTGCCGGGGCGGGCGAATCCGCTGCAGGTATTAACTCGAAAGTCCGAAACAACGGCGCCAAGTCGATCACCGCGTTAGCGGCCGCCTTCAAGACGCCACCGAGATTCTGCGCGACCGAAGCCACTTCCACGCGAATACCGCGCCGGCGCAACTTCGTCGCGAGACTGGCAAAGTCCGCATCGCCCGTGACAAGAATGACAATGTCTGGGTTCATCTCGACTGCTAAATCGAGCGCGTCGATAGCCATCATCACATCCACGTTTGCTTTGTAATGACCTTCCTCGGCGGGCGCGCCATCTTTGGTCACGACGAGAAAACCATTGCAGCGTAACCAATGGATGAATTTGCTTTTCTTATCGCGCTCATCCTGCCAGAGCGGAATAGCCGGCGGCAACCCGGCGTAGACCACCATCTCGATCAGATCGCGACCGCTCTCGGCACCGGCGAGAAATTCGCGCAGCCTCAACCAATCGAGCCCACGCCCCGCCGTGCGCACGGAGCTGCCGACATTGGATTCATCCACCAGCACGAGGAGGCGGGCGCGTGGACCGCCCTGTGGATGACTCTTTGCCATCGCGATGTGCCTCTCAGCAGACGACCGATTGCGCTACTTTCCCGACTTTTTCTTTTTAACTTTGGCGGCGGCCGCGAGGCGCTCCGTTTTCTTGCGACGTGAGGCGCGTTTCCTGACGTTGTCCCGGCCTTGGCTGTTTCCCATAAGGCCCCACACTCACCCGTCTTGTGCGAGTTCCCAAATGTTTTCGCAGTGCCACCCCGATTGCGCCCGCCGACCCACGCAGTTCGCTGCTTGACGACCGGTCTTTCTCCGGACGTGGGCACGGGCGCTGCTTTCAATCGAGGATGGGGATGGAAGCGCGGTGCAGGATTTTAACGGTTGACGACGAGGCTTCCGTCACCCTTTCGCTGAAATTCGTCTTTCCTGGACCGCGCTACGAAGTGCTTTGCGTCGCCAGCGGCGATGCCGCCCTCGCCAGCCTCGAAGCCAACGAAAATCCTTACGATGTCATCATCGTTGACCAGAAGATGCCGAATCTCAGCGGCGTCGAATTAGTTGAAGCGATCCGGCAACGCGGTATCCCGGGCGAGGTCATTGTCCTGTCGGCGCATCTCACTTCCGAGATGCGTGCCGAATACGAACGACTGAATGTGCATAAGATCTTTCCCAAGCCTTTTGATCTTAATGAGCTGCGGGAAGTTGTGGGCCACCTCGCCGCGCCGCATGCGATCGAGGACAGCGATCCCCAGGGGACAGCGCCTCGCTAATCACTGAGACCTGAAATTGGCGGTGATACGATTTGCTATCGTGCCCCAATCGCCGCTTCCGACAAGGGAAACGGACCGCTGCTTGATCCGCCCGTCCCCGGCATAGGCATTGCTGCATATCCGGCCGGGCGCTATGGCAATACCGTTCAGAATCCTGGCGGTCGACGACGAACCGGCGGTGGCATTTTCGTTACGGCACGTCTTTTCCGATCCGCGCTATGAAGTGCTCAGCGTCGGCGACGGTTATGCCGCTCTCGAAAAACTCGGTGAACCCGCGGAGCACTACGATGCGATTATCGTCGATCAAAAGATGCCCAATCTGACCGGCCTCGAGTTAGTCGGCGAGATTCGGCAACGCCATATCCCGGGCAAGATCATCGTTTTGTCGGCGCAGCTCACGGAAGAACTGCGCGAGGCCTACAGGCGAATGGATGTCGATGCGATTCTCCTCAAGCCCTTCGACATAGATGAGCTTCGTTCCGCCGTCACTACTCCGCCCTCGGACTAGGAAATCATCCCTGTGAGTCTGGGATCTTGCCCGTCCTGTGGCGTGCGCTGTTCTCAGGGCAGGAATCTCAGCTGAGATCGACGTGACCGCGCCTGCCTCCTCCGCTACCGAGTGGGCGATGACAGCTCAGGCCGGGAAGCCGCGTGAAAGCCTCGTTCGCGCACATCCTCCTCGTGATGGTAACGCTCCCGCGCCGCAAGAATTCCAGCGCGCCCGAGATATCCGACTGCTTTTCGCGGGTTTTCCCGCTCAATCACCGGCAGCCGCCCTACTCCGTGCTGCAACATTTTTGCGATGGCATCGTGCAAGGTTTCATCCGGATGAATGGTAACCAATTTTCGTTGCCCGGCTTCGAGCACTGTCAGCGTTTCGTCCCTCGAGCGCTCAAAAGCTCGCACCACATCACCGCGCGTGATAATGCCGACAAGATCGCCATTCTCGTCCCCTAGTAACGTGCCTTGGCGTCCGCAGATCAGCGGGTCGCCGCTCGCGATCCGCGCCGAGTAACGCGGCAAGGGCGTGTTGCCCGGCAGCAGCCCAAAATCGCGGTCCATCACGTCTTCCACCCGCATTAGCTCGAAGAGGTCGACCGAGTATTCGCGCGCAATGTGCTGACCTCGCCGCGCCAGTTTCTCGGTCAGGATCGAACGGCGCATGAGTAGCACGGTCACGGCGAGTGCGGCGATCGACGCACAGAGTAATGCAGGCATCGCGTTAAGATCATGTGTCAGTTCGAGGAGGAAAAAGATGCCTGTCAAAGGCGAGCGCATTGTGCCCGCCATCATCGCGGCCATGCCCATCATCGCCCATAGACCCAGGTCACCGGCCGGCAGCCACTGCCCGAGGAGCGCGCCGAGCGCGCCGCCAATAATGAGCAAGGGAGCGAGCACACCTCCTGATGTGCCCGAGCCAAGGGAAATGGACCAGACCAAGGACTTAAGAATAACTAACGAGACAAGGGCGAGACCGAGGATCTGGCCACGGAGCAGGCCATGGATCAACTCATAGCCCACTCCAAGGACGCGCGGATCGAGCCAGCCCCCGAGGCCAACGAAGAGCGCCCCGATTGCCGGCCACCACATCCAGTGCACGGGCACTTTCAGAAAGGCATCTTCGCACAGATAGACCAGCCGCGTGAGCAAGCCCGAAGCAAACCCGGCCGCGAGCCCGACTAGGGAAGCGAACAGGATGACTTCTGTCCCGAGGGCCGGATGCGCCGCGACCGGAAATATAGGCCCGACTCCGAGGAGCGGCACGCGTAAGAGCGCCGCGACCAGCGACGCCACGCCCACCGGAATGAAACTGCGCGGGCGCCACTCAAACAACAGCAGCTCTACTGCGAGCAGCGTGGCGGCGATCGGTGTGGCAAAAACCGCCGACATGCCCCCGGCGGCACCTGCCACGAGCAGGGTCTTGCGTTCGGCCGCAGTGAGATGAAAGAGCTGTGCCAGGAGGGAACCAAACGCGCCCCCGGTCATGATGATCGGTCCCTCCGCCCCGAACGGACCGCCCGTCCCGATTGAGATCGCCGAGGAGATCGGCTTGAGTAGCGCGACCTTCGGCGAAATCAGGCTGCGCCCGAGCAGAATCGCCTCGAGGGCTTCCGGAATGCCATGGCCACGGATCTTTTCCGAACCGTAGCGCGCCATTAACCCGATCACGAGCGCGCCGGCCACCGGCGCAGCGATCACCCACGGCCCGAGATGATGGTGCTGGAGCGACCCTAGCACCGGCGAGAAATGCTGAAAGAAAACGATGTTAGTAATTTCGGCGATCAGCCAAAGGAGAGCTTTGGCTACGAACGCGCTGATGAGGCCGACCGGAATGGCGAGCACGACCAGCAGAAGCACGCGCGAGTTAGTGCGGAAATCCCGCAACAGATCGATGTGATGGTCATGTTTTGGTTTGGATGATCCAGACACGCGTTCCAATTTGCGAAGGAACGTGTCCGCCGCAACCAACCCGGAGGAAAGGCCATACCATCCGCGCTTTTGTTCAGCTCCTTTGATGCGGCAACAGAATCATGCGCACAAACTGAATCACGCCCGCCATGAGTTGAAAAATAATCACGGCGAAGAATGGCCAGAAAGCGTGCAGGATAATCACGTTGTAAAGTTGAAGGAAGCAGAGAAGCCACCCTAGGAACGCCAGGGAATAGAAGGTCAGCCGGGTCGTGCGATCGAATGCAAATTGATCCCGTGGGACCTTGCGCCCCGCGGGTCCCGTCAGCGCGGCAAAGAAAACCAGCACCACAAAGGCGCACAGGCTCGTCCAGCGCCAAATCCCGAGCAGCGGCGGATTCACTGTCAGCAGCAGCATGCCGAGGAAACAAAAGGCGAGGGGAATCACCGAATTCCCGAGCATGAGGCGGAGCCGTAACTTATCGATTGCCGACCACTCATGCACCGACCCTGTCCGAAACACCACCACCACGCCGGCAAACCCGGCCAGCGCCACCGCCAACTGTGCCGCCGTCCCGAGCGCCTCGCCTGGTTCCATAAAGGGCGAAGATATGAGGCTGCGCTCGGAAAAGGAAAGGGAAAAAGCTCTGGATTGCTACTATGGCAGCCTAACGAAATGCCAACTAGGCGCTGGGCAGCACTTGCGCGCTCCAGAAGTTTCCGCATATAAGCGGGAACAATCATTACCATGGACGACCCCGCACCCGCCACCACCCCTGCCGAACAAACACTTTGGACCGGCACCGTCTCGCACCTCCACTATGCCGGGAAATGGCTGCTCGCCGTGCTTCTGTTCATCGCGGTCGGCGCCAGTTTCTGGTTCGCACTGCCTGATTACGCCGCCATCCTCTGGGGCGCGCGCGTCGGTCTCGTCGTGCTCGCCCTTCTCCTCATCGGTTGGATCCACTTGGATCGGATACAGCGGAGATATGCGGTCACAAACAAGCGGGTAAGCGTCGATCGCGGCATTATCAACCGCACCTCAAATGAAATCCGGGTCCAGGATATCCGCAGCATTAACCTGCACAAAAGCGGCTTAACCGGGCTGCTCGGCATCGGCCGGGTGGAATTTTCTTCCGCCGCGACCGACGACGCTGACGTCATCTTCTGGAATACACCCGACGCCGAGAAAGTCAGAGACTTGGTGCGTTCCCTCCAGGCCTGAATAAGGCTAGAGTTATCCGGCGTTCTTAGGGCAACTAAGCCGGCCCTCGGTGACGCAAGCGATGGCGTCAACCGATCTACGGCCCGCTCCCAGCTTTTCTAGGCTGTGTTCGGTTTGTAGATTGCCCCCACCAATACGCCCATGACAGCGAAGGAGATCAAACTGCCGGCGATCCACAGCCAAAGAATTTTCGTTGTCAACGGCTCGACCGCGAATCGGGTGAGATCGATACCGACACAGAAAATTCCGATGACAACACCGTAGCCAAACCCAGTGCCGGGACTCTGAATGCCAACCTTGCTGACATAGAGGCCGGTAAAAGCAAATGCCAGCACCACGTGGCTAAGAATCAGGATCCAGAAATGACTATTGAAGTCAGGATCAGTTCGCCAAAGGGAAGCCGTTTCGAGGTAGGCGCTTTTCATCAGGATGCCGTGCCAGAGAAACCCGAACCCGAAGATAAAAACAAACGCCACAAGCAACGCGATAACTCCTCGTTTATGATTCATGGCCTGCTCGTAACAGGGTCAACGCAATCTTGTCGATCTAAGATTTCGAATAACCCTGTGACATCGCGCAGGAATGAAGCTGGCAGCGGCTTTTGCAGGCGGGTTGCCCCGAAACCGGCGCACCCGACCCGGGTGGCTTTGCCTCTTGCCTTTTGCGATGTCTGGGCGCAAGTGATCATGACCAACGCGAGAGGATGAAATGACCAACTTAGGGCAGTTCACGCAGGAGAGAGGAGTCGTTCGGACTCGCGCTGTGGCGATAGCGACGCAATCCATCGGGGCCCTTGCCGCCGGCGCGATCGCACTCGGTGCAGTTGCCCTTGGCGCGGTCGCGATCGGCTGCCTGGTTATCGGGCGCGCAAAAATCAGACGGCTCGAAATCGGCGAACTGATCGGCGGCCGCCTTCAGGTCACCGACTCCATGGAGATGCCCTGAAAGACAAATAATTGGAGATATAGATGGCACGTTTGGCGACCGATCCGGAAAGTGCCTGTTATGTAATCTGGGCTGCCTGGGCGCTCTCCTGGTGGCTCGCCGCGCTCTGGTCGAGCCGGGCCGAGTCACGTGCGAGCGTGGCCGAGCAAGTACCCTATCGCCTCCTCAACATCTCCGGATTCGTCTTGCTCTTCGCCGTGCAAACCCGTCGCTATCATGGGCCGCTGCGACTCTGGACACTGCCCACCAGCGCAGGCTGGGCGATGGCCACGCTTTGCCTGGTGGGCTTTGCCTTCGCCTGGTGGGCGCGCATTCATCTTGGCCGGCTTTGGTCTGCCTTTGTTACTCGCAAAGCCGATCACCATATCATCGATACCGGCCCCTACGGCATGGTACGTCACCCGATCTATACCGGGATCATCCTGGCCGCGTTCGCTCTCGCCATCGAAAAAGGAACCGTCTTCGCGCTGGCCGGGGCACTCCTGTCTTCGTTAGGCTTCTGGATCAAGGCCAGGCTCGAGGAGGGCTTCCTGCGCGAACAGCTTGGCGCCCACGTCTACGACACCTATCGCCGTCGCGTTCCCATGCTCCTGCCCTTCGGTCCTGCCTGATTGATTCAGCTAAAAGGCCGCGGCAGCGCGAGCCAGGATGTAGCCAATCAACGCCGTGGCGGGGAGAGTTAATACCCATGCCCAGACGATACGTTCGACCAAGGTCCACTTCACTCCGCCGAACCGTTTCACCGCGCCCACGCCCATGATCGAGGTCGTAATGACGTGGGTCGTGGAGAGGGGAATGCCGTAGGAGCTGGCCACCTGAATGATGACCGCAGCGGTCGTTTCGGCGGCAAAGCCGTGCACGGGCTGAAGTTTTACCATCTTGTGACCCAGTGTGCGAATGATCCGCCAGCCGCCCGCTGCCGTCCCCGCGGCCATGGTCGCGGCGCACAAGACCACCACCCAGGAGGGCACCTTGAACTCTGGCGTGTTGAGGAAATGAAGAGTGGGCGGCAGATGCGCGAAGGCGCCGCTGCTTGTGGCCGTGAATAGGGCGAGCGCGATGATGCCCATCGTCTTTTGCGCGTCGTTAGTGCCGTGGCTGTGTGCCATCCAGGCCGCGCTAACGAGCTGCAGCTTGCCAAAGATCCGGTGAATCAGATTCGGGGTATAACGATGCAGAGCCGCGATGAGCAGAAACATGAGGAGCGCGCCGAAGATGAATCCCGCGACCGGCGAAGTGATCATTGGGATCACCACCTTCGGCATCAGTCCGGTCCTCCATTTTAGAACTGAGAAATCGCCGCGCGCCGTCGCGAGCGCGGCGCCGCACAGTCCGCCGATAAGCGCATGACTCGAGCTCGAGGGCAAGCCAAGCAGCCACGTGATCAAGTTCCAGACGATCGCTCCGAGCAGCGCGCAAAGGATGGCGGGCATGGTCACGACTTTGAGGTCGACAATTCCTTTCCCGATAGTGGAAGCGACCGCCGTTCCCATGAGCGCGCCGGTCAGGTTAAAGAACGCCGCCATCGCGATCGCCTGGCGTGGGGTCAGGACTTTGGTCGAGACAACGGTGGCGATGGCGTTGGCGGCGTCGTGAAAGCCGTTGATGTATTCGAAAAGGATGGCCGCCAGGACGACGACGAGGAAAAGGGCCATGCGCGGAGTCGTTAGGCGCGTTTCAGGAATACTTGAGCACGACCTGGAGGATGATGTTGCCGGTATCGCGGCAACGATCGATCACCTTTTCCAGGAGTTCATAGAGATCGCGCAGGAAAATGATCTGCTTCGCGCCGTAATCGCCATGATACAAGTCGTGCAAGAGATCGAGCTCGAGCTTGTCGGCGTCGCCCTCGATCGTTTGCAAGCGCGAATTCATCTCCCGCGCCGTGGCCGCGTCGGTTCCTTTGCGGAGCTCTTTTACCATCGCCAGCACCGCCTCGGCCGCCTGATCGAGCAGCTCAAGATGCTTTCCGAAGTTGCGGCCCTTGAGATCGCCCGGACAAATCAGGATACGTTCACCAATTTTTTCCACCGTCTTGGGAATCTTGTAGAGCGCCGCGGCCAGCGCCTGAATATCTTCGCGCTCCAGCGGAGTAACAAAAGTTTTGCAGAGCTGTTCGGTCAATTCCTGCGTGATTTGTTTGTCCTTGCGCCGGCTGTGGACGAACTCGTCGAGGCTCTGGGGCGAATCGCGTTTCTCGAGCCGGGCGAGAAGCGCCACCAAATGGTGCACGCTGCTATCGGCCTGTTGCGCGCTCGCCTCGAGCAGATCGAAGAATTTCTGATCGTGCCCTAACAATTTCTTTATCGAGAACATGGTGACCTCTTGCGGGATTGCGGTTGCCGCTGACGTAACAGAATTTTCATTTTGCCCAAGTCGAATCTTGATCTCTCCGGCCGTGATCTGAAAGCTATTCCGGAACGAAAGGCTGATGTCGGATATCTTCCGCGGCCGCGGCGTAGACCGCGTCTTCCCCGATGTTGGTAGCATGGTCGGCGATGCGCTCAATGTGCCGGGCGATGAAGACGAGGTTGATGTAGCCGCGCATTTGCTCTGCATCCTCGACGGCGCGCGCGAGCAGGCGCCGGGCGACCTGCTTGTTCATCGCGTCGAGCGCCTTGTCGCGTTCTTTCAAATCCCGCCCCAGTTGGGCGTCCTCGTGGACGTAGGCCTCGACGCCATCAGCCAGCATCTGCCGGGCGTGCGCGCCCATGGGAAGAATGAGTTCCGTCTCGGCCAGCTGCGGGTGCTGCGCGAGCTTGCGCGCTCGACGCGCCAAGGCGACCGATTCGTCGGCGATGCGTTCCAGATTCGGCGACATTTTCATCGCCGCAACGACACGACGGAGATCGGAGGCGACCGGTTGAAAGCGCAGAAGCAAATCGATTCCATCCTGATCGATCTGTTTCTCCAGTTGATTGATCTCCTCGTCGTCCGCGATCGTTTGCAAACAGAGATCTGGTTCGCGCCGGTGCAATCCGTTGAGCGCATTATCCAGGCTTCGCGTCGCCAGGGTGGACATGGTAAGGACGTCATGGCGCAGGGTGGCGAGCGCTTCATCAAAGGTGGTGAGGATGTGTTTGGATGAATCCATCTGTTCCTCAGGATAGCGCCAGAAACTCGCGTGCTGTGCCGGACAAGAGCTGCGCCTTGTCGGCGGCCGACAAATCAGGCATCGCCTCGATCAGCTCGCCCGGATGCGCTTCGCCTAACGGAAACGGGTAATCCGATCCGAGTGCGATGCGTTGCGTTCCGAAGAGTTTGCACAACAGCCGCAAAGCATCGGGATCATGGACTAACGAATCGACATAGAAACGCGCCGGCTGCGCCCGTCCCTGCTCATCGGAGCAGGCGAGGTAAGAACGCGGATTGATCTTGTTCTCGATCGCGACCAGATCGGGCCGGACGTTAAAACCGTGCTCGATGCGACCGATCGTGATCGGGAACGCGCCCCCGCCATGGGCGAACGCGACGCGCAGATAGGGGAAACGCTCGAAAACGCCGCCGAAAATCATCGAGCAGATGGCGAGCGATGTCTCCGCAGGCATTCCGACCAGCCAGGGAAGCCAGAATTTCGGCATGCGCGTTTTCCCGATCATGTCCCATGGATGCACGAAGACGGCGGCGCCGACTTCTTGGGCCGCGCTCCAGACGGCGTCGAGCGAACGGTCATCGAGATTGCGGCAATGCGGCTGATCGCAGTGTTCGTTGGCATCGACATGGCTCCCGATCTCCACTCCGCGCAAGCCGAGTTCCTGCACACAGCGCCTGAGTTCCTGGGCCGCCAATTCGGGATCTTGCAACGGGATCGTGCCCAGCCCGGCAAAGCGCGCCGGATGTGCGCGCACCACTTCCGCAATGTGATCGTTCAACTGTCGCGAGAGATCGAGGCCGTCGGCCGGTTTGGCCCAGTAGCTGAACATGACCGGCACGGTCGATAGCACCTGCACGGTCACGCCGGCGCGATCGCACTCCTCGATCCGGCGCGCCGGGTCCCAGGTATTGTCGCCAATCTCGCGAAAGAAGCGGTCGCCGATCATCATCCGCGCACAGCAGGGCCGGTGATGCTCCAGCCTAACGAACCCACTGTAGCCGTACCTGGCATCGAGGTTGGGCCATTCGCGCGGGAGAATGTGCGTGTGCAGATCGATCTTCACCGTAAGTGACGCGAAGAAAACCGCGCTTCTGACCGCAACTCGTCACTCATCCCTGTTCGCTCGTCACTTTCCCTGGAAGGGCTTGGTCGGTTCCGCCTTCGCGACCTTGTGCCCGCACTTCTTGCAGGTGCGTCGTTGGTCGTCGTTCCAGAAATCGAGCATCGCCTGGCTGAAGGCTTTGACGATGTCCGCGCAATCGAAATCGATGTCTTCCACGAGCGCGCCGCAGTTGTCGCAGTAGAAGATGACGTGTTCGTGTTCGCCGGCAGGACGGCGGCGTTCCACCACCACCCCGATCGTGTCGGGTGGGCGGACGGGTGCGTGCGGGACGTTAGGCGGAATGAAGAACGTTTCGCCTTCGCGCACGAGATGATCGACAATCCGGTCGCCCTCACGGATGCGGACTTTGATGTCGCCTTTGAGCTGGTAAAAATATTCTTCCGAATCGACGAGATGGAAATCGTTGCGCGCATTCGGGCCCTTGATGACCATGACGAAGAAATCGCGGCCATCGTAAAGATACTGGTTGCTGACGGGCGGCTTGAATTTGTCGCGGTTGGTTTCGATCCAATTTTCCAGGTCAACTGGCGGTTGCACTTTTGTTTCCATAGCTCTGTCTTTTCTCTAATCCGCCAGCCGCGCGCGCTCAACCCTTTCGTCGGATGGCGCGCATTCGCGTTTGCCGTCGTACCAGAGGGCAAGTTTCGCCCGGCTCCGCACGGCGCGTTTTCCGCCGAGCACAATCAAGAAGCTCTGAGAGAGCAGGGAACGCGTCGAGTGCATACGCAGTTTGCGCGCGGAAGTGACGATCGGCTCGCGCAGAATTCTGAAAGGGCCCAGCTTTTTCAGCGCAAGGGTGAAATAAACTTCTTCCCCAGCGAAGTACTGTTCATCGAAACCACCCACCGCCTGAAACAATTCGCGCCGGGTGAAGAGGAAGGCGCCGGCACCAAGGCGGGCGATGCCAAAGTAGATCGCGGAGAACGAGTGGAGAAAAACGCGCGCTCCCAAGCCGGCTTCGCCATCCATCACGACGCGCGCGCTGCCCCCGGAGCAGCCCGCGTTGAGGGCGGCCATTGCCGCGCGCACGTGGCCGGGGGCGATGCGCGTATCCGCGTCGACGAAGAAGAGGATCTCGCCCCGTGCGATGCGGGCGCCAGCATTTCGCGCGGCGGCGATGTGCCGAAAACTCACGCGAACGACTCTGGCTCCGAATTGCCGCGCAATAGCTGCGGTAGAATCGGTCGAGGCGTCATCGACAACGATCAATTCAAAAAGCTCGCCCGCTGCCTGGGCGGCGCGGAGCGCCGCCCGAAGAGTTTTTGGGAGCTCATGCTCCTCGTTATGCGCAGGGACGACGAATGAGAGCCTGGGCGTCGCGTCGGCCACAGCCCCGGGTAAAAAAAGCAGGAGCGTCTCACGCGCGTAATCATATCCGGTGGGCCACTGGCTGGCGCGCGGACCAGCGATGTTCAAGATCTCGATTGTGTGGGCGCAAACGAATTCAGCGATTTCACGCGCCGCTTCCGCCGCCGAGCCCGGATGCCCTTCGAGAATGAGCAAAGGCTTTCGCGCTTCCCGACACAAATCCGCAGTCGCCTTGGTTCCGCCCTGCAATTCGCCGAGGTGAAAAATGACCGTGGCGTCGGCGTCGCGGACGTTCTGGATCGTTCGCTCAAAGTAACCGCCGCCGGGTAATTCGCGGAGCGGATAATGCGCCGGGATCGGGCCTGTTTCCGCCCGCCGCCCCTCCGGGCACCAGCCGCCGCAGGCCACGCCTAACGACAGGGCGGCGTCGAGCGCGGCACGATCTACGCCCGTTTGCCCACCGGAAATGATTTTCATCTAGGCCGCGGCGCGCGCCTTTTTATCGAGTGCGAGATATTCGTCACGCGGTGGGCTAAAGGTGTCGATCACGGTGGTATCCTCGATCGTTTCGACCCCGTGCGGGACATTGCTCGCGAGATAAAACGCATCACCTGCTCCCAGTTCGTGCGGCACGCCCGCGACGATGAGCTTCATTCGGCCTTTGATGACGTGGGCGATTTGCTCCTGGGGATGAGTGTGCTCAGGCATTCGACTGCCCGCGGCCAGCTCCGCCCGCATTTGATACATCGAGTCGCCCGCGGCGATGGTGCGCCGCTTGATTCCGGGGGCAATTTCGATCCAGGGATTTTCTTGTTCGTTCACGAATCAGATCATCGCGGATTTTCAAAGGGCGGCAACCTGGAGGGATGGGCGCCGTCCCGTCCGTGCTTCAGAATCTCGGACGACACCGTGGTCGTTCCTCCAGCCGATAAGCCTAACGACGGAACCTATCTGTTTGCTTTGCGAACCTCCTCCGTTCAATCTGCGCCATGCCCGAACTTCAGGCTCCGCCGCCGCTCTCGAAATCGCAGCCCTTCTTCAAGCGCAACAGCACGGTGATCAAACTTTTCGGAGTCGGCGCGCTCATTCTCGTTCCGCTCACCATGATCCGGGGAGTGTACGCCCTCTTGATGGGCGCGATTGGCCTTTTTGTCCTGCTCGCGATCGTCATGTATGTCACGCGCAAAGTGGACTGGTACGCGCGGGATGCAGGTTGAATTTCATCGCCGCGATGGATCGGAGCGAACCCCCTGCCAGTTTAACGAGTCCCCTGATACGAGGCGCGATTGTCGCGCTCGTCGTGCTCTTTTTTGCGATCACGAACCTGCCTTGGACCCTCGACGACTACGATCAGGCGAAACAGGCCTACACCTCCTTCGAAATGGTAGGGCAGGGACATTGGTTCTACCAGCACACGCCTAACGAGGGAGTTGCGACCAAGCCGCCGCTGGTTGGATGGGTCTCGGCCGTGCTTTTTGAGGCGACGCGCTGGTGGGATGGGGCATGGCGCCTTCCTTCGTTTCTCGCCGCTCCTGTTCTACTTTGGTTGATTGGGCGTGAAGCCAGCGCGGCTTATGGCAGCACCGGTGGGTTGGTCGCTCTGAGTGCTTTCGGCCTCAATCTGCTCGCGCCGCGCCTCGCCACCCTGGTGCGAACGGATATGCCGCTCGCCCTCGCCAGCTTCCTGATCGGCTGGCAAATCTGGCGTCATATCCGCCTCGCCCAACCATGGACGACACGCGACCGAACGATCGCCTTTCTCCTTCTTTCGTGCGCGATGATGATCAAGGGGCCGATTATCTACGCCTTCATTTTGCCCGGGCTGATCGTCTATCAAATTGCGCGCCGATGGACTGGCGCCCCGAGTGCCTGGAGCGGGCTCTGGCCCTGGTTGGTTTCTCTTGCCGTTTTCTTGGCCTGGGCCGTCGGAGGAATTCGTGGGCAACCCGGATTCTACGACAGCGTGGTGATACGCGAGTTTGCGGGCCGCTTTACCGAGACGATCCATAAGCCGCAGCCGCTCTATTTTTATCTGCCGCATCTGCTCCACAAGTTTGCTCCCTGGAGTCTCCTGCTGCTTGGGTTTTCGATTTTTTTCTGGCGCCGGCGCGGCCGCGTGATGCAACCCGAAACGCTCTGGCTGGTCTGCTGGAGCCTGGGCGGTTTGCTGCTGATGTCGATCATTCCGTCGAAGCGGGTGGATCGGATTTTTCCGATCGTGCCGCCGCTCTGCTTATTGTTAGGCGCACAGATCGCGGCGATGGGACGGGTGGAACAGTGGAAGGCAAAGATGCGGCCGTGGCTGACAGGCGCGCTGCTTTTCAGCGTTCTTTTCACCGGGGGCTACGTCGCGTGGAAGATCGGACAGGCGCGGCACGAGCGGAGCGATACGCTGGTGCAGTTCTCGAAAAGAGTGCGGGCGGAGACTGCCCAATATGGCTGGCGCTGCGAAGTGGTGGGCGGACGGGAGGAGGGCATGCTGCTCTATTTGCGGCGGCCGCATTTCCTGAGTGCCGATGAAGCGCTGCGGCAATGGCACGCTGGCCAGCTCGATGCGCTCGTGGTGCGCAATCAGCCGCCGCGGGCCTGGGGCACGCTGCTGCCTGGGGCGCGGCTTCACCTGGTTTCGGACAAGTCCGCAACGATGCCGCAATATTCGTTCTACACGCGAGAAAACGGCCGATGATATTTCCTGCTCCGGCAAGAGCAGGAGCGCAAGCCAGCCAAAACCCGCACTCGACATCTCCGGCTCAGCCGATACGCTCCCTGAACGTTTTTGCCTAACGAACTTATGGAGTTTCCCAAAGCCGAGGTCGAAGCCCTCTGGTGCCCCTGGCGGGTCGAGTATTTCGAGCTCGAAAAACGTAACGACAATTTTCTCTCCGAAGCCGGCGCGGCCAGTGACGATGCCGCCCATCTGGTCCTCACCCGGCGCAAGAATTCCTTTCTCATGATGAACCGCTATCCCTATGCGGTCGGTCACCTCATGGCCGTGCCCTACCGGAAAGTGGCGGAGATGTCGTCGTTAGGGGAAAACGAGGTCCTCGAGCTCTGGGCCCTGGCCGTGCACGCCCAGAGTTTACTCCGGGCGGCAGTCAAGGCGCAGGGTTTCAATCTCGGGCTCAACCTCGGGGTCGCGGCGGGTGCGGGCGTGGCGGATCATTTGCATCTGCACATTGTGCCGCGCTGGACGGGTGATAATAATTTCATGCCCGTGCTCGGACGGACGCGGTTGCTCAGCGACGGATTGCAGGCGCTCTACGAGAAACTGATGGAAGCACAAACCCATTGCTCAACCTGACCTGATGCCCAGCGATTCCACCAATCCCAGCTGGATTGAGCCGCCGCCAAAAAACGACGGCGGCATGGGCTGTTTCGGCAAGGG
>Ga0157375_10002247_pt1 | contig 16690 bp, 23 predicted proteins | sample M35metaG_FD_115311 | JGI IMG/M metagenome (GOLD analysis project Ga0157375, IMG submission 115311) | Miscanthus rhizosphere microbial communities from Kellogg Biological Station, Michigan, USA - M3-5 metaG | ecosystem: Host-associated > Plants > Roots > Rhizosphere > Soil | place: USA: Michigan...
GCTCCTTCTTGAGCCGATCCCTTTCGACGCAAAGCTCGTCGATCTTGTTGAGCATCCGCTCAAGCAAGGCTTCCGCCGACACCGTCGGTATACCGGCTCTTTGAAGCAGGCGGATCTCACCTCTCTGCCTGGAAACTTGGGCGCGCATCCGCTCGATTTCAGACCTGACATGGGAAAGGTCGGGCATCGTTTGCCCCTACCGTCGGCGCAGCCTTGGGATTTCAGACAAGCCGATCGGCGTCAGGTCGCCCAGTGCCTTTCGCTCGTTGACCAGGGCGACCATTTCGGCCCGCATCGCCATGAGCCTCGTCGAGGTGTCCGCGCAATCCAGGTCGTGAGCGACCTGATCATGCATGGCGGCTTCGACGTTCAGCATTTCGAAGCGCAAAGCGCTGATTTTCTTCCGGATTTGGTTGATTCTGTTGTCCATGGCGGAGTCCCCTTGCGGTTGGTTCCCATAGAGAACAAATAAAGAACACGATTGCAAGCAATGATTGGTTGAAATTGGAGGTTCCGATGACTTACGACCGCTATCCAGACCGCCTCAAGGGGCCGATGAGCCGAGGCCAGGCCAACACCCTGCGGTCGCTGTCGATCGAGGCCTATCAGCCAAAACAGTTCGCAGACGATCTGACCGCCGAGGAAGCTGCCCGGCACATCGAAGCCCTGCGTCAGGAGATCGAACTGGCGAACTCGTTCTGACCACTAGACGGGATCGGCAGGACTATGCGTCGCCCTGAGAGCCCCCTTCAAATGGCAAAATCGCCTGTTTTTCCGACCAGTCGATAAGATTGAAAAACATACCGCGCCTGAGCATTTCCGACTCCAGCTCACCGGCATACGTCTTCCATTCGGGGGTCTTGCGAACGCGAAATCTGGGCTCTTCGCCAAGTCCCTCATGCGCATCGTCCGACGCAAGGGCGCCGCGGATGCCCTCGTACATCATTGTCAGGCTGTCGTTGGTGAACGCCGGATAATTCATCGTTCCCCTGCAAAGGCCAGCGCTGTCATCCTCAGCGCAGCCCGTTAGTCGCAGTCACGGTCGGCAATTATTCTATGCTGCCCTTGCATGATTAAGATCACGTTATTCTATTCTCCGCAGGCGCGACTGCAATGCGCCCGCCCCCCAACGCGCCGGAGTTGGGGCCGCCAACGGACGGAGTGGGAAGCCGGCCGGCGTGACCGGCGGCCTCCTTGGAGGATCTTGTTCAGCAGAACTTGGCTGAACCAAAATCAAGTTGAGATTGCACGCATCTGAGCGCTCAATTGCACTTGCTGATTCGAGCAGGGGATGTGGGCGCGCCATGACGGCTAACGAATTCCGCCGTAAGAAGCTCTCTGAATTGGAAACGTTGCTGGAAAAGCTGTCGTCCCTGGAAGAAAGCGGGCTCAAGCCTGAACTGAAGGAGCTTCTCTCTCGCTCATGCTTGCGCCAGATCGAAAGAATTACCGGCGTCCTGGACAATCCCGCCCTTGCGCGCCTTTGCGCCGGCTAACGGATATTCAATCGGCTAGAGAGCTCGAAGGCTTGAGCAATGGCAAATTCTGATTTTGTAGATTTCGAAGCCCCCGCCATTTTGAGAAAATGGCCGTCGCTCAACAACCAGCCAGCTCCGGATGCCAAGTGGCCTCACCCCTATCTGGTTGTCGAAGGCACCTTGGATGAGTGCATCGAAAAATTCATGGCCCAACCTTCCAGCCAGCGACACCTCTACGAGATACACGCCACGCCCCAGGCGGAAGTCGTGAGCGCTGTGATGTCAGCCGCACACATCGTCGAATTAGGACGGCTCCGAGACTTCCTCTAAGGCCAGAAAAAGTGAAACGAGTGCCGTGCATGGATGGGGCGCATGAAATTGCTCCAGGTCATCCGTCTTTGATTTTATCAAGCCCGGGTTGTGGCCGCCGAGGCAGGCCTCGCCGATTTGAGTCGGCGTCGCCTATTTAAATCGTGTGGAAGAGTCCCGATCGGCCCATTGGCAGGGCGGGCGGGCAAGCTAAAGTGGCCTTTTTAGGGGCCATTAGAATGAATGCCCTGGGAATTTTTTTGATTATGGGCAGCCTCGTATTTGTAGCGAGCGGTCTACTATTGACACTGCCTTCCAAACACAAGTCTTCCGCAGACGATCAGGAATCCTTCGAAGAAAGCCGGGCACGCACCGAATTCTATCTTCGGAAGATGCGCGAGAGCGCGGCGAACGCGGCAAAAGCGCGTGACTTGTCCGGACCGGCGGATGAAACCACCTAACGTGAATCGGCAGGACGAAGCGCCGCGTAAGCCGTCCGAAGCCCCGGTTTGAATCCGCAGCTCTCATAGAAGCGATGCACCGCCGGGTCGGCTCGACCGCTTTGCATCAGGACGTGGTGGCAATCCATTTTCCACGCTTCGGCCAGGGCAGCGCTCACTACCGCACGGCCATGCCCGCGGCCCTGAAATTGCGGATGCGTCACGACGTTTTCGAGAATCCCGTGCTGGCGCCCGCCCCGCAGCAGGTTGGGAACGGTGATGAGCATGCAGCTCGAAACGATCCTGGAATCAGCATCCGATACGAAGACAAATAGCCCCTCCCGCGCGAGCGTCTTCGACCAGATTTGCTCGGCCCGCTCGCGCGGTTCGGCGTGACGGCTCACATCGGACGTCGCAAAGAGCGCAAGCAATGCGCAGAGGTCAGCGGCGTCGGCAATTCGGGCATTGGCCATAATGGAATGCTACCTCGGTTGTCGGCTTCAACGAGCTAACACCCCCGGCAGATTCCCGTGAAGGTACTGACCTCGCCCCGGCCGCGAGGACGATACTTTTTCGATTTCGCTCGAACCGGCGCGGTGATCCGCTGTGACGCGCCCACGCCCACATAGGGCGTCGCGACGCGCGGCGACGGCGAGCCGATCGGTCCGTAGGTAACCGGCGGCGCCGGCGAATTGGTGCCGAGCGGCGGCATCCTCGAGGCGTTTCCGATTCCGCTGGGGTCGCTGAGCGCGCTGGGATTGGCGGGACCAAACGGTATGCCGCTGATCGCCGAACTACCGGCGCCGGCCGCTCCCGCCTGTGGCACCTGCGCGAATGCGATCGCGGGGGCAACCAGGCTGACAACCAACAGCAACAGCGCAACGCTAGATTTGCAGGGCATTCGGTCACTCCGAGCCTGATGCAACGGGTATGTGCGGGGCTTGTTCCGGGTGTGGAAGCCGGTCAGACTAGGGTCAGATCGCATCCGCGCACTCTCCTGCGCTGATTTTATTCGAACAATTGTGGCCGGCCTCACATATAAGGGGCCGACGCTGCGCTAGTGAGGGACCGGGATCATCTGTCGCGGAGGATACCATGGGGGCGATCGGACGCATGATCATCATCGCGATGGTCTCGGGCCTACCGCTTGAATCTAGCTTTGCCCAGAAGCTGGTCGACCCGGACAAGGTCGCTCCGGAATTCCGCCTTGCGGCTGAGAAGCGGCGCGCCGAACAAATCAAGGTCCAGGACTGTTCCCGCAAGGCCAATGAAGCCAAGGTGCTGCCGCGGGATCGCACGGCGCACATCCAGGCCTGTCTGGACGAGAAGTGACGCTGCTTAGGCGGCCGCCGGCTGCCAATCCCCGCGGATCCAGGGTTCCCACTCCGCTGTCTGAAACCCGCCGGCTTACTGCGCAGTAGGCATCCGCGCGCGAATCAGACCTAATCGAGGCGCGTTCCACTCTTGAGATTCCGGCGGCATGGACCAGCCCGCGATCGTCGATCAGGAAATACGCGCCCTGCAGGAATGGCTGCGCTCCGCCTGGCAGCAGCTGGGCAGTTCATCCCTTACCGCCTTCACCCGCCGCGAATTGCGCAACCAGATGAAGCAATGCAGCGCCGATCTGCGATCGCACCTTCAAAAGGCCGCCGCGAGCCAACCGCCCCCAATCCCGGATTCAGCCCCGACCTTCAGAAAGCCCGAGCTGCGAATTCTGGCCTGACGGCCGTCGAATTCCCTTAACCGGCCGTCCTGTTGATAACCCCTGACCGCCGATCCCCGCAGCGGGACAGACGGCCCCGGTGTGCTATCGGCATATCGGCCAGACTAACGACGGACGGAACATATGCGGATTACCCTCGTCGGCTCCCGCCATTTTGGCGTGACCACTCTGAACACCCTGCGCCAACACGGAGCCGATGTCGCACGGGTCGTCGTGCACGACAGCGAGGACCGGCTGGCCTCCGCCGCCAAGGCCGCCGGAATCGAGATTGTGGTTCAGGCCGACCCCAGACGCGTCGTGGCCTCGGAGATCGCGCCCAATACCGACCTGATCGTGACCGCACATAGCCACGCCCGCGTCACCCGGGAAGCGCTGGCGGCGGCAAAGCTCGGCGGTATCGGCTATCACCCCTCGCTCTTGCCCCGGCACCGGGGCATCGCGGCAGTCGAATGGACCATCAGGGAAGGCGACCCGATCGCGGGAGGCAGCGTCTATCACCTCGCCGACCGGATGGATGCCGGCGCGATCGCGGCCCAGGAATGGGTCTTCGTCAAGAAAGGCGAGACCGCGCGGGAGCTTTGGGAACGTGCTCTGGCCCCGCTCGGCCAAAAGCTGCTCGGCGATGTCATCAATTATGCCAAGATTCACAAGAGTTTGCCGGCCAAACCTCAGGATGAGCAATTCGCCACCTTGGCGCCGAGCCTTGCAGATGCCAAACACTGACCCGGCTTCTATGCATACCTCGTTGCCAGCGGCCCAGTTTGGGGTTGATTTTGGTGCCAAAACGGCATTTTTTCGTTCCCACGGCGGAACCGGACTCACCTTGATGTGTTTGGACCTGTGGGAACTTCCAGTCATGTTGCGTCGCATCCAAGTTTGGACACATTCTGCCGGGATAACGCGCATCATCACACACATTTCAGGGATTAGATCCATGCGTTCGAACCGCATACGCGGGCTGCTTGTTTTGTTTTTTGCCACAGCCGCGCTTTCCGCCCCCGCTACTGCCCAGCAACCCTATGACGGCCTTTGGCAAGTCACCGTTGTGACCAAAGCCGGCAGTTGCGATGCTCAAACCACTTCAACCGTGACGGTCAGCGACGGTAAAATTTCCGGCGGCCCGGTGTCCGGCAGCGTTGGCAGCGGGGGACTTGTGCGAGTCTCGATCAATGGTGCATATGCGAACGGTCAACTCAGTGGCAACTCCGGATCGGGGAAATGGAATGGCGCGTCAGCTGGTGTTCCGTGCAGTGGTCGATGGGAAGCGTCCCGTCAGTAAGACAAGCCGAACTTTCTTCGCCCATACGCGGCGGCTGACATTGGCAGCCGCCGCTTTTTTTATGGCCTCGCTCGCTGCCTCGAGCGGCCATGCGCAATCCGGGCCATTCGCCGGTATGGCCGGCAATTGGGCCGGCGGCGGCACCGTCACGCTGGACGACGGCTCGAAAGAGCGCATCCGATGCCGCGCCACCTACCGCGTCAGCGGCCCCAACATGAGCATGATTCTGACCTGCGCCAGCGACGCCTACAGGTTCGCGCTAGAGGCGAACGTCGTCGATGAGGGCGGCGCGGTTTCGGGAACCTGGAGCGAGACTACACGCAATGTCAGCGGCGGCCTGAAGGGCCGCGGCGGCGGCGGCAACTTCCAGGTCGTGGCCTCTGCACCCGGCTTCAACGCCGACATTGCGTTGCGAACGACGGGCAACAAGCAATCCGTCAACATCAGAGCCGACAGCGTGTTCAGCGGCGCCAATATCTCGCTGTCGAAATAGGCGTTCGTTGCCGCAAGCGAACTATTAGTCGCACGCCAGCTTGGCATTAGCTCGTCTCTAGCTAGTTTTGGGTTTCGCCAGTTTCGCCGCGGTTTCCTTGATGGTTCTCGCGATCAGCAGGGCCTGTTCCTTGTTGAAGGCAAAATCCTGCACGCCCTTATGCGTGGTCAGCGACAGCACCATGATGTCGGGCTGCTGTTCCGGCCAGCCGGTAGAAAAGGCTGTGACGAAATCGGCGGATGTGGATCGGTTTGTCATCGATGAGATTTCCTTGAGTTTCTTTTTCCCGCGCCGCGCTTCACGCTTTCGGCACGTAAGCGGTGACTTCAATTTCGACCTTGGCCCTGACGTCGACGAGGCCGTCGATATAGAGCAGCGTCGATGGCGGGAAATTGCGCCCGAGCGTTTCCTTCCAGGCAGCGCCAATACCGGCGCCCGCCGCCTCGTATTCACTGCGGCTGGTCAGATACCAGGTCAGGCGGACAATGTGCTCGGGACCGGCGCCCGCCTCGCCCAGCAGCTTGATGATTCTTTTTAGCGCGGTGCCGACCTGGGCCGCCATGTCAGGCTGATAGTCGCCCTTCTCGTCGCCGCCGGTCTGGCCGGCCAGCACGATCCATTTGCCGGGACCATCGACCTCGACGCCGTGCGAAAAGCCGCGGGGTTTCGACCATTCGGCCGGTTGCAAGATACGCATAGGCAATGCCTCCCTTTTTTATTCATTCCCCCGACGTGCCATGGCATATCGCGGATGGTCCGAAGGACGATCCATTAGCACCGAACAGGCGGCCGCTCCCACCGGGAAATTGAGGCCTCGCGCATCGCTGCGTCAGCAGATTTGCGCGTTGCAAATCGGCGCAGGCTCGCCGATACCGGCCTGCCCCTCAATCATCCCCTCGCCGCCTAGCATCCCACGCATGAACCGCACACAATCCAAACCATTGGCCGCCTTGTGGATGGCCGGCTGGCTCGCGCTGATGCTGGTCTTGACCATTGCGGGGCGCGAGGCGGTGCGCGAACTGAATGTATTTCAGCTGATGGAAGCGCGCTCGACGCTCGGATTGCTGCTGCTCTATCCGCTGATCCGGGCCAAAGGCGGATTTGCGGTGGTGAAGACCGCGCGTTTTCCACAGCATGCCGCCCGCAACCTCATTCATTACAGTGCGCAACTCGGCTGGTTTTTCGCGCTGACGCTGATCCCGATCGGCCAGGTCGTGGCGATCGAATTCACCATGCCGGTCTGGACCGCGATCCTGGCGGCGATGTTTCTCGGCGAACGCATGACGCCGTCGAAGGCGGCGGCGATCGTGCTCGGGATCGTCGGCGTCGTCATCATCGTTCGTCCGGCTACCGGCGAGGTAAATCCGGGGCAGTTGATCGCGCTTGCGGCGGCCGTCGGTTTCGGCATCTCGGTTGCGATGGTCAAATCATTGACCCGAACCGAACAGACACTGGGAATCATTTTCTGGATGCTGGTGGTGCAATCGGTGGCCGGATTTCTCCCCGCGCTCTATGTCTGGACATGGCCGCCCACTTACATCTGGGGCTGGGTCTTCCTGCTCGCGCTCTGCGGCACGTTTTCCCACTACTGCATGGCGCGCGCGATGCTGCATGCCGACGCCACCGTGGTGATCCCGATGGATTTCCTGCGGGTTCCCCTGACCGCCACTGCCGGCTGGCTGATCTATTCGGAACGGCTGGACATGTTCACTGTGCTCGGCGCCGTGTTGATCCTGACCGGTAATCTGTTGAACCTGAAACCAAATAGCCGTGTTCCCGTACGCGCGAGCACCTGAGCTTTCAACGGCATCCTGTGACCTGGATCACGCGTGGCTCCGGGCTGATCCGCTACCCCTAGCGGTAACGATTGATGGACGGGAACTGCGCGGCTTCCCTCAATTTTTGCTGCGTGAAGTGCGGCTTTTTCGTGTAATCTGCGGCGAGCGTTACAAACAAATCTTTTTCGATTCTCCAGGGGATTTCAAATGCGCTACCCAACTCGCCCCCTCACCGTCATAGTTTCCCTGATCTGCATGGCTTTTACGGCCAGCGCCGCCAACGCCGAAAAGCGCGTCGCCTTCGTGGTCGGCAACGGCGCGTACAAGAACGTCGCCCAGCTTCCGAACCCGCCGATCGATGCGAAGGCGATGGCCGGTGTGCTGCGCAATGTCGGCTTCGAGGTCGTCGAAGGCACCAACCTCACCCGCGACAAGATGACCGAGAAGCTGCTCGACTTCGGCAAGAAGGCGCAAGGCGCCGACGTCGCCGTGTTCTTCTATGCCGGCCACGGCATCGCCATCAGCGGCACAAATTATTTGCTGCCTGTTGACGCCGACATCAAATCGGAAATGGACGTCAAGCTCGGCGCCGCCATCAACATCGACCTCACGCTCGACCAGACCATGAGCGATGCCAAGGTCAAGCTGGTGTTCCTCGACGCCTGCCGCGACAATCCGTTCGCGGCCAAGATCAAATCGAATTCGCCAACCCGCAGCGTCGCGGTTGGATCGGGTCTGGCCGAGATGAAATCCGGCGAAGGCACGCTGATCGCATTCGCAACTGGCCCGGGCCAAACCGCGCTCGACGGCCAGGAAGGCACCAACAGTCCGTTCACCCGCGCGCTCATCGCCAACATCGCAACGCCCGGTGTCGAGATCCAACAGGCGATGACGAAAGTGCGCGCCCAGGTCAACGAAGAGACCAGCAAGGGCCAGCTCCCCTGGGGGCACACCAACCTGATTGGATCGGTCTATCTGAATGGCGCGCCGGCTGTCGCGCCTGCAGGTGGCACCGCCGCTGCGCCCGCCGCGGTCGCTTCCGCACCGGGCACGGATGTCGAGCTCGAGTTCTGGCGTTCGATCAAGGACTCCAACAAGCCTGAAGAGCTCAACGCCTATCTGAGCAATTATCCGAACGGCCAGTTCAAGCCGCTGGCGCTCTCCCGGCTCGCCGCGCTCGAGAACGGCGCGAGCACGGCGACCCGCAACCTGACCACAGGTATCGATCCCGCGACCTTCACCGAGGAATCCAGCCAGACTACCGAAGACCAGATCGGTCTCGACAAGGGCCAGCGCCGCGACGTGCAGCGCCGCCTGACCGGATTGGGTTTCGATACCAAGGTCACCGGCAAGTTCGACGAATCCACGCGGGCCGTGATCACGCGATGGCAGGCCGCCCGCGGCTATCCCAAGAGCGGCTATCTCAACAAGTTGCAGCACAAGGCTTTGCTGACGGAGATCGTGGCGACGACGTCATCCGCGAGTTCCGGCAGCGACGAAGAACGCCCTGCCCGCCGACGCGCAAGCGGCGGCGGCGGTGGCGGTGGCGGCGGTCAACGCCAGCACGGTGGCGGAGGTGGCATGGATCCGGCCGGCCCTGGCCGCTTTATCGGTGGCGTCGTCGGCGGAATACTCCGCTAACGTCACCAACACTCGACAGGGGCAAGCCCGGGGTCGCCCCGGGCTTTTTCATTCCATTTTCAGACAGTCGGCATGCCCTTCAGTCAGCTTTGCGAATTTGTCGCCGCCTGACGTCAGCCGGCACATTTCCACTTCCTTGCCCGACGGTATCGCCTTGACGCAGGTGATCTGCGGATTGTGGCTTCAATCCGGGATCAAGTGCGAGTGGACGCCAATACGTGACCCAAAAATAAACGAGGCCCGGAGTGCCTAGGAGTCCGGGCCTCGCCTCCAGTGGAAGTCGTTCGTTGTGATGACCGAACGCCCTGCCCCCCGCTGTGAGCGGCATCGTTATAGTTCGCGACAAGCGGCAGGGCTAACCCGGATGAATACGGTGTTGCGCACTTACCCCCCGCTTTGTTCATCGTCCTGCCGGCGGCGTGATTTGTCCGTTCGGCATAATACGGCCGGGCGGGTTCAGGGCGGGGTTTCCGGACGGATTCACGGCGCTGTTTGCACCGGCCGCCGCACTGCCTGCGCCAGTGCTGACGCCGCTATTTACGGCGCCGCTCGAACTGCCGGTCGTTGTTCCCGGGGACGAGCCGCCGGTGGCCGCGCCGCCTGCGGTGGAACCCGCGCCCGCCGATCCACCTGTCTGGGCCAGCGCGAGTGAACTCGTAACTGCGAGAGCTGTTGCCAGTCCCAACGTTGCCAGCCGTGACGTTGCAGGTCTCATGGTCATTCTCCTTTGTTGATGAGGGAGAACGACCCGCGCCGGTTGATGTTCCTGTCTGCTTGGCGTTACTCTGCGTTCAAAGGTTTGCGAGGAGCGCTTGCGCTCAAAATTTCCCCTCATATCGCAATCAAAGAAATAGGCACTCTTCATGCCGGACAATCGTTCGCCCGTAGATGGCGCAAGAGTCCTTGCGGATCTCAATGCGCTCCGCAGCATCGGCGCTTACAAGACTGGCGTTCACAAGCCGACGTTCTCGGAGCCGCACATGCGTTCGCTGGAATGGCTGGTGCAACAGCTTCCGCAAGCAGGACTGACGGCTGAGATCGACGGCATCGGCAATGTCCTCGGCACAGCCACGAAATCCGGACCGAAATTATTGGCCGGCTCACATCTGGAAAGCCAGAACTATGCGGGCTGGCTCGATGGACCGCTCGGCGTCGTCTATGCGCTCGAAGCCGCCCGTGTCATCAATCCTGATCCGAATGCCAAAGGCGCTGTCGAGGTCGCATCCTGGTGCGACGAGGAAGGACATTTCGGGAGCTTTCTCGGCAGCAGGTCCTACGTTGGCGCGGTCACCGAAGCCGATATCGACGCCGCACGCGATCGCAACAGCGATCGCACCATGCGTCAGGCCCTGAGCGAGGTCGGCCTCGCTGGTCGGGCGCGCGCGATGGTTGAACGCGGACGGCACATCGGATATCTCGAGGCGCATATCGAGCAAGGCCAAACGCTCGAAAGCGGCAGCCTCAGTATCGGCGTCGTCACCTCCATTGTCGGTATCTGGCAATACCGGATTACATTTGTCGGCGAACAAAATCACGCTGGTACGACCCGGATGGCTGTTCGCAGGGACGCCGGCCTGGCGCTGGCGAGATTTTGCGTTGATATCGACGATCGCTTCCCCGCATCATGCGGTCCACGCACGGTATGGACAACCGGCCGCATCACGCTCGACCCGGGTGCGCCGAGCATCATCCCGGGGGCTGCCGAAATGCTGTTCCAGATTCGCGACGACGACGCCGCGGTGATCGAGCGCCTGGAGGACCTGCTGAGGAGCATGGCCGCCGCCGTCAGCGCACAGGGCCGCTGCAACGTCGCGGTGGAGCGTATCCGGACCGGCGCGCCTGCCCTGATGGATACCTCGTTCCAGCAGGCGATCGAAGCCGCAAGCACGTCCCTTGCCGGCGGCAAATCGATCCGCATGCCGAGCGGCGCCGGCCACGACGCCCAGGTTCTCGCCACCATCCTGCCGGCGGGTATGCTGTTCGTTCCCTCGATCGGCGGCATCAGCCATCACTGGAGCGAAAACACCTCTGACGCTGACATCGTCACGGGGGCTCAAGTGTTTGTGGATGCCTGCCGGCGCTTGCTGGCGCGGTGACATTCAGTTCGCGTGATGCCGTCAGGACAGAGCTTGTCTATAAGTGGTTGGTGTCATCCCCTCGTGACGCCGGAAAAATTTTATGAAGTTCGTTGCCTCGCTAAATCCCAGCCCCGCGGCCAACTCTCCAGTTGAAATCGACGTATGGGCAAGCAGTCGCCCGGCTTCGAGCATCACGCGACGTTCAATAACTTCCTTGGGCGAAAGCCCGGTGGCCGCGGCGCAGGCACGATGCAGCGTCTTCGGCGAGTATCCAAGTTCGCGCGCGTATTCCCGCACGCTACGTGTCTCGGCGAAACGATATTCCAGCAGCTCAAGAAACCTTCGGTAGGTCTGATATTGATGGCCCCCTTCGCTGTTCGCGAAAGCACGGCCGGACTGGCGCACGAGCTGCAACAGCAGGGCATGCGTTTGGTGTTGCAAAATGCTTCTGGAAAGCGCCGAGGCGTCCGTGCGACAATATTCTTCTGTGACAGAGGCGAAGGCCTGCTGGATCGATCCCATGCTCGATCTGTCCAAACGCAACGCGCTGGCCGTCGAGCCACCATCAAACCGGGCCTCAGCGGACGACCATCGTTCTGCCGCTGGCACCGGCAATATGAACGTCGGCGCGAACAACACGGTTTGGGCTTCAAACCCGCCTTCGAAGCAGTACTGATGGATCTGACCGGGGCGCACGTGAATCACGACCCCCGGTTCGCATTTATAGCTTTCGAAATCGACGCGGTGGGTTCCCCTACCCGCCGTCACGAGCATGAGATGGTGAAAGCTGAGCCGATGGGGGTAGCGCGACAAATCCGGCGGCATATGGCCGGTGATCTCGGCAAACGGTTTTGCCTCGATATCCAGCTTCGGAAAGGAATGGTTGACGTAGCCGATCTCCCGGATCGGCATCGCATCTGAGCCAGGCGTCATATGCCGGCCTGTCTGTTTTCGACCATCTATTGTACCGGTTTGACCTCCTCCCCCCGGGCTTTTTAGCCTAGTCGGTGATCGTCTCCAAGATCGGGGCTGAAGACATGGCATCAAGAATCGCGATAGTCGCGTTCGCTATCGGCCAGGCAGGCCTGCTTCCCGCCTACGGCCAGGACAGCGTTCAAAAATTTGCTCTGGAATCGATCGAACAGCTAAGTCCGGTCGGCGTGGTCGCCGAAGCATCGGAATTCGCCGGCGCCAAAGCCGTCAAACTGATGATCGATCCGACCATATCGCCGGGTACGGCGACTGTTGACACCGTAACCTTGGCGCTGATCAAGGGAACGGATGATTTTCGCAACGGCACCATCGAAGTAACGCTGGAAAGCGACGTAGCGCCGCATGCGCCGCCGGGCGCGCGCGGATTTGTCGGGTTGGCGTTCCGCGTTGCGCCCGGCCGCGATCGTTTCGAAGCCTTCTATCTGCGACCATTGAACGGCCGCGCCGACGATCAGGTGCGCCGCAATCACTCGACGCAATATATGTCGTTTCCGAAATACGACTTCGCACCGTTACGTGCAGCCGAACCGGAGAAATACGAATCCTATGTCGACATTGGACCGCGAGAATGGATTCGGGTGCGCATCGATGTGGACGGCGCCCGCGCCCGCCTGTTCGTCAACGGTGCAGCTCAACCCACATTGATCGTGAATGACCTGAAGATGGGCGCCGATGCGACCGGCCCCGTCGGACTGTGGATCTACAACGGAAGCGTGGCGCATTTCCGCGACCTCCGTATCGTCAGGCGCTGAGCGACGGGGTCAGGCCGAACTGCGCCGGCCCCAGGGGATGGCGGCCCAGACTCGCTCGTGCAGGTAATACCAGGCGATCTTGGTGATGATCTCGAGCCCCGCGATCGCACCCGCGACCGCGACCCGGCCGGTCAGGAACCAGCTAATGGCGAACGTATCGAGCGTTCCCAGGGTTCGCCAGCTCACTGCCTTGAGAACCGATCTCGCATGTGTTTCCGCTCCACGAAACAGCACCCGGCAATGCCTCCTGTGTGGCGTTGAGCTAAGTCTATCACGCCAATTGATCAGACCACGTCGCGATCGTCATTTCTGCCATGACGGCAGATTGGTACGCCCGGTGCCTAGCTTTCTTGGACGGGCGCGCGATGTTCTGGTATGCCCCACATAACCGCGGGGCGATAACGCCCGCGCTGACGGCCGAGTTTCACCGGCCGAGATGAGTTGAAAGACACGAAGTTGAGACGTGGACTTGAACGACATAGGAGTTGAAATGAGACTGATTGCCGTTCTCTGTGCGATTTGTGCGCTGTCTCAGGCCGCGGCCGCCCAGACCGGCGATTGCAGATCGATCACCAATCCCACGGCACTGCTCGACTGCTATAATAATACGGCGCCATCTGCGACAACCGCCGCAAGGGCCCCGGGCGCACGGTCGCCGCGCGCTGCGAAGCCGCAGGTCGCGGCCACACCGCCACCGGTCGCTGCGAAGCCGCAGGCTTTTAATGTCGACGGCAGCAAATATGTCGACCTCGTCAGTGATGAAGACCTCCGCGTCAGGGCCAAGCTCCGCAACATCTGCCGGGGTTGCTAGGTCGCCGAAGCTCCGGAAGCGATATTGACGCCCAGCCAATGAAAAGCCGGGGGCCGATCCAACAGCGCGCCGGCCCAATTCATTCCGCAGCAGGATCGAAGCTCTCAAAACAAACCAACGGGGATCATTATGCGGACTAAAACGACAGACCCGCACAAACCCGGCTGCACGAAACCAGACATCACGATTGCGTCATATTTTGACCAGCCTCGTGACAAATCGGCCACGAAAATGTCGCATCAACCAACCTGATCGGCAGGTTGAACTTTACCCGCGGCGCGGCCGTTGCTGATGCGATCACGCAGGTCCCGGAATGAACGTGGTGACCTTATGCCGAAGTCCATGAAGTTGAGCTCGCCGAACACCGACCAGCCCAGAGCGTACATCCATGCGAGGCCGCCACCGCGTTTGATTTTCTTGCGAACCGCTGAACTTATAACCATTTGCGTTTCGCACGAGGTAAAGCTCCATACAGATGCTGCTGCTTGAATCCCTTCCAACCGTCATCGGCGCCGCCGCAATCGCCCCCGCATTGTTCGTGCTATGGCTCGTCATCGCCGCCGACGAACGCCCGGGGCCGCCGGCGCGAGTCTGGATCGCCTTCCTGCTCGGGGCCGCCAGCATCTCGCTTCTGGGAATCGCCAGAGCGCCGTTCGCGGCGATTCTCGCGGTCCCCGGAAACGCCTGGATGACACAGGCGCTGCGCTCGGTCTTCGGCGTTGCCGCGCCCGAAGAGATCGTCAAGGTTCTGGTCATCATCGCGGTGTCGTCACGGCGGCGCACCTTCGCCGATCCGATGGACACGGTGGTCTACGGCGCCGCCGCCGGCCTCGGATTCGCGGCCTACGAGAACCTCGCTTATCTCGTGCAGCACGCCGACATGTGGCGATCGCTGGCCGCCTTGCGCAGCGTATTGACCGTGCCATTCCATGGCGCGCTCGGCATCATTGCCGGCGCCTATATCGCAATCGCCCGCGCTGGCACTGCGCTCGGTGCTAACAGGCATCATCGCGACTGGGCGCGTATCTCGAGCTGGGCCCTGGTGCTGTTCGCGCCGGTAGCGCTGCATGCGGCGTTCGATTTTCCGCTGCTGACGCTACAGAGGAATCCAGACCTCGCATCGTCGACCCGGCTGATGCTGGGAACCGCAAGCGTGTTGATCGGCTTCAGTTCGATCGGATTTGCAGTGCGGCTGGTGCGGCGTGTCGGCCGGCATCATGCGCCGCGCACCGAACTGGCGCGCGAGCGGCTGAGCCAGTTGCGGCGGATGTGGGCTCTGCTGGTGGCGGGCGGCGGCGCCGGATTTGCCGGCGTCGCCTTTCTGCTGACCTCTCTGCACCATTGGTTCATCAATCCTGAGCGGGACGCGTCGCTGGTGCTGGTCCCGATCGGGCTGACATCGATCGTGATCGGTCTTGCGCTGCTGATCGCAACCAGCGCCGCTTATATTCTGGGCCGCAACCGGATGCGGACCCGCGCGGCGGGCTTTTCGTCTGTCCCCGGTCAGGGATAGCCTTCCATTTGCGATTTGATTGACGCGTTTTGTTGACGCGAACCGCTTTCCACTTCGCTCGAAAACGCTCTAGTATCGCTCCCGCGTATACCGGGAGAGCTGCCATGACCGTTCCCCACGACATAAATTCCGACCACGTCAGCAAATTGCAATCCGAAATGAGCGCCGCGGTGAAGGCGCATTGGAAGGCCTTTTTGTTCGAAGGCATCGTGCTTGCGGTGCTTGGCCTCGCGGCAATGATCGTGCCGCCGCTCGCCAGTCTCGCCGTCACCATCTTCCTCGGCTGGATGTTCTTGATTTCCGGCATTGCCGGACTGGTCGTCACCTTCTGGGCGCGGCAGATGCCGGGCTTCTGGTGGTCGTTGATCTCGGCGGCTCTGGCCGTACTTGCCGGCCTGGTCCTGCTGGCGCGGCCGATGCAGGGCGTGTTGACGCTGACAATCGTCGTCGGCGCCTATTTCCTGGCTGAAGGCGTTGCCACCATCATGTACGCGCTCGAACATCGCCGCGAACTGTCCGGGCGCTGGTCCTGGCTGCTGGTGGCCGGATTGATGGATCTCCTGATCTCGTTCCTGATCATCGCCGGCCTGCCCGGCTCGGCGGAATGGGCGATCGGCCTCCTCGTCGGGATCAATCTGGTGATCGGCGGAGCGTCGCTGGTCGGCATGGCGCTGGCCGCGCGCAACTCCCCATAATCGGGCGGCCTCTTCCCTGCCCGATTATGGGGATGACAAGCCCCTAAACCTACGCTATAGAGCCGCCCCATGATCATGATCGCCACCAGCAACTTTTGGTATTTTAGCTTCGACAGCTCGCTGGCAGTGGGAGGATCGCGCTCAATCTGAAAAATTGCAGCACCAAGTCCAAACAGCCGCCAGACCTGGCGGCTTTTTTATTGCCGGCAGGTTCTTGAACAAAGGAGCCAAAGCCGTGTTGAGCACCACAGACGACCTTCGAATAAGCGAACTGAAAGAGCTGACGCCGCCGCAAGAGGTGATGCATGAGGTTCCGCGTACCCTGACCGCGACGCGAATTGCGATGGCGGCACGCAACGCCATTCACGGCATCCTCCATGGAACCGACGACCGACTTCTGGTCGTCGTCGGCCCGTGTTCGGTGCACGATCCCGAGGCGGCAGTCGACTATGCCGGGCGCCTTGCGGCCTTGCGCGAAAAACTGTTCGACCGGCTCGAAATCGTGATGCGCGTCTATTTCGAGAAACCGCGGACGACGGTCGGATGGAAGGGATTGATCAACGATCCGCACCTGGATGGCAGCTATGATATCGAATTTGGCCTCAAGCAGGGACGCAAGCTCCTGCTCGAGGTGAATGAGTTGGGGCTGCCCGCAGCAACGGAGTTCCTTGATTCCATCGTGCCGCAGTATATCAGTGACCTGGTAA
>Ga0157375_10002248_pt1 | contig 16689 bp, 17 predicted proteins | sample M35metaG_FD_115311 | JGI IMG/M metagenome (GOLD analysis project Ga0157375, IMG submission 115311) | Miscanthus rhizosphere microbial communities from Kellogg Biological Station, Michigan, USA - M3-5 metaG | ecosystem: Host-associated > Plants > Roots > Rhizosphere > Soil | place: USA: Michigan...
AAAGAAAGATCGGCTCGACGTAGCCAGGTATTACCTGGAATTAGTCGGACTTAGTCGCTTTGAACGCGCCAATATCCATGAGTTATCCGGTGGCATGAAGCAGCGCGTGGCCCTGGCCCGCGCGCTCGCTCCCAATCCGCGCGTCCTGCTCATGGACGAGCCCTTCGCAGCGCTTGACGCGCTAACTCGTGAACAACTTTACGGCGATATTCAGCGAATCTGGAAGGCGCGCAAAAAGACCATTGTCTTTGTCACCCATAACGTGCGTGAAGCGGCCTGTCTCGGTGATCGGGTCGTGCTGTTTTCGCCGCATCCCGGGCGAGTCCAGGAAGAGTTCGTCATCGACCTTCCACGACCGCGGGACATTAACAGCGTGGACCTGGCGGGATACGCCAGCCGGATCACGAGGTCGCTGAAGGGTTTCACAAAACCGGAGGTTGAAGTAGCGGAATGAAACGCTTTCTAAGTGCGACCGCATTTTTCGGTGGTCTTATTATTCTTTGGCAGCTACTGTACGACGCTCACATCTGGTCGCCGGTGCTGGTGCCTTCACCAGGTAGTGTCGCGACCTATTTAAAGGGTGCCACTGCCGATGGCACCTTGCTTGGATCCACCGTGATTACGATCAAGCGGTTGCTCATTGGTTATCTTATCGGCATCGTTGGTGGCCTGCCCCTTGGCCTGTTAACCGCTCGTTGGCGTATCCTGGCGGATACAGTTGGAACATTGTCTCTCGGGTTACAAACCCTGCCGAGTACATGTTGGATTCCGCTAGCGCTGCTTTGGTATGGACAAACCGAAGCCGCGATGCTGTTCGTCGTGGTCATGGGAACACTCTGGTCAGTTGGCATCGCTACGGATACGGGCGTGCGAAATATACCTCCCATCTACCGCCGGGCGGCTATGACGATGGGTTCGAAGAATTTGCACCTTTGGCTAAAGGTAATTCTCCCCGCATCATTGCCCTTTGTCGTGAGCGGAATGAAGCAAGGTTGGGCATTTGCCTGGCGTTCGCTGATGGCGGCCGAAATTTACGTTACCATCCTAACCGGCTTTGGGCTTGGCCAGCTGTTGCACTTTGGTCGCGAACAACAGGCCATGGAGCAGGTCATAGGAGTCATGATCATCATCGTGGTCATCGGCTTGCTCGCCGACAAAATCTTTTTTTCACCGATTGAGAAATTCCTCTACCGACGCTGGGGGACCAGCACCCAATAACTATGATGGCAACTCAAAAACCCCAACATCAGCGGGCATCCAGTCAAGTTACAGTCAGGAACCAATTGGGCCTCCATGCCCGGCCGGCAGCCGAGTTCGTTCGTCAGGCTAATGTTTTCCGCTCTGAGATTTGGCTTGTCACAGCTTCTGGTCGTTTTTCGGCTCTTAGCCTTTTAGAAGTGATGCGCGCAAATCTGGATTGCGGTGCAATCGCCACGCTCGAAGCGTCCGGGCCGGACGCAGAAGAGGCGATCGCCCATCTGACGAAAGTAGTCCACGAGATGAAGGACTACGAGGACTAGCGAAGCGGTCGCGCAACGAGGATGCCGGTGTCGGAACGATAGCGTCCGAGGTAACTCGAAAGCCGCGCGTCGATCACTACCTTGCCATAATTGCTCGGCGAGGACGCGTGCATGAAATGCAACACCCCGTCGCTCGTCCGGTAGGCCAGGCCAACGTGTGAAGTCGAATAGAGTCCGGGCCGATCGCGCGAAACAATCCCGATGATATCGCCACTCTTCAGATTGGCTTCGATCTGGGCGACGCGATTTTTCGGGATCTGGTAAAGCGGGCGCGCGCTAACGCGGTCCTCCATCTCGCCAAGCGGACGAAGGAGCGACGGATTCGCCTTCAAATAGCGATAATGCCGCCAGCCAAAGGTCATTTCGTGGGCGGCGTGCGGGGTGCGAACGCCGCCAAGTTCTCGCGTGAGGTCGTTAACCAGGCCGCGCTGATCGTTATCGGCCAGCCAATCCTCCAGATAATGCAACCTTGAGAGATAGCCGCCTGTGCATTGGCCGCCGCGATAACGATCAAGCTCAATGTAATGCAATAACCGCTCGGGCGTCCATTGGCTGGAAGGCTCATCGAGCATTCGGGCGAAACCAAGCGCGATCTCAAAAAACGTCCAGCAATCCATCCCGTCAAAATTCACCGAGGGCGCCTCGATGTGGTTGTCGATCTCGAGCGTGAAGGACTTGTAGCGCGTTCCGACCAGGGCATGGCCGACGACCGCAGTCCGTTCTCCGATCGGAAGTGATTTCCAGTTGTTTGCCTCGGCCGCCTGCACGAGGCGCTCGAACTTATTGCGCCCGCGAAAAACGGTGCCAAAAGGCAATGACGAGGCACTCGTTAGGGCAATGCCCGCGAGAAGGATAAGGAGCGTTCCGAAAAACAATCTTCCCCGACGCATGCGCAAAACCATTGGAAGAAAGTGACGCAACGCAAGAAGTGCCGGCACTATTTATCGGGATCCGACGCCGGCACGAGCAGGACTGGACGTTGCCCGGCCTTGAGAATGCCTTCGGTCACGCTGCCGACGAGCAGGTTGTAGACAGAGCCGTGCCCGTGCGACCCCATCACAATGAGGTCGGCGGAAATATCGGTCGCGGCCTGTAGGACTTCTTCCACAACGGTTCCTTCGCGTTCATGCGCAAACGCGCGCAATCCCTGCCGAGCCAGGTCCTCGCAAAGAAAATCGAGTTGGCTTTTTCCTCGTACCTGAGGCGAATTCGGCGGCAGACAGCCAGCCACAGCCGTGGGAAGACCGCCCGCCATTCCCATTTCCGGCATGCCGATCCCCGGGTATCCAATCGTCGTCGCTGGGAAAACAGGCGCGGCCGCGATCTCGCGCACGTGCACGAGGTGCAACTCCATCTCGCAGCCTCGCGCCATCTCGCTGGCCAGCAGCAACACCCCATTCATGGCGGGCGAAAAATCAACGGGAACGAGAATCCTTTTCATGGGTTGCTCCGTCAAAATCCAGAATGAGGGATGGCGTCTTTGCGGTCAAGCGGCTGACAAAGCGAATCGGCGCCGTTAGGTTGGATCGTGGACGATCTTTTTGCCGAGGCAGAGATTGAACTGACGACGGATACCTCCGCGCCCCTTGCCAGCCGCATGCGCCCGCGTTCGCTCAAGGAATTCGTCGGGCAGAAGCACATCCTCGCGAAGGGTAAGCTTCTGCGCCGCGCGATTGAAGCCGACCGTCTGCCATCAGTTATCTTTTCCGGTCCGCCCGGCACAGGAAAAACAACTCTGGCCCAGATCATCGCGGCGATGACAAAAGCGAAGTTTGAGCGACTCAGCGGAGTCGAGAGCAATGTGGCCGAAATGCGCAAGGTGGTGGCCGCCGCCGCGCAGCGCCGGCGCATTTCCGGTCAGAAGACGATTTTGTTCGTCGATGAAATCCATCACTTCAACAAGGGGCAGCAGGATATTCTTCTGCCGGACGTGGAGAGCGGAAACCTGCGCCTGATCGGAGCCACGACCTACAATCCGTTTTTCTACGTGAACAGCGCGCTTGTCTCGCGCTCCCAAGTTTTCCAGCTCGAATCGTTAGGCGTAGAGGACCTGGAGGAATTGATTGGTCGGGCGCTCGCGGACAAAGAACGGGGTCTGGGAAACTATCGAGTCGAGATGGACACGGCTGCCAAGAGACATCTCGCGAAGCTCAGCGACGGCGACGCGCGCAAATGCTTGAACGCACTCGAGATCGGCGTTCTGACCACGCCTGCCGAAACTGGAGCCGTTTCTCCCGTTTCCGCGAGAAACGACGCCATCCATTTCACGCTCGCTGTTGCGGAAGAGAGCATCCAAACCAAAGCCGTCGTCTACGATCGCGCCGGAGACGCGCATTACGACACAATCAGCGCCTTCATCAAGAGTATGCGCGCCTCGGATGAAAAAGGGGCTATCTACTGGCTCGCCAAAATGCTGCATGCGGGGGAAGATTTTCGCTTTATCGCGCGGCGCATCGTCATTTTCGCGAGCGAAGATGTCGGGTTGGCGGACGCCGAAGCGTTGCCGCTGGCGATTGCGACCCAGCAGGCGGTCGAGTTTGTCGGCATGCCGGAAGCGCGCATTCCCCTCGCCCACGCCACCGTTTACATGTGCCGGGCGCCCAAGAATCGCGAAGCCTACGAGTCGTTAGGCGAAGCCACCGAAGCGATCGAGGCGGAACGAACCAGGCGGGTCCCGGAGAAGCTGAAGAACAAACATTTTCCGGTGAATCCTGACGGCTAATTACAACCGCCAGAGCATCGTCACGAGCAGATCGACGGCGAGCAACCAGACCAGAATCACCTGCCAAAGGCGCAGGTTGCGCGCCGCCCAGTGATCCGCCGCCACCTCTGGGTCGCGATCGAAGAGCGACTTGCGGATGCGAAAGATGTAGAGGCCCGCGCACAGAACGATGACCAGACAGATGCTGAAGACAACCCGCAATGCGAAAACCGAATCACTGTGGGCGTGGATGACCGCCAAGACCGACAAGTTCACTCTGCAAGGATGCTTCGGGCCGAGTTTTAATGCAATTTTTCGTTCGTCCCGGAGAGCGCGCACCCCGGTCAGAGCGGGCGCCGCCGAATCGCGGCGACCAGATAGATGGCTGCCAACGCGGCCACGCCTGCGCCCGCCAGGCCGATTTTCCATTCGCTTCGAGCCAGCGCCAGGGCAATCCCAGCCACACCGGCCGTGAAAAGGAAGAGAGCAATCAACCAGATCAGCCAGGTTTCAGTTCTGCTAAATTTGCCCCGCCGCAGCATCGCCATCCATGCTATTCAGCCTAACAAATAGAGTCGAGAACGCGCCCGCAAGGCGCAGGGCTGACAGAAGCGCATCCTTTTCCTGACCATACCCCGGTGAATAAGGAAACGAACATCTGCAGCGGCCCGACCCTCCGGCGCCGGCTTCATCCGCGCCTCCGCCGCTGGTTCCGCGCCACCTTCCGCGATTTTACCGATGCGCAACTGCGCTGTGTCCCGTCGATTCTTGACGGGCACTCAATCCTGCTCACCTCGCCAACCGGAAGCGGCAAGACCTTGGCCGGCTTTCTCGGCGTGTTCGATCATGTCCTCCGGGAACTCGACCGCGGAACGCTGTCGTTAGGCGTACGCTGTCTTTACGTCTCGCCGCTGCGCGCCCTCACCTACGACATCGGAAAGAACTTGCGCGCCCCGATTGCCGGGATGGGTTTGGAAAAGGAATTGCTCGTTCACGTCCGCACGGGTGACACGAGCACGAGTGAACGCGCAAGATTTCGACGCCGGCCGTCGCACTTCCTCGTGACGACGCCGGAGAGCCTCGCCGTCCTGCTGGCGCAGGAATCATATGCGTTTCACCTTGCGAGTTGCCGATTCGTCATCGTCGATGAACTGCATTCCTTCGCCGGGAACAAACGCGGGGTGGACTTGGCGCTCTCGCTCGAGCGGTTGGAAGAGCTTTGTAGACGCCCCCCGGTGGAAGGCGCGGGAGGAAACACCGCGACCAATTCAGCGCAAAGACATGCCGCTCCACCAGTGCCGCGCTCCACGAAGCGAAGCGTCCACAGGCTGTGTCGCATTGGTCTTTCCGCGACGGCTGCACCGCTTGGGCTACTGGCGAAATTTCTCGTCGGCAACGATCGGCCTTGCCGAATCGCGCGTGCGAAAATGGAGAAGGAATCGATCGTCGAAGTTTTCTCGCCAATTCGACGCCAGCCCTATCCGCCCGCTGGCTACACCGGCGTGCGCCTTTACACGGAGCTGGCGGAATTGATCCGTTCCCGCCAATCGGTCCTGGTTTTTACCAATGTGCGGTCCGCCGCCGAGCAAATCGGTTTGCGGCTAAAAGAACTTCTGCCTGAGCTTGTCGACCAAATCGAAACCCATCACGCCTCGCTCGATCGCAGCTTACGGATAGAAGTCGAGGACCGCCTCAAGAACGGCGAGCTGCGCGCGGTGGTTTGCTCGACCAGTCTTGAACTCGGGATCGATATCGGCGCGGTCGACCTTATCGTGATGGTGGCGACGCCGAAAGGCGTTTCCCGCGCCATCCAGCGCATTGGCCGCTCCGGACATTCCCTGAACAAGACCAGTCACGGCGTGCTCGTCGCGACCAACATCAATGATCTCGTCGAAGCCACCGCGACTGCTCATCTCGTGCGGCAGGTCGCGCTCGACCCGATCAAGGTCCTGGACAAGCCTAACGACGTCCTGGCGCAGCACATTGTTGGAATGGCGGCACTCGCTCCGATCGCGGTCGAGGATGCTTTTGCTATCGTTAGGCGCGCTTTTCCTTTCCGGGAATTGGAGCGCGAGGAATTCGAGCATGTCTTGGAGTATCTGGCCGGCGGCGGGGCATCACTGCAGCGTCAATACGCCGGTCTCTTCGGAAAAATCGCAATTGAAGACGGAATGATCTCGCTCGCGCACCCGCGGGTCGCGCGCGACTTCCTGCTCAACATCGGGACGATTGTCTCGGAGAGATTTGTCAGCGTTTTCCTCGGGCGGCGGCGACTGGGCTCGGTCGAGGAGGGATTCATCAAGCAACTCCGGCTCGGGGACCTCTTTGTCCTCGGCGGGCGCGTCGTCCGACTAATCGATACCGGGGTGCAGGAAGTGCATGTGGAGCGAGCCGATGGGCACCTGCCGACCATTCCCCGCTGGAACGCGGCCAAGATGCCGCTCACTTCCGGACTGGCAAAAGCAGTGCGGAAACTCCGCGGCGATCTCGCCGCGCGTTTGCGCAAGGGCCCTGACATGGCCGCAGTCGAGTGGCTGGTCGAAACTTATCGGATCTCGCTCGCCAATGCCCAGCCCATCGTGGAATTCTTCCGCGCGCAAATGGCGCTCTCGGAAGTCCCGGTCGGCCGCAAGCTCCTGATCGAATTGTATCGCGAGGATGATTATTCCCACTACTTTTTCCACTCGCTCATTGGCCGGAGCGCGAACGACGCGCTCTCACGCATCGTCGCCTGGCGAGTGCGAGACCGGATCGGCGGCAATGCTTTGGTCACTATCGATGACTATGGATTCCTTCTGACCTTGCGCCGGTTTCAGGAGTTGCCGCTCGCGCTATGGCGGGGCTGCTTCCGGCGCGCGGAAGCGGAGGAAGATTTGCATGCCGCCTTGCGCGGTTCCGAGTTGGTGAAATGGCAGTTCCGCGGTGTCGCGCAAACGGGGCTGATGGTGCCACGAAATCTTCCTGGCCGGGAACGAAAGCCGCGTCAGCTGAGTTGGAGTTCGGAAGTGATTTTCCGCGTTCTCGAGCAGCATGAGCGGGATCATCCGCTGCTCGAAGAAGCCTATCGGCAGGCCATGCACACCTTCCTGGATGCGGAAACGGCGTACGCCTTTCTCGATGAAGTGCAGGGCTTCGATTGGAAGTTGCGTGAGCTGCCGGTCGTATCGCCGTTTTCGTTTCCGATTTACGCGAGCAAGATCAAGGAAAGCATGATGCTGGAAGATCCCGCGACGGCGGTTGAGCGAATCTATTTCGAAATGTATTCCCGCGTCGAACGGCTCACCAAGACTCCGCCCAATCCTAATCCTGCTCCAAATGATCAACAGAAGATTAGGAGCAGAAAGGAGAAGGAATAAACGCGCTTGCAACAGTCGTTCTCCTTGGCGAGCTAGTGCCGTGATGAAGGCGTCCTTATCGCTCGGTATTTTTTGCATGATGACCACTGCTCTGAACCTCTCCGACGCCGCCCTCGATCCGGCCGTAGCCAAGCCACCTTCAGCTGCGCGCAAATCGAAAACCGTTGGCTTGCACGGCGACAAGCTGGACGACCCCTGGTTTTGGTTGCGCGAAAAAGAGAATCCGGAGGTGTTGGCTTACCTCAAGGCCGAAAATGCGTATGCCGCTTCGGTCATGGCGCCATTCCAGAAGCTGGAAGATTCGCTGTATCGGGAAATGCTAGGACGAATCAAACAGACCGACATTTCCGCACCCTTTCTTCAGCGCGGCTATTGGCTCTATCACCGCACCGAAGAAGGAAAACAGTATCCGATTTTCTGCCGGAAAAAGGGGACGATCGACGCGCCGGAGGAAATCGTACTGGATGTGAATCAGTTGGCGCAAGGCCGGAAGTTCATGGCCGTGCACAGCTTTGAATACAGCGACGACAACGCCATGCTCGCCTACTCGACCGACGTCGATGGCCACCGCGATTACGATTTTCATCTCAAGAAACTCGCCACCGCCGAAGAGTTGAAAACGCCGGTCGGCAAAGTCGCGGAGTTGGTCTGGGCAACCGACAGTCGCACGATCTTCTACGTCACCGAAAACAAGGCGAAGCGCTCCTATCGGCTCTGGCGCTACACGCTCGGGGAGAAAACGCCCACCATGCTTTACGAGGAGCGCGACGAACTTTTCAATCTCGAGCTCAGCCGCTCCCGCGACCGCAAATTTATTTTCTGCGTTTCCGAGAGCAGTCGCACGACGGAGGCGCGCTTCGCTCGCGCCGACGAGGCCAAAGGGGACTGGCACCTTCTCGCGCCGCGGCGCAACGAAGTGCGATATTACCCCGAACATCGCGACGGGCTCTTCTACATTCGCACTAACGACGGCGCCAAGGAGTTTCGCGTCGTGACCGCGCCGGTGACGACGCCGGGGTTCGAGCGCTGGAGGGAATTCATCCCCGCGCAACCCGGGATAACGATCAAGGATTTTCAGCCCTTCGCCCGTCACGCGGTTATCACTGTGCGACAGGAAGGATTGATCCATTATCGCGTGCTGGATTTTGCGACCAACGAGTCGCAGGAGATCGCGCTGCCGGAGCCGGCCTATCTGGTCTCGGAAGACGAAAATCCCGAGTTCGATACGGGCATTTTTCGCTTCGCTTACGAATCGCCGGTCACGCCGCAGAGCGTTTTCGCCTACGACGTCGCCAGCCACGCCCGGAAATTGCTCAAGCAAACGGAAGTCGGCGGCGGATACGATTCCTCGCAATATCTCGTCGAGCGCGTCCAGGCGACCGCGGCCGACGGAACCGGCATCCCGCTCGACGTGATTCGCAAGAAAAGCATCGCGCTTGATGGGCAGGCTCCCGGCTGGCTCTACGGCTACGGTTCCTATGGCATCTCGATCGATGCGTCCTTCTCAAGCAATCGGATCTCCCTGCTCGATCGGGGCCTCATCTACGCGATTGCGCACGTCCGCGGCGGTGGAGAACTAGGCGAAGCGTGGCACGACAGCGGCCGAATGCTGACGAAAAGAAACACCTTCAGCGATTTCGTGGCCTGCGCCGATTATCTGGTGAACAACAAATATACCAGCCACGATCGCATGGTGATTCAAGGAGGCAGCGCCGGCGGTCTCCTCATCGGTGCGACCCTGAATCTGCGGCCGGATGTGGCGCGCGCCGCGATCCTCGACGTCCCGTTCGTCGACGTGCTCAACACCATGTCGGATCCGACGCTTCCCCTAACGACCGAAGAATACATCGAGTGGGGAAATCCCAACCGAAAGACGGAATACGAATACATCAAAAGTTACAGCCCCTACGACAACATCACCGCGCGTGACTACCCAGCGATGATGCTTTTCACCTCGCTCAACGATAGTCAGGTGCCGTACTGGGAACCGGCCAAGTTCGCCGCCAAAATGCGTGCGACCAAGACCGACAAAAATGCACTCATTTTCAAGACAAATCTCGAGGCCGGACATGGCGGATCGTCAGGCCGGTTCGATCGTCTGCGCGAGGTCGCCGCGGAATATGCCTTCGGGCTCGCAGTTCTGGACCTAGCCAAGGTCGAGCACTAACCGACGCCCGCTTCTGATCCTAACCCGGACAAGGATCGCCGCTGGATAGCAGCAGGAGCAGGATTAAGGAGGGAAGGGCCGAGGTGAAGTTCAAGGACCATTTCTCGCGACAGGCGGCGGATTACGCGCTCTTTCGTCCGCGATATCCCCGCGCGCTTTTTGCCTTCATCGCCGCGAATTCCCCTAACGACAAAAATGCGCTCGATTGCGCCACCGGCAACGGCCAGGCCGCGATCGGACTGGTTCAATTTTTCCAAAACGTGATCGCCATCGACGCCAGCGCGGCCCAGATCGAAAACGCCCAGCCTGGCCACCGGGTCGAATACCGCGTCGCGCCAGCGGAAGCGAGCGGGCTCCTTGCCAGTTCCTGCGACGCGATCACGGTGGCGCAGGCGCTGCACTGGTTCCGCTTCGAAGAGTTTTACGCGGAAGCGAGGCGCGTCCTTAAACCGGACGGCCTGCTCGCAGTCTGGACCTACCAGCACGTTCGCATCTCGCCCACAATCGATGCGATCATTCGGCGTTTTCATGATGAAATGGTCGGGCCATTCTGGCCGCCGGAGCGAAAGTTGGTCGGACCCGCGTACTTCGACTTACCATTTCCCTTTGCGGAAATCGGCAGCCCGGAGTTTCAGATGGCGGCGCACTGGTCGCTCGAACAGCTGCTTGGTTACCTGCGCACCTGGTCGGCAACGCAGCGCTTCATAGCTGCGAATGGAAACGACCCGGTGGACTTGATCGCGAACGATCTGGCGCAGGCATGGGGAAGTGCAGATGAAGAGCGGCGTGCCGAGTGGCCGTTGACCATCCGCGCGGGTCGAGTCTGATGCGGAGCGACGCGCGTCCGCGTGGCCCGGACATGCGAAAAGAATGTGCCTCCGAAGCTGCCCGTGCTCGGGGGGAACGTTTTCTCCGTCGAGGGCGCGGAGAAACTGGAGCACAGGGAAAAATAAAGAGGGCGGACCTTGCGATCCGCCCTCCCTCTCCGTTGAGCAAGGCCTCTCCCTAGCTCTTGCTCTGCGAAACTACTTCGTTCAGCTTGAAGATCGGCAGGAACATCGCGATCACGATGCCGCCCACGATCACCCCAAGGAACACAATCAGGAGCGGCTCGATCAAGGACGTCATGGCGTCGAGCATCGCTTCGATTTCTTCGTCCCAAAAATCCGCCATTTTCTCCAGCATGGTGTCGATGCGACCGGTCGATTCACCGGCCGCGACCATGCGCAGCATCATGGGCGGGAAAATTTTCTTCTTCGAGAGCGCGACTGAAAGGTTGTCGCCTTTCTCCACATCCTCGCTCACGCCTTCGACGCTGGTCTCGACGACGTGGTTACCCGATGAACCGCCGACGATGTCGAGCACTTCCAGGATCGGCACACCGCTGCGGATGAGCTGGGCAAACGTCCGGGCGAACCGGGACATGCAGATCTTATGCACGAGCGGGCCGAAAACCGGCAACTTCAGTTTCCAGCGATCGCTCAACTGGCGGCCGCGGGTGGAGCGGAGGAAAGCACGGGTGCCAAAGATGGCGCCGCCAATCCCAAGGACCATAAAATACCATTGCGCCCGGATGAAGTCGCTCAGGTCGATCAGGAATTGGGTGGGTCCTGGCAACTTGGCGCCGAAATCCTTGAAGATCTCGCCGAAAACCGGGACTACCCGGACGATCAGGAAAGTGGTGATCAGAAAGGCAATGCTGATGACGATGACCGGATAGGTCATGGCCGATTTGATTTTCTTGCGTAGGCGAGCGCTCGATTCGAGGAAGCCGGCCAACCGGTCGAGAATTTCCGAAAGCAGACCACCAGCTTCACCGGCTTTCACCATGCTAACAAAGAGGCGACTAAAAACGCGTGGATGCTTCCCGATCGCTTCGTGGAAGGTTTCGCCGCCTTGGACGCGGGCGGTGACGTCACTGATCACGCTGCGCAAGCTCTTCTGCCTTTTCGGGTCGCACTGCTCGTAAAGCGCCGTCATCGCCTGGACAAGCGAAATGCCGGCCTCGATCATGGTCGCGAGCTGCCGGGTGAACAGAACCAAGTCGGTTTCCTTGACCGTCCAGACCTTGTTCTTTTGGCGGCTGGCCGCGGCCTTTTGTTGCAGTGAGAGGACCATCAGCCCTCGGCTCATGAGGCTGGTGACCGCATTGTCCTCGTTGAGGGCGTCTTGGATACCGTTTACGATATTGCCCGCGCCGTCGCGAGCTTGGTAGGAGAAGGTTATCATATGGTTATTCTAGTGAATCCAGCGAATTATAGCAGCTATGATGCCAACTCCTCTCCATGCCAATTTTATTTGCTATGATTGAAGCAGCCGACCTCTCGGCGTTGACCGATCGCCTCTGGCTCTGGCAGGCCTACGACCCGGACGTCAAATCCGATCTCTTTGCCAGCGCGGTTAAAACCGCCGAAGGCCTCTTTCTCGTCGATCCCATCCCGCTGGCCTCCGCCCCGCTCTCGGAACTGACGGCACACGGGCACGTTGCCGGCGTCCTCGTGACCAACGCGAATCATCCGCGCGCTGCCGTTGCTTTCGCTCGCGACGCGGGGGCAACGATTTTTTCGGCGGAGCCGATCATTGGCGAACTCGGAGGAGGCAAGACCGAGTCAATCACGGGTGGCGAAATCATTCCGGGAGTGGCCGCGATTCCGTTGGCGGGCGCAGCGGCGGGCGAGACGGCGTTCCATTTTGCCGATCACGGCGGGACTGTTGTCATTGGGGATGCGCTGATCAATTTCGAGCCGTATGGGTTCACTCTCTTGCCTGCCAAATACTGTTCCAACCAAAAGGAAATGCGTCATTCGCTCCGGCAGCTACTCGACTGGCCTTTCGAACGTCTCCTTTTCGCCCATGGAGCCCCAATTCTTTCCTCCGCCCGGACACGACTGGAGACGCTCCTGCGATGAAAAACGGCAAGACCAGAGCCAGCGGGCTGACGCGCTTCCTGCGCCTGATCCGCTTCTCGCATACGATCTTTGCCCTCCCGTTCGCGCTCGGTGCGCTTCTCGTCGCGACTCATGGCCGGCCGACGCTCCGTCTGCTTTCGCTGGTCCTGGTTTGCATGGTGACCGCCCGGACGGCCGCGATGCTCTTTAACCGCATCGTCGATTGGTCGCTCGACCAGCGAAACCCGCGCACGGCGGGGCGGCACGAGTTGATCTCCCGTCTCGCGGCGGTCCTGCTGCTGGTGCTCAGCTCGGCGGGGTTTGTGGCGGCAGCGGCGCTGATTAACCACACGACTTTGTTCCTTTCGCCGCTCGCGCTCGGGATCATTTTCTTTTATTCGTTCACCAAGCGGTTCACCGCGATGAGCCATTTTTTCCTGGGATTGGCGCTCGCGGTCGCGCCCGCCGGCGCCTGGATCGCGGCAACCGGCCAGCTGGCGCTCGCTCCCCTCCTCCTGGGCGCGGGAGTTATCGGCTGGGTGGCCGGTTTTGATTTGATCTATGCGACGCAGGATCTTGAATTCGATCGGCAGGAAGGACTGCGCTCCCTCGTCGTCCGCCTCGGGATCCCGCGGGCGCTTCGGCTAGCGCAGTTCCTGCACCTGGTCATGTTCGTTGTCTTACTCGCCTTCGGCCTCTCGGCGTCGTTAGGCCTAGTCTATTTCTGTGGAATGCCATTGGTGGCCGGCGCCCTGATTTACGAACACCGGAGCGCGGCGCGGCTCGATCTCGCCGGCATCAATCGCGCGTTTTTCCAGAGCAACGCTTTCGTCAGCGCGGTCTTTCTCGGCAGCGTGCTGGCGGCGGTATTGTAGAGGCTGCAACCGGCGAAGCGTCTACACCTCGAGCTGCGCGATGCGCGCGGTGTGGCGTCCGCCTTCAAAATCGGTCGTGAGCCAGAGGCGCACAATGCGCAAGGCCAGGTCTTCCGGAATCATGCGTTCACCTAACGATAGCACGTTGGCGTCGTTATGCTGGCGGGAGAGGCGAGCCGTCTCTTCGTTCCAACAGAGGGCGCAACGGACTCCGCGCACTTTATTGGCGGCGATCGCTTCGCCGTTCCCGGAGCCGCCGAGCACGATGCCACGCTCGCACTCGCCGCGCGCGACCGCTTCGGCAGCGGGCCGAATAAATTTCGGATAATCGACTGGCTCTTCGCTCGTCGTACCGAAATCCTCGACCTCATGCCCTAACGAAATAAGGACCTCCTTGATTTTCTCCTTGTAACGGAAGCCGGCGTGATCGGAGCCCAGGGCAATTTTCATTTTGTCTTCTTAACGAAAGCGTGGCCCGATTGTCGAGCCTCGGCCGTTTGGATTCATTCGCCGTGCAGCCTAGCCAGGCGTTCCCAGAGTTCGCGCTCCGCTTCCGTTAGCTTTTTCGGGATCGTAATCTCCGCCACCACGTAAAGGTTGCCGCGGCTCTCATTGGCGGTCGGCAGACCACGATCGCGCAGACGAAAGCGCTGCCCGGCTTGCGTGCCTGCGGGAATTTTCAAACGCCGTCCGCCTTCGAGAGTTGGCACCTCTATCTCTGTGCCGAGCGCTGCCCGCCATGGCTCGAGGGCGACTTCGTAGATCAAGTCGTTGCCTTCGACGGAAAAATCAGGATGCCGGGCGAGCCGAACACGCAGGAAAAGATCGCCTTTCTTACCGCCGCCCACGCCTGCTTCGCCTTGGCCGGCGAGGCGGATGCGCTGTCCTTCATGCACGCCGCGCGGAATCTTGACCTGGTAGGTTTCCACTTTCTCGGAATCGCTGCGGCGCAGTGAAACCTGCCGGGTCGAGCCGTGCAGAGCTTCCTCCAAGGTAACCATGAGGTCGGCTTCGACATCCTGCCCGCGTTCCGCGGTCGCCGGCCGCCGGCCAAAACCGCCGCCGAAGGCCGATTCGCCGCGGCCGCCGCCAAAAAAAGCCTCGAAGAAATCGCTGAAGCCAGTCCCGCCAAATTCGAACTCAACCCCTCCACCGTTGCCTCCGGCATGCCGACGAAAGCCACCGCCACCTGATCCGCCGCGTCCCCAATCAGGCGGCGGTTGAAACCCGCCGGGCTGGTTCCAATCCGCCCCGAGTTGATCATATTTGGAGCGCTTCTCCGGGTCGCTCAGGACTTCGTAAGCTTCGTTGATCTGCTTGAATCTCTCCTCGGCCGCGGCCTTCTCTTTTGCCTTGGCCATATCGGGGTGATGTTTGCGCGCGAGCTTGCGAAAAGCGCTCTTGATCTCTTCGGGAGTGGCCGTCTTGGCCACGCCGAGGGTCTCGTAGTAATCCCGGAATTGAACCGCCATAGCTGGTGCGGTTGAATTTCCCGCATCGTCCGGAATCCGCAACCGCGACCGCCACGCGCGCCCCGAGCCAGGGCAGCGCGAGGAAGTTGATCAACCGCGCCGCCTAACGATCGGCAAAAATCGGCGCGGCCGTAATATCCGAGGCGTTGAAGGAGAAGCCGTGACCCGCATTGGGATCGAGCGACTTCAACAGCTTCGAGACCGCCTGGGCTGTGGCCGCGGAATAGAAGCGGACGAGCCCGACGGTGGTGCGGAGGCCGAAGACCGTGATCATGATCGTGTCGTCGTCGACCGAGTTCATGAAAATGTGGCTGCCGTTGCCTTGATGATAGAGGGCATTGAACTCGACTTCGCCGATGCGACGAGCAAGCTCCTTGGTCGCAGCGAAGGAACCCGCGGCGAGGGCGGCAATGATCGTCACGTCCATGACGGAGACATCGCCGAATTGCGAAATGGCATTGCCGCCGCGATCGATCACGACGACAAGGTCCGCGTCCGCTTTCTTGAGGAAATCACCGAGGATGTTGTCGAGGCTGGCAACATTCTCGATCGTTAGGGCTGGGATGCTGTTCATACCCGGGAGGGGGTGGCGATTTTGGGAACGGAAGGTTCAACCGGGACGGCAACCGGTGGCGGCGCGGCAGCGGGCGCGGCGTCGCCCTTGCTGAATTTATGCAGGAGCATTTGGGAGACGGCGTTAAGCGAGGAGAAGACGTTTTGGCCGGTGCTGGAGATGACCTCGAAGCTTTGCACCCGTTTCTTGCGATTGTTCAAAAGAAATTCGAGGTAGTTGACCGGGGCGATATTTCCGAGATCGCGCTTATTGTACTGTAAAACATAAGGAATCTCGTCGATCGAGATGTTTTGCTGGGCGAGGTTTTCCTCGAGGTTGCGAAAACTCTCCACATTTTCCTCCATCTTTTCCCACTGCGAATCGGCCACGAAGACGACGCCATCAACGCTGCGCAGAACGAGCTGGCGGGTAGCGTTGTAAATGACCTGGCCGGGCACGGTATAGAGTTGGAACTTGGTCACGAAGCCCTTGATCACGACCGCGTTGAGCGGCAGAAAATCGAAAAATAAGGTGCGATCGGCCGCGGTCGCGAGCGAAACGAGATCGCCGCGGTTGGATGGGCTGATGCGCTCGTGGATGTAAGCAAGATTGGTCGTCTTACCGCAAAGTGCGGGCCCGTAATAAACGATCTTGAACTGAATCTCCCGGCTGGCGTAGTTGATGATGGACATAACTCTTTTTGTTAGGCGTTAGGCTGCTTCGGCATACATCCGCGCAAGCTCTTGCGTGGTGCGACCAAGTCGGTCGCGGACTTCAGGGGTGATTTCGCCCCTCGAATGGATTGCGGCGAGGCAGATATTGCCATGCGCAAAAAGACTGAGCGGGGTCTTCCCGCAGCAGAGCGTGAGGCTTTGGAGCGCGCCAAATTTGGCCCCGACCATTTGCTCGCTCATGCGCTTGAGGATCGAGGGCGCAAGCGCGCAAAGCGCGTCACCTTCATACTCCGCGGGAATATTTCCCGCCAGGCTGAGGCCGTCGGAAAATACGATCGCGCAGGCGCTTACTCCGGCCAGACGACTGATGTGGCCGACGACCGATTTTGCGTCGAGCGGTTCATCAGTATCAAGCAGGTTCTGGAGCGAGGTACGAATCCCGGTCGCGGTGGCAGCGGGCGCGGTTTTCCGGGTCGGAGCGGC
>Ga0157375_10002251_pt1 | contig 16682 bp, 11 predicted proteins | sample M35metaG_FD_115311 | JGI IMG/M metagenome (GOLD analysis project Ga0157375, IMG submission 115311) | Miscanthus rhizosphere microbial communities from Kellogg Biological Station, Michigan, USA - M3-5 metaG | ecosystem: Host-associated > Plants > Roots > Rhizosphere > Soil | place: USA: Michigan...
CGTGGAGAAGCCCTTATTATGGGCGCTCATGAGTTCCCATAGACTTTACCTAACATCGGCGGCGTTCGCGTTTGTTGTCACGGGCCTCGCGCAACCCATTATCGCGGCACCCCCGGCTCCAGGATTGGCCGCACCGGCTAATGGTGCAGCGCTGCCGCAGCCAATCACCCTGGATTGGAATGCAGTTACGGCGCCGGGAGGAGATATAGGCAGTTATACATGGCAGGTGGCAACGACCAACTCGTTTTCCACGGTCATTGCATCGGGTTTCAAGAACATCGATTCGGACCCCAGCGTGCCGACGCCGACGGCGGACAAGGTGAGTGGTCTCCCAAACGGAACCTACTTCTGGAGAGTAAAAGCCACCCAGCTAACAAAGAATGGCGGCGTAGATTCACCATGGTCCGAAGTTCGAAGCCTCACCGTAACCGGACCGGGGCCCGCTCCAGCGACTCCGTCAATTCTCGCGCCGGCCAACAATGCCCAGTTTCATCTAGTGGAGACTTACAAGATTCAATGGTCAACCGTCACGGGGGCGCAATACTACATTCTTGAGGCTGACGATGAAGCAACGTTCTCCGATCCCCTGACCCTTATTCAATCCCCCATAACATTTGGCACGCAGTTTGGCGGCGGTTGGGGGAACGCGATTCCGAATATTTATTACCGAGTGCGAGCCGTGTCTGTCGACGGGGTGCGAAGTCTTCCTTCCGCAACCGTAATTGTGCACATTACCGATGCGGCTCCAGTCCCACCGGCAGTCTCGCTGGTCACGCCTGCCGCAGGCACTACGGTCAGTTTGCCCTTTTTCTTTGATTGGTCGGATACGGCGAATCCACAGGTGCCGGGCTATGAAGTGGACGTCAATACCAGCCCCACGTTCGCCGACAACACGATGATCCTGATTTTGCCGGGTGTTACTCGTTCAGACTATATGATCACCCCCGAGCTATTGCCTCCCGGAAGCTATTTTTGGCGAGTTCGGGCTCTGCATGGAAACGTCGCCGGACCCTTCTCGACCACCCGAGCCATCACAGTCACCGCTGGACCAACACCGCCCAACGTTAATTTGTTTGCGATCCTCGCCGAACCGCTCAATGGCTATGGCGGCAATTCGATACAAGCCCGCGTCATGCTCGATAATCCCGCGCCAACCGGCGGTGCGGTCGTCACGCTTGCGACGGATCTGCCGCAGGCCAAGATGCCATTTGCCACCGTGACCATCCCGGCGGGTAAGACAGATGCAACAATTACCCCGGTTACAACGGGACCTGTTCCTAACTTCGGTCTTTCAATCGGTATTATCGGTGACATTCTTGCCGGGTTTGGCGCCGGCAGGGTCCAGAATTCGCTCGGAGTTTTACCCATTCTCTATGGGACAGGTCTGAGTCGGGAGAGCGTCGTCGGTGGCGTCCCCGTAACTGGGACCGTCACCCTGCTCAGTGCTGCGCCTCCAGGAGGCATTACCGTTCGGCTGGTTAGCAGCGATACAAGCCTGGTAGTGCCACCATCGACCGTCTTCATTCCGGAAGGCGTGACTGGCGCGGATTTTTCCGTTGCGACAAAAGTGACGTCGGTTTCCGCTCGTGTAACGATCGAAACCGGGACGGAAGTTGACGGCTATCGCGCGGCGCAATGTTCGCTCGTTGTAACTCCCGTCGGAAGCCCGACTCCTCCCGCGAGCCTTTCTTCACTGTCGTTTAGCCAGAGCTCAGTTCCAGCCGGCGGCACGGTTACGGGAACGGTCACTCTGACCTCAGCAGCTCCGACTGGCGGAGCTTTAGTCACGCTTAGTGGCAGCATGGAAGGTGACGTAATCGTACCCGCTAACGTTACAGTGCCTGCTGGAAGCTTGAGCGCGACTTTCAGCACCACGCGCGCGCCCCAAACCGCGATCTCGCGCTACGTGCTCATCCAGGCGCACTACGGAACTTCCGGCGGATCGCAAGCTCGCATCCTTAAGGTTGATTCGGCCCCGGGTGAAGCGACTCTCCTTGCGATTGGTCCTGCCGGTCAGGACGTCATTGGCGGCACACCTGCACGCGCCTCCGTGGGGCTCGTCACGCCGGCCGCGGCTGGTGGCGGAGTCGTTACTTTGAGCACCGATAACCCGTCTGTCATTCAAGTGCCACCCAGCGTTACGATCGCTGAGGGCAACAGCACGATCAGTTTCAACATTAACACGAGCCCGGTCGCGGTAATTCCCACCGGTGGGAACGTCTTCGCCACTGCCGGCGGGATAACAAAGTCTATCTTTGTGACGGTAACCCCGGATCCAAACGCCCCGCCAATTTTGCAAGGAGTGACTCTCAATCCAACCAGCGTGCCTGGCGGAACCAGTTCGACTGGAACTGTGCTGCTTAATAGTCCAGCTCCGGCCGGCGGCATTACCGCTACTCTATCCACCAGCAATCTCGTCGCGAAACCGCCTCCGATCGTGAGCATACCGGCTGGCCAAACCTCAGCCAACTTCACCGTGACTACATCGACAGTGACCACGGACACAGTGATAACGATCAGTGCACTGGTGGGAAGCGCTTCCAAATCGGCTAACCTCACTGTGACGAAGAACGGAACGCCAGCTTCGCTCTCGTCAATTGCGCTCAGTCCCACTACTGTTACGGGCGGTGGAACTTCGCAAGTAACCGTGACTTTAACGGCAGCTGCCCCTTCGGGAGGCGCCGTTGTCAGTCTATCCAGCAGCAACACCTCGGGCGCCACGGTTCCGGCAAGTGTGACCATTCCTGCTGGCGCGACGAGCGCTAAGGCCACGGCAACTAGCAAGACCGTGACGACAACGACTACGACGACGATCACGGCGACGTATAATTCCGTCAGCCGCAACGCAATCTTAACGGTAAATCCCAGCTCAGGGGGCAGTCTACCGGCGCCGAGTCTGCTCGCGCCAGCGGCCGACGCACGTTTTACGCCCGGCACGAACGTCACCTTTGATTGGACGGACGTAACCGGCGCGGCTACCTACACGATTCAGATTGATGACCAGGACAACTTCACAAGTCCGGTCGTCAATCAAACGGTCATGACTTCAGAGTTCTCGAGCAACACTTTACCAACTGCGACCATGTGGTTCCGTGCCCGAGCAAACGATGCTTCGGGCAATTCCGGCGCCTGGTCGGCTAGTCGACGGTTCGAAGTGAAGAAATGAGCTGAGATTGCGGTTGTCGCAGCCGACGGTGAATCAAAGACCTGCAGTTTCGTCTGACACGGTCTAAGGCTTGGTAGGAGGTTTGGCCGCGGCGGGATTGCTTTCGTTGGAAGGTCCGCCTCCTGCCTTGGCGGGTGTGTCGATGCCCAGGGTTTTCAGGTAGGGCTGGATGGAGCGGTCGCGGCCGAGGAAGTTGTGGATCGAAACATCGATGTCGCGGGAGCCGCCCGGCGCATAGATTTCCTTGCGCAGTTTCATCCCGACGGTCTTGTCGAGAAATCCGTCCGGCGCCTTTTCGAAAACGGTCGCCATGTCGGCCGCGATTGCGTCCGCCCAGGCATAGCCGTAGTAGCCGGCATCGTAGCCGGCGAGGTGACCGAAGAAGGCGACGAAGGCCGTGTCCGGATCGATGGGCAGAAAATCCTTTACGAAGATCGGGTTCGACATCGCCACGCAATCGTAGGGCTGACCTTCCGGATGGACGTCGTGCAGGGTGAGGTCGATGTCGGCAAAGGTAAACTGCCGGCGATAATAGACGCCGACGGTGGCGAGCTTCGCCTCCTTCATTTTCGCGATCAGTTCCGCCGGAATCTTCTTCGACGGGTCGCGGTAATCAGCTGCGAAGGTGTCGAGCACCTTCTTGTTCCAAACCCAGTTTTGCAGCATCTGCGAGGGCGCTTCGACGAAATCCGCCGGGACACTTGTGCCGGAGAAGCGAACATACCTGGCGCTCGTCACGATAGTGTGGAGGGCATGACCAAATTCGTGGAAGAGTGTTTCGACGTCCTGATGGCTGAGGAGCGACGGCTTGTCTTTTTGCGGCGGAGGAAAATTGCAAAGGAGCGCGACGGTCGGGCGCTGATACTTTCCGTCCGGCAATAGTTTCCCAGGAATGATCGGGAATTGGGCGAAGTGATTAAACTTTCCCTCGCGCGGGAACATGTCGAGATAGAACATCCCAAGCGGCTGGCCGCTGCCGGAATCAGTCACCATGTAGAGCTGGAGATCGTCGATCCATTTCTCCGGGGCGAGGATCTTGGTAAATTTCAGCCCGAAGATGCTTTGATAGATGTTGAACATCCCTTCGAGCGTTTTCTGGAAGGGGAAATAGACGCGCAGCGCTTCGGTATCGACGGTGTATTTTTCTTTCTTGAGCTGGTTTTGGAAGTAGCGCCAATCCCACTTGTTAATCTGCGCGTTAGGATCGCTCGACTCTGCGACCTTGAGCTTGCGCAATTCTGCGACTTCGGCGTCGAACTTCGGCTGAATCCCGGCGACGAGATCGTTGATGAACGTTTTGGCCGCAGCCCCGCTTTTCGCCATTTTGATTTCGGTCTGAAAATCGTCCCATGACTTGTAACCGAGCTTGAGAGCGATCTGGTTGCGGTGCGTGAGCATGTCGTTCAGCACCGGCACGTTTTTCTCGCGCGCGAGATTAAACCGGACATGGTAAAGATGTTTTCTTGTTTCCTCTTTCTTCGCGGTTTCCTCGACGGTGTTGTAGTGAAAAGTGACGTTGGCGAGGATGGTGTAGGAGTCGTCGCCCGTCTTGACCCCCGGCGATTCGAGAATCGTGTTCGGCACACCTTCGAGTTCTGCCTTTGTGAAAACGACCGGGGCCTTCACTGCGACGATGTTGGCTTCGAAATCGGTTTCCAGTTTGGCCAGTTCCTTGCGCAGTTTTTCGACTTGGGCGCGCTTATCAGGTTCGAGCGTTAAGCCCGCCCGGCGATAGTCGCGCAGGGTGTGTTCGAGAAGGAGCGCGTCTTCGCCTTCAAGTTTGGGCTTGGTGTCGGCAAACGCCTTCACCGCTTTGTAAACATCTTCGCGATAATCGACCCCGACCGCCCAATCCTGGAAAACCTTGATCGCTTTCTCGGCGGCGTCGCGCATGGCTGCGTCTTGGTTGGTTTGTTGTATGACAATCGTTTTGCTGGCCGCGATTTGGGCGTCGTTCTGGATATCATCGAGCGCGCCGACCGTGCTTTTGAAAGTCACTTTGGCGAGGTCCTGCTTCCCGATGGTGTCGAGCGCACGGTTGGCATTGGCGATGGCGGTGTCGACGTTGCCCTGGACTTCGACCGGGGTCTTGGGCCACTCGGGGATGACCAGAATCTCGTTGGCCTTCTCGGCTGCGGCTTGAAAATCGGAGAGACTCTTGACGTCCTCGGCCTGAAGCGAAAAGGCGGCACCGGCGACGAGACTAACGAGCAGGAAGTGTTTCATAGGAATTGGAGTTGGCAATTTGACCCGGACAGGATTAACAGGATTTAGCAGGATTAATGAAAAAGGAAAATTCAACATCCCGCTAATCCGGCAATTCTCTTCCGTGCCGCCCATACCGAGATGAGCGATTTCGCGACAAAATTCGTCACTGCCTTCATTCCAATCTTCGTTGCGATCGATGCCATTGGGATGGTCGCGATCTTTATTGGGCTGGGTGCGAACGTTGACAAGAAGCGCCGCCAGCAGGAAGCGCTGATCGGGATTGGCACGGCCCTGCTCATTTCGGTCGGGTTTGTTTTTCTCGGGAAACTGATTTTTGCGGCCCTCGGGATCACGGTGGCCGACTTCCAGGTCGCGGGCGGACTGCTTTTGCTGACGTTTGCCATTCGCGACCTGCTCGATGTGGGCGGCGGAAGGGGATCGACAACGGAAGACTTCGGGATCGTTCCGCTCGGGATGCCGCTCATTGCCGGGCCGGCCTTGCTGACCGCCCTCCTCGTTTTGGCCGACTCGGTCGGCGCGATCTATACGTTACTTTCGCTGGTCGTGAACCTGGTCATCGTGGCGGTGGTTTTTTGCTACGCGGACCGGCTCACGAAGTGGCTGGGCAAACAGGGGATCAAAGGCATCTCAAAACTAGTTTCACTTCTGCTCGCGGCGATTGCGGTCAGCCTCATCCGGCGCGGATGGCAGGGGCACTGAATCGGCCGCGGCGTAGTCGGGCACGCAAGGCGGCTTCATTCGAGCGCGTTGTCCCAGCACTCGCGCAACGAGTCGGGCTCGACGAAGTGGTAACCCCGGATAATTTCGGACTGCAGGGCGGTGGTAGTGCGCCGGCCGGATCGATCAAAACAAACCGGTCCGCAACATCACCAGGGTGCAGCCTTCGACCACTTCGATCCCGGCCCCGCTGGCTGCGGCCGCCAGTTGCTCGTTTTCCGCGCCCGGGTTCATGATGATGCGCTGCGGACTGGCCGCCAGGATTTCGTCGATCAACGGCGTGGAACGCTCCGCCCGCAGGTAAAGGGTGACGGTGTGCACCCTCTCGCCAATTTCGCCCAGGGTGGGGAAACACGGCAGCCCCTCAATTTCGTCGAATGCCGGATTCACCGGGATCGGCCGATAATCGAAGCTGGCCAGCAGCCGGACAGCCTGGTTGGAGTGCCGGTCGGGTTTTTGCGAGGCGCCGAGGACGGCGACGTTGCGTTTTGCTTCAGGTATAAGTGCCATTTGAGAATGAACTTGGGTAAGGGACGTCCGAACCTCGACCGAGCGCACACCGGGTGCCCGTCCATTGACAGGGATAGCATGCTTGTTAGTATCCCGCACTTATGAGATTTCCTCTCGCCCTCACGACGAAAATTGCTGCCTACATTGTCGGCCACAAAATTCGAGGGACGAAAAAGTTTGCCACCGTCTTGCAGCTCGAGCCGCTGCACACCTGTAATCTTACGTGTACCGGGTGCGGCCGGATTCGGGAATATTCTACTTCGCTGAAAGATTTGCTGCCCTTGGAGGATTGCCTGGCGGCGGCGGACGAGTGCAACGCGCCGATGGTCTCGATCTGTGGCGGTGAGCCGCTGATTTATCCGCAGATCGAAGCCCTCGTCCAGGGTCTGCACACACAGGGGCGGATTATCTACATCTGCACCAACGCCATGTTCATGCGCAAAAAGATGCGTGAATGGATGGCGGCGCAGTATCCGCAGCGCGCCAATTTCGTCGAGGAGAAGATCACGGCTCTGATGAGCGCTGGATTGCTCAGCGAGAAAGATGCGGAAGCCATTCAGCAGGGTCCGAAAGATCCGGCCAAGCCCACCATCGGGCCGAGCAAATGGATGTATTGGAACGTCCACCTCGATGGCCTTGAGCGGACGCACGACCTGATCGTCGAGCGGGAAGGCGTTTTCAAGGAATGCATCCTCGCCATGAAAATGGCGAAGCTGCTCGGCTACCAAGTCGCGACTAACACCACTATCTACAAGGAAACCGATATGGCTGAGATCGAGCAGATGTTCGATTTCCTGAGCGATCTCGGGGTGGACGGCCACACCATTTCGCCGGGCTACGAGTATGACGCGGCCAAGAAAGACATGATCAAGCGGCTCAATCTGCAGCCGGAGAATTTCTTTCTCACCCGCCCGATGACGATAGAGAAGTTTAAGAAAATCGAGGAGTGGATGAAGAATTACACCCTCTTCGGGACGCCGATCTATTTCGAGTTTCTGGCCGGCAAACGCGACCTGACCTGTTCCGCATGGGCCATCCCAACGCGGAACATCCGCGGCTGGAAAGGCCCGTGCTACCTCATGACGGACGCGCATTATTCGAGCTACCAGGAGCTGCTCGACCAGGTGCAGTGGGAAAAATACGGCGTGGAAAACGGCGTCGTGAAAGACAGCCGTTGCGAGAATTGCATGGTTCACTGCGGCTACGAACCGACCGCTAGCCTTGGCCTCAACGCCCAAAAAGGAGATACTTGGAAGACAGTGCGCTTCAACTTCGGGGCGAAACCCAGGCCGACCGGCAAAGGCAACGAGATTACCGCCTACAACGGCGTCACCTCTGGGAACGGGCACCTCACTGGCAAAAAAGCTGAGCCCGCTGCGCAGGCGTCGTGAACCCCCGACATGGGCAACCCGTCAGCTAATATTATTGCTTTGCCTCGCGTCGCGAAAGAAGCGGCGCTCCGGCTGGCGACGGAAGAGGAACTGGCGGAGGCGATCTCGCTCGCGCAGGAGAATCTCCTGCGGCAGCAAAAGCCGGACGGCCATTGGGTCGGTGAGCTGATGGTGGATAGCACGCTTTGCTCCGACTACGTGCTCTTCATGCACTGGCTTGGCGAAGTCGACGAGACGCTCCAGCGCCGCTGTAGCAAGCACATTCTGAAACGCCAGCTCTCCGACGGCGGCTGGAATATTTTCTACGGCGGCCCGAGCGAGATCAATGCCTGCGTCAAAGCCTACTTCGCACTCAAGCTCGCCGGGCACAGCCCGGACGCGCCTTTCATGCGCGAAGCACGCGCCAACATCCTGCGCCTCGGGGGTATCCCCCGGATGAACACCTACAGCAAGCTCTACCTGGCATTGTTAGGCCAATTCCCCTGGAAATATCTCCCGGCCATCCCGGTCGAGATGATCCTGCTTCCGACCTGGTGCTTCTTCAACATCTACAAGATGTCTTCCTGGAGCCGGGCCATGCTCATCCCCCTCGCCATCATCAACCATTTCAAGCCGACCCGCGAGTTGCCCCAAGACAAACAACTCCATGAGCTCTATCCCGTCGGCACCGAGGACAACGATTTCACCCTGCCGCGCGATCAGCGTTTGCTCACCTGGCGAAACTTTTTTCTGCGCGCCGATCGCGCCCTGAAAATTCTCGAGCGCTGGCACAGCCGGCCGCTCCGGCAGCGCGCTCTGGAGGAAGCGGAACGCTGGATGGTGGAGCGGATCGGGGAGGGGAGCGACGGACTGGCCGCAGTGTTTCCCGCCATGCTCAACTCCATTATCGCGCTGCGCGCCCTCAATTATCCGAAAGGCCATCCACTTTATCAAAAAGCACTGAAGGATTTCGCCAGCCTTTTCGTCGACGATCCTAACGATTTCCGCATCCAGCCGTGTCTCTCGCCGGTCTGGGACACTGCCATCAATGTCATCGCACTCGCCGAATCCGGTTTTCCGGCGCACGATCCTGCTTTGCGCCGCGCCGCGCAGTGGCTGGTCGACAAGGAAGTGCGCGTGCGTTGTGACTGGACGATGAACAACTCGCACCCGGAAGCGAGCGGCTGGGCCTTCGAGTACAACAACATTTTCTACCCGGATACTGATGACACCGCGATGGTCCTGATGGCCCTGCGGCTGGTGCGCCCGCACGAGCAGGCGGAACTGGCGGAAGTCTTCGAGCGCGCACTGGACTGGCAGTTGAGTTTCCAATGCCGCGACGGCGGCTGGGCGGCCTTCGACAAGGATGTGACCCGCCATTGGCTCGAGGACATGCCCTTCGCCGATCACAACGCCATTCTCGACCCGACCTGCAGCGACCTAACCGCGCGGACGCTGGAATTGTTAGGCTACATCGGCTTTAATCCCGGTCGTCCGGTCGTGCGCAAGGCAGTTCGTTATCTGCGCGCGACACAGGAAGACGACGGTTCGTGGTATGGCCGCTGGGGCGTGAACTACATTTACGGCACGTGGCAGGTCTTGCGCGGATTGCGCGCGATCGGCGAAGACATGACTCAGAATTGGGTTTTACGCGGGCGCGACTGGCTGGAGAGTTGTCAGAACGACAACGGCGGCTGGGGCGAGAGTTGCGCGTCCTATGAGAACCCTGACCTCAAAGGCCAGGGCCCGAGCACAGCTTCGCAAACGGCCTGGGCGTTGATGGGAATTTGCGCCTGTGGCGATCTCGATCGGCCCAGCATCCAGCGCGGTCTGCGTTACCTGCTCTCGACGCAGCGCGCCGATGGCGCCTGGGACGAGCCCGAAATCACGGGCACTGGATTCCCGCGCGTCTTCTATTTGAAGTACGACATGTACCGGCAAAACTTTCCGCTCCTCGCCCTTGCCACCTACGTTAATTACCGCAGCGGCATCGGCCATTACCAGAGCTTTTACCGCTGGGTCGGGAAGTAACTGTGGAAGTTTCGCCTTGCGAAGCGCGGTCGCCTTTATGCGCTGAGACAGCGCATGCTACGGCGCGCTCTGTCGGCGAGTGGCGCTGCGCCCGATCGCGTGCTACTCCTTCACGATCTTGCCGCCCCAGGAGAGAATCTTCGCTTTCGTGCCGGCCGCTTCGGCTTCCTTGATGTCGCCGTTGCGATTGTAGAATAACGACAGGCTCGTCCAGCCAATCTGATCGTTAGGCTTGAGCGCCACCGTTCTCTTGCCCGCTTCAATCGCTTCCGGGAAACGGCCGAGTTTCATCAGCGCCATCCCGAGCGCATGCCAGCCGTCGAAAAACTCCGCGTCGAGCTCGACGCAGCGCCGGTACTTTTCCACCGCGCTCTCCAGGTCGCCGATCGCGAGGTCGCCGTTCGCGTCGTCGAAAATTTCGTCGACTGATTCCATCCCGCAGTTGTAGCCGGGATCGGTGATCCCGGCGAGGGAAAGCGCGGCCCTGTGCCAGCCGGCTGCAACGATTACCGATGCGGCGACAATTATCCCGGTTTTGTCGCCGGCTTTGCTTCCGCCACGCCGGCCGCGCGGCGCCGCTCCCGCAGCCATTCGTAGAATACGATCTGACCCTGGTTCTTTAGCTCGCGCTCCTCCAGAAACGTTCTCGCCTTTTCGAATTGCGCGGCATCGAACTTTTCTCGTTTTTCGAGGACCACGAGCAAGCCACCGTCGGGTGTCGGGATGTATTCGCTTACCTCTCCGGGGCTCAACCCGCTCGCGCTTTGCTTGATGTGTCGCATGTTGGGAGCCTCTTCCTTTGCCTCGGGCTTGGGCGCGGGGGTGGCGCCGGGCTGGGTATCAACCAGGGCGAACGGCGGGATCTTCTCCAGCTTCACGCCGGCCTGGGTGGCGGCGTCCGCCAATGTTTTTCCTTCCTTGAGCGCTTCGCGCAATTGCTGCGCCACCTGGGTCGCTTTCGTCGCCGTCGTTTGTTGCAGGTTTTGCTTTTTTAGCGCCTCGACGATTTTCGGTCGCGCTTCCTCGAGGGTGAGAGGGCGCGACGGCTCGATCTTCTCCAGATGTTCCAGCACAAAACCATCCGGCGTCTGAATGGCATCACTGTTCGGCGCTTCGTTCGTTAGGGCGAAAGCGCTCTGCACCAGGGATGGTGGGCCGGCTAGCTGGGGGTCCGGGGCCGCCTGCGAAAAATCGGTCGTCTCTTTGGGGGTGAGCTGAAACTTCGCTACCACCTGATCGAAATTCGCCCCCTTTGCCTGGAGCGCGTCGGTGAAGTCGTTCGCCTTGTCGGCCAGCTTTTGCAGAACTTCGACCCGCTCCTTGCCGGTCAACTTTTTCTGCTCGTCGCTCAGGCCAAACTGAACGAACTTGATCTTTCGTTTCTCGTCCGACTTCAACTCCGCCTTGCGGCTTTCGAAGTATTTCGTGATCTGCTCTTCACTCACCTGCACTTCTTTCTCGAAATCGACAAAGGGAAAGCGCACCACGCTCACGTCCATTTTGGCGTAGGCCTGCTCGTAGTTCTTGCGCATATCGGCTTCGGACATGCTCACTCCGGCGCTGAGAATCTTCTTCAGCTTTTGCAGCGCGATCTGGTCGGAAACCAGTTCTTCGATCTGCGCTTCGCTGAAGCCCATCGGCGCGAGGGCGTGATCGGTAAATTCGGTGTAACGCGCGAGATCAAATCCGTTTTCGGTCTGGAAGGCGGGCAGCGCTTTCACGCCGTTCGCGATTTCGGTCGTAGTCGGATTGAGGCCGAGCGCTTCGGCTTCGTGCCGAAGCACGAGCAGGTTCCAGGAAAAAGTATCGTAGGCTTCCGTCTCGGTCTGTGCGCCCATCGTGAGTTCCTGGATCAGGTCGCGCATTCCGAGCTGGCTGCCGAGGCGGAGCAGGCGCACGTTGCGCTGGTATTCGACCTGCGAAACGTTGCGGTCGTAGATTTTGCCGATCGAGCCGTTGCCCATCTGCGCGAAGTCGGTCTTGTTCCAATACCAGGAGAAGGAAATACAGACGAGGGCCGTGATGAAGATCATCAGGACCTTGTGGTGTTTGCGCATTATGGTGATCATGAGATTGGGACGGGTGAAGAGGCGGAACTTAGGGTTTCGCTCCGCAGCGGCAACTGATTTCTATTCCTGAGAGGTTGCCGGCGGTTTGAGATCACGGCAGGCATGAATGAATCGCTCGACCTCGCTCACGTAGGTCTTGAATGGGTCGCCCATCACGAGGAAATCATGGCTTTCGCAGGCGATCGAATCCCAGTTGATGACGTAAGGGCGTTTTTCCTTGCGAAAGGTCGCGACCGCATGGGCGCGGCCGCTCGCGCGCGTGTCGGCCGGCGGCGTGAAGGTGGCATCGCGTTGCCGGACGAGATTGTTCCATTCGCCGATGCGCTTGGCCGGTTGCAGTCCGAAAAAGAGGCCGCGAGCCGGGTCAATGTTATGATATTCGAGGTCGAGGCTTTGCAGCCAGGGGTCGTTCCAGGAAAGATTTTCCTCCGCCATGAAGGTCTCGAGAAGCCACTTTTTGCTGATCCAATCGACTCCACCAATCAAGGCCTCGGGCTTGTGGGGCAGGGCATCGAGCGTGTAACGCCAGCTCTCCAGCAGCCAATCGGTCTCCTCGTCCACACCGCCGAGATGTTTTTGCGCGAGCGCGTGCAGGCGCCATTGCACGTCGAGCGCGCCGATCGTCGTGCCGTTCTCAAGTTCCACGATCCAGCGCAGCGCCGGATCGCGTGAAATCTCGCGCGTCGCCTGGACGGCGTCGAGCAAGATCAGGTCGTTAGGCAGAAGACCATTCTCGAGCAGGGTGAGGATGCAGGCGGTCGTCCCGATTTTGAGCGCGTTCGCAAACGGGCTCATGTTCGAATCGCCGATGAGCAGATGGAGCCGCCGATATTTTCGGTAGTCGGCCAGCGGCTCATCGCGCGCATTGATGATGGCGCGATTGAATTGCACCCACTGGTAAATGTCGTTCACGATGTGATCGGCCCGCTGGCTCAGCTGGAAATCGATCTTCTCGTCCGCGGCCGGCACTTCGAAATCGAAAGCGAGGGGATTAGCCTGGCCGACCCGGCCGGCACCGGTAAAAATCTGGCGCGTGGCAAGAAAAGCGAGGAGCGCGCCGAGTGCTGAAGGGGTAAACTGAGCCTCGCGTTTCATCAGATAATTCTCATGGCAACCGAAAGTGGCTCCGGTGTGATGGTCGATGTTGTTCTTGATGAAGGAAACGCTCCCCGCCGCGCCTAACGAATCGAGTGCGCGCTGCAAGAGCTGATCGCCGGCGAGATCGTAAGCCACCATGTCGCGCAGTTGCCGGCACTCGGGCGAGGCGTACTCGATGTGTCCCATATCGAGATAAATGCGTCCGCCATTGCGCAGAAAACCGCCGTTGCCCGGCGGCTCCTCGTAATCGCGATAATGCAGATCGATCGCGCCGGCGTGCATCTTGCGGAACAGATGATTCTTGACCCGCACCGGCCAGGCGTCGCCGTTGGCATGGGCCGCTTCCCCGCTCACCAGGCAGCCGTATTCGGTCTCGATCCCTGCGATCCGATCCATCGCTTTCGATCATCCGACACTCGCGCGGCGTGGACAAGAGGCAATGCGAGGCGCATTTTCAGGGCATGAAACCATTTCCCGCTCGTAGTCCGGCTGAGAAAGTCGGCGGTCTGGTTTACTTCGGCCGAATGATCGACAAGATCCGCGCCCACGCCCGAGGCGAGCTGCCGCCCGAATACCTGGAGAAACTTGGGAGCGGCTTCGACGGCCGCTGCGTGCGTTTTCTGGGATTGAAATACGAGGAGGTCGTTGCCCGGGTGAAAGAAGGGGGATCGGACGAGGAGATCTGGCAATGGGCCTGGGAACGCGGACGCAAGCCATCCGAGGAGGACATGGGAACCTGGAACGAGTTCCTGCGCAAATGCGGCTGGAAAGACGCGCTCACGCCAACGCTGGAGCGTCGCAAGAAAGAGAGCGGCCTGCAAGAGCGCGCGGACATCGAGACGATGTTCCAATACATCGACGCGGACGAGGGGCGCGAACTACGACCGTAACCGCGGGTCGCACTTTTCTCTTGTTATCCCGATCCGCCGCAGGACAGAGAGGGACCTCACATTGGGATTTGCGTTTTCCCGTTGCGAGAAGCGTGCATCGCAATTGTGAGGTCCTTCGCCGCGCTGCGCCGGCTCGGGATGACAAGAACGAGGACGCGCCCTATTTCGCCCGCGCGCCTGCCGGGTGCGGCGGCGGCGGTGGTTTCTGTCGGTAATCAATCACCAGCCAGACCGCCAGCACGATCAGCACCACGATGATTGCCGCAAGGATTTGTCGCGTCCGCGACGGGGCGGCGGCCTGCGCCATGGCCGTTATTCCGAGAGCGTATCGATCCGCTCGGCGAGGCTGAAATCGAGATCGGTTAATCCACCCTTGCTGTGGGTGGAGAGAACGAGCCGCACTTTGTTAAAACGTATATCAATATCGGGATGATGCTCTTCGTCCTCGGCCACTTCGGCGACGCTGTTGACGAAATCGATCGCCTCGGAAAATTCGTCGAACTCGAAAGTCCGTTCGATATGCTTCTTCTCCAGTTCCCATTCCGGGATCTTTTTCAGGCGATTTTTCAGCTCCTCCTTCTTGATTAGCTCGGCCATAACGGCAACACGAGTAACATCCCCTTTTGCTTTTGCAACGGGGAAAGCGTGCAGGTTTTTTCCGAGGTGGCCGATACGGTTTTGACAGGGTCAAAGCCCGAGGATTTTGCGCAGATTCATCGCCGAATCGAAAACCTCGACCGCGCACTCGCGCGCCTGGCGCGAATGGGTCTTCCAGTTGCCGAGGATTTCGCGCGCGGCCGCCGTCGCCTCCTCCAGGTCGCGAATAAAAAACAGCCCGCTGGTCGCGGGAAGATATCTGGCCGCCCCGGTATCCTCCGTGATTACCGGCCGTCCGGTGGCGAGAAAGGCGGCCGCGCGATCGCTCACCCAGCCGGTTCGCCAGCGCACATCGACCCCCTTGATTGCGGTAAATTCGGCGGAAGCCGAAGCGAGATAGTGTCGATATTTTGCTGGCGTGCGCGCCACCCGATGCGGAGAAATCACGCGCCACCCGAGGTTCGTTAGGCGTATTCTTTCCGGATCGTCGGGATTGAGATTCATGGCCAGCTCCCAGCGCGCTTGCGCAACGCGCCGCGGCAGGTCGAGGTAGGGCGCAAAAGCGCGCTGCTTCGAAAGATCGGGAAATTCGCCATCGACTTCCACGCTACCGCCCCAATACCATTGCCCAATGGTGGTAAACTTCGGCCTCGAATGCTTGCGCGGCTGCGCTCGGACCAGTCGGGTATCGACGAGGGGGAAAAAGGTACGCCAGGGGAGGGGCGACTTTGGCATCCGGCAATCTGCGCCGTGCAGATTAAGCCCGATCGTCCAGAACTCGTGGTGCGAACTCTGACCCATCTCTAGTTTTGTCATCCAATAAAAAATCTCGCTCGGATCGAGATCGCAGAAAATGCGCCGATCGAATTCGAGCAAGAGCGGCGGATGTAAAGAATAAGAGAGATTGAGGAGAAGGCTGGGAGCGGCCAGGCGCGCGCGCAGCTCGCGCAAGGAGAGACCGATACACCGCATAGCCGCCAGATCGTGTTCTTTACTTGCCGGATTCTGATAGAGCAGGCAATAACGCCCAGCCAACCCATGCGCGCGGAGCTGCCGCTGGAAGTTTGTGATGCACGCGGCATCGACCGCCTGATCGCCGCTCGCGGGCAAGTGTTCGAGCCAGATCGCGTCCTGGCGCAGCCGGCGCAACCCGAGCATCCACTGCAGCGGCACCGAAAAATTGCCGCCGCCCTCGCGATACTTCGCCGCGAACCCGCACCCCACGAAAACCGTCACGCCCTACCATCGCACACCCGCGAGAAAGAGCGCTGTCGCCGATTATTCCAGTTGGTAGGCCTCCACCAGGGCCACACCGGTAGTGTTGTTTTGGCCTCGCACGATCGCTGTATATGCGCCCGGTATTAACGTCGCTGCGATCGCCGATTCAAAATCGTTAGTCGGTGCAAGCCCGGCGGCCTCGATCTCTGCCTCTTGTGTGTCCTTCCAGTTGTCGTTGGAGGCAATGATACCGCCGTTGCTGTCGTGCAACTCAAGGGTCGGATCCGTCAGCGTGTCAGTCAGTGGCAGCGACGGACCGATGGCCCGGATAATAGAGTTAGTCGGTTCCGTCCCGAGAACGATCACGCCCCCGATCATGACATCGTCATCTGTTTGCACGAGGCCGCGCGTGGAGAGGTTGCCAAGCTTCGAGTCCGCGGCCTGGTCCAGGTCGTAAATTTCCACCAGCGCAATACCAGTCCCCCCATTCGCTCCCTGCAGGACCGCCGTGTACGGCCCTGGGTCGAGCGTCATCACAATCGCCGACTCGTTGTCGTTCGTCGGCGGTATTGTGCTGTCAATGATGGCCTGCTTGTCGGGGCTATCCTGCCAGTCGTCATTCGTCGCAATAACTGCCTGGGTTGAATCGTGCAGCTCCAGAGTTGGGTCGGCCATCGCACCGGGAACCGGCAACGATGGGCCGATCGCCCGCAAGATCACCCTTTTCGGTTGGGTTCCCGTAACAATAAATCCACCGATCAAGACGTTACCGCCGGTTCCTACGAGC
>Ga0157375_10002255_pt1 | contig 16676 bp, 16 predicted proteins | sample M35metaG_FD_115311 | JGI IMG/M metagenome (GOLD analysis project Ga0157375, IMG submission 115311) | Miscanthus rhizosphere microbial communities from Kellogg Biological Station, Michigan, USA - M3-5 metaG | ecosystem: Host-associated > Plants > Roots > Rhizosphere > Soil | place: USA: Michigan...
CGGCCTGCGGCGGGGTAGTATTGTGATTACCTCCGCCGCCACCTCCCTGCGCGAGTTTTGGTAAAGGGCCGGAGCCTTCGCCTTTGTCCTTTTGAAAACCGACTCGACCTGGTCCATCTTTGCCGATGCGCGACTCGCCTGCCGAATCGGGCGGCTTCGCAACATCCAAAAGAACTATTTCCGAGGGAGGCGCAACTGCGGTCCGGTCCGCTCGTGCTGGGTTCGTTCTCTCAATCATGAGCACCATGATCACGACGCACGTCACAGCGATAATTGCCGTGACATTAGGAGTTGATAACAACTTGGGAATGCGGCAAACGAGAGAGTGAGCTGAGCGGGTAACAAACGCGAATGGATCTCTTTTGAAATCGGCCCAACCTCGCTTCAGCTCATGCTTGAAGAACGCAATCTGAATCGCGAGCCGCCTGATCAGGAGTTTACTTTCGATAATCGTGGGTTGGTAATCGTGAGTTGTTCTCGCAGAAGAGCTCATCGTAGACCTCGCTTTACTCGTAAGTACACCTACGGCTCAGCGTAGTGGGCGTCTCCTTGGAGTGCGGCGGCTTGACGCCGCTTTGGCCTTGATCAAGCGTTAGCGAGACCAAAGCGGCGTCAAGCCGCCGCACTCCAAGGAGTGGCGTGAACTTCAAACTGCATCACTACGGTGATGCCGGCAAACGTAGATTCTGCCGGGCGTGGGGAGCCTCTAATGCTTTGTTACCGAATCCAGTGAAAAGGTGACGCTGCGGAGGAGACTGTTGATCGGCAATTGTGATGAGGTGTCGCGCTGTTAGGATGCTTTACTTGATTTGATTGAAAAGTTTTGTCGCGCGCGCGTTGTCGATGCGCTGAAGGATTCGATACTGCTCCAGTGCTGCATTGCGATTGCGCATCGCAACGTACGACATGCCGAGATTGTAGTGTGCCGAGGCGTAGTCGGTCTTTTGCCGGATTGCGGTCTGATACTCCTGCACCGCTTCCGCGTAACGGCCCAACTGGTGAAGCGCGTAACCCATCTCGTTGTGTGCTTCCGGATAGTTCGGTTGCAACTCCACCGCCTTGCGCAGTTCGGCGACTGCTTCGCTATAACGCTCGAGGTCGTTGTAACACCACCCGAGGTTGTATTCGGCGGTCGCATTACCGGGTCGCAGTTCGAGACCACGCTTGTAAGCCTTTGCCGCTTCGGCGTATTGCTTTGTGTTGTAGTAATAGACATCGCCGAGGCCAAGGTAGGCGAGGCCCATGTCAGGCTTCAAACGAATTGCTTCCTGGTATTCTTCGATCGCTTCAGAATAGCGACCGAGGTTTCGCAGGGAGTAACCGAGTTCGTTGTGGGCTTCGGGATAGTTGGCACGATAAGAAATTGCCAGCTTCAGCTCTCTGATTGCGTCGTCGTAGTTCTTTTGGTCGTTGTAGATCCAACCGATCTGGTAGTGCGCTGCGGCGTAGTCAGGCTTGATGCGAATGGTTTGCTTGAAGGCAGTTAGTGCTTCGTCGAACCGTTCGAGCTTCTTATAGGCATAGCCCAACTCGAACTGCGCGGCTGCGTTGTTGGGTTGCAACGACATGACTCGCTTTAATGGTTCAAGAGCAGAGCTGTAGTCGTCCATGTCGTTGTAGATCCAGCCGATGCGATACAGCGCCGAGGCCATGGACGGATTTATTTGCGTGGCCTTTAAATACAGATCGAGGGCGTCACGATATTTTTGTGCGTTGTAAAGCGTTTCGCCCTGCTGGTAATAGGACTCGGCACTCGCCGATGAGGTTGTGGTTGCCGGCTTGTTGACTGGTGTAGTGGTCGTGGGTCGTCGTCGCGGTGCGGCAGTTGTAGTTGTTGCCGCCGCCGGTTTGTTTGCGGGCTTGGTTGCCGGCTTACTCGAAGGTCGTCCCGTGCTGCCTCCGATCATTCCGCCGCCGGTTACACCGCTCGGATCGTGTTGAGCCAACGCGATGCTCGCGCACGCGAGCAATATGATTGCGGACAGACAAACGAATCGAGGGAGGGACGGTAGGGACATCACATTTCTCCTGCTGCATACCGGAATGGTCGCGGCGAGAACCGCACGGCAGGCATTATAGATAAGAATGCGTCTCGGTGGGAATGGTGTTGTGGTGTGCTGCCGGATGGTTTGACAGCCCTAAATCTATTACGCTAACGTAACTCGCTTACGCCAGAGGGCAAACAACTCACCACTGCGTCCCGTTCGTCTAGCGGCCTAGGACACCGCCCTTTCACGGCGGCGACACGGGTTCGATTCCCGTACGGGACGCCAATTTCCTTCAGCATTTTTAACATTTAGCTAACGTCGAGCAAGTCAAGCGTTTTCTTAATGGACGTTCTTGTGGACGCATTCTGAGGTCGTGCTGACTGCTCAATATGCAAAAACCGAAGTAATATTGTTCTTCGCTTCGCATGGTACCGCAGTCCTGCGGCGGTAACCTGAGGGAACTTAAGAGTACTCTTCGACCACAACAATAGTACCTCCCTGGGCCAGGGCATGTGCTTCAAATGCCCAGCCGACACAGAAGATAGGTTATGTTCAAGGGGGCTGACCCCGAACGAGGTGGTCCAATGCCAATCCCAAACTCACACGCGCGCGCGTTTTTTGTGGCGAAAATATCGGCAACTAGCTTTGAAGAGTTGAGTGTTGCTGCCTTTCGAGATCGAAGACAGCTTCCTTGAGCGCGATCTTAGGCACGCGGCGCAAGCAAAGAAAGCGACAGCGGCCCGGCAATCAGAATCAGGGCTAGCAAAGTTGAAGAATAAAGCGCACTCAAAAGAGACCTTGCCTACCACTGGATCTTCGGTGTATAAGCCCTCTCGTCGCTCGCCTTAACACATGGTCTGATCCCTTTTCCGAAATATTTCGCAGATCACGGCTCTGCATCACACTATGGAAAAGAAAAGCTTAAACCTAACGGACGTTGATCTTTCGAAAGAACAGTTGATTGATCTTTTCAATATTGCTTTCTCTGTAATTTCGTTAGCAAAACATGATTTAATAGGAAATTCGATATTGCCATTAACTCTTATGCTGGAGCGCTCGTCGCGAGGCTTTGTCGAATTGTCTCCAGAGGAATCAAAACGTAACCTTGAGGAGCTTCACACTGACCTTCGAAAACTAAGGGAACTATTTAATACGTACTTTCAGCGTCGCAGCCATTCGAAGTTCGATGAGAATTTTATCTCTCGACCCTTCGACCTAGTAGAATCCATCAGAGGCATACACTCAAACTCTGAAATTTCAATTGCTAGTGATTCCTTAATAACTTTAGAAATTGTCTATCCGGAAAATATCCTCTTCGGGATTCTAACTGAGTTAGTACAGAACTCAGAGAAACACAATACATCAAACAGTAGAATCCTCATTAAATGGCATATAGAAGGAAAACAATTTCAATGTGAAGTTCATGATAATGGTGTGGGAATTGCGCCAATGATTGGTCCAGGTTTTTACCCGCTAGATGCTCTTATTCATCGAAATGATTTGCACCTAAATGGAGAAAGCGGGCTAAGTATCTTGGATAGAATAATAGTCTTATCCAAAGGGATTCTACTTTTTTCAAACTCTCAGTTGCTTGGAGGAACCTTGGTTTATTTCGAGTTACCAGTTTTTGGACATAATTGAAAGGATCGATGGTCTAATGATTACGAAATAAAATGGATTTGATAAAGAGCATCTTGATTGTCGACGACGACGAAGGGGCACTAGACTTGTACTCTCATCTTCTGAACGAGCAAATCAAGGCTCGTATCATTACGACGAAATTTCCGAGTGCAGCATTAAAACTTGCGCACACCCACTTCTTCGACCTGATCCTTATAGACGTGACAATGAATTACAATGGCACGCCTTTCGGCGGGTTAGAGTTGTATAAGGGCCTTCTGGGGAGGTATGGAGACTCTACTCTAGTAGCGTATTCACAATTTATTACCGACGATTTATTGAGGCAATATGAGTATGATTTCAATTTTTTAGAAAGGGGTACGAATCCAGTAAAGTTCATTGAGAAAACTGTCGGGTTGTGTGAATCTCTGCGGAAGAAGCAGAGTTGTTTTGTTGCTATGCCTTTTAGCAGAGAATATGATCTAGTTTTTCAGAGTATTAAGGAATGTATTGAGCACGTTCATTATAGATGCGTAAGAGTCGATCGGCAGCATTTTACAAAATCAATTATCGAGCAAATCTTTTCGGAGATTGCTAATGCTAAATTGATCGCGTTTCTGGCAACAGACCAAAACCCGAATGCATTTTATGAGTGTGGTTATTCTGTTGCGCTGAGTAAAGAGGTAATTACCCTTACGGACGTCTTTAAGAATCTACCCTTTGATATTAGAGACAGGAATGCGATCGCTTATGGAAAAGACATGCGAAAATTAAAACGCGACCTGCTGAATAAGCTCAATAATGTAACAATTATGTCGTAACTTCCCGTGACTTCATCAAACAATGATCTCGATCCATCTTTATGCTCCGTACCAGGTGAAACATTCACATTAGACTGGTCCATAGGGGGCGACTGATAGGGGAAACACCTTTTTGTTCTTCACTCCCGTATCTTTGACGAGGTTCAATGTTTATTTGGTGAGGTTCACTTGCTGGCCTCCATTTAGTCTGCGGTGAGTGTGAAAGCCATCGACCAAGAGCGAAGCCTCTGTGAAGAGTCGAGTCAGTTCGGCGGCTCGATCTAAAGCACTTTCTACCCTTATCCATTTCGTGAGCCTCGAGCGATCTCTTCGCCTGCATTAGTCTTTCGAGCTCAGTCGAAGTCGATTCAAAGTTTGCAATCAGGTGTGCCACTCGCCCCGGCCAATATACGCAGACTTCACCTTCGCGCCGTCGCGCTCTTCACGATAATAATACTTATGGCTGCCTCTCTGCTCTGGTGGGAAGGTCACACTGGGCTTCAGTACGATCGCAAGGTATTCATATTGTTGAGAAGCCCTTAACGATTTCCGTATAATGATTTCGCCTCCTCGGCCCGTTGACCCCTCATGAAATCGTCAACGTGTTTCTCGTCAAACATCTCCGTCCGATTAGATGAATTGCGATGCGTCTGCGCGGCAAACTAACTAAATGGAAAGACGATAGAGGTTTTGGTTTTATCACCCCGATTCGTGGTGGCCAGCAGGTCTTCGTCCACATCAAAGCGTTTACAAATCACCATCGACGTCCCATTGGCAATGAGTTTGTCACTTACGAAACCGTCTCCGACGAAACGGGTCGACTACGTGCCGAGCATGTCGAATTCATTGGCGACGACTCCATAAATGCTGCAGAAGGCTGGACAATTGCCTTGACGATAGCTCTCCTATTTCTCATATTCGTGGGTGTGTCGGTCTTTATTGGCCAATTGCCTTTCGTGGTCCTTGCACTCTACGTCGTTTTCAGTGTTATCTCATTCCTTGTCTACCGTCACGACAAGTCAGCGGCGCAGCAGAATCAGTGGCGAACGGGCGAGGGCACACTGATGTTGTTAGGAGTACTCGGTGGTTGGCCCGGTGCATTCGTTGCTCAGCAATTTTTTCATCACAAGACGAAAAAGAAATCATTCCAAATCGCCTTTTGGCTAACAGTGCTGCTTAACTGCTTCGGACTTGTGCTGTTGTTGTCGCGATAGATGCTATCAAGTCAGTTCTCTCACTCGTTATGAGTTCACAATCTCTGCTTATTACTTTTAGCTATCCGCCTCAAATTAGAGTGCAAGACATGCTGTTAGAAGACCACGCCTGGACTGAGATTGAGGGCGTGCCCGTGTTTGCCGGCGTCCCGCCGTGGAATCCAATGCACGATCTTTTAGTTGACCGAGAAACGAAGACGTTGGCGGGTATTGTTTATCCAGTGGCGGCGGGAGAGCACGCGGCTATCGCAGCCATTTGTGGATTCTTGCCCAAGGATGTGGTTCGCTATTGCATTTCACCTGTTTCCGCAGCCGCATTATTGAGAAACCTCGAAACCGAGTTGAGCGACGGCCTTAATATAGCAGGTGACGTGAATGTTCCTGTTAAGCAGTTTCCAGAAGTTCTGCGATCGTATCGACAAATTCTTCGGAGTTGTTTACGCGGTGAATTAGACCGTGATCAACTGCCGTCAGACTTATTGAGTGTTGCCGGCAGCTACTTTGAGGGAAACGCAGTGGCTGCGCATCTGGAAGACTGGGCGACCGGCGGTGCTAACGTGGATCGTGTAGAGGTTACCTGGGTCCATAAGCCTGTCGATCCAAACCTGCCTGGCTATTTCCCTTCTGATTTAGAGATCGAGCTGGCCCAATATTTCGCAGAAGACATATGGTTCTATCGTGAGAAGCAGGTCTATGCAATTGGTATCAATCATCTGGATGAGACGCTTAACGATTACGGCCTTGGATTGCCAAAGGACCTTCTAATCAATTAGACGACGGAGGGACTAGCGGTTGCACTTACACAGCGAACAGACGCGAGCGGCAACCAAACGCAGGCAACTGCTTCAGTTGACGTGCAGCATTCTCGTACCTGATTGTTAGGTGTTGGCGAACAGAAGACTTCCTGCATTACGAATCGCGGGCGCCTGCGGTTTGTGTTAATGTTCGTCACGCTAATCCCGTAAGGTTAAACTTCGGGTTATCGAGTAGGGTGCCGAACTCACACGTGTTTCGATATTCCAAAGGCGCTTTGTTCGGGCTATGTGATTGCAGCTAAACCTGCTGATTAACGTACACTCCCAATGCTCACGCTGTATAGACATGCACTCTGGTTAGTGCTGACGAGTTTCCTGCTTGTCTGTGGTTGTAGTACCGCCAAAGATCTTGGTAAGACACTGGGCGAGTTAGCAATGGTTCGCGCTGAACTTATAAAAAAGTTTGGTGAGCAAGATGTCAATTTACGCGTCAACACCTTCCAAAATCGGACTGATATTTCGGTTGTATACGTCAACTCACCTCTGAACCAAAAGACTACGGAAGAACGTGCAAAAGCGGGCACAGGAAACCGCAGAAATTGTCAGGCAGCATTATCCCTCGATTAAGAACGTCAGCGAGATCTGGATTGGGTTCATGCGCGTTACAACTCGTCTGGTGGTATTTCACTGGTCCGAGATGATCGAGGTCCGTGGCTTTGACAATGAAGCGCGAGCGCTGCGTGATCCCAGTGTCGTTCCTTTGAATCCAAGTCTACCGGTGATTCGTTACTTGCCAAGTCAAAACAAAACAGATATTTCGAGCGATGGTATCCAACTCGAAGGAACACCGGAAAAGGGCCTGACTGTTGTTCCGCATTTCTCAGTCACGGGAGACGTCAACAAAACGAGGCCAAGGCCGCCTAACGAAGTATCGCTGGATTTTGCCGCGTTTTCTGATAAACCGAAGTTTCCAAATATCACGAAGATCGTTTTTCTTGTAGATAACAAGGTGGTCTATCTAACCGAAGCTCAGTTCTCGACCTCGAAAATAGCGGGTGAGATGTACAGTGAGTTTTTGTATCTCAAGGTGCCCGTTGCGGTGTTTCTCAAGATTACGTCAGGCAACACACTCAAGATTAGGCTCAACGAACATGAGTACACGCTAACGGAGAGTCAAACCCTTCAAATCCAACGGATGTCTGATTACCTCAGGTGAATGAGGTAAGTGACAACATCCAAGCGAAAGAAGTCAAATAATCGGAGTTGATCCATCCTGCCAGTGAACTGTGGTCAAAGAGTACCACTTTTCGATCAGTGGCTCAGATTCGTTTCATTATTGGCTAACAAGGTCCACTACCTTGAGCAGGTCTTCCGGTGCAAATACGCCTGCCGCGCTAGTCCACAACCCTTTTCGATCATTGCCGATGAACGTTGTCGGCAAATGCATTTGGACACCGGCGGGACTTCCGGTGAAGGAAATGAGGAGTTGATTCATCTCGACTTCCTGCCCTGTGACCAACGTCCAGCCCGTTTGCAAGTCGTAGCGCCGGCCCCAGGCTTTGAGATGTGAAGGATCATCTTTCGCAGGATTCGTAGTGACGGAGATGAGGAAAACAGACTTCCCCAATCGCTCTCCCAGCAGTGACTGAAGTTTCGAAAAAGTTCTCCCCTGCATCGTACAAGTGTAAGTACAACTCGTGTAGAAGAAACTCAGCACAACTACTTTGTCTTTTATCAAGTCGGAATAGAAACGAACTCTCCTGCCTTCCTGATCCTGCATTACCAGATCAGGAATTCTGATCTTGCCGACACCCTGGACATCAAGCTCCGTCACCTTTGGAGCCGCATTCCGATCCTGCCCGCCAGCCAACGCACAGGCGAGAAATATAGTGATGACACTCGCAAGAACGTTGCCCTTCATTTGAACCGGATATCAGCAAAGAGATTACTCGTACTGACCGTGGTTGGAAATGTGCCAGCAGGTGTCGAGTAAGATGATCCCCAACCGATTAATGGTCCACTCGTAATCGGCCTGGTGAGCACGTCGAAGGTTTCCGCGACGATACTATGGACGTTGTAAGTTACCTTATATCTAACTCCGGCAGTGATTGGCAGAGGCGTCTGTAACTGTGCTTCCTGCCAACCCGACGAGGTCTCATTAGTGAATGACACTGCAGCGAGCGCAATTCCCGTAGTCGCGTTCCAGATATGTCCGATGTGTCCTCCACTCGGCTCACCAACCGCTTTCCAAAATCGTATGTGCGTAATCTGACCGTCAACAGTCGAAGAGAATTCAATTCCCTGTTCCCCGCCGCTGGTGGCCGTCGTGACTGGCACGTCGGTTGCGAAGAGTGAAGTGTTTTGTACCCTGATGATCTCCGCCATCGAAGGCACCCCCGCGTTGAGCACAAACAACATGTAATAGCCAGGCGGCAACTTACTTGAAGACATGGGCACAGTCACGTAAACGCCTCCGCCGACTACTGTGGGCGGATCCAAAAACACCTGCCGCTGATCCTGATTGAACCCGTGTGTCACAGACGGCAATCGCACCAGACTTACCTTTGTTTGCGCAGTTGTCCCCGTGGTTCCGATAAAGAAAGTTTCTCCGTACGTGACACTCGGTGGAGACGACGTGATAGTCGGCCGCACGGCAGGATTTCCATTCGCGTCGAACAAGTAAGGTGGTGAGTAGATTTCAACATTCTTGTGGCCGAAGCCCATCGCATTCGGCTGGCGAATCTGCTGATCGATGATTAGTGAGCCATAAATACCTGTTTCGCCAACCGCGCCGGGCAGGCCGCCGCCACCCACAAGAACGCGCCCGTCCGGCAGCAGAGCCGCTACCGAGTGGTAAGCACGAATCTCTCTTTGAGCAGCCATGATGGTCCACTGTTCCGATACAGGGTCAAACATCTCTGCACTCATGACCTGACCACTCGAACAGGTCATGCCGCCCACGTCGTAACTCTCGATATTGTTTCCGCCCGGACAACTAACACCACCTGTCACCAGCACTTTGCCGTCAGGCAGCACCGTTGCTGTGTGATATGTGCGCGCAAACTTCATCGGCAACAGTTCTCGCCACGATGGGTTCGGATTCGTAATCGGATTCAAATCAATAACCTCTGCTCCATTGGTCGGCACCTTGCCGGTGCTGAATCCACCTACCAGCAAAACCTTGTCATCGCCCAGAAAAACTGAGGACCCTAACGCGTGGGGAAGGTGAGTGCTTTCGATCTCCGTCCATTGGTTCAGTACTGGATCTAACAACCGGCTTTGTTTCTCAACTTGACTGAAAAAGAACCCTGATTGAGCCTGGAAAACCTTACCGGTCGACAAAAGGTGTAGATATGGATACACGGTGAGCCGGTTTTGCGGAGGCGGCGCAAGATCTTTCAGGAGAGTTGGTTTTATTTCGTCCGGTGCTTCCGGAGCAGGCGTGTAGATTTGCGGTGTCAAATTAACGGCAGCGGATGGCGGAGTATTGGGCTCATTGGACCAATAACTTCCTGCCATGACCAACGGCGCGCCGGTGCTGAGTGTGACGTTATAAGGATACCAGCGCCCCTGGGCCATATTGGGACCGTTAGTCCAGGTATCATCTCGGTAATTAAAGATATTCGTTTGCTTTTCTCCTACCGCGTCGTAATCAGCATGCGCATGCCCGCCCGCTACGAACAGGCTTCCGTTCGGTAAGAATGAATGGCCCGAGCAAAACAGGTTTGTGGTTGAATTGGCTACGCGTTTCAGCACGCCCGTCGTCGGATTCCACACATAAGCTTCGCTTTTCCCAGTGACTTGTTTTGCTTCGCCATTTGGCGTGGGGACTATATTTCCACTCGCGTCCGTAACGAAATCGCGTCCCCAAAATAAGACTCTTTTATCCGGCAACACGCTCAGGTGGACTGCGACGAGCGGCAGTGAAGTGACAGGCCCAAACTCACCTATTTGAGCCCTGCTGGCACTAGTATACAAGGGACCGGCGCTGTTGCTTCGACCACTTGTCGATCTCTGCTGTAGTTGTTCGAGATGGGCGGCCCTGACGAGAGTTCCGTTGGTTCCTGTATTCAGGATTGGATCTTGATATGCAAGCACGGGAATCTGTAGCGCTGCGAGAGCCTCATCCAATCGACTCCGCATCTCGAGCACATCAGAGGCTTGGATCTGTTGACCATTGAGGCTGGTGCGCGTCCAGCTAGCATCCGGCATACTTGCGACTGCGCGCACTGCATTAATCGCCATACGCACATCGTAGAACTGTTGTGCCGTGACCTGTTGACCCAGCAACTGATACTGGAATGTAATCGCAGTGCCGACTGCCATGTTGCTTGGCGCAGAGAGTAGCAAGTCGGGAGAAATTGCACGGACGCGATAAACGTATGCATGCGCATTGCTTACGGTGCTGTCGGTATCCGTCATCGTCGTCATCGTCGAGCCGGGCACCGTATGGACTCTAGAAAACGGTCCCGACATGCTGTTGCTGCGCTCCACATGATAGCGATCGGCGCCCGCGACTGAATTCCAGGTCAGAGTGATGCCAGTGCTTGACGCGGTAGTCACCATGAGATTAGTTGGTGCATCGATATACGCCAGCCTGGCGACGCTCTGCACTGCGCGCGGGACGTAGAGAGCGACGATCGCGAGCGTTATTATTACTGCGCAGACGAACAATCGGATATGATCGCGAAACATGATTGCCTCCCCTCAAAGCAGCAGCCTCAGAACGCAAACCTCGCTACTGTAGACTCAACAGCACAAGGATCTCTCCAACGCCGCCCGCCAACGGCTCGAGTGCTTTACCGATTAATGTGCCGGGCCGGTGCATACGAGCGCCGCCCAGTTCCATCGGCAACGACTTCATCGCAAAGCCTTCGCGATCGCTGGTGACGAGTAGGTCACCAATCTGTATGGGAGCATTTGTCGCATCCACTTTCACTCTGACGCGGCCGGTGGTAGCGATCAGCAGTTTGTTGTCGCTCCTTTCACCGAGCGTGATTCCCGGTCGTTCGGAAACAACTCCGGCGACTCGCGTGTCGTAACTTTTGCTCGAGGAAGTGACCTGGTTTGATTTCGTCACGTCGAGGATTACTACGGTGCCAGCCGACAGCTGTGCGGCAGCCGGAACCCATTCAGCCATATCCTGGTATTTAGCGGCGAGATTCCCATCTACAACCAGGTTGCCCGTGAATCTGCCGTCACCGGCTACGTGAAGCTTCACAGATGGAGCATTAGTGCCGATACCGACGTTGCCGAGGGTGTAATAGATGTTTACACCAGACGTGGTCCATGGGGAGCTGCCGCCGCTCGCAGTCGTCTGCACAGTGCCGTCTGGGAAAACGAAGCCGCCACTAGTCGATCGTATCTGGCCCGCAACGTCGAGCTTGACGCCCGGAGTCGTAGTAGCGATTCCGACATTTCCTCCGCCCAGCGCCAGTAAAACATTGCCTGCGATTCCTTCGTTGATAAGCACTCGTGAGGTGGTCTTACCCCCACGAATGTACGTGTCTTCGCTGCCATCGTTGCCATAGTTGAAATGGCTTGACAGGCCCGAGGAACCGGTGAAGGCGGCAGTCCCGTACGGGCCGACTCCGACGACCTGTAATTTCGCAGCCGGACCCGTAGTGCCAAGGCCGAGATTACCGTTCGCAGCGAGGTACATTAAACTGATAAAACCATTGGTGCCACTATGCTTCCACCACCCATGGTTTTGGCCAGCGATCTCATACAACCCTCCGGGCGCCCCATCCATCTGCCATGTGGTTCCGTCGTACCAAGCGTGATTGGCGAGATGAACGTAATCGCCGCCGGAACTCAGATTCGCATTACCGACACGTATGGCTTTGTTTTGGCCGACATCCAGGGTGACGCCCGGTGTGGTCGTGCCGATTCCCACAAAGCCATTTGCCGAAATACGTACGCGTTCAGTGGAGTTTGTCGAGAATATAAGAGGGTCCGCAGACAAGCTTCCCAGTTCAATCGCGGAAATCGACGGATGGCCGCGCAGGATGCCGTGACCAGTGCCGGTCCCGAACATCTCAAGATACTCGCCATTCATCAATTGAATTATGTTGAAGTTGACTCGCCCACTTGGCACGGTGTTGCTATTGAAGTCAATATGCGATTCTTCGCCGTCCTTTTGCTGGGCTAACAGTTTCTGCGAGCAACCGCAGAGAGCGATCACTATCAGAGTGATTAATGTAGTCACACGTTGAATTCGGTATTGACTGCCTGGGTGTGGGGTTCTCATATATTCCTCCAACTTTCTTTACTCAAAAGATCGAATCGACTTATAATCCGGTCTTCTCGATAGCCGCCTATCAGGCCCGACCTCATAATCAGTGTTGCCCGACATTAGCCGGAGTCCTCATGAAAGCCCTTAGAAATCCCCAAAAGAATTCCAAAAGAATTCCAACGACGCTCGTTTCAACCGCTACACCTCTCGTAACAAATCACGTTTATTACTTCGGCTCTTTTTGTCTTGATCCGGCAGAACGACAACTGCTGCGCAACGGAGAACCGATACGGTTAACACCCAAAGCATTTGACGTTTTGCTGGCGTTGATTCAGAACCAGGGTTGTCTGGTTACGAAAGAAAGATTACTGGAGGAGGTCTGGCCCGATGTGTTTGTCGAGGAAGCTAATCTCAGCGTGAACATTGCCAGCCTGAGAAAGGTGCTTGATGAAGGTGATGCTGCGCGACAATCCATTGAGACTGTGCCTAAACGCGGTTATCGCTTTGTGGCGCACGTCTCAGGGTTGTTGTGCGAGTCTCACCGTATCGACAGTCAGGAGGACTGCAGGCGAAATGAGGTTCTCAAGTCTCTGGCCATATTACCTTTCCAGAACGAGGGCTGTGGTCCGGCGGGAGAATATCTTTCCGACGGCTTGATGGGAAGCATCACCAACACCCTCTCGCAATCGCGCGAGTTGCGAATAATGGCTCCGCACATTGTTTATTCTCATCACCGCTGCAACGTCGATCCACGCACGATTGGACAAGAACTGGGTGTTGACTCCGTGTTACTGGGAAGAATTCTCCAATTAGGTGAGGATCTCATCGTCAGAACGGAGTTGATTGACGTAATGAATGGATGGCAGCTTTGGGGTGAACAATACGACACGAGAGTTTCTGATATTCTGATCGTTCAGCAAGAACTCACCGCAAAAATATCTGAGAGGTTGAGAATTAGATTGTCCGTTGATCGCCTCGATATGTTTGGACAACAGAATCGAGCGCGACCCAAGTACAATAGAAGTTAAGTTCCCGACGATCGCGACCGCGGTGAGAGCAGCTATTAGCAGTCGCTTTTCGCCGCGTATATAATAGCCCCAAAGAGGTAAAAACAATGTCGTATGTCGCCGTCACCATCGTTATAGGACTGCTAATCGCCATTCACGAGTACGGGCATCTATTGGCGGCGAAGTTGTGCGGTATTCCGGTCAGGCGATTTTCCATCGGGTTTGGGCCGAAACTGTTTGGATTCAAACTTGCCGAAACATCCTACTGGTTCTCGTTGATCCCATTTGGTGGATATGTTTGGCCTGCGCTCGAGCACACGGACTTCCGACGACTCCCTACGTACAAGCGAATCACGTTCGCTCTTGGTGGCCCGACAGCGAATATAGTCGGCGCGTTCGTAGGATCATTCGTGATAGGCCTTTCGCAGTTCATAGGACCCGTCCAGGCGTGTCGTTCGCCGCTACTCAACTGATGATGGGTCTGCAACAGCAACTGTACGGGTTGTCGATGCTGTTTGCTGATTTCGGACAAGTGAGTGGGATCGTCGGAATGGTGACTGCTGGGAGTGCTCAGTTTGGTTCCACATTGGCAGACCTGCTCATGTTTTCCGTGCTGATCAATATTAGCCTTGCAGTCTTTAACCTGCTCCCGCTTCCTCCCCTGGATGGTGGGCGAGTTCTCTTCTGCGTTCTGGAGAAGATCTATCGTCCTACCGCCAAGGTCGAAGCGCCTGTAACAGTCGTAGGCTGGGCGCTGCTCTTGGTGTTGATGGTATGTGTGGCTGTTCAAGACGTTGGAAGGATCGTAGCCTAGACTTTCATTGGACCAATGGCGAATCCGTGGCTGCACTTAACGCGGGTCCATTAAGCGTCCATTAACAATTCCTTAGACTACCTTTGACCGGGAGTCAGCACCAGGACACCGCTGACAACAAAATTTGTAATCTGACTTAGCATTTCTCATCTCTCCTTCCATGTCTTCATCAATAGCGGTTGAATCTTTTCATCGAATTGAGGCAACGAATGCCTGTGAGAAGATTTTAATGAGCAATTTCGTCCGATTGACAGGCGATTCCGAACTCTAGTAAATTCTCGCTGCTTTACCACAAAGAAGAACTCACGGTCGGAACTGTGCGACCCACCGTGATGGTGGGGGATGTGGTCCACGCGCTCTTTGATCATTCCTATCCTTCCGCCTTCTCACACTAGAAACCCTCAGATCCATAAGGAGACAACTATGAAACTTATTAAAATGCTTCTCTTTGCCGGGTTGTTAATTACAGCTATGGCTACCACCGCTATGCTGCGGCGGACGTCGGCTGCCGCGCCTGGAGCATCGGCCTCGGGACATGGAACCATCCTGCTGCAGGATACAAATGGTAGAACGGTCAGAAGACAGTTTTCCTTCAGTGCCAGGCAAATGTCAGATGGTACGGTTCAGGGAAGTGGGATACTTCACAATCCGTCTTTTGACCCGAAGTACGATGCCCAGTTTGACATCACCTGTCTTCAAGTTGTCGGCAACCGAGCCAGTTTCGGCGCCTCGATCAGGAAAACCAGTGATCCGGTTTTCAACGATGAGTTTGACGCAGCCTTCTTTACCGTTTTTGACAACGGTGAACCAGGTGCCGGCAATGACACGATCAGCGAAGTTTTCTTCGATAATGTGGTCGAGCCGAGTACTTGCCAGTTTATTGGTGCTGATGATTTCCCGCAGATACCAATCGAAAGCGGCAACGTAAAGGTAACGCCGTAGACCGATAAGATTTATCGAGCTGTAGGCTTCACGTAATAAAGAACACGGAAGTCAGAGAGGGAAGAGGCTCGTCAGATCACGCGCCTCTTTCTTATCTATAAGAGACTCGGCTTTTTTGCGTAGGACGGCTCGTGAGAACAGTAAGGAACGTCAAGGTTGGTTTTGTCGCGAAGAGACTTTTCGTGCTGACTCGATTTCTAGTTAGTTCCTTCTATCCAGCCGCCGCTTGCTCTAATTACTTTCGCGGATTTCCTTAACCTCTGGGCGCGCAATTCGCAGCAGAACTTGAGTGCCGGCGTCTAATTTAATTTCTTTGCGATTGCTGCTGAAGACGGTAACCGCTGGAGGCGCAGTCAGACGCCATGACAACGACAGTCCCGAAAAACCAATTGCGCCCTGCGACTCAGCGTTAGTAATAGACCTATCTCGTAGTGACGATGCTGCACGAGCTAACGCACGCACTGACTGCTTACGCGCTTCAAGTACCTTGCACTTTTTATCCTATTGTGGTCCTGGTACTTCTGCCGATGCCCGTCGCTCTTGCCAGAGGCCCGCATAGCCGAATCGTCGTTTTGGATCTTTGCCGCTGTCGGGACGATGGTCAGTCGAAAGCGTTCCGCCGAAAGCAACGAAATCTTCACTTGGGTTGGGCGGATATTGCGCTGTTGCTGTTAGTGACTCTGGTTGTAAGACTGACGACCCGTGGGATAACTTTTGCGGCATAGGCAACGCAACAAACGTTTTGCGCCTCCGCGGAATCCTGTTAGAACAGGATCCCGCAAAGGCGCAAACGCAAAGTAACCACTCGCTTTAAACGTCTGATCCGAATCGACGCAAAGCACCTACTATCAGTTACCTACTACAAAGAGATGCCCCGCGTTCTGAGAATAAATCTTCCCGTCTAGTCCGATTGAGGCGGGGGTGTATGCCGCCCCGAGGGCAAGCTGCTGGAAGATCTTCTGTTTCAGCGTGCCATCGGGATTCAGTGCGAAGAGGTTCCCATCCTCGCTGTTAGCGTAAACGACGCCGTTAGCGTCAATCGCCATTGCGTTCACACACCACTCAAAGCCGACTGGGTGATCATTCACGCAAGTGACGGAGCCATCCGGTTGACGAGTGCAACTGAGGGTGTTTGTGTTTTGGAAGCGCCACTCGACGTTCAGATTGTGATTAAGCTGAGTAATGAAGTAGGCCTCAGGATAACCATTGGAGTTTGCTGCCGTGCGATCCGAAGGACAAGCGCTTTCGACGTCGCAATACGATCCTACTTCTCCGTACTGGTTATCCTTAATCACAACTGA
>Ga0157375_10002257_pt1 | contig 16675 bp, 13 predicted proteins | sample M35metaG_FD_115311 | JGI IMG/M metagenome (GOLD analysis project Ga0157375, IMG submission 115311) | Miscanthus rhizosphere microbial communities from Kellogg Biological Station, Michigan, USA - M3-5 metaG | ecosystem: Host-associated > Plants > Roots > Rhizosphere > Soil | place: USA: Michigan...
AGTGGCGGCAGCAATGGCCTTGTCGCGCATGTCAACCCATGCTCCGGTGCCTAGCGGACCCGCAGTTGCGTTCCAGACGTAGATTCTGTTATCATCGTCAGTATCGAACCATGTATCTCCATCTTTATGGGAGACACCTGCCGGGGGAGTTGCCTGATACCAGTTTCTGTTTTTTGAGTTGGCGGCAGTCTGGGCTGTCCCGGCAGCGTCAGCGGCCTGCTGGGCATTGGCAAACGCAGAATCTGCCTTTAGCTGGGCCGAGAGGGCATCCGTTACGTCGGTGACCTTGAAGCTGTCAACGAAGTAGACGTTTCCGTTACCGGTGAGGCGAGGTCCGAACTTGATTTTGCTGACAGGAATTGTTACAGTGTAGTCCTTGGTCACCTTGGTCCATGTGGAGGTGGTCAGAGAGGCTACAGAGACTGTGGTGTCAGCTACAGGGGCGTTGTTGCTTGTCCCATCCAGTTTGGTTGTGACAAAGTAGAAACCGACCGAAGCAGTAGCGTCTGTTACGGCAGCAGTCTGGCCTAGCTTTACCCAGTATTCCGCACGGTAGGTTCTACCACTTGCAGCGGTGACATCGTTGCTGTAAGCTAGGGCAGAAGATGTGGTGGGAGCGGAACGTAGGTACTGTGTCCCTGTGCGTGCAGCGCTCGCATTAACGACTACGGTGGACAGCGTTAGGGTAGGCCATCCAGTGATAGGCTTTCCTGCCACGATGGGAGCGTCAAAGTCACCATTGATGACAAGGTTCTGCCCCTTGGCAAGCAGAGCGTCGGCAAGGGCCTGAGCGTCAGCAAGAGAGTCCTGTGTCTGTACGGCGGTGTTGGTAAGCTCTGTGTCCTTGTCCTTCAGTTCCTGAATCTTGTCATCGACAAGCTTGGTGGACATGATGCCTTCCATCGTAACGATGGGGCTTCTGGCGCTGAATGCAGATTTGTTACCGGACTGGTCTTCGGACTGGAAAGAGAACTGCCATGTCTCATCTTCACCAATGATATCCAAGTTGAGGTAGGCAGCGGCAAGTTCACGGCGCACGACACCGACCGGGGCTGTGTAGACTGTAGCTCCACCCTCGATCTTGTGGCCGATGACGTTCAACTGCAAGAAGTCACGTGGCTTGGTTTCACCTCCGGCAAAGAGTCCATCCCAGCCAACACTAATGAGGGCAGGCTGTGCCGTCACGACAGGCATTGTGGCGACCGGAGGTGGGGTAACGTCACCTACGTTGGGATCGATGCCGTAGGAGCCGTCAGGGAGCCGCCCAACAACGATTTCTACACCTGTGTCGGGGTCTCGGGTCGTGAGGGACTGAATAAACACGTCACCGGACGGGCGCGATTCGAGGGATTCCACCCTCTTGCGTACGTCAGTGAATTCTCGAACAAAGGCACCGTCTGGGCCAATTCGTCGTACCTGCATCTTACATCCTTTATGTCACTAAACTGCTATTCTTCGTCCTGCGAAGACTTGTCAAACTTGCTGTCCATCTGGAGGCTGACCTTTACGTTATTGGTCCCGTCTCCGGTGAGGCTGAGAATCCTCATGGGGGTCATTCCGTCAGGGATGGACAGCCATCCCTTGGTGTATACTAGTGCCAGATCTCCGGGCCAGAAACTTCCAAACGGAATCTCTGTATCGCCACGGACGGTCATCTGGATCTCCAGCAATGCGTCTTCGTTGGCGGCAAGCTCCGCATCACCGTGCGATTTGACAGTGACCGGGTTCTCGCTGCTGCCCCTGTTGATTACCCTCTCAAGGAGCGGATAGTCGTGCTGCAACGGGGCGTTGTTCGTGCTGACCGTGACGATCATCTTTTCGTCTGAACCGGCTCCCAGAGAGAACACTCGTGAGGCTTGGTAGGTTCCGGTATAGTTCACCGTCATGTCCGCGACTTGACCCTTTTGTGGGGTCGTGTCCCAGACTTTGGTGAACTGTTGTGCTATTCTGGGGTGGTCTTCTGTTCCGTGCCACAGATCAAAGGTCAACTGGTTCCCTCTGACCAAGCGCGGCTTGAACATGATGTCCGGACCCTCGATGACGTTGGAAAGCTTTGTCAGGATACTGTCGCACGAGAGGTTCTGGAGGTCGAAACCTTTGTAGTTCCTCTGGTGGTATCCGTCAATGCTTCCGCCCTGCTCCGGCAATGCAAAGGTGATTGGGAGCTTGCCAGCGGGCTTCGTCTGGGCCTTCTGGACGACGCGCTGGGCAATGGTGCCTAGCGACAGACCGTTGTAGGAGATGATAGACTTGCTCAGCTTGGACCAATCTGACTGCTCCTCGACAACAACACGTCCGGCGAGAATGGATCGGATTCCTCCGCAGTTGATGGAGACCGAGTCCCAGCTTTCGCTCGGGCGGGTAGTGATCGGCCCTGCCACAACTGGAACGCCGTCCCAGAAGAGGACCACGCCTGCCCACCAAGCGGAAAGCCACTTGGTCAGATCAACCGGAGGAAGGTCTGACTTCTTGAGGGTAAGCTGGATGGATTCAATTCCGTTGAGTTCCACCGACCATGCGAGGCTTTCGTAGCTGAGTCTCGGCCCAATCTTACCACTGATTGACTGGTAAAGGTGCGCCGTCCACATTACTTCTGTGGCCCCGCGTCAATGATAATCATTTCTATACCAATTCTACCATAGCCCTGAGGGTCCGTGCCGTAGTGAGCGTACGCATCTCCGGGGCCAACCATCTTCTGCATACCGAGGTTGACATTGTGTCGGCCCTTTGATACAGTGATAGTCTTGGTAAACGTCAGCGTCTGCCACGACTGGTGCAGTCCCGGAGAAGTCCAGAGAACAAAGTCTCCGTCACAGTTAGGGAGGAAGCCATATTCGCAGTACGCAGTGTTGTCAAAGCCAACTGCTCCGGTTCCATTGGGACGGAGGGCACTGAGGCAGGCATTGACCGTCACGTTGACAAGACGGTCGCTGGGCACGTAGAATGAACCCTGTCCGCGCCTGACGAGCGTGTCGTTGAGCTTGCCATCGAATTTGTACTGGTAATTATAGAGCAGACCAAGGCTGGCACCATACGGGAGAACGTAATCGATGTCATCCGTCTGCACCACACTGTTGGTGTTGGTTGCTCCGGCAGCAATACTGTATGTACCCAATGCAACGGCCCTCGGAGGAAGGGTGCTGGCTACGCCAAGGACAATGTTTGAGTTACCCTCGATGGTTGGAAATGCCTGCTGGGCATACACGATGTCTGTTCGGTTGGATGTGACGGTAGGTGTTGTCACGGTTCCGCCAGCAATAGGTGCCATAACAACTTCGCCGGTAGCGGTCTGAATTACCGCAACGCCCGATGCCACAGTGTATTTAAGCTGGGAAGAGCTTTTGGTGATTACGCAGCCGGAGATGATTCCCGGAGTGTAGAGAGATCCCCACACTTTGCGTACGTCTAGGTCTGTTGTACCGGAAGTCGGTACTCCTCCTGAGAGAGTGGCGTCAACGCCCCATCCTGAAGTCATTTTGTCTATTCCTCTTCTCTTGGACTAAATCCAAGTATCTCTAATAATTATATCACAAAAGCCGGTACCGGTAGAAAGCGGTTCAAAGGAAGGCCGAAGGATTTCACCCGGAGCCACGGAGAACCAGTCGCGCTCCAAAAGCTGGGTTGACTTATCAATTCCTCCCTGAAGAGCCACACCCCTGCCCATGTCAATAGTGACCGGAGTCTGGTACGAGACCTGACCCTCATAGGTAACTCGGTGGTCATTATTGTCCATGATTGTAAAGCCGTCAGGATAATCCCCTGTCACCTTTACTGTAGGCCAAGATACAGCGTTACCGGCATTTGTAAGGGTGTCGCCTCTGTTCAGGCTCTGATCCGTATTGTAGTTCAGCGGGTAGGTGAGGATGTACTTCAAACCACCACCGGAAGTTGCCTGAGACGATCCGAGGTTGATGGTTCGGGCTTCACCGTAGATGAACGGGTCGGGCGCGTAGAAGTCAATCTTCCATGTTGCAAAGAGGTCAGACTGCTGGACCCACGAGGTGGACCCCTCAAGGCCTACAGTAGAGAATCGGGTACCGGCTACCGTCTCGACCTTCAAAGTGTCGTAGGAGCCGTCTGCAAGGGTTCCTACAAGCAAGTCTCGCATTTGCTGGAGCTTGACGATGCTGGTGGCGACAGCCGTCCCGGAGAAGGAGATCAGTCTTGCGGACATCTCTGCCTTCTCCGGGAAATCGCCATGCGAGTTCAAGCGCGGTGTGGCGTCCCTACGGATGTTGGTTCCGTCAGTCCACCCCACGACCGCAGTTGGGTCGAGGATGAACTGCATGGTGTATTCATTCTTGTAGGATCGCATGACGAGATCACCGATTGTCGCTACAATTTTGTCATTCTTGAGGTACATGGGTTACCTTAACGGCTTGCTAGTTGCCAGTAGAGTTCCTTCATTGCGGATTCACCGATCTGCTGTTCTGAAAGACCCTGTGACGGGTTGACTGTGAAGTTTACAACCGAGCCGGAACCGTTACCGCTATTTACGGAGGCAGTTCTGGCGTAATTGCTGGAAGTGACTACCGCAGGAGACTTTGCACCCTTGGTGACGCTAGACATAATTCCACCATTTGCGAATTGCTTGTACAGCGAGAAGCCAAACATTCTTGCAACTTCCTCAAGAATTTTGAGAGAGCGCGGACGCTTTGCTTTACTGAGCGGGATATAGGCTTCGCCCCCTGTTTCCGGCTCCGACCATACCCTAAAGGGGGTCTGTCCACGGGAGATTTGCGCTACGTGGTTTTCAAATCCACCGTTGGCAAATGCCTTTACCATTCCCATTGGGAAACGGCTGGCAAATGGTGACGACATTGAATTAATGATACCACCATTATTTCCAAGTGGATCACCCGGACGGGCGATTGCACCCGGAGGCTTTGGAGCACCGGACGGGGTATAGACTACACCGATGGAGACCGTACGGTGACGAGCCAGCCAGTCAAGCGCGGAAGTGATGGACGCGTCATTCGATCCGTCACGCTGTGCCTTGATCAGCGCAGAGTAGTTCGCATTTGTTACTCCCCTGATGTGAAGTCCAGCGGCGTCAACTCCGGGTCCGGTCTTGTCAAGAGCCGTAACGAATGCATCGTACTTAGCTCCGGGTCCAACCATTGCAAGGATTCGTGCAAGTGCGGCTGTGCGTCCGCCTTCAGTCTTGTCAAGAGCCTCAAGGATGGCCTTGTAGTCACCTCGTGCGAAGGCTCCGGCGAGTCCTGTGGAATCCTCGATGGCACGCTTAGCCGCATCGGGGAGAGCGGACAGCGTTGCGTCGTAGTTACCATTCTTGAACGCGTCAGCGGCAAGCTGTGTCATGAAGATCTCTTGGCGTGCGGCGTCTCCACCCTCAACGCCCAAGGCGGTGGTGATGTTCTTCGGAACAAGTCCGAATGACGCCACAATGGAGTCAACTACTGCCGGTGCGAAACCAAGCTCCTTGAGGCTAGCCTTGAGGCCGTCGATTCCCGGATTCATGGCGTTCATGGCTGCTTTCTGGGCGTCCTCAGTGGACTTTCCAGCCTTGAGTGCCTGATCCATGGCGGCGGTGCCGATTTTCAGGATAGCGTCAGTCTGGCCCTCTAGCGCGGTGTGAAGATCACGCCCAGCTTTCGAGGTGAAGTCAAATCCCTTTTCTACGCTGTAAAGGTTTGTAACAAGGCCATTGTTTTCTGCCTTGATGGCCGCAATTGCATCCTTTGTGTCAGCGAGAGACTGCTGGTACGCCTTATCCGCATTCATACTGACTTTGTACTGGTTAGCGTTTGTGGCAGAGCTTCTAGTCAAAAGGTCAAGGTTTTCCTTGAGCGCAGTGAATTTAGCTGAGGCAGAGCTAGCAGAATCCTTGAGGATATCCCAGTTCTTGGAGAGGATCTTGGCCTCAACACTCGTTGTTCCGGTGGCCTTGGCGACACCTAGGACTTTCTCTTCAGCACGTCGGAGTTCATCTGCGGCTCCACGGGCCTTCTCTGCAAGGTGTTCCATGGACGCACCAGTGACACCCTTCAGTTCCTCCTTGGTCGAACCAATGGCAGCGGCCATTTCGTCGGTAACCGGGAGTCCTTGGTTGAGGGCAGACTTGATTCTCTCAAGTCCTTTGACATAGGAGTCACGGCCCTTGGGGTCGGCAAGTTTGTCAGTGTACTCCTGAGTGGAGATCCCGAGGTCGCCAAGGGTCTCTTCAGCGGAGGCAGAGTGCTGGATAACTCCACGGAAGAAGTCGTCCCACTTGTCAGTGGCACCGTCAAGAGAAGTGGTTGCCAGCATGGCTTTGGTCGCTCCGGTAACCCTACCGGAGTTCGCCTCAAGAGTCTTGGCAAACTCATCCACACGTTGTTTGGAATCTGCCAGAGTTTGTGCGTAGATAGTAACCGCCGCAGTGGCAGCACCAATAGCAAGACCCCAGCCTCCTCCAAGTGCGCCTAGAAGCCCTGTAGCGGCACCACGAAGACCCGTTCCTGCGGCGGACCCGATGGCACCCAGTGCACCCTTAGATGCGCCTGCAAGCTGCCCGAGGGCCGATGCAGCGGGTGCTAGGTTCGAACCTATACCTTTGAAGGTGTCCCTGATGGCGGAAGCAGCAGGCGCGAAGTTGGCCTTGAGGTTGCTTGCGGCCTTCCCGAAGGTTGAGGCTACCGAAGATGCAGCAGTCGATGCCGCTGTTGTGATTCCGGAGAATGCCTTACCCATGGTAGAGTGGATGTTGGACCCGACCGTGGAGATTTCCCTGCCTGCGTTTCGGAAGGCAGTGGCGGTGTTTCCGGCCACGCGGTCGAAGCTGGTCTTGATCTTATCAGCGGCAATACCGGACTGGATGCTGGCAGCAACAGCCAATCCCGCAAAAGCGGTACGGGCCGGAACCGTGGCAGTGTTGATCGCACCACCGACAGCCTTAGCCATGTTCCTCATGTGACCTGCGGCGGCATCTCCGGCTGTCTTAGCCGATGCTGCAAGCTGGACAAAAGGAGCAGTCATTGGGTGGATCGCTGCTGCAAGGACACCACTGTTGAACGCCTTGGCGCTCGCATCTCGCATAGTCTTGAATGCGTTGGTAGCGGCTCCGGAGAGCTTGCTTAGCGCACCGCCGACAGCGCCGGGAGCCTTCTGGATGGCTGAGACAGCCGTCTGAATTCCCTTACCGATATCCTCTAGTCGCTTGGAAGCGTAGAGTGCTCGGGTCGAGATGGTGTCCTTCAGCTTGTTCATGGCATAGCCTACGGCAGGGCCTGCAAGGGTTTTTGCCATGTCAGCTACACCGGCAGCAATCAGCTTTCCGCCATGGCCGATAGCCTTACCCATTTCGCCGGGAAGGGCTTTGATGGCAGGGCCAAGCAGACCCATTGGCAGGGCCGAAGCAACAGCCTTGCCCAGACCCTTCAGGGCGTCCTTGGCCTGTGTAACATAGCCTGTGTAGATTCTAGCTACTTCAGCAAGCTTTTGTCCAACTCCCCTGAAGCCCTCGCGGACTTCGGTAGGCATGAGAGCTTCCTTCCAAGCGTTCTTCATCATTGTGGAGAACGCCTTCAGAGGCTCCTTGACCTTGGTACGGATTGCGTCACCAAGTTGTCCAAAGCTCTTCTTGAATCCGTCAGAAATATACATGCCGGTAATTTTGGCACTGTCTCGAATGTCACCGAAGGACTTCTTGATAGCGTCCTTAGCGTAACCGGCAGCAGCACCTACGTACCCAAGGCTGTCCTTGATTTTAGCCAAGGAAGGCGCAGCAGCAGACTTGATATTAGCGAAGGCATCCTTGACACCTTCTAGGCGCTTACGGAGAGGGCTGACCCCATCGGCAGTGTTCTTGAACATGCTCTTGAGCTTGGCAAGAATGATGAGGAACAAACCGATTCCCAGAATAACATTCTTCAGCATGTCTGGAAGCGCAGCAAATGCCTTTAGCAATTCACCGATGGCGTGTGCGGCTCCAATTGCGATTGGAGCTATGATTACAAGGACATTCTGCACAAAGTCATTGAGAATTGGGATGACAACAACGATGCCATCTTTCAATTCGTCAAGAATGGACGATAGAGTCTCGAATAGATTATTCAGACCGGGAACCATATTGACGAGGACGACACCCAAAATGGTGCCCATGTCCCCAATGATGTGGCCGATGTTGGTGAAGGTCGGTGTGAGGTTATCCATGGCGGCTTTGACACCGTAAGTGAAGTCAACAAGGCCGTCACCAAGACCTGTGCCATCGAACATAGCTGCAAGGTTCTTGAAGAATGATCCGGCAATTTGTCCGGTGATGGTGAGGAAGTGTCTGATCGCAATGGTGGATCGGCCTACAACATCCATGAGCTTGCCAAAGCCGTCACCAAGCGCTTCTGCACCCTTACGGGCACCCTCAAGCACAAAGACAAGGCGAGAGCGGAAAGGCTCACTGTTGACGGCATCTGCGACACCCTTTAGGCCTTCAGCCATCTGGTGAAGTCCTTTTCCTCCGGACATGTCGGAGATAATGGAGAGACCCTTGATGATGCTTCCGGAGCTTCCGAGGATGCTTCCCAAATCCTTGAAGGTGTTGGTAGCTGTCCTGATCCAGACATCGATCTTGCCAGCTTTATCAGCCTTGTCAATAAAGGCCTCAAACTTGTCGGCAGACTTTGCGAGGAAGTCACCGAAGATCGGCAGGTACTTTGAACCTGTTACACTGAGTCGGTTGATGGCGTTGAAGAATGGCTCGACTGCCTTGGAGGCGTTGTCAAGGCCCTTTGCGGTATTGTCGAAAATTGTTTTGAGTCCGCCACTCTTGTTGAGAGTGTCGTATGAGCGCAAGGCACCCTTCGTCATCTTGGCGAGGGAGATCTCTACCTCAACGAAACCCTTCTTGAGGGTCGGGATCAGCCTGTGGGTTGTGTCCTGAAGGGCGGTACCCATTTCCACCCAGAAAGCCTTTTGGGCGGGCTTGCTGATTTCTCCCCATAGGCCCTTCATGGACTCTACGGCATCCTGTGCCTCAGTCGGAAGCTCTGCCATAGCCTTGGAGGCCTTCTTGGCATCCTTTGAGAACGCGGTGAAGAAGTTCTTCCACGCGATCTTTGCACCCACGAGGGCAATAGCCATTCCGGAGAATGCGGCTGGGAGTAGCGCGACACCTTGACCGAGGGTACCCAGATCGCCTACAATGGAAAAGGCGTTGGCACCAAGTGTCAGGATTTCGGCACTGAGGGAGCCAACGATAGTGGTAACCTTGGCTGCTTTTACTGCAAGTTGCTCAAGGTTTCCAAGGACTCCGGCAATAGCCGACTTGATAGCCGGGGCCGGAACAGCGCCAAGCATAGTGTATGTTAGGCCTGAGAGAGCCTTCTTGATCTGCGGGTCCATCTTGAACTTCGCGGAAACGTCAACAGTTCTGCGGCGCGTGAGGGCGGCGATTTCCGCTTCAGCACGTGCTGTGTTAGCATGAGGTGTGACGTTGGATTCCAGATGACGGTAACGCTCGCGGACAGAAGCGAGAGCCGCTTCCATCTGGGCTGTGTCCGTGTGAGTCTCAACGTGGAGAGGATTGTCCTCATAAAGCTGGTGGGCTTCCGCTAGACTTTCTACGATCCTCTTGTCGTCAACTTCAGTCTGGAACTTGAGCGGGTTTGCTCGAAGCTCAGCGCGGAGATCGGAGATCTTTTTGCGGACTGGAGACAGGTTGACATCTGCCTGAAGGTTGATCGTAGCGTCTTTGATCTTCTTCATGGCATTGTCGATATCACGACGTAGATTTGTATCTAGTGCGCGAATCTCTACATAAGCAGAACCTATGATTGTCAACCTGTGCTCCAACCCTTTAATTCAACGGTGCGAATGGAAGTCCTACATACCCTTCATCAGTCTGGTCTGCGTAATCCACTTCGCTGTAATCGTAATCAACCGCCGGATCGTCACTATCACTGGCCGTGTAAATCTTTTCAAACGCCGTCCTGATTTTCAGCAGAATATCTTCAGTTTCTGCATTCTTCATGGCGGCTTCAACTAGTATGTCGTCAATAATATTGAATGATCTCTCGCTGCCCAATTCATTGAACATCTTCTTGAGATCGATCCCCTTGCGGAGGTGGTGGCCGTCAATATACGGCCACCATCGGATGAAGTCGCGCCCTATTCCTAGGACGCTTCCGTAGGGCGCGAGGCGCGTTCCTCAATCAGGAAGGCGACAATTTCGGAAAGCTTCTCGATCTTGATTCGGTGCTTCGGGCTTTTGATGATAGCATCGAAGCGCTTGAAGTTCTCTTCATCCATGGAGGACTTGAGATAATCGAGAATGCCCTTTGCAGTTTCAGCGGAGTTCTCCCCGCTGGTAGCTGCAATAAATTCGAGGGTGATGGCTCCGGAGACCTCTCCGTAAGCTTCAAATGTCTCGCCCTTTACCAGTTCGAACTCGATTGGCTCAACCGGAGCTTCTTCGGTCTCGGAGATGAAGGACTTGATCTTACGTGCTGCCATGGTGTATCCTAATGTCGTGGATTCGTCTATTGTCAGATGACTTTGCGGAGGTTATCTGTGAGATACCTGTTTGGTCGTGTTCCGGGGTGGTGCACAACCTTTGCATATACTATTCTACCATGAGAATAAAACCGCAATGTTTTGGCACGCCTCGCCGCAATGATGTGCGGGCGTGTTCCTTGGTGATGCATCAGGGCTACCCTGTTGTCTGAACCAATCAGCGCCACCAAGCCACGGGAGTCAGCCGTGATCCGGTAGTTGATGGAACTCCTCAAGGCTCCGGTCTTGTATCCGGCCTGATATTTCGCCAAGTATTTGAGTTTGGCACCTACAATGGTAAGATAACGACCGACCTCCCCGTTGGGGGAGCGCGTCAAATACTTGTAGCCTGCCTCATTCATGATGAAGATTGCCATTTTAGCCTGCGTACGCCGAGAGGGCCGAGGTGGTGATGACTGCTGTCATGGCCTGAAAGCCGCCCTGTGGTGCTCCAGCGGAGATGTCCGCCAGCGTACCGGTCAGAGTGGTCTCACCGGCCCTGATTCCGGCATCCAGAAGCAACATGGCATCCACCATTTGGGTTCTGGCATGTGCGCTCTGCACTTCGGCAGGTAGGATTTCAACACCCGTGGTGACCTGACCGAATCGGGACGGGACTGGGGTTGACGGGTTGGCTACTGCTGTGTTAGACAGCGGAAGCGCACGGACGACTTCTACGATGTAGACGCCGGTCCTCAGTGAGTTGCATTTGACTGGTTCCTGTGCCTGTGCACCCGGACGGCCAGAGTATCCCTGTTCAAAGGACACCGTAACCTGTTCGCAGTCATGTACGGTAGATCCCGGACCACCAACGGCGAGGTAACGCCTCTCGGGGAGATCTATTCCATGTTCGGCATACGTCGCTACAACTGTGTTGAGGATGTGGTCCGCAATCTGCACGAATTCCTGTGGATCTAGCATTTGCGAAACTCCTTATATTAGTCTAGAATGGCATTGAGCTTGGAAATAAGGGAGGATCGCTTCTCGCCTTCGTTCTCAGCGTCAAGTGCGGCCTGAGCCTTTGTGGGGTCATCTGAGACCCAATCAAGAACCTTCTTGATCGATCCCTCGGGGACCACGAGTTTGTCCGTTACAGGGGCTTCTGGAGCCTCTACAGCGGGTGCTTCTGCGGGAGCCGGAGCTTCTACAGGTGCTTCGTCTAGGGTCTTTGCTGCGTATGGATCTGTTTCGCTCATTAGTTTACTCTTTCTCCTCTTGTCCCACCGGACAGGAAGACTTTCGGCCTCTTTTTGGCCTTTGTAGGGTTGACAGATGCAAGGAAGAGGTCGATCTCGTAGATGCCGACCTTCCCGTTTGAGATAAATTCTTGGGGGTCCATGATAGTGTAAGACACACCCTGCTTCGAGACGGACGAGATGCGTTCCGGAAGGGCACATGCGCCTGACCCCATGTCAGACAGGATGAGTTCGTTTGCCAGCCTGATAGCGGCTCTCTTGCCTGCTGCCGGAGGTGGGGTTCCGTACGTGTACGTGATCTCAAGCTCATTCATCGGGTCAAGGACCCACGGGAGGGAATTCTTACGTACTAGGTAGCTGCTGTTTCTCAGGGAGTACTCTGAAGGATCGAGGAGCGTGCCCATGTAACGGACTTCACTCACAGATCGGACGGGGGAATTACGTAGTCGTAGATTCCTGTGGCCTTCGGTGAACTTCGGGATATTGTAGATATCCCCAGAGATCAGGTAAGGGCTGGAACTGGTGGACGTAATGGCATCCGTGGTGTATACTTCAGTGACGGTCTGAATTCCGGTGTATTTCTCTGCTGACAGCTTGTAGAGAACAAAGCTGGCGAATTGGACAGCAGATTCAGTGTATGGCCCGGTAGGGTCAATAGTGTCTGCTGCACTAATCCATAGGGTAGCCATGTAATCTCCAATACTCTCGTTGTTCCATTATACCACAAAAACAAACTGGCTGGCCTCAATGAAGAGACCAGCCAGCTTGTATTTAGTTTGTAGCTTATGCTACAGTTTGGTAGCCAGTTCCGGTAGGAATTGCAGTCGTACGTGCGTACGATACTGGGGCGGCTGTGGAGGACGGGAATGCCCACTGAGGTGCAGCGGGGCCATCAGCGAAGCCGGTGTTTCCAACGGCCCAGCCTTCAAAGCTGGAAGCCATGAGGTCGTTCTGGATCGCACGCTCGCCTGCAAAGTGCATCTGAGCGTATGGGAAGACCCAGTGCCAGTACGGGTTGACGGAAGCCTGACGGCCACCGACGTTCGCAATGGACCAGACTTCGATAGCAACACCGTTGGGGGTTGCGTCGATTCCGACTGATGGTGCCTGCCAACCAACGGACTTGCCGCCAGAGGATAGAAGGGTTCCGCCAGCAATCATCTGCGTGAACTCGGGGTCCGGGTCACAGAGAGCAATGCTGAGGGTGACGCGCTTGAGGGTGTCGGGTGCCTTCCAAGAAGCACACACCGTACCGTCAGCGGCCTTAGTAGTGAATTCGTCGCCTGTTTCGTACTCGGGGGTGAATCCGAGAGAAACAAACTTCTTGGTGACGTAGGAAGCGCTAGCTCCACTGGTGAGGCCACCGTCTGCGTCCAGTCGGGTAAGACGAATAGCCATACCCGCAACGCTGGAGGCGTTATCTTGTGCCATGGTTTATCTCCTAATTATGCGTAATCTAGTGTAAGATCAACTAGTACTGCGTACGATTGAGTGGTGGACCAAGTGATGGCTACAGGGCGCTCCGCAAAGTACTCAATGGTATTGATGCGGGTGTCTACAGCCTGATTCAGCTTGTCCGGTGTTACAATGGTTGGTCCGAGTCGTACCGAGACGGGGCCGGTTGCGTACATCCAAGCCTTGCCTGCGGCAGCAACTGATCCGGTAGGACCCTTCTTGGAGTAGCCGACTCCGGCCACTACAGGGGTTCCCAATTCAGTCCTAAGTGTGTTACTATCAGAGTCAAGGCGCAGCGCGGAGGCTACATCTCGGGGTGCGTGAATAAGCCCCTGTGCACCGACTGGAGTACCGGCAATAGCCTGTTCCAGTAGTGCAAGGCCGTAACGAACCTTGACGGCAGTTCCGGGAGTAGGGGTCACGTCTACAGATTGCGTCGAAGCGAGGAATCTGTTATCATTGTCAGAAGTTAGAAGTTTTGCTACATCGCCATTCCAGAATTCCGCTTCAACGGCCTTCTGGGTCACAATGTCAAGCGCTCTCTTAGCGCTTGCTTCAATATCATTCGGGTTGGTTCCCATGGTGGAAACCTTCACGGATGCCTTGACATCGAAAGGATAGTATGTCTTGTAGAACTCTTTTGAGGCAGTGTTATCAGCGACCGTCACGGAGCCAGCAGCACTGGCTCCCATGATGGTACTGTTGATAACGACCAGCCCAGCATCCATGGCCTCATAGGTAATACCTGAGGTCCAGAAGCTGTCACTCTCGTTGTACGTAGTGGTAGCTGGACTCAGAATACCGAAAGGGGCGACCTCAAGTCCCGCTGTGGGGACTAGGGTTGTGTTACTGCGTGCCATGTGATTCCTTCTGTGTTATTCTGAGTCCAGCTACTGTTACTATTTGAGTTTCTACTAGCCTGCGACCGCAACGGTAGCAGAGGAAGCACCCTTGATCTTCAGGGTGGACTTTACGCGGAGGGACTCAACGCCGACCTTTGCAACACCTTCGAATGTCTCAAGGAAGACCTTGTAATCGTTGGTGCCGTTGAGGGTGGAGTCGCGGACAAGTCCGAGGTCCAGAGTTCCGCCATCGAGGAATACGAATGTACCCTCAGAGAAGAGGTACCAGATAACGTCTGTCGGGAATCCGAGAAGAGCGCCATCAGCCTGTGCACCGAAGATCTGGCCTGTCTCGCCATCGATGTGCCAAGACACGTTGATGTTGCGAGTGGTGAACCACTTGTTGATCTCGGCTTCGCCAAGGTTGAAGGTACCGTCGCGTCCGTCACCCGGAAGCTGCTTGGTGAGGTCTGCGCGGAGTGCGTTCTTGAACCACTCAGGGAAGATCACGCGAAGAGGCGCGGATGGGTCAAGGCGGTAGCGGCTACGGTAAGCGGAAGCTGCCTGCTCGATCTGAACGAAGATGTCGCGTGCGGCACCAAGCTCAGCACCAGCGGTAACCTGTGTGGACAGGGCACCGATGCGGGTAAGAAGGCGGGTCTCAGCGAAACGTGCGTGCTGAACCATGGCAAGCTGTGTGTGACGCTGAACGAGTTCAGGGTAAGCACGTGCACCAAGGTTACCGAAGGTCAGGATGACCGGGATAGCGTCTGTGTAGACGGTGACTTCGACGCCTGCTGCAACGCGGAGCGCTGGCTTGACCGGGTTTGGAGCTTCCGGTGTAGCGGCGTTGATGTCGTCCTGCATGGTCCAGAGGGAAACAGCGCCCTCAAGGTCAGTTAGGAGCGGTGGAGTCATGAAGCGAAGGCCACCACGGTCTGCGCCGAAGACGGCGAGAGCGTCACGAACTGGGCGGACAGAAGTCTCGCCAAGCTCGAAGATGTCGTAGGAGGTCTCAACCGGAGCGGTAAGACCACCGGCAGCGGTGATCGCGGCAGGAGATACAACGTCGTTGATCTTTGCGCGGTTACCTTCGATGTCGTTGCTGAAAAGCGTACGGCTGTCCGGGAAGGTAGTAGAGAATGTAGCAACGGTGTGCTGCTCGCCGTCTCCACCGGAAGTGCGGCCCATGCCGTGCTTGCGGGAGAGAAGGGCCTGAGCAACGTCAGCAATGCTGGAAAGCTCTGAACCTGCGGTGATACCCGGAAGGTCAGCACCAGCGGTAATTACGACTGGGGCCTTAGCGGCCTTAGGTGCAGGGCGTAGCTCTGCGGGAGCTTCAAATGCAAGCTCTTCTGGTGTTGTAGAGGCGGTCACAGGTTCCTCCGAACTTTCTGTGTTAGAATCTTCTGTAGCGAATTCTGCTACGGTTTCAAGGGGAGTTTCGGTAGCGCTTTCAGCTTCCGGTGCTTCTTCTACGGCAGCTTCGGCTTCTGGGGCTTCGGCAATGGATGCCTCTGCTTCGGCTGGAGCGTCAATAGTGGTTTCAGATACAGTCTCGACATCAGCGGAGAACGGCTTGAGATCTTTCTTCTTCTCAGCGTCTTCCTCTTCTGGGGCCTCTTCTGCTTCTTCCTCGTCAGATCCCTCGGCAGGAGCAGGCTCAGCCTTTTCCTCTTCTGGGGTCTCGGAGTCTTCTTCTTCTTTAGAGCCTTCGGCAGCAAGTTCTTCGCCGGATTCGTCCACTGGGACATCCTCGGCTCCGTCTTCTGCATCTCCGGCAGACATACGGGAAACGGCTTCTTCAGCGGCTGCGGCAAGTTCTGCGGCTTCGGCTGTGCGGCGGTCCTGCTCGCCTACGATAACATCGTGTGCGTCAGCAAGTTCGTTCATCGAGTCAACGGTTTCGCGTGTGGGGTTGTCTCCAACGGAATCTGACAGTGTACCAAACTCGGCCACAATCTTTTCCTGTAGGGCAGAGAGTTCTTCCGGACTTAGGTCGCTTAGGCGATCAAGGTTTTCACGGATTGAATCCACTGTTCCCTCCTTAGATTTATAGAGGTGGACAAGCTTGTCCATTGTTTACGATTGAGTCTTACGGCAGAAGGGCGAGTATCTGAAATAGTCGCGCTTGATAAGTATAGGTATATTCTATCATACCCAAAATGGCGGATTGCAGGTTAGCTATTGAATTTTGCACGAAGTTGTGCTAGCTTGGTCTGTAGCTCTGCGTCATCGTTCTGCTTGACGGTCATCATGCGGGCGCGTGCTGCGTCAGCCTTGGAGGATAGTTCAGCGTTGCGCTGAGCCATCAGGTTACCCATACGTGCACGTGCTGCGTCTACGTCCACCGATAGTGTAGACTTCTCGACAGCGTTGATACGACGCTCCAGTGAGGCAAACTTGTCTGCCTCGCGGATCTCTGCAAGGTAGGCTGCACCGGCAGCAACGAGTGCTCCCGGAACGCCACCGGAGGCTGTGATAGCGCGTGCAATCGGGAATCCGGGGACGTTGACTTGGCAGACCGCCACAAGCTCCAGACGGCCATTGATTGGTCGCCAGTCGCCAGACGGTGAGGATGCACGGAATGCACGGATCTGAGAAGGTGTGACTTCAGGTCGGAGGGCACCAGCTACCCAGATTCCAAACTGGTCTTCTCCAGCAACAACGTCGGCCACAGCGGACGCCGTGTCA
>Ga0157375_10002258_pt1 | contig 16673 bp, 12 predicted proteins | sample M35metaG_FD_115311 | JGI IMG/M metagenome (GOLD analysis project Ga0157375, IMG submission 115311) | Miscanthus rhizosphere microbial communities from Kellogg Biological Station, Michigan, USA - M3-5 metaG | ecosystem: Host-associated > Plants > Roots > Rhizosphere > Soil | place: USA: Michigan...
CACGTACCCCGTGCCGTCAAGCATCATCCAACGTATCCGTTCATCACCAAGCAACTCCGGAGCAATCGATCATTCGTCGAAACTGTGGAGGTCTCCGTCCCTTAAGTTAAGGCCATTGCGGTTTCAACCGTGGGAAATCGGACCGCCGCCATCGCGTGAGCCCGTTTTAACGGGCGAAAGAAAGCTTTCTGTCGCCCGCCAAGGCGGGCTCACAAATCATCAATGCATCGCTGACCCACGCTTGAAAGCGTGGGCTACGGTTCTTGCGACGGCTTCGCCGCCGGACGGGACCGCGAGTGGTACCATCGCGCCGTTGCCTAGGGGTGGCCGTCAGACGGCCTGAGATCACACCCTCGAACCTGACCCGGTTAAGACCGGCGTAGGAAAAGGCAGAAGGATTTCCATGAAGGTTGTTCGGGTCCTCGCGTTTCTTCTCGTTTTTCCTGTTGTTGTTTCCGCTGCTACGTTGCGCGGCGTCGTGCGCGCGATCGATGGGCATCCGGTCGCGAATGCGAATGTCGAAGTCAGCGGCCAGCGCTCGACTACCGATGCCGAGGGGCGATTTGCGATCGACATTGCAAAAGGGACGTACACCGTCGTCGTCACGCGTAGCGGATTTCAGCCGGTGGCGATGCAGGCGGCGACGGATGCCGACATCGTCATCACGCTGCGGCCCGGCCTTGCGGAGAGCATCGTCGTCAGCGGCATTCGCGCCGAGGCCAAGACGCCGGTGACGAAGAGCGACGTCGATCGCTCCACGATTCAGCGCGACTACTACGGGCAGGACATCCCGCTGCTGCTGCGCGATACGCCTTCGATCGATACGTATGCCGAGGCGGGCGTGGGGGGGTCGGGGTACTCGTACATCACGTTGCGCGGGATCAGCCCGACGCGAATCAACTTCACGCTGGACGGTGTGCCGCTGGCCGATTCCGAGGATATGGCCACGTACTTTGCGGACTTTCCCGATCTCGCCAGGTCGCTGCAATCGATTCAGGTGCAGCGCGGCGTGGGGACGTCGACGGTCGGTTCGCCATCGTTCGGCGGATCGATCAATCTCGAATCGATTGCGCCGTCGCAGGAGCAATCGACGAGTGCAGAGATCGGATTCGGATCGTTCGGGACGAAGACAGCGACGGTCGGATATCAGTCCGGCGCGTTGCCGGGCGGCTACGCGTTTTACACGCGGCTCTCCGCCGATCAGTCGAACGGATTTCGCGAATCGTCCGGCTATCGCGCGCACAATCTGTTCGTCAGCGCCTCGAAGCAGAACGACAACTCGCAGTTGCGATTGACCGGATTTACCGCGCACGAATGGACGCAGCAGTCGTTCCTGGCCGTCGATTCCGACACGCTGAAAGAGAACCTGCGCGCGAATCCGTTCGGACCGAACGACCGCGACAGCTTCGGCTACGACCTCGCGCAACTGCAGTACCTGCGTGCGTTGTCGCCGTCGGCGAACGTGACCGCATCCGCCTACTACCAGCGCGGCTACGGCTGGTACGACCTGCAGAGCTCCCTCCCCGAGGTCGTGTCGCGTTACGGGTTGGACGGATTGCTCATCGGAAGCATGGTCACGCTGAGCACGACGCACGGTCCGTGGAGCGCGAACTACGGCCTGCACGTGAACAACTTCCGACGCGACCACACGCTCGATGCGATTTTCGTTGAAACCCATCGGGACTACGCGAACTACGGCACGAAGAGCGAGGCCAACGCGTTCGCGAAATTCAGCTACGACGCCGCGCGCTGGCATCTCTACTCCGACACGCAACTGCGCACGGCCGATTTTCACTACCACGGCGACGTGCCGATCGATCCGATCCGCTGGACGTTCTTCAATCCCAAGCTCGGCGCGCGCTACGACCTGACGTCAACGACCGGCGTCTACGCCTCGGCCGGCCTGTCACGCCGCGAGCCAGCGCGCAGCGATCTCTTCGGCGGCGAAGACAACGCATCGGTGAGCTACGACCTCCACGCCGTCCGCCCCGAGCGCGTGCTCGATTTCGAAGGCGGCTGGGATTCTCGCGGACCGTCGTCAAGCATCCACGCAAACGTGTACGCGATGGAATTCCGCAACGAGATCGCCTCGACCGGCGAGCTCTCCCCGATCGGCGCGCTGCTGCGCCGCAATGTCGACCGCAGTTATCGCCGCGGGATCGAGTTCGAATACACATGGCAGGCCGCGCCGCATCTGCGGCTTCGCGGCAACGCGAACCTGAGCCACAACCGCATCCATACCTGGACGCAGTTCTACGACGTCTACGATGACGCGGGAAACATCACCGGCAGCGAGCCAATCACGTTTCACGATGTGAATCCGGTGCTGACGCCGTCGCTGATCGTCAATCAGACCATCGAGTTCACACCGTCGTCGAAAACGACCTTCGGACTCACCGCGCGCCATGTCGGACGCTCGTATCTCGACAACACGAACAACGGCTCGTTCACCGCGCCGTCGTTTACGACGTTCGAAGCCAGTGCGGGCATCGCGCTGTCGCACAACATGAACATCCGCGTCCAGATCAACAACCTGCTGAACAACAAGCGCGTCTTCCCGAGCGGCTACAGCTATCTCTTCCTCACGCCGCAGCAGACCATCGAAGGCATCTCCTACTACTACCCGCAGGCCACGCGCAACGCCACGGTGATGGTAGATTTCCGGCGTTGACCTGGCTCTGGACCACGCTCGAAGTCGCCGCGGTGCTCTTCACTCTGGCGAACGTCTGGCTGGCGGTGAAGGAGAACATGTGGACGTGGCCCACCGGCATCGTGGCCGTCCTCCTCACCTTCGTTCTCTACTGGCACAAGCTGATCTACCTCAATGCATGGCTGCAGATCGTCTACTTTCTGCTCTCGATTCACGGCTGGTATGAGTGGCTTCACGGCGGCGTGAACAAGAGCGAGCGCCGCACGTCGTTCGCGTCGGGACGGACGTGGGCGGTGACGATGCCCGTCGGCGTGGCGCTGACGCTCGTGCTCTTCTACGTCGAGCGCCGTTTCGCGCCCGCCGGATCGCTGCCCGGGTGGGACGCCTTCACCACCGCTTTCAGCATCGTCGGGCAGTACATGCTGAACATGAAGTTCGTCGAGAACTGGATCATCTGGATCGTCGTCGACATCATTTACGTGTTCATGCTGATCGACCAGCACCTCTACTACCTCGCGGCGCTGAACGCCTTCTTCATCATTCTCTGCATCAAAGGATTCGTCGATTGGCGCCGCTCCGCCTACGCGTCTGTCTGATCGGTCCGGAGTGCACCGGCAAGACGACGCTGGCCGAGGAGTTATCCGTTCACTTCGGCGCACCGTGGGTGCCGGAATTCGCGCGCGAATACGCGGAACGCGTAGCGCGCGAGTTGACCGCCGATGACGTCGAGCCGATCGCGAGAGGCGAACTGGCGCTCATCGATGCCGCACCAAACGACGGCCTCGTAATCCTCGACACAGACCTCATCAGCACCGTCGTCTACGCGCGCCACTACTACGGCGCGTGCCCGGAATGGATCGAACGCGAAGCGCAGGCCCGCAAATCCGACCTCTATCTCCTCACCGACATCGACATCCCGTGGGTGCCTGATTCTCTCCGCGACTCCGCGGCTCCGCGTGAAAGCCTTTATGAACAATTTTCGCAGACGCTGAAGGACTACGACGCGAACGTAGCAACGATCACCGGCGACCGCTTCGCAGCAGCCATCAAGCAGCTAGATAGTCTTCGCGATCGACTACCAGCAGCAGCACGCAGCCCTCGTCGCTGACGATCTCGCCGTGACTCGATCCCGCGTCCGCGTGATGGAAATCGCCCTTGAGCAGGGAGCGATCGCCGAGGCGGCAGCTTCCGCTGATCACGAACGTATCCTCGGCGCCTGCATGGTCGTGCGCCGGCACGCGCGCGCCCGGCTCGAACATCATCAGGATCGTGGCCGTGTCGCGCTCGACGTCGATGGAAAGCGGTTTCACCGTCACGCCCGGAACGAAATCGAACCAACGCCCTTCATTCGAGCGGACCGTGCGCGTGTTCTGCGGCGTGTCCGCGGCCGCGCCGAGGATCCGCGCGCGCAGCCATGCCGGCGGCTCGATCGGGGTGATCGATTCACCAACCACTGCGTCGAGGAAGCTCAGATCTTCGCGTGTAAGGGTATCCGTCATTATGTTCCTGCCGCAAACTTTACACGAAGCTCAGCCATTCCCTCACAAAGCATCCCTCGGGCTTTCGCCTCGCTGATGCCGTAGCGGTTTGCAAGATCGTTGACAGTCATACCCTTGTACCAGGCGTCCTCGACCATGTTTCTGGCCGACGGCTCCTGGTGTACTACGGGCGTCGAGGCCGGTCGGGTTTGTCGGGCCAGCGCGCAGTCGCGGGTGGCGTGGACGAGGTAGGCGACGGGATCGCCGATGTCGTCATTCCGTGACAACGCCACGAAGGCCGATTCCAGCGCATCCGCGGCCGCATCGCGGTCGTCCGTGATGCGCAGCGCGATCGCGTACAGACGCGCTGCGTGAAGATCGTAGAGTTCTGCCAGTGACTGCATGGATAACGGGAGTTTAAACCGTTTCACGCGGAGGCGCGGAGACGCGGAGCGGCCTTTCTCCGCGCCCCCGCGGCTCCGCGTGAACAGGTTTAGAATTCGCCCCATGTCCGAAATCCGTCTCGCGTACGTCGCGCTCAGCGTCAGCTTTGCGCTTGCCGCAACCGCCCAGGTCCCGACGATCATCAAAGAGATCGACCAGCTCGAATCGCAGCGCGATCCGAAGTGCTACGCCACCGCCAACCGGCTGGAGGATTTCATCTACGGCACGTCGCTCGACTTCGACGCGCGGGCCGAGAAGATCGCGCTGCAGAAGCGGCTCATTCGCGATGTGTGGATGAAAGCGACGGCCGCCGCAAAAGGCAAGGCGCAGATCGGAGTCGAGGAACTTCGCCCGGTATTGCAGGCCGCCGTTCCATACGTGACCACGCCCGGCGGCGATTGGATCGTCCTCCCCGACGATCCGCGGCGCACCGACATCACCGCGCGCGACAAACGGCAGTACGGCGCGGTCGCCTACGCGCTACGCGCGATCCTCTCCGTCCAGCAGGACGCCTTCGTCGACGGGACGAATCTCCTTCCGCTCGACGAACCGGCCGTGGAACTGTTCAAGGAGTCGGTCGACCTCATCACCCTCGCCGCGCTGCAGCGCGCCGACAAAGCAACGCGGACGAAGAACGAGCACCAGATCAACGGCGCAGAGATGAAGGCCGCGTGGGCGGGCATCGTCGGACCGAGCAAGCCTGCCGCCGCGCCGCACGCGGCGCCGGTGAAATCCGGCGAAAAATTCGCCACGATCAAATCGATCGTCGCCGAAAAACTCGCCGCGTTTGAAAAATACAACAACCTCTCCAACGCCGTTTTCTCGCGCAACGTGCAGGTCTACATGGCCCGGCACATGTGGCCGAGCGATGCCGAGGATGGGACGGCGTTCAAGAAGCAATTCACGGAGACCATGGTGGCGTGGACCGGCGACGTCATGCTCGAAGCGGAGAAGCGCGCCAAGAAGCGCGGCCATCCGCTCATCCGCATCGACGACGTACACGATGCCGTGCAGATGTACGAGCCGCACGTGCTCAACGAATACGAGGACTGCATCTACTTTCCTCGGCTTCCGAAGAGCGACCAGATTGTGATCGAGGCGTATGACCTGGATGCCTTCCGCGATCCCGGCCTGCACTGGATGTATCTGAACGAAGTGCTCAACGATCCGAAATACAAAGGGACGATGGAGCCCGATCCGTTCGCCGCGGAGCTGCTCACTGAGGGCGGCGCGCAGATGGGGACGTTGATCCTGCGCGTGGCGGGGAAGATCGCCACGGCCGAGAATCGCGATCGTCTCGATCGAGCGGACCTCAGCAAGTCGGTCAAGCAAATCCAGACGCTGCTCGACAAGAACGCCGCGCTTCCTCCCGCGAAGAAGGTCACCACGACCATCGCCTCGGCACCATCGAAGCCGGCGACGCCTACAAAAAGTACGTCCAAGTTCTTCACCGACGTCACCGCGAACAGCGGCATCAAGTTCGAGCACCGCATGTCCGATTGGCTGGCCCGCCTCATCCGCAGCTACTCGATCAAGGAGACCGAAACGGTGCTGGCTGTTCCCCCTGCATTCGGCGGATCCGGCATCGCCGCGGAGGATGTGAACGGCGACGGCAACATCGACGTGCTCGTCCTCAGCGGCTCCGGCAACGCGCTTTACCTAGGCGACGGCAAGGGACACTTTAACGACGTCACTGAATCGGCCGGGTTAGCGTGGAAGCGTCCCGACGGCCGCCCCGGCGAGCCGCGCCAGCCGATCATCGCCGACTTCGACAACGACGGCCTCCCCGACATCCTCATCACCTACGCCGACGACGATCACCGTCTCTACAAGAACCTCGGCCGACCCGGAGGAGGGTCATCATCTGACATTAAGTTCGAAGACGTCACCGCCCGCACGAACCTCGGCGGCAAAGGCCTCGTCGGCGGTCCCGCCACCGCGCTCGACTTCGACAAAGACGGCCTGCTCGACCTCTACATCGGCTACTTCGGCGACTACGTCCACGGCGTCCTGCCGACCTTCGCGCGCCGCAACACCAACGGCCTCCCCAACAAGCTCTTTCGCAACAAAGGCAACTTCGTCTTCGAGGACGTCACCGTCGGCAGCGGCGTCGACAACACCGGCTGGGCCCAGGCCATCAACCACGTCGACTTCGACGGCGACGGCTGGGAGGACCTGATCTGCGGCAACGACTTCGGCGCGAACGCCTGGTATCGCAATTTAGGGAACGGCAAGTTCGAGGAAGTGTCGTCGAAACTCGGCACCGACAAGCCGAGCTACACGATGAACATCGGCATCACCGACCTCAATCGCGACGGCTTCCCCGATGTCTATATCTCCAACATCGTGACGATGAACAAGGACGAAAAGTACGTCCTCCCCGACGCCAAGACGCGTCTGAAGTTCAATCCCCAGAAGATGGCCAACATGCGCGTGGTCGAGGCGAACGATCTCTGGACCTCGACCGCGAAGGACGGGAAGCTCGTTTCGTATGCGCAATCGGAGGCCGTCGGCCGCGGCTACAAGTCGACGGGATGGTCGTGGGGCGCAAACTTTTTCGACTTCGACAATGACGGCGACGACGATCTCTATCTCGTCAACGGCATGAACGAGTACGCGGTCTACTCCAGCGTCAACCCCTACTTCACCAACTCCGCGGGGCAGCAACAGCAGACCGTCATCCCGGTCGCCGAAAAGGAAGCGCCGGTCTTCTTCGTGAATCGCAACGGCAAGCTGGAAGAGCAGTCGACGCAAAGCGGCGCCGACCCCGCCGGCAATGCAAGAGCCGTCGTCCAATTCGACATGGACAACGACGGCGCCCTCGACATGATGGTCAACAACTTCAACGCCCCCGCGATGCTTTATCGCAACAACGGAGCGACCGGAAATCACTGGATCAAAATCCACCTGACCGGCGATCCGACGAAGGGCGTGACCCGCGACGCCATCGGCGCCAAAATCCTCGTCGACACCCCGCACCTGAAAAACCTCTGGCGCGAAGTCTTCAGCACGATCGGCTACCTGACCTCTCCTCCAAAGGAACAACACCTCGGCCTCGGCACCGACAGTCGCGCCGACGTGACGGTGATCTGGCCCAATGGCGACCGGCAAACATTCAAGGGATTGGCCGCGGATCACACATACCGAATCAACCAGACAACCGGCCTCCAAAAGTGATCCTGGAAATTCTGCTGATGGCAGCCGCGCAAATCGCGCCACTGCCGCGTTTAACCGGCGGCGTAGCCGCCATAAGAACCGTAGCCCCCGGCTTAAGCCGGGGGTTCGCAGGCAGCGTCGAAGTCAGAGCCCGCTTAAGCGGGCGAAAGAACGGGCGCTCGCGAAACCCTTTCTATCGCCCGTTAAAACGGGCTCACAAAAACGGAACGTTCGCAAACCCCCGACTAAAGCCGGGGGCTACGGTTCTTACGCAGGCTACGCCAGCGAAGACGACATCTCCCTCCGCTATCTCCGCTACCCCCGCGCCTCCGCGTGAAAACCGTCTCTCCCGTGAATCCTCCCCCTACCTGAAACAACACGCCAAAAACCCCATCAACTGGTACCCCTGGGGCGAAGAAGCACTAAAAGCCGCGAAGGCAGAAAACAAACCAATCTTCCTCTCCATCGGCTACTCCACCTGCCACTGGTGCCACGTCATGAACGCCGAGTCGTTCTCCGACAACGACATCGGCGCCCTGATGAACGCCAGCTTCATCGCCATCAAAGTCGACCGCGAGGAACGCCCCGACGTCGACAGCACCTACATGGCCGTCGCCCGGAAACTGATGTCCGACCCAGGCTGGCCTCTGAACGTGATCCTCACCCCGGAAGGCAAGCCGTTCTTCGCCGCCGCCTACATCCCAAAGGATCGCCTGCAACAACTCCTAACGAACCTCGGCAAAACCTGGAAAGAGCACCCCGAACAGATCGCCTCGGCCGCGTCGATGGTCATGCAGTCGCTGGCGCCGGATCACGCATCCGCCGATATCCCCGGCAACGAGATTCTGACGAAGACCTATCAGCAGTTCGCCGACCGCTTCGATGCCGTGAACGGCGGCTTCAATCCCCCGCCGAAATTCCCCGCCGCGCATCAGCTCATGTTCCTCCTCCGCTACTGGCGCCGCACCGGCGAGCCGCACGCGCTGCAGATGGTGGAGACGACGCTGCAGAAAATGCGCGCGGCCCCGATCTGGGACGCCAAACGAGGCGGCTTCCACCGCTACGCCGTCGACGCGGAGTGGAACGAGCCGCACTTCGAGAAGATGCTCTGCGATCAGGCGTTGCTGGCGATGGCCTACCTCGAAGCGTTCCAAGCCACGCACAAACCCGAATACGCCGCCACCGCAAGAGCGATCTTCGCCTACGTCCTGCGCGACCTGCGCGCCCCGAACGGAACCTTCTACGCCGCCAACGACTCCGACAACCGCACTGCCCGCGACGAAAAAATCCTCACCGACTGGAACGGCCTCACGATCGCCGCGCTCGCGCAAGGCGCCGCCGTCCTCGACGACCCGTCGTACGCCGACGCCGCCCGCCGCGCCGCGAACGTCCTCATCGCGAAAGCAAAACTCCAACACTCCGACAAACAGCAAGCCGTCTTCCTCGACGACTACACCTTCCTGACCTGGGGTCTGCTCAACCTCTACGAAGCTACCTTCGAAGTCCGCTACCTCCAGAAAGCCATCGCCCTCGAACGCGAATCGCTGACCCGCTTCCGCGACGCGAACGGCCGCTTCTACCTCACGTCGTCCGACACTCTCCTGCTCCGACCGAGAGAAACCAGCGACGGCGCCCTCCCCTCCGGCAACTCCGTCCAACTCACGAACCTCGTCCGCCTCTCCCGCATCACCGGCAAGGCGGTCTACGAAAAAGCCGCCAACGATCTCCTCCGCACGAGCGCCGACGACATCACCCTCATCCCCTCCGCCTCCGCCTACCTCATGAGCGGCCTCGATTTCCTCCTCGGTCCCTCCTTCGAAATCGTCCTCGCGGGCGCGGATGTGCATCCACTGCAGCGCGCCGTGTGGGCGTCGTTCGTTCCGAACAAAGTCGTGCTCCACAGCGGTGCGGATGTCGCGACAATCGCGCCGTTCACGAAAGCGCAGCGCGCGACCGGGGGGAAGGCGACTGCGTACGTCTGCACCAATCAACTCTGCCGGTTACCGACTGGAGATCCGGCCAAGGTGCAGGAGTCGCTCGCGGTCAATGTGTTGAATCGGAAGGGTTCTATTTGAGCCAGACAGTCATGCTGATCGCCTCTTCATCGAGCTCCGCAAGGCACCCGGCGTTCGCCAGTATCGCTGAACGAATCGCTTATCGATATGTTCGCGTATACTTCAAGAGGTGCTTAAATCAACAACGCAGACCGTCATCCTAGGCGCGTTAGGCAGTTTGCTCGCCACAGCCGCCACACTTGCCGTTCAGGCCCTCTGGGGTGAGAAGATCGGACGAGGGGGCGTTACTATTATCGGCGCCCTGCTTGTGTTCGCCGTGGTCGTCCCATTAGCCATGCGAGCTGTTGCTGCGTATCGCGCAAACGTACGTGCCGAGTTCGACCTTGAGCTCTTACTTCAGACTGGCGTTTCGCACATCTTTCACAACTTCGCAGAGGCCGAGCCAGAGATACTGCAATACATGTCTGTCTCAAAGAAACTGCGCGTGTTCATACAATTTGGACGTGCTGTGCTAGCGGGCGCTACGACAAGCACGTCGAATTTTTATGATTACTTGTCTGACGCACGCTTGGAGCGCGAGGCCGACGTCAAGATTCTATACGCTGCGATAGACAACCCTTACGTCACTGAACGATCCGCCCAGAACCGCGAGAGCCACTACGCAGAATGGAAAGCAGATCTTGAGTATGCCGTACAGAAGTGCCATTCATTGGCCACGAAGCTTGCCGGCTCGCACGTGACGTTCAGCAGCCGCGGGCACAAAGAAGGATTCTTGTGGCGGCTCTTTATTTTTGACGATGTCGCTTATATGCAGCCATACCTCCACCAGCGAAAGAACGCCGCTCTCGCACCCGTTCTGAAGTTTCGCCGAGCGCTCACATCGAGTGACGGCGCGCTCGTCCCGAACGAGAACTCTCTTTACAAAGTCTTATTGGACTATTTTGATTTCAAATGGGAGGAGAATCGGCCCGATGAAACAGATCTCGCTGACCTCACTCGCGGCACGTCGGTTTCGGCCGTCGCCGCATTCACTCGATTCAGGCAGACATACGTATTCATCGTCCCTAAACGTTACGTCGAGCGTACCGGAGAGATTCCATTCCACGGTATCGGTGGCAAGCGTAAGGAAAACGAAGGATGGGAGGAGGCGCTCCAGCGCGAAGCGATAGAGGAAATCGGCGCACCACTCGCGATTCAGTCGTCTGCACGCACGCGCTATCTTACGACAGGTGCCGAACTGGGCTCTATCGAGCTAAAGGATACTCCGCGACCGTATTGCTTGTATAAGCGAATTCGGGAAAGCGACCCAAATTTTGAGCATGCCGATGTGTTGTGGCTGGTAGGATATGAAGCGACGTTGGTCGCGCCCGACTTTCTAGGACCACAGTCAGAGGCTGCTGCGGTCGTGTATATCACCGGCGACATGCTGTTTAAATCGATGGTGTCATCGGTAACCTACCGAGACATTAAAAAAGCCCCGGGCTGCAACCTAATCATCGGAGAAGGCGTCAATTTGAGTCTTTCGCGACAGGCGATCCCTTCAGGTATCGCTTCCATAGTTGCGGCGGGCGAGCGGCCGCAAGTGCTAAAACGGCTCTGATGACGCGAACTAGTAACTATTCGAGAAATGAATCCGGTGAAGCAGTATCGAAGATACCTACTAAGTCGCGTACGCGGCACTCCAGCGCCGAGGCGAGGCGAAGAATCATCGTTAGCGTGGGAACTTTCAGTCCGCGTTCTAGTTCGCTGATGTAGGGATAGTTCGAGCCGCATCGCTCGGCCACGGTCTGCTGACTCAGGCCGCGCTTGAGACGCATAGCCTTTAGTTGTTGGCCGAATACCTCGCCCTCTCGCCGCCCGGAAATCATTGAATACCCATTGACAACGTGATGCGTCGAACATACACTATGATGTACATGAAAGCAGAGGGCAGCATGGACAAACTCACCCGCATTTCCATCCGCCGGATCTTTCTCGCTCGTCGTTCGAATGTGGCGTACATGACCGCTGCTGATCGGTTGGGGATCTCGTTTCTGGAGTTGAAGGCCGAGATCGCCGAGGGGACGATTGTAGCGGTTTCGACCAGGATGGGGATGCGGGTGTCGAAGGAAGAGATGATCGAGGCGGCGATGCGGACGTGGCCTCAGTCGCTGATCGAGGAGGCCCTCGGCGACGACGCGGCGCGGGTGATGCCCGAGGCCATCCGGCTGGTGGAGCTGCGGGCCAGAGTGCCGCGGTATCAGAAAGAGATGCTGCAGTGGCTGGCGCGCCGGAACCAGACCTCGATCGATGACGTGCTGACGCGCGAGCTGGAGGATGTGGCCTGCGCGTATGCGGAGGAGATCGCATCCGACGTGGCGGGATTCGAGATGGCGATGTCGTGGCCGGAGTGTGCGGCGTCGGCAGCGGCGAAGTAGCGCTTTGTCATCCTGAGGCTGCCGCAGGCGCGGAACCGAAGGCGAGAGGCCGGAGGAACGCCGAAGGATTTTGCTGAAACCGCAATCGTCATTAACTGAAGAGCGCCATGGAGCGCTGGCGTCCTCGCCGGCTGGCCCGGCTGCGTCCTCGCTGCCGAACCGGCAAACCCTCGAATGTCGCTGGTAACACAACACTTGCGCAAGCCTCCCATTCGGCGGCGAGGACGCCGCCGAGCCAGCCGGCGAGACGCCAGCGCTCCGTCCGCGAACGCCGCGAGAACCTCAAGCTAATAACTGAATGGGGTTAGACCTTCCCTCCGGTTCAGCCGTTCACAGGTCGAACATTCCGAGCCATCGACGCTGCCATTCCGAACCATCGATGCTTCATTTCGAATCATCGATGCTTCGTTTTGAACCATCGATGCTCTGTTTCGAAGCATTCATGCTCTGTTTTGAAGCATCGATGCTCCGTTTTGGACCATCGATGCTCTGTTTCGAAGCATGGATGCTTCGTTTTGAATCATCGATGCTTCATTTCGAACCATCGATGCTTCATTTTGAACCATCGATGCTTCATTTCGAACCATCGATGCTTCATTTCGAATCATCGATGCTTCATTTCGAACCACCGATGCTTCATTTCGAATCATCGATGATTCGTTTTGAATCATCGATGGTGTGTTTGGAAGCATCGATGCTTCGTTTTGAATCATCGATGATTCGTTCTGGAAGCATCGCTACTAGATTTGGCAGCATCGATGCTTCGTCTAAAACCAAGGTGGTCCCGAGCCTCACCAGCACAGACAGGAGTGTCTGTGCCACATGCATCTCGCCGTACTTGCGCAAATGCCGCGGCTCGGAAGAGTTGGTGTGGCACAGACACTCTTGTCTGTGCTTTGGCCAGGTGCAGTGACTCGACCCTGCCAACCGAGGATGACAATTACAATCTCCCCCTCATGCGCGCAACTATCGCTATCCTCCTCCTCTCGCTCGCCATGTCCACGCTCGCCGCACCGCCGGTTGATTTCGCAACGCTGACCAAGGATCAGGAGGTCGGTGGGTTTCGGGTGCAGTCGGTGTATCTGAATGATGCCGACAAGCCGGTGGGGGCGCGGTTCGTTCATCGGCGGAGCGGGTTCACGCTCGATCTGCTGCAGATCGAGTCGGTGCCGCAGGCGCATACGTGGGTGAATTCGTTTCCCGTGTCCGATCAGGGGGAGCCGCATACGCAGGAGCATCTGCTGGTCGGCAAGGGGACGACCGGGCGCGCGTTTGCGGGGCTGGACACGATGTGGCTCTCACAGTCGAGCGCTTACACCGGGCAGTGGCGCACGAACTACGTTTTCAACACCTCGGCCGGCGCCGTCGTGTTCTTCAAGCTGCTCGATGCGCAGCTCAATGCGCTGCTGAATCCCGACTACACCGACGAGGAGATCCGGCGCGAGGTGCGCAACTTCGGCGTCACGGAGAATCCCGATCACTCGCTGCGGCTCGAGGAGAAGGGCTCCGTCTACAACGAGATGACCAGCTCGTCGTCGAGTCCGTTCCGGCAGTTGTTCCGGACCAGCGGCCAGCTCGTCTACGGCAAGGAGCATCCGTTGTCGTACAACGCGGGCGGCGAGCCGTCGGGGATTCGCACGATGAAGCCGGAGGACATCCGCGGCTTCCACGAGAAGCACTACTTCCTCGCCAACATGGGATCGATCGTGGCGCTGCCGCCGGATGTCCCGGTCGACGACGCGCTCGTGCGCATCAACACCATCCTCAATCGCCTGGAGGGACATGCGGGCGTGCACAAGGGCATGAGGATGGAGGATCAGCCCAAGCCGGCCGCGTCGCCGGCAGGGACGATCGCCTTCACCGAGTATCCGAACCGCAATCCGCAGCAGCCCAGCCCGATCGCGCTGACGTGGCCCGCCACGCGGATGGATTTGAATGCGGACGACGAGCTGCTGCTCAATCTTTTCTTCGACAACATCGCCAGCGACGCCACGTCGAACCTGTACAAGAAGTTCATCGACAGCAAGACGCGGACGATGGACATCGGCGCGAAGACCGTCGGCAATCGCGTCAGCGCCGATCAGGGTCACAGCGTCTCCGTCTTCTTCGGCGACGTCGCGGCCACGAATCTCACGCCGGAAAAGCTGGCCGAGGTTCGCAAGGTGGTCACAGACGAAATCGCGCGCATCGCAAACCTGCCGGATGGATCGCCGGAGCTCGACGAATTCAACAAGCGCGTAAGCGGCCGCGTCGTCGAGATGCATCGCGACCTCTCCAAGTTCGTCAACTCGCCGCCGCTGTTCGGCTTCCGCAATACCGGCTCGGCGTGGATGGATCAACTGCTGACGCTGGAGAAGAGCGGCACGTTCAAAAAGTCGCTGACGTTGAAGCCGCAGCTCGCGCACGTCGACGCGCTGATCGCGTCGAAGAAGAATTTCTGGCGCGATGCGCTGGCGAAGTGGCAGATCACGGGCGTTGAACCCTACGCGGTCGCGGCGAAGCCGAGTCCTGAGCTGATCGCGCGCAACGATTCCGAGCGCGCCGCGCGTGCGAACGCCGAGGCGTTGAGGCTGGCCAATCAGTATGGCGTGACCGATCCGCAGGAGGCCATCAAGCGGTATCGCACGGACTACGACGCCGAGACCGCGCGCATCGACACGGCGGCGAAGGCGGTCAAGGCCGCGAAGTTCATCGACGCGCCGCCAATGACCATCGACGACGGACTGAAGTTCACCACCGTCAAGCTCGCGCACGACGTACCGATGGTCGCTTCGACGTTCGAGAACATGACCAGCGCCACCACCGGCATCGCACTGCGGCTCGACACGCCGCCGCCGGACGACTACCGCTACCTCGCTCTGCTGCCGAACCTGCTCACGCGCGTCGGCGTGATCGAGAACGGGAAGCCGGTGTCGTTCGACGAGATGACGGAGCGGCTGCGCAACGAGATCCTGTCGCTCAATGCCAGCTACAGCACGAACGCACGCACGAACCGCGCGGAGCTGGTCGTCCGAGGAGCGGGCAACGATCTGGCGGAATCACAGCGCGCGGTCGCGTGGATGCGGCTCGTGCTCGAGCATCCCGACTGGCGCGTCGAGAATCTGGCGCGCATTCGCGATGCCGTCGATCAGTCGCTGAGCCAGTTGCGCAACACGATGCAGGGTGCCGAAGAGCAGTGGGTGCAGAATCCGGCGGAGGCGTGGCGGCGGCAGGACAGCGCGCCGCTGATGGCCACCAATTCGTTCCTGACGCGCTCGCACAATGCGCTGCGGCTGCGCTGGATGTTGAAGGAAGCGCCGGCGGGCGATCGCGATGCGATCATCGCGTATCTGACGTCGCTTGCGTCGGCCCGCGCGTCTCGCGCCGATCTGAAGGCGTTCATCGCCGCGGCGACGTCCGGCAAAGGAACGGCTCCCGATTCACTGCTCTCCTTTGCAACTTCGTACTCGCAGCTCTCGCCGGGCGCGAAGTCGATTGCATCGGACGCGTTGAAAGATCTCGATCTGACGCTCGTCGAAATCCCCGATGCCAGCCTGGCCTCCGACTGGTCGCAGCTCGTCACCGACATGCGCGACGATCTGGCCACTCCGCCCGCCGAGGCGCTCGCGAAACTCGATGCGGTGCGGAAACGCATCCTCCACGCCGGCAACGCGCGCATGTTCCAGGCTGCCTCGGCATCAACCCAGAAATCGCTCGAAGCGCCAATCGCGGGGTTGATCAACGCGCTCGATCCTGCGCCGGTTTCGCGCGTGATGATCAAAGGTCAAAACCTCGTCGAAGCGCGGCTGCGGCAGCGCGGCGCGATCACCGATCCGCCGTCGTTCGTCGGCCTCCTCGCGCCCAACATGAACGGCGGCGTGGTCATCACCTCGGCGCCGGGGACTTCGTACGCCGATTTCAATGACCGCGAGAAGCAGCTCGACTTCCTCTCCTCGCGCCTCTTCGCCGGCGCAGGCGCGCACGGCATATTCCTCAAGACGATCGGCGCCGGCCTCGCCTACAGCAACGGCTTGCGCGGCTCCATCAGCGCCGGCCGCACCGGCTACTACGCGGAGCGGACGCCTGAACTGCCGCAGACGATCCGCTCCGTGATCGGCGAGCTGCGCAACGCGCCGCGCGATCCGTCGCTGGCCGACTACACGATCGCGCAGGCGTTCGGCGAACTGCGCGGCGCCGCCGCCTACGAAACGCGCGCCGAGGCGATGGCGAACGATCTCGCGGACGGCCAGACGCCCGATCAGGTGCGCAAGTTCCGCCAATCGATCCTCGCGCTCCGCGCGGACCCGACCCTCGGCGACAAGCTTTTCGATCGCAAGGACCGCGTGCTCTCCGCGTCGCTCCCCGGCTACGACGGCGCGACGTGGAAGCCTTCCGCGGATGCGAGCTACTTCGTCATCGGGCCGGATAAGCAGCTCGATGCGTACGAGCGGTATCTGCAGACGTTTGGAGGGACGCTGGTTCGGTTGTATCCGCGCGATTTCTGGATGTAGCGCTCGTAGCGCCGTCGGCTCGA
>Ga0157375_10002261_pt1 | contig 16669 bp, 10 predicted proteins | sample M35metaG_FD_115311 | JGI IMG/M metagenome (GOLD analysis project Ga0157375, IMG submission 115311) | Miscanthus rhizosphere microbial communities from Kellogg Biological Station, Michigan, USA - M3-5 metaG | ecosystem: Host-associated > Plants > Roots > Rhizosphere > Soil | place: USA: Michigan...
AATATTCGTTAATCGCCTGACAGGCGTGGACTTCAGACGCATTTGAGCCTGCATTTACTTGGAGGCCATGAGATCCTTAGAAAGTAGGGGGGTTATTTTACAGCAATATATGCCCCGTGTCAAGCAATAAATAATCTAGCTAAACGGCAGCTAACCCCAAGCCGGTTGTATTCCAAGGATACGTGATGAACGACGAACAAGAAGTAATCGAAGCGCCAGACGCGAGTTTTTCGGCGGAACAAACCGAAAAAATAAATCAAATAATTCAGGATCGATTAGCCAGACAAGCCCGTAAACACTTTGAAGAGAGGGAAGCTCTCAGGATCGAAGCGGCTGAGAAGATTCGCGCCGCCACAGGTGAAGTCAATGCAGATACCTTCGTAGAAAAACAGATGCTCCAACGACAGAAGGACGCAGCAGAACTAGAGCGCCTTACCGTGTTATTTTCCGACACAAAATGGTCTCAGGAAACGATTAAAGCCAATCCCGCGTTGTGGCGTAAACTACGAGACCGCAGGGATGAACTTAAGTTTGGGCCACCCCCTAAGGTTGTTATGCGAGAACGAGGGTTTCGCACTAAAGACACTTATTAGGCTTCGGTCCTGATAACGACATTTCTCGGTGAAACCCTCCGCAGTGTCCCTTTGCCGCTGCGTCGAGGCTTCACCGGAAAGCGAAGGAAGCCGATCCCCCAAGCTACGGCGTCGGGGAGCTTTCCTTTTCAAATAACAGTGGACGCAACTGTGATGCGTCGGCCATATAAATTACTCCTGCCAGGTAGAGTTTCAGGTTCGCAGGAGCCTGAGACTCTCCTGTGTTTTTCAAAATGCAGGGTATGCAATTAGAAAAGTATTTAGTACATCCTGAGGAATCAGGCTGGATGTTAGGGGCGTAGGAGTTCACTCGGAACCACCCGTTTGTTCCACTAGACGGTGTTGGGGATGATGAAGCTGAGTAGGATCAAACCGAGGTTGCTTGGTCCTTCGATGATTCGGGAAGGTGTTCAAGGCCGATAGTCGAGTGGTTCACTTACTCAGTCAGCACGCCAGGGTCGATTCAGTGTAAATCCGCACCAAGTCCAAAACCGTAGAGATTTACGGCAGGGACCCATACAGCGGGTGACCCAAGAAGCTACTCTATGCTCTCAGGGGCTAAGATCAATCCTGAGCATACGGCTCCACACTGTGATGGGCTGGGTATCCAAGGGTTAGGGATACTCAGCTTCATACTCACCAACTGTGATGGGGGTAAACCCCATACCCAAGCCTAGCCAAGCTTGTCTTGCTTCTTCATGATCTATCTTTTAGTTGATTATACCTTTTTGAATATTAACGATCTTTAGAGGTCTTTAAGCTTCAGTAGGTAGCCAAGTGGTTGGATATTAAGGTGTTGCTGCATCAAATAGACACACACTTCCATTTAGTGCTACAATAAGAACATGAGCACACACTAACCCTCTTTCAGAATACAGGAATTTTAAAAGCATGTCAATAGGGTAGAAGAAATTAGTTTAGGGAAAGACAAGGGCAAGATTATAACCCCCTAACTCACTAAAGGGCCGGGGGGAGTTTGAAAGGGGAGATATGACAGCAGATCACGGGGCAAGTCGTTAGAATGACCACCCAAACGATATGGTTCAGGTCAGAGGGTCGAACGTATGTAGACACACCCGTAGCGCCGGTAGCAGTTCCACCTGTTACGGAGGTGCCCGTTAAGCGTATTCCGTCGAAGGCAATCACGAATGAAGAAGACCTACCAACGGGGTCTTATAGCAGAGACAGTGGAAAACACACCGGATGGTTGCAGCACACTGATGTGTTTGCATTCCTTGCAGGAAGGGCTAACAAAGTAAGGCCGTTAGGAAAACCCCAAATACGTATCGAATTTACGGGGCATGAAGAAGACGTAGCACAGGAACGGGAAGCTGAAAGGTCCACTCACGCGGAGTGGTACGAACGTAGGATCTTGGTGTTGGCAATCAAGACACCGGGTTGGGTTGAAGCACTCACAGCTACGTTAAAGAAGCGTACCCGTGGTGCTGGTAGGAAGTGGCCGGAATGGTTTAAGAATTGGCAACCATCCGGCGCACAGGTGCAGCCCAGTGGCATCAACTAAGCGGCGACAGCGGCAGAAGTTTGAAAAGAAGCAGCGCCAAAAGGAACGCAAGCGGGAAGCCTACATCGCAGCCAACCTTCCACAGCATCTGGAACTGCTACGCGATCAGAACACCCTCATGGCTGAACTAAAGCAGGCGGCTGAGAAGTGAACGGCAGAGATCGGCGTAAGAAAGCTAAGGCAGCAAAGCAGGCAGCGAAAACAAAACAGATCAAAAAGGACAAGGGATCATGAACGAAGCAAAACCGAAGTTGAGTAAAGAAGAAATTAATAAGGCTAGACGCGAATACTATGCAGCTACGATTGACCGACAGCACGCAGTAGCGAAGCTGTGGCGTGCTAAGCGGAGTAGAATTCGCAGAGGGTTGCCGCCGCTAGAGACAGCACCCCCAGTTACCGCCATCCAGCATGATTTAGTTCAGTTGGTAAAGAAGATATTCGAGGTAACCGGGCTATACGTTAGCCTCACCGTTACGGCGGTGGAGCGGTGAGGTTCACACTAGGTAGGTATCCATCACCCCGCTATTCCCACAACACCGATTCTTTTACAACCTCTACAGGTAACGTTTTGGTGATTGTGTCTGAAGGTCTGGTAGTGGATAAGAACGCCTTTAAGAAACTCCGAACGACCTACAAGTTAACCCCACAGCACCGGCTTGAAGCTGGCAGCAAGGTGGTGGCTATCACGAGTAAGCAACGCGCTGCTGAGTATGTAGCCGTCCATGGGCTGGCACTGGAAGGTGGGGTCTATGAAGACCGACAAGACGCAGCCTAAGAAGAAAGACGTGCAAGTAAAACGTGGCTGTAATTGTATTCGGAAGCCTAAGCCAAGTACAAGCTATGCGGGCCGTGGGGGGAATTTGCGATGAAATGGTATGCGAGTTCAACCGAAAAGATCCAACTCGGCGACAGCTTCACTCCGGTTCGTGGCATCACGAAAGACTTACCAACTGCGATATCACACGCCATCTCCCTTGGATACGCCGCTGGGACGTATGGGACCGTATATAGCGTTTCATCCAAAGACGGGGAGCAATGTACAGTTGACGCTGTCGAGATTGTCAGAGCAACGCTGTCCAATATCGACTACTGTTGTCAACAGGCAAACACGAAGTATGGGAAGGTGCACTTAGATGAGGATTGCAGGGAGCTAACCGGCACGTTTGAGAACGAACGTTTTTTCAACTGCACTTTTGACAAACTCGGCGGGCTTTCGCTTATCAACTGTGATTTGAACAAAAGCAAGTTCAAGACATCCAGTATCAAGGACGCGCTGGGCTTTACTGTGACCTTAGACTGTCAAAGCTTCACTGGTGTGGAACTGTCGCCGTTTCTCCTGGATTTAGCATTGGCGCTACTAACCATGACTAAAGGCAACCAGGAAAAACTTCGGCAGTTAAGAACAGTCATTGGCGAGCAAAAATACGACTCTATGCGGCGCTTGCTCGCGCTCGCACAACCAAGGGCTACCGTATGAGGCGCACACCAAAGCTAGAACCGCCACGTCTCCCGCCAAGCACTAGATCGGTGGTTTTGGACATCTGGGGCCGTAAGTTCGTGGTCATCTCCGGTACTGTTGCTGGCGTCTATGCTAGGCAGCTTGGCCCGGATGGGAAGCTATACGATTCGCAATGTCTGTTGGATATAAGCTCAGTCCAGAGTACGGGGCTGCGGTTTGAAGGAGACTTGGCATGAGCACGACCACCGATACAATTCAGCAATTCATTGCCGATGCTGTTCGCATGGCTGTACGGGATGAATTGGGCAAGGCCACCAGCACAGTAAACCGCCTACGATCCGTTGAGGAAACAGCCGAGTACCTCAATCTCAGCAAGCGTGAGATTTACAACATGATTGCCACCGGGGAATTGCCGGTAGTGTCACATGGCCGCAGAAAAATGCTCGACGTGAAAGATTTGGATAGGTGGATCGAGATGAATAAGCTAATATGTTGAAGACTCCCATGCCAAAGAAGATTCCAACCGGGCGCGTCTACCAGAAGACGTATCGGGATCGGCAGGGCAAGAAGCAAAAGACCTCCACTTGGTACCTGAAGTATTACGTGCATGGGAAACCAAAAGATGTTTCCAGCGGGACTGAAGACTACGACGAAGCACTAACAATGCTTCGTCAGAAGATGGCGGAGGCAGCGCAGCAGCCTGAGTACACTCATCATCCTGAACGGGTGCGGATGTCGCAGTTGTTTGACATGCTGCTTGAAGATTACAAACTACGGGAATTGCACAGCACCTACGACGTTAAACGGAAGATTGAGAAGCGTCTACGTCCATACTTCGGGAAGATGAAGGCCCAGAGTGTCACCAGTGACGTAATCAACTGCTACATCAAGGCACGACTAGCAGCAAAACAGAAGCCCAAGAACGCCACCATTAACCGGGAACTTGCACCCGTTCACCGTGCCTTAGCACTTGGAGCGGAGCATGACCCTCCGCTGGTAATTCGGGTGCCACACTTCACAAGGCTACCCGAAGAAAATGTCAGAGGGGGCACGCTTGCCCACGACAAGTACAGACTCGTTAGGGATGCTCTACCGGCGTATGCACGTATTGCCTTAGTGATCGGCTACCACACCGGCACTAGGAAAGGCGAGGTTCGCCAGATCAGAAGAGATTCGATCGACCTCAAGGCCAAACGAATTGCATTACCAGGGCGCATCACCAAGAATAAGAAACCTAGGAATCTGCCGATCTATGGAGACATGGCCGCTGAGATCGAGATGGCCCTTGATGCTGGTAGCAGCGAATGCCCATTCCTTATCCAACACGAAGGGAAGCCTGTTTATGATTGGGAGAAGTCTTGGGCCACGGCATGTACGGACTCAGGCGTACCGGATGCACTGTTTCATGACCTCCGTAGAACAGCTTTAACTAACATGATCGAGGCTGGGTTTTCGGAGAAGGAAGCTATGGAGATCAGCGGCCATCGGACACGCGCTGTGTTTGACCGTTACCACATTGTCAGTGAACGTCGATTGAAGGAAATGGCAGTGAGGTTGGAAGCTCATCTCAAGGCGAAGGACGAAGAACCAAAACCGGAGTCGGGTCATATCCAGTAGATGCTACGGGGGAAGACAACGGGGGAAGACGCCTCCGAGATGTTACGATTGTTCAAGCAGGCTGGCGTAGCTCAGTAGGTAGAGCATCTGATTTGTAATCAGAGGGTCGGGGGTTCAATTCCCTCCGCCAGCTCCAGTTTTCTATTTGTCCGGCCCGGAGACATGGGTAACAGAATGTACCTAAGACATAGGTAACACTTTTGGGCCGAAGGGGTTTTCCAGGGGCTGTCCGGCCCGGAGACATGGGTAACGGATTGTACCTAACACGTAGGTAACACTTTCGGGCAAAAAGGACTGGCGAGGCGCTGCAAGTTTCTCTACCTAGTCCATAAACGTAACTAGCCCTTCCCGAATAGGGCGGCTTGTCAGCTGAGCCGCCGCCACAATGGCCGAACCTTTCGCGTCGAGAAGAAAAAGGGCCGTTCCCTCTGGCTAGGTGGAGTGGCCCCAAGTTTAGGGAGTTTACGGAGTTAGTGAACCATAAGGTTTCCGCCGTCGATCAGTTTATTGACGGTCTGCACTCCGTTCCAATTGTTGCTGAACAGCAGCGTGCTGCCATTAAACAGTTGTATTCCGATGGTGTCCGACGTGCCTGGCTGTCCGTTGTCGACCAGCGAGAGCGTCAGGGAATAGTTTCCGCCGAGCGCTATAGGATTGTCGGGGTTAGTGACTTCGGCGAGGTTGGCCTTACTGACGAAGGTTGCGGTTCCGCCCGCCGTAGTGTTGTTCACGACCAGGGATTGCATAGAGTTGGCCTTGATCTGGTAGGAATGCCCGCCACCGCGGATGATGATGTTGGCATTCCCTTGCAGGTTAGTACCCTTCTTGTTGTACTGGACGTTGAAGCCGTAGTTGGTCTTCCGTCCGGCATCGCCCTTGTAGGTCCCAAGGGACACGGGATTAGGAGACGTTCCGTTGATCGTGTAGCCTCCGCCCGTGATGAAGCCGGTGCCCGAGGCTAGAGAAACCGTGATCGGGACACTAGTATCGCTTAAGGCGCTCGCATGATAGTAGTTGGTCACGTCGATGGTAACGTTATAGGGGCCGCCAATCGCCAGGTTCGCGATGCAACCCACCGTACCTGTTCTGCTATCGGAATTGACCAGCACAGGCGTCTGGTTTGCGCATAAAATCACGTTGTCGACTTTGATCGTGACGAGCGCATTCCGAATGTCACCAGGATTAGCGTCGTAGTAAGTGGCATAGTCGGGATCAGAGGGCAGAAGGGCGTTGCTGTCGCGGATCGTAAATGTCAGCGGGACATTAACCGAGTTATTGACCGTAGCCACAAACGTCTGTCCCGTGTAATCCGCTCTCGCGTCTTCCTGAGTGATAGCGAGAATCGTGGAGTTGGTCCCATCGTAAGTGGTCGCGTCCGGCACAGTGAAATTCGGATTCAGACCGGTGAATTTCGCCGTAATTTGGTGATTTCCCGGAGCCATCTGGCCAGTCGGAAGCGTACCAAACGGGGTAGGCTCAAGCAAGGCGGCGCTCAGTGCGGTTGTGCAGATACCTGTCAGATTGTCGAGCGTACAGGAGCCCACCTTTTGGGTTCCCACATAGAAATCCGCTCCGGTTGTGGCGGCGAAACCGCCCACGGCAATCGGAGAAACCTTCGCATTGAACGTTACCAGATCGCTATACTGCTGCGGCGTTGGTGTAACGGCAACCATGGTTACCACAGTTAGGGGCGTGATCGTGAAATTTGCGCCCAGGTTCGTGATCGTATAGTTGGTCAGCAATCCCGTGGCGCTCAGCGTTGCGGTGATGTGATACGGCCCGCCCAGCACCGTCTCACCTGCCGCACGGCTATAGGTCGCCGTCACGCCGTCCGCTACCAGGAAGCCAATTCCGCCACCCGTCGTCAACGGCACCGGGTCAGAGCTCCCGAACGTCTTGCTGTTGGCGTTTGTGGTCCAGGTCGCCAGGTTGGGATTGATCTTGGCGTACGTCGTCGCCGTGGGTGTGCTGAGCGAATAATTGCCAGCAGTCCCTCCCGTCAGCGTAATGCCGACTGCGGTCACCAACTGCGCGCTCGCGCTGGCATTGGATGACGCGAAGGTTACCGTGGCTGACGTGCAGGCCACGTCGTCCCCGCCGACTTTGACTGCCACGGTGCAGGTCGCCAGCGTCGCCGCATTACCGCCATCGTAGGTCTTGTCGTTCGCCGTAATCGACGGTGTCACCGGCTTCTGGTTGATCGTGAAGCTGGCGCCCGTGTTGGTGATCGTATAGTTGCTCAGCACGCCTGCCGGGCTCAGCGTCGCGGTGATGTGATACGGACTGCCCGCCACTGTCTCGCCCGCCGCCCGGCTATAGGTCGCCGTCACGCCGTCCGCCAACTGGAAGCCGCTTCCGCTGCCCGTCGTCAGCGGCACGGGGTCGGGGTCTCCGTAGGTCTTGCTGGTCGCGTTCGTGGTCCACGTCGCCGGCTTGGGATTGATTGTAAACTCCGCGCCTGCGTTCGTAATCGTGTAGTTGGTCAGCAAACCAGTGGCGCTTAGCGTCGCCGTGATGTGATACGATCCGCCCAGCACTGTCTCACCCGCCACGCGGCTATAGGTCGCCGTCACGCCGTCCGCTACCAGGAAGCCGCTTCCGCTACCCGTCGTTACCGGCGACGGGTCCGGGTCGCCATAGGTCTTGCTGTTCGCGTTTGTGTTCCAAGTCGCCGGCTTGGGATTGATCTTGGCGTACGTCGTCGCCGTGGTGGCGCTCAGCAAATAATTGCCTGAGGTTGTCCCCGTCAGCGTAATCCCGGTCGCCGTCACCAGCTGCGTGCTCGCGCTGGCATTCGCTGACGCGAATGTAACCGTCGACGATGTACAAGCCACGTCGTCCGAGCCGACCTTGACCGCCACCGTGCAGGTCGCCAGCGTCGCCGTATTGTTGCCGTCGTACATCTTGTCGTTGGCCGTAATCGACGGTGTCACCGACTTCTGGTTGATTGTAAAGCTGGCGCCCGTGTTCGTGATCGTATAGTTGCTCAGCACGCCTGCCGGGCTCAGCGTCGCGGTGATGTGATAAGGACTGCCCGCCACTGTCTCGCCCGCCACCCGGCTATAGGTCGCCGTCACGCCGTCCGCTGCCACAAAGCCACTTCCACTACCCGTCGTCAGCGGCGACGGATCGGGGTCTCCATACGCCTTGCTGTTCGCGTTTGTGGTCCAGGTCGCCGCCTTCGTATTGATCGTGAAGTTTGCGCCCGCGTTGGTGATCGTATAGTTGGTCAGCAAACCGGTGGCGTCCAGCGTGGCCGTGATGTGATACGGTCCACCCAGCACCGTCTCGCCCGCCGCCCGGCTATAGGTCGCCGTCACGCCGTCCGCTGCCAGGAAGCCGCTCCCGCTCCCGGTCGTCAACGGCGACGGGTCCGGGTCTCCATAGGTCTTGCTGTTTGCGTTCGTGGTCCACGTCGCCGGCTTGGGATTGATCTTGGCGTTCGTCGCCGCCGTGGTTGTGCTCAGCGAATAATTACCCGATGTCGTCCCCGTTAGCGTGATGCCGGTTGCGGTCACCACTTGCGCGCTCGCACTGGCATTTGCTGAAGCGAACGTTACCGTCGATGATGTGCAAGCCACGTCGTCCGAGCCAACCTTGACTGCCACTGTGCAGGTCGCCAGCGTTGCCGTATCGTTGCCGTCGTACATCTTGTCGTTGGCCGTAATCGACGGTGTCACCGACTTCTGGTTGATCGTAAAGCTGGCGCCCGTGTTCGTGATCGTATAGTTGCTCAGCACGCCTGCCGGGCTCAGCGTCGCGGTGATGTGATAAGGACTGCCCGCCACTGTCTCGCCCGCCGCCCGGCTATAGGTCGCCGTCACGCCGTCCGCTGCCAGGAAACCACTTCCACTACCCGTGGTCAGCGGCACCGGATCAGCGTCTCCGTAGGTCTTGCTGTTCGCGTTTGTAGTCCACGTCGCCGCCTTCGTATTGATCGTGAAGTCCGCGCCCGCATTGGTGATCGTGTAATTGCTCAGCGATCCCGTGGCGCTAAGCGTCGCCGTAATGTGATACGGCCCGCCCAGCACCGTCTCGCCGGCCGCCCTGCTGTAGGTCGCCGTCACGCCGTCCGCTGCAAGGAAGCCACTCCCACTCCCTGTCGTCACCGGCCCCGGCTCTGGGTCTCCATAGGTCTTGCTGTTTGCGTTCGTGGTCCATGTCGCCGGCTTAGGGCTCACCGTCAAGGTTCCGCTGCCATCCGGGCTGATCGCGTTATAGTTGGCATCACCGCCGTAGTGGTACGCGATAGTGTAGGGCGAAGTGGCGACAGTCAGGCTCCCCGTGGAAAAAACGGAAGAATACGTCGCGCTATTGGCAGTGCTCGAGACGAACGTCGCAGTTTGCGGGGCGCCGCCGTTCAGCGCAATTGTGAAGGTGCCGGTAGGAACATTCGTACCCGAACCGACGACTGTCATAGATAGCGTCGTGGACGCGGTTCCATAGGTGATTGTCGGCGAGCTCAGGCCACTAAAAGAGGGGGTGGCCTTAGTGGGGGCTGCGTTTAGTGTGAAGGTTGCAAGCGCAGTATTAAGATTGTTGCCGGTGCCATTGCATGACCCGGTGTGTTTGCACGCGACCACAGTCCACGTCCCCGTGATAACTTGACCGGTGGTATTGAAAGTGGCGGTCTGGGTACTATCTACGGTAATGCCGGTTTCGTGCACCTCTTGAACTGGAGAGACGCTTGTTGTGTTGGTGCCCGCGTACCACTGGAGGAAATAGTCGGCTGCGGCGCCGCTACCGCCAACTGTTACCGCACTGCTAGCACAGACGGTATCTCCGATGGTGAAGGTCGTCTGGTTAGCAGAACAGGCGGCGCTCTTGACGGTGATCGTAGCAGTGGCAATATTCACCGCATCCGTAAACGTCATCCCCGCCGTCAGCCCAGATGTCGCGCCCGTCGCACTCAGATAAAAGCGAATATTCGCGTCGGCTTCATCAATCGGCAGCGTCGTTGAAATGTGACCCAACGCATCCGCTGTCTCCTGAAACTGAATCGGAGAATCGGCGTCGAGATCCGGAATTTCCTCTATGCTCAAGTTCACAACCTCACCCGGGACGAAGCCGCTGCCGGTGATCTGCGCGGTTTCACCTGGATGGTAGTCCGGCTTGTCGGTCTTGACCATCGGGAAATGAATGGTCTCGACAACGCTGGAGGCGGTCCCGCTCGCTTGGCCGCCGACGATGAACGCGGCTCCCGTCTGCGCGGAAGCGCCACCTGTGACATCGGTGCGCGTCGCGGCCAGGGTTCCGAAGGGAGTGAATGCGTTCTGCCAGGGGGCGTAGATCTCGGCCCCTGCGGAATCGGAAGTGCCGCTGACCATGAGCACGGTGTTGTTGTTCGGCAGCAGCAGCGCCAGGTGGCCACTGCGCGCGGCGCTCATGCCGGGTCCGGGGGCGACGGTGCCGGCGGTCACATCGAGGATGTCGGTGGTGGCCGAAGCAGCGCCGGACGCAGCCCCGCCGCCCGCCAGCAGTACTTGACCCTTCAGTAATGTAGTGGCCGAGAGGCCGATGCGCGGGGCGGACATTGTGGCGGGGAATGGAGTGGCGGTGCCGGCCACGGAGTCATAGATGTCGATGGTGTTCAGAGGCAACGGCGTCTGGCCGTCGGAGCCGACTCCCATTCCGCCCGCGATGGCTACGCGCCCGTCATTGAGCAGCGCCGCGGCATGGTTCTTGCGGGCGCTCGACAGCGGAGCGCCGGCGGAGAAAACGCCAGTAGCGGGATCGTAAATTTCGGTGGTCTGCAGAGGACCGCTGCCATTGTCGCCCCCGGCGATCAGCACGCGCCCGTCGCTGAGCAAAGTCGCGGTGGCGCCCATGCGCGCTTCGAGCATGGAGTGCGCCGCCACCGTCCAGTCACCCGCCGACGGATTGTAGACCTCGGTTGAATTAGTGGCCGCGCCTCCGGTAGTGCTTCCGCCAGCCACCAGCACTGTGCCGTCGTGCAGCGTTACGCTGATGTGACCGGCGCGGGGCGCGTGCATCTGGCTGGCGCTGGAGCCGCCCAGAATTTCCGCAGAGTCCAGCGGATTGCCGCTGTCGTCCTTGCCTCCGGTCACCAGGATGCGGCCGTCCAACAGCACGGCGGATGAGGCGCCATCGCGCGCCACGGTCATCGGGGTAGCGGAATTGAAGGCTCCGGACGGAATGTAAGTCCCTTGCGCGAGAAGCACCAGGAACGTAGAAAGAGCGGCAATGGCCAACGCGGGCCAATAGCGAAATACGTTAGGCATTCTGAAGATCCTCCGACGATCTCCCTCAGTCTGCACCTGAGGAATATGGTCATTAGAAGGTATTGACCGAGACAGGACAATAGCCCTAGATGGCTAGAAGGTCCTAGGCGGGTCCAGTACTTGATGGCTATTTTCTAAGCGTGCAGAATGGATGAGTCTCGCCGCGGGTGGAGGGCGCTTAGGGTGATGGGTTACTGGCGCCAGTAACGGTAGGGTGGAGTCTGTCCTCAGGCGGAATGTGCGCCGGCACTCGCGCCCCGCACGCGCACGACGGTTTCCAACTGCACCCACTTGCGGACGCTCGCTTTCCTGCGCCGCAACTTCGACTCCTGGCGTGCGTTGCGGAGGATGACCGTCAAACCAATAAAACAAAAACCGGTGATGATGATTAGAACAAACCACAAGTTCAACTGCATGGGACTGTAAAATACCACAAAACGGGGTATGGGCGGCCGGGGCGAAATCGCGCGGCGCCGATCCGACGCTGCGATGCGGCGGTTATTCCGCCGGACCCAGCTTGGAGCCGGCTCGGGCCAATCCAAACATTTTGCTCTGCAGGTGCTCCGACGCGGTGACTACGCTGCGGACAAAATGCCAGGGAATCATGATCTCCAGCCCCGGCGTGTTGGGCGGCGATATCCAGATGCCTGCGCCATGGTTGGATTCGACCAGCATTCCGCCGAGCGCGAATCCGCCAGAGTCCTCAGCGGAAGCTATCAGTTTTTCCCAGTCCTTCTCCCCAGCGGTGATGGCTCCGGATTCCTGCAGGATGTGCAGCATCCCTTCGGATTCCATGAACTCGGCGTCTACCCACACCAAGACATGCCGGTCAGGGAGCGTGGTCGCCATGATCAGTCTTAGGGCAAGGAACAGACGAAATTCGCGGCGTCGTCGGTGCTGCCTGAACCCTTATACTTGGCCTCTTGCGGGTAGGGGCACAGCGGCCGCGTGCGGTCAATCAAACCGTTGGTGGCGCGGGAGGCTAGGATCTGGTCAGGGGCCTTGTTCTGCTCCACCCATTGTTCGAGCGCGGTCAGCGCATCGAAGCGCGGAGTGCCCGGACCGCCGGTGCAATGCTGCATCCCCGGCACCATGAACAGGCGGTAGAACTCCTTGGTGTCATGCAAACTGCTGCGGCCCGTTCTGCGCACCACACTCTCGTAATAGTTGATGCTGTTGACGGGCGGAATGTCGGGATCGGACCAACCATGATATTGAATCAGCTTTCCGCCGCGGGCGCGAAAAGCACGCAGGTCCGGATCGACGGCATTGAAGATGCGGCCGACTTTGTCGTCCACGTATGTGACGTCACTCTCAAGGCCCGGCGCGGGCGGGTCGAAGCGGAACGAACGGTAATTCCACCGGGGGCTATCGAACACCACATTCCGCATGAACGGCAAACCCAACTCGACATGTGCGCCCTGGTCCGGAGCGGGACCCGTCACCCATTGCACCCAGCCGCCAGGGCCTGCTTCGCCGCCCGGCACCAAGCCGGGATAGAGCTGCTCGCCGCCGGCATCGCGCATACCGGTCCAGATCTTACGCACCGCAGCCACCTGGGCTCCGGTCAAACAGTTGGGCGAATCGCCGGCTTTACATTGCAGCAGAGCGGGATCGAAATGGCAGCGCCGCGGATCGTTGAGCACGCCGTCTTTCACGCCGTCGAGCACGTCACAAGCGGCGTTGACGACATCGGCGAGCATTTGCACTTTATGGGGAGGGAGCCAGCCGTCGCCCTCCACCGCGTCCGCAATCCACATGTGTCCGCCGGTGAAGTGCCGCGTGAACCAATTGGCAGGATCGCCTGCGACGACGCCGTCGAAATCGGTGGGATAGCGCTGCACTTCGGTGAGCGCCTGCTGGCCGCCAAAGGAACAGCCCTGGAAATAGGAATGCGCCGGGGCCGCGCTGTAATACGCCTGGATGATGGCCTTGCTGGCGAGCGCCATTTCGTGCACTCCGCGCTGGCCGTAGTTGATAACGCGATCCATGTGGCCTCGCGCCCAGCTTCCGTCATTGGCGCCGTTGGATACATGGCCAGTGTCCGTGCTGCTCACCGCGTAACCACGGTTCACCGGGTTAAACATGGCGCTATAAACAATTTTGCCAGCGAGGCCGCCATTGCCGACACCGACATACTTGTGGTTCCATTGCGCAGGCAGCCAGACTTCAAAGCCGAGTTCAGGAAGAACCGTGCCGACGACACGGCAGAACGCGGGAACCGGGCGCGCGGCGATCCCACCGGCGCCGAATACGCCAGAAGCGATTGGCGTGGCAGAGCGAACTGCTATCCCAGGCAGCGAAAGCCGGTTCAATTCCTCGCAGCGCTGGGTCTGCTCCGGGGCTGGGCGTGCAGCTTCAGTTGGAACGGTACTCCAGGCGAACAATGCACATGCCGACCAGAACCAAGTCTGTCTGACACGGACAGGGCGATACAACATGCGGTTGGATTTTCGCATGTAAATGGGAGTCTTGTCAATGAGATCGGCTGGATCCTAACTCAACGGCCGACCCGTAATGCACGTTAAGGGCTGAAATAGAAGTATATGATCATCTGGCTGGCGACTGGAATATCATCGACCCGGGAGGGCGCAAATGTCCAATTTCGTGCCGCCGCGAGGGCAGCGCTTGTCAGAGTTGAGTCCATAGCATCCCAGTAATCGTCCCCGTGAACAACCACCTCGGCGTCGCCTACCGCGCCGGATTCGCCCACATAGACCTTCACGCCGACGGTAGCTGGCCGGTCGAGATGGCGATCGTTGGGCATCCTCACGATTGGTTGCGGCTGATTCATGGGAACTGCCTCTACCGTCTTAGGCTGTTTCCTAAAGCGGCCCACTAAAGGTATTTTTGCGACCAGGCCTCCCAGTCTAGACTTTGGCATGGGGGTAGTCAGTGCTCGAACCATCAGTAGGCGGCCGGATGTCGACGGATCGTTTCTTTCGACGTTGGGAGAACGTTGTACTGGCTCTTTCACTGGGGCCGGGTGGGAAGGTTCGACCGGCGCGGGCGGACTGATTGTACCCGCCGCGGGTGGACTGATCGTACCCGCCGAGGGCGGAATCATCATAGAGGCGTCCGATGACTTGTCGGCCGGTAATTGAGTTTCAACGTTCTGGTCTTTCTCGAGATTCGCCGGCGCCGTTCGTGCGGACTGCACCGCGGGAGTCGGGGCATGGGGGATGGGCTTGACCTGAGGCTGTGCGGTCGGCCGCTCTTGTGGCTGCGTACTCGGACGCTCCTGTGAAGGTGGCGAGGCGGGTTCAATCGAATGTCGCGCATTGGGTTCAGTCGACGGCGCCGCGGTGATCGGCGACGGCGGAAACATCACCTGGACCAAGCCGACTGCGTTCGGTTCTCCTGCATAAACATTCAATCGAAAAGTGACAGCGGAGTACATCGGCTGATATGTGTACTGTCCGGCCAGCAATTCGGATGGCTTCAGTTCCCTATCACTCTGCTGAGATCCGTCTTGAATATGAAGAACGGCGCGAGTAGCACTTCGGACGGTCTGGGAATTTCCGTCCCAAAGCAGCCGGAGATCTGGACCGGCTCGCTCCACCGTGAGGTATAGGTAATTGGGGGCTTGGCGATTCGGCGCCGCGGAATGGCGAAAATAATAAGAAAGCAGGCTTACGGTTAGCACCGCCAGAGTAAACGCCGCCAGCCCCCAGCTCCATAATTTGACCGCGGAACCGCGCCCGCTGCTTGCCCACCAGCGTCGCGCCCCGCTATTCTCAGAGGGCGGGTTTCCCGTAGTACCCCGGTTACCTGTCGAAACCGCTATCGGAGGCGCTTCTTGTTCCGATCCATCATTGTTAACGACTGCATTGGTAACGACTGGCGGATCGGGAATGTTGGAAACTACCGGATCGGCCTGGTCCTGGGGGTGTCGAGCCACATGTGCATGCACACCGCCCGTTTCATTGGAGTGCGGTGCGTGTAGATTGACGTGAGGCGAGGAAGTACGGCTCGCCGTCCCCATAGAAGAGAGGGATGACACCAAGGCAAATTGGTGAACGCACTTCAGGTTTCCGTCTTCACGGAAATAGAAAGCCCCCTTGCGGTGCAGCGGGGCGAGCATGAGAAACAGGTTGTCGTTTACGCCAAAACATTTCTTAAACAAGCCGGCGTCGGCGTCCTGTATTGCCAACTCTTCCGAGCGGGTTTGGCTGCGATAGATCCCGAGGCTCGCCGTCCCGTTCTTCATGAGTTCCGTTTGAAGATGCGCGAAATCGGATTCAGAGAGCAGGTAGGAAGGACCGAACCGATGCTCGGATTCGATCGGCGCAAATCCTTCTATCCAGAAAGTAGTTGTGTCGCCGTGAAATTCGGTGCGGCCGAGTAGAATTCCGCCGGTCTCAAGTCCTCGCCCGGGTACGCTCTTGAGAGCCACCAAGGATTCTGTGCCGAGACTGCCGATGACTTCAGGTGCGATGTGGATTGCAAAATTCCGGGAAGCCTGCGCCCAAACACAAAATGGCTGAGTTGCGGAAGGAGATTCCACGTTTGCCATAGGGGTTGGATAGGAATAGGCCACCTCTTGTTTCAAAAATATTCCGTTCTCTGTTTGAGGAAGCGCGTAAATCTCCTATTGACATATTCGCCTTTTGTTCGCTACTATTGATTAGCGAAGAAATAGCGAATACGGAGATTCTCCCATGTCCACCTCCCCTCGCATTGGAACAGCCGGCTGGTCTTACCAACACTGGAAAGGTGTGGTTTTCCCAAAGACTTATCCTCCGGGTTTTCATCCCCTGGAATTTCTGGCCCGCCGGCTGAATACAGTTGAAATTAACAGTTCTTTTTATCAACCGCTTAAGCCTGAAGTAGTAAAGCTATGGATGAGGAAAGTTCAAGCGAATCCCGACTTCCAGTTCACGGCGAAATTGCATCAATGCTTCACTCACGGACGCGCCCTCGAAGAGCCAGCGATTGCCGAGTTCAAGGAAGGTCTTTGGCCGCTGCTGCGAGCGCGAAAACTGGGGGCGGTTTTGATGCAGTTCCCCTGGGCCTTCCGGTTCACGCCGGAGAACCGCGAGTTCCTGATCCGCCTGCGCCGGGCGTTTCACGAATTTCCGCTGGTGGCCGAGATGCGGCATGCCAGTTGGCTGGCGGAGGAGGCGATCGGAACCTTCCTCGACTATCACATTGGCTTTTGCAATATCGACCAGCCGGAATACACCAGTGCCATGCCGCCGACGGCGTATCTAACCAGCGGCATCGGCTATGTGCG
>Ga0157375_10002263_pt1 | contig 16667 bp, 15 predicted proteins | sample M35metaG_FD_115311 | JGI IMG/M metagenome (GOLD analysis project Ga0157375, IMG submission 115311) | Miscanthus rhizosphere microbial communities from Kellogg Biological Station, Michigan, USA - M3-5 metaG | ecosystem: Host-associated > Plants > Roots > Rhizosphere > Soil | place: USA: Michigan...
AAGAAGGACCTGATCATCCGCGGCGGCTACAACGTCTACCCGCGCGAGGTCGAGGAGGTGCTCTACGAGCACCCGAAGATCCGCGAAGCGGCCGTCGTCGGCGTCCCCCACGACGAGTGGGGCGAGGAGATCGGCGCCGCGGTCGTCCTCCACGACGGCGAGGAGCTGAGCACCGAGGAGGTCAGCGCCTACGTCAAGGACCGCATCGCCGCCTACAAGTACCCGCGCCTCGTCTGGTTCATCGACGAGCTGCCAAAAGGCCCGACCGGCAAGATCCTCAAGCGGGAGATCGAGACTCCCGCGGCTGTGTGACCAGTCACCCGGCCTAAACTGGCTGACTGGCCAGGATCGCGGTAACCTCCATCCGCAGCCGGCCCACCCTGCACCGACCCAAGGAGAAAGATGAGCGTCGCATCGCAGAGCCTGATGGACAACATCACCTACGAGGACCTCTACAAGCGCTGGGAGCAGGGCAACTGGAGCGCCTATGACATCGACTTCTCCGGGGACCGCAACGGCTGGGAGGCGCTGAGCGACATCCAGCGGCGCTCGGCGATGTGGATCTACTCGATGTTCTACTACGGCGAGGACCGGGTCGCCGACACCCTCGCCCCCTACATCACCGCCGCGCCGACCGAGGAGCAGGGCTACTTCCTGGCGACCCAGCAGGTCGACGAGGTCCGCCACTCGGTCTTCTTCCACCGCTTCTTCAAGGAGGTGATCGGGGTCGGCGGCGACTCGATCGAGCAGACGCTCTCCTCGACCATGCCGCAACTCAACTGGGGCTACCGCGGCATCTTCGACCGGCTCGACCTGATGGCCGAGGAACTGCGCAAGGACCGCTCGCTGCCCAAGTACGCGCAGGCGATCACCCTCTACCACCTGATCGTCGAGGGCAGCCTCGCCCAGCCCGGCCAGCACTTCATCGAGGACTTCTTCGCCTCCGAGGAGTCGATGCCCGGCTTCAGCGCGGGGATGGCGAACGTCTCCAAAGACGAGCAGCGCCACATCGGCTTCGGCGTCAAGGTGCTCTCCGAGCTGCTGGGAGAAGGCCACCCCGGCTGGCAGGAGAACCGGGCCGCGGTGGTCGAGCTGCTGCGCGAAACGCTGCCCTACGGCCCGGCCGTGTTCTACCCGCCCAACATGGACCGCTCCTACACCGAGTGCTACGGCTTCTCGCTCGAGGACATCTTCTCCTTCGGCCTCAAACTGATCCGCCAGCGCTGGCGCACGATCGGCTACCCGACCGAGGAGATGCCGCCCGGCGTCTTCCCCTTCGACCCCGAGGCATCGGCCGAGGAAGTCGCCGAGCGCCAGGTGAAGCTGATGGAGGCCGGCGTCCTCGGCCCGCCCGACGGGCCGGTCCCCGACGCCTCCCCGGAGACGCAACGCCTCTACTTCGACATCGTCAAGCGCACCGCCGATCCGAAGGCGGCCAACGGCACGCCCCTGGTGTACCAGTGGCGCTTCAGCGACGCCGACCCCTGGCACCTGACGATCGACAACGGCTCTACCCGGGCCGAGCCGGGCGAGGCTCCGAACCCGACGCTGACCATGGAGGCCGAGTGGTCCGACTTCGTCGCGATGAGCAAACCGAAGGCGAGCCCGCTGAAGATGGTCCTGCAGCGTCGCATCCGCCCGCGCGGCTCGATTCGCGAGATCGCGCGGATGCGCAAGGTGTTCGCCTGAAGAGGGTCGTAGTGCCCCTCCCCATGAGGCCGTTGCGCAGCTGATCGCGGGCTAGGGCTCAGGCGTGGTTCCTTGAGCCTCCTGGGGAGGGGCACTACGACCCTCTCGCTTCCTTAGCTGAGGGGGGGACGTTTGTCGGCCCAGGGGCGCTCTGACTCGAGCTGGGCGGCCAGGGAGAGGAGGGTTGACTCGTCTCCGGGGCGGGCGATGAGCTGGATGGCGAGCGGCATGCCGTCGGCGGCGAAGCCGGCCGGCACCGACATCGCCGGATTGCCGAGGTGGTTCCAGGGCACGCAGTAGGGATAGAAGCGGCTCATGCCGAGGACGGTGCGGATCGCGCCCTGTCCCTCCCAGCGCCGCACCGGCAGCGCAGTGCCGCCCATCACCGGAGTGATCAGCACGTCGTGGTCGGCGAAGATCGCGTTGACGCGGGCCGCGTCGGCGGCCTCGGCCCGGCGCGCCCGCTCGAAGAGAGCGTCGGGGATCAGCCTGCCGAGCCGGGCGAATCCGCGGGTGCGGCTTTCCAGCCGCTCGGGATGGGGGACCTTGGCGAAGTCTTCGGCGATGCCGCGCAGGTAGCGCGGCGTGATGTTGTTGCCGATCCCGCCCCAGTCCGGGTCGCTCTGCTCGACCGCGTGACCGAGCGACCCCAGCAACTCGGCCGTGTCGGCGACGGCGCCCTTGGCGACGGCGTCGACAGATGGGAAGGCGGCGGCCCGAGGCGCAGCAGTCGACCAGGCGATCCGCAGCTCCCCCGGCGCGCTGCGCGCGGCCTCGACGAAGGGCCGCGGCGGCTGACCCGGCGCACCCGGCTCACGTGAGCCGCCGCTGACCAGGTCGAGCCAGAGGGCGGTATCGAGCACCGTGCGGCTGACACAGTTGTAGGCGGAGAGCCCGTTCCAGTGCTCCAGGTCCGGCGCCAGCGAGACGCGTCCGCGCTGCGGTTTGAGGCCGACCAGGCCGCAGGAGGCGGCCGGGATGCGGATCGAGCCGGCGCCGTCGGTGGCCAGCGCGATCGGCACAAGCCCCGCCGCGACCGCTGCCGCGCTGCCGCCGCTCGATCCGCCGGGGGTTCGCTGTGGGTCCCAAGGATTGCGCGTCACTCCCCAGGTCGCGGTCTCGGTGAAGCCGCATATGGCCAGCTCGGGCAGGGCGGTCTTGCCGATCACGATCGCGCCGGCCTCGCGCAGGCGCCGCACGATCTCGCTGTCCGCCTTGGCCGGCTCGTCGAAGCCGTCGGCGCCGTAGGTGGTGACGTCCCCGGCGACGTCCACGCAGTCCTTGATCGCGATCGGCACCCCGAGCAGCGGCCGCGACTCCCCCGCCTTCAGCCTCACCTCAGCCTGCTCGGCTTCGAGCAACGCCTTCTCGGTGAAAACAACGCGGAACGAGTTCAGCTCCGGATCGAGCCGCCCGATCCGACCCAGGCAGAGCTCCACCAGCTCCCGCGGCGAGACCTCCCCCTCCCGCACCATCTCAGCCTGTCTAGCCGCTCCCGCGAATGCCAAGTCCTCTGACATGCGCCGAATCCTAAGCCCCCAGGACGCCCTCGCATGGAGGCTCATGGAAAGGCGTCCCGAGCCCTTGCCACGCGATCAGCTGCGCGACGGCCTCCAGGCGAGGGCGTCCTGGGGGCTCGCGACTACGCCTCGACAGGAGCCGGCTCGTGCTCCCCGGCCTCGAAACTGAAGTCCGGGAGGAAGCGGTCGAGCCAAGACGGCATCCACCAGTTCCAGTCGCCGAGCAGCTTCATCGCCGCCGGCACCAGGATCAGCCGGACCAGGGTCGCGTCGAGGGCGATCGCGACGGCGCAGCCGAGGCCCAGCTCTTTGATCGACGGGACGCCGGTGAGGAAGAAGACGGCGAAGACGCAGGTCATGATCAGCGCCGCCGAGGAGATCGTGCGGGCGCTCGAGGAGAGGCCCTCGGCGACAGCGCGCTCGTTGTCGCCGTGCTCCATGTAGCGCTCGCGGATCCGCGACATGAGGAAGACCTCGTAGTCCATCGAGAGGCCGAAGACGACGGCGAAGATCAGCGGCACGTTGATCGTGTCGAGCGCCCCCTGGCTTTCGAGCCCGAACAGGCTGTCGAACCAGCCCCACTGGAAGATCGCGACGAGGACGCCGAAGGCCGCCCCGATCGAGAGCAGGTTCATCAGCACGGCCTTCAGCGGCAGCAGCAGCGAGCGCAGCATCGCCATCAGGACGAGGAAGCTGAGCGCGAGCACGAAGAGGATGATCTTCCACATCGAGCCGCTGATCAGGCGGCGCACGTCGTGGCTGCGCGCCGTCTCGCCGCCGACGTCCACGGTGGCGACCCGCGCCAGCCGGGTCGAGGTCACGACCGCGCGCAGGCGGTCAACCAGCGCCGCCGCCGCGTCGGACTCGCTCGGCGCGCTCGGCGTCGCCTGGATCAGCACGCTGCTGCCGGCGAAGGCGGGCGGGGCCACCGAGCTGACGCCGGGGGTCGCTTCGAGCGTGCGGATGAAGCCGGGGACCGCGGCGCGATCGACCGGACCGCCGAAGGCGGCGACGATCTGGACCGGGTCGGTGCCGCCGCCGACCTGCTTCGAGGCGAGCTCGTTGCCGACGCGCACATCGCTGCTGTTGGGGAACTGGCTGAGCGCCTGGGTGCCAGTGGTCAGCGAGAGCACAGGGATCGCGAGGAAGAGCAGGACCGAGCTGACGGCGATCACGGCGGTCCAGGGCCGGGCCATGATGCTCGCGGTCCAGCGCTGCCAAAAAGCCGAGTCGGTCTCCACGGGCCGATCGGGCCGGCGGAGCACGCGATGCTTGACGAAGGAGAGCGTGCGGGCGACGACGCCGCCCGGCAGCACCCTGTCGCCGAGCATCGCGATCAGGGCGGGCAGCAGGGTGATCGCGGTGAGGATCGAGACGGCGACGACGGTCATCGCCCCCAGCGCCATCGAGCGCAGCGCCTGGTTGTCGACCATCCATAGCCCGGCGAGCGAGACGATCACGGCGAGGCCGGAGAAGGTGACCGCGAGGCCCGAGGTCGCCAGCGCCTCCGCCCGCGCCTCCTCCTCGCTGCGACCGGCGCGGCGCTCCTCGCGGTAGCGGGCGAGGATGAACAGCGAGTAGTCGATCGCGACCCCGATCCCGATCATCGAGGCCATGTTGGTGACGAAGACCGAGGTCTCCATGTTCAGCGAGATGAAGTAGATGAGGGCGCCGGTGACGATCACGCTGATGAAGCCGAGCGCCAGCGGCAACGCGGCGGCGGCGAGCGAGCCGAAGACGACGAGCAGGATCAGGGCGACGATCGGGAAGCCGCCGGCCTCGGCCTTGGAGAGGTCCTTCTTGGAGAGCTCCTGCATGCCGGCCCAGATCGTCGGCTGGCCGGCGAGGTAGGTGGTCACCCCGTTCTCAGCCGTGCCGGGATCGAGTTCGCCGCGCAGAGTCGTGGCCGAGTCGATCAGCTGGTCGGAGGAGCGGTCGCTGCGCAGCGGCAGCATCGCGACCCCGGTCAGCCGCAGCTGCGCCTCGGCACGGCGCGCGGCCGCGGGCGAGAGCGTCACCCGGTCCAGTCCGGCGACGGCGTGGCGAACGCGCAGTACCGCCGCGGCGCGCTGCGCCGGCGAGGCGCCGGCCTCGGCTTTGAGCAGCACCGCGATGCCGTCGGCGTTCGCGGCGAAGTTCTTTTCGAGCGAGTCGCTGACCGCCTTCGACTGGCTGCCCGGGACGTCGAAGCCGCCGCCGGTGAGGTGATCGGTCTGGTGCGAGGCGATCGGCAGAGCGACGGCCAGGGTGGCGACCCAGGCGATCAGGACAAAGCGCCGCCTCCGTCCGAGGAACCCAGCGAGCTTGGTCATCGACTCACGCATTGGCTGGTCAGCCAGCTTTTCGCACTGACCTCACTCTGTCTGTGAGGGCAGTCACATCTCCCGTGAGGCGCGGCGAAAGCACCGGACCACGCTGCCTCACATAGCGACTATGAGGCCGAGATCTGGCGGTCGCGGCGCGGAAACAGGTATCGAGTGATGACAAGAGCGACGCCGATCAGCTCAACGAGAGTAGCGACCAGCCAGACTTGAATTACGGCCGCGTCGAGATGCCATTCTTCGCCCGCCCAGGCATAGGCGACAAATACAGCGTCCGCGACAACAAGTTGGATCGTGATGAGCACCAACAGCCAGTTGGCATATTTCTTCTTGAGCTTGATGTCCTGGAAGTGATCGATCCCGACCAGGGCTTTGTGGTCGTGGGGATCGAGTCCTTCCAGAGGAACCGCGTTCTCTAGGTCTTCTTGAGAAATTCCCGCTTCGGCGAGCTTGCTCGGCTTCTCCACCTGTTTTTGTGAAGACTCCAATGGCTCAGAGGAGCCGCCAACCGACTCACCCCCATTCATTGCTCAGGAGAGGCCGAGGTTGTCCAGTCGGTACTGCATGGACTCGGGGGACACGCCAAAGATCTTCGCCATGCGGAAGGAGGCCATCTCCTGATCGTGCATTGCCTTGACCGCAACCTCTGGCATCAAAAGGCTCGCGGCAAAGCTATTGGCGTAGCGCTCCTCCTCATCAGTACCAGTCGAGGATCTTTGATCCCGGTAATCCACATATTCATACTGCTGTTCCGGTCGCGCCGCTCGGCGAATGTAATGACCCAACTCGTGGGCGCAGGTGAATCGCTTCCGGTTCCTGCTGTCTTCGGCGTTGAGCAAGATGGAGGGATCTTGGCCCTTTTTCTTGACCAGGGCCCCCGATACGTCGCGGTTCAGGTAGACGTCTAGGACTTTGACGTCCAAGGATTTCGAGATGCGGACAGGGTCAATTGGCAAGGTGCCGTCCCAGCATTCCTCCAACAATTCGGAAGCTGCCTTTTCTGCCTTTCCATGGCCAGCCATGAGACGAGTGTAGACCTCCCGTCGAGTTTTCCGCTCTCCAGAGCCAATTTGCTACTAACGACGTTAGCGCGGAGCGCGGCAGCTAAAACGCTTCATTTGTCTAGTGGCTTGACAGTCCATGTAGTGTGGCTCGCCAGAAAGGTTGCAGGGCGATGAACGAGGCCACCGCGATCAGGCGAATCAAAGCGGCTGCACGCAAGCGAGCCCAGGCCGACGCGATAAAGCGGGAGGCGACCGCCGAGCTACGGATCTATTGCCGGGAGGCGCAGAAGGCGGGTGTTCCGATAACCCGAATTGCGTCTGAGGCCAGTCTTTCTCGTCAGGGCGTCTACGACCTCCTGGGGAACGATCTTCATGGAAGGCGCTAGTCGCCTCGCCAGACTCAAGCGATCCCGCAGAAAGGGATAAGCGCGAAACAATCGCACCAGGTGATGAGGCTAGTCGTCGGCGAGCAGGAACCGCGCCGAGGCCGCGCCGGCGACGAGGGCGGGAGCGATGTCCCGTTCGGGATCGGAGAGAGCCTGCAGCGCGAAGCCGTCGGCCACGGCGAACAGGTAGGCGACGATCGCGTCGGCCTCGTAGCGCAGGCTGAGCACGCCCTCGCGCTCCTTGGCCTCGAGCACCTCGGCTACATGGGAGCGGGTGCGGTCGAAGAGCTGGCCCACCTCGCGCTGGATCTCCGGGTTGCGGCGGCCGGCGCTGAAGAGCTCGTAGAGGAGCAGGAAGAAGGCGGGTTCGTTCTCGATCAGGTCGTTGAGGCTGGCGAGCAGGATGTCGATCACGTCATCGACCGTCTCGGCATTCGCCAGCGGTTCGTCGAGGCGGGCGACGCGGATCTCGGAATCGCGGCGGACGACCTCGACCAGCAGCCGCTCCTTGGTGCCGAAGTAGTAGTGAAGGAGGCCGCGGCTGACGCCGGCCTCGCCGGCGACCTGCTCGAAGGTCGAGGCGGCGGCGCCGCGCTTGGCGACGCTCTCGCGCATCGCGTCGATGATGCGCTGCGCCTTTTCCCCGCTCAGCTCGCGCTCTTTGGTCGCTGCCTCCATACCTACAGTCTATGCGGGGTAGATACCGGCATTGGCGGGTAGATGGACTCCTCGCAATCGACGTGCCCGAGGGGGCGCGACCGGCCAAGCTGGGCGCCGCACGCCGACGAGCGAATAGCAGAGCTATTCGTGAGGAGGTGGGTGGCGATCCAGCGCAGCGCCAGACGCGTCATCCGCGGGTGCGGCAATTCGGGGAGGCCGTCTACGCGCCGTTTATCGACGTGGTGCTGGTGTACTCGAACTCCTCCTCGGCGCCGAAGAGGGCGTCCAGCACGGTCTTGCGCGCGTCCTCGCTGACCACCAGAGCGATGATGCCGGCGACGATGCCGAAGAGGACGAGACGCCCGAGGCGGCTCTTCTTGCGCTTCTTCGGCGCCTTCAGGCGTTCCGAGGCCTCGCGCAGGCTTTCGGCCGCGGTGCGCAGGTCCTTCTGCACCTTCTTGTCGCTGCTCACGGCCTTGACCGCGCCCTTGCCGTTGCCGGTTGCCCGGCCATAAGCGCCCCGTGCGGCCTCGAAGGCGTCGCGGAGGCTGTCGCGCAGCTCTTCGTCCTCGATCAGACGCTGCACATAGGGATTCTCACGGGCGGTCGAATAGAGGTCCGCAGCCTGGTTCGCCTTCGTCTTGGTCATGCCATCTCCTCGCTGGATTCTGCTGGGGGGACGCTCAGGATAACTCCAATCCGCTTCCCGCTATCAGCCCGGCCCGATCCCGTCGAGCAAGACACCGTTGCTGCGGAAGTTGAGGTCGACGTCACGCACCCTTGCGAGCCGCAGGTGGGCGAGATCGGGACCGGGGAGTGCGTAGCGCCTCACGTAGAGGCGGCCGACCTGTTCGTAGCCGACCTGGCGGAAGCGAGGCCCCAGCGCGCCGGCCGGCGCCGGTGGGGCGGGGCCGTCGGAGACGAAGTCGATTTCGTGCACGCTCCAGCTGTAGCCGTCGGCCGGCTGCACCTGAAAGGAGCCGGTCGACAGGTAGTAGCGCAGCGATGCCGCCCCCAACGTCCAGAGGACGATCGCCCGCGGCGCCGTCGGCTCTCCCAGCCTGGCCGCAACGGCGTCCCAGCCAGGCCGCTGCCATGCCGGCGAGACGCTGACCCAGACGCAAAAGCCGAGCGAGTAGGCGACGAGGACCGATGCCACCAGCGCGCCGGCACGCCGGGCCCTCCCGAGGGTCGTGCCGATCGCCACCGCCGCAAGCAGCGGCACCAGTGCAGGCAGCAGGTTGCGGGCAATCACGTAGTCCTTGCCGGGCACGACCAGCGCCAGCGCCAGCGGCACGGCGAAGGTGACGGCGACGAGAGCGAGCATCGCCCCCCCGGCCCGCAGCTCGCCGCGATCGCCGCGCGTCGCCAGCAGCGCCAACCCCGCGAAGACCGCGAGCAGCGGCACGACGGCCGGTAGCACCGTCTCGGGCCGGGCGATGATGTCACCGGTCTCGCCTACGACAAAGCTGGCGCCGGCCTCCCAGAGGCGGTGCCCGAGGCTGCGGCCCCCGATCCACTCGGCGTGGCCCAGCGATGCCTGGTGGATCGCCAGGGGGGCGAGAGCCAGTCCGCAAAGGAGGACGATCCACAGCCCCGCCGCCGCCTCGCGCCGGCGCCTCGAAAAGAGCCAGGCGGCCTCGAGCGCGATCGGGAAGATCGCGAAGTAGTGGGTCGCAAGCGCCAGCGCCGAGAACACGCCCCATAGCGTCAAAGCCTTCCGCCCCGTGGACGTGCCGTCGCTTAGCGACCCATATTGACCCCTGAGCGGCGGCACGTCCCGAAATTGGAGGGCGCGAACGAAGTAGAGGGCGGCGAGCGCAGTCAGCAGTGCGAGCAGGGCGTAGCTGCGCGCCTCCTGCGAGTACCAGAGCAGCATCGGGTTGACGGCGACCAGCGCCGCGGCGACGATCCCCGTCCGGCTGCCGCGCAGATCGCGGCCGAGCAGGTAGGCGACCGGCACCGTCGCCACCCCGGCCAGCGCCGAGACCGAGCGCAGGCCGACTTCGCCGGTTCCGGTGAATTGTGTCCAGACCCAGGCCAGCGCGTAGTAGAGCGGCGGCGCCGACTCGCTGAAGCCGACCGCTTCCATCGCGTGCCAGAAGCCGTCGCGCAGCACGCGGCTGGCGGTGACGATCTCGTCGTGGTGATAGGCCTGCACCCCCAGCGTGGCGAAGCGCAGCGCCGCGGCGAGGGCGGTGATCCCAGCGACGATCCAGAAGGCACGCGAGCGCGCCCGCACGGCCTCGCGGAACGCCTCGTACAACGTCGACAGGTTGCCCCTGCCCAGGGCCTCGGCCGCCTCCACGGTCGTTACCTCAGCGCGGCGTCTACCGCCTGCGAGACCCCGTCGACATAGACGAACTCGAGCGCGCTGCGCTCGTGCTCGGGGATCTCGGCGACGTCGCCCTCGTTGCGCTTCGGCACGATCACCCGCTTGATCCCTGCGCGCTGGGCCGCGAGCGACTTCTCCTTGAGCCCGCCGATCGGCAGCACCTGGCCGGTCAGGGTCACCTCGCCGGTCATCGCGACATCGTTGCGCACGGGCCGGCCGGAGACCAGCGACGCCAGCGCCACGGTCATCGCCACGCCGGCCGAGGGCCCGTCCTTGGGCACGGCGCCGGCCGGCACGTGGATGTGGATGTCGCGCTCGGCGAACCAGCTCTCGTCCAGCTCGGGGGCGATGGCGCGCCAGTGCCCGCGCACGTAGGAGAGGGCGGCCTGGGCCGACTCCTTCATCACATCGCCGAGTTGGCCGGTGATCGTCAGCCTGCCCGACCCGGGCATCGCGGTCGCCTCGATGAAGAGAACGTCGCCCCCCGCCGGCGTCCAGGCGAGGCCGGTGGCGACGCCGGGGTCCTTGGTCCGCCGCCGCTGCTCGGCGAAGACGCGGCGGCGGCCGAGTAGCTCGCGCGCCCGCTTCGCCGAGACCTTGACCTTGCCCTTGCCCTTGCCCTCGGCGACGTCGCGGGCGACCTTGCGGCAGATCGTGCCGATCTGTCGCTCGAGGTTGCGGACGCCGGCCTCGCGGGTGTACTCCTCGACGATCGCGGTCAGGGCCGAGTCGGCGAACCCGATCTGCGCGGGCCTGAGGCCGTTGGCCTCGATCTGGCGCGGCACCAGGTAGCGGCGGGCGATGTGGCGCTTCTCCTCCAGCGTGTAGCCGGCCAGCTCGATCGTCTCCATCCGGTCCTGCAACGGGCCGGGGACCGTGTCGAGGACGTTCGCGGTGGCGATGAAGAGGACCTCGGAGAGGTCGAACTCGAGGTCGAGGTAGTGGTCGCGGAAGCTGTCGTTCTGCGCCGGGTCGAGCACCTCGAGCATCGCCGAGGAGGGGTCGCCGCGGAAGTCGGCGCCCATCTTGTCGATCTCGTCGATCATGAAGACGGGGTTGCGCGAGCCGGCGTCGCGCAGGGCGCGGACGATCGTCCCCGGCAGGGCGCCGATGTAGGTGCGGCGATGGCCGCGGATCTCGGCCTCGTCGCGGACCCCGCCGACCGAGATGCGCTCGAACTCGCGCCCCAGGGCCTTCGCGATCGAGCGGCCGAGGCTGGTCTTGCCGACTCCGGGCGGGCCGACGAAGCAGAGGATCGGTCCGGGCGAATCCGGCTTCAGCTTGCGCACGGCGAGGTACTCGAGGATCCGGTCCTTGACCTTCTCCAGGTCGTAGTGGTCGGCGTCGAGGACCTCCCGGGCGTGGGCGATGTCGAGGTTGTCCTCAGTCTCCTGCGACCAGGGCAGCTCGACCAGCCACTCGAGATAGCTGCGGATGACGCCGTGCTCGGCCGCCGCCGGCGGCAGCTTCTCGAGGCGCGCGAGCTCGCGCTCGGCGGCTTTGAGCGCGTGCTCGGGCAGCCCGGCCTGCTCGACCCGCCGGCGCAGCTCGTTGACCTCGGCCTGCTGCTCGTCGCCCTCCCCCAGCTCGTCCTGGATCGCTTTCAGCTGCTGGCGCAGGAAGAACTCGCGCTGGCCCTTGTCGACTTCGGACTGGACCTGGGACTGGATCTGGCTGCCGAGCTGGACCACCTCGAGCTCGCGGGCGAGGACCTGCGAGAGCCGCCGCAGGCGCGCGGCGACGTCGACCTCCTCCAGCAGATGCTGCTTTTCCTCGGTAGTGATCCGCAATGCGCCGGCGATCAGGTGGCCGAGGGCGGCGGGGTCCTCGATGTTGGCCACCGCCATCTGCAGCTCCTCGGGCAGGTAGGGGATGTGCTCGACGATCTCCGAGAAGGTGCGCTGCACGTTGCGGGTCAGCGCCTCCAGCTCGGGGCCCGGCTCGACCACGTCGGGCAGCTCGGCGATCCGCGCCACCAGGTACGGCTCGTCGGCGACGTACGGGCCGAGGCGCACCCGTTGGGCGCCCTGGACGAGGATGCGCAGCGTCCCGTCGGGGACTTTGAGCATGCGGGCGACGATGCCGACGACGCCGACCTCGTAGAGGCCGTCGGGGCCGGGCTCCTCGTCCTCGGGATCGCGCGCCGCGACCATCGCCAGCATCCGGTTGGCGCCGAGCACGTCGTCGACCAGCTTGATCGAGCGCTCCTGTCCGACGGCCAGCGGGGTGAGGGTCTCGGGGAAGGTGACCGTCTCGCGCAGCGGCAGCACCGGCAGCGCGTCGGGCAGCGGCTGGCTGGCGCGGATCGCGTCCTCGGCGTCGAGCTGGGACTCGACCACTTCGAGCACCGGCGTGCCCTCCATCAGTGCCGCCTCTCGTAAGCAGGGGTCGGCACTAGTCGCGCCCGATCGGCACCCGGCGCGTGGACTCGGCCGGATCCTTCAGCGGCAGGTCGATCCGCAGCACGCCGTCCTCGTAGGTCGCCTTGGCCCGGTCGGCGTCGACGTCGACCTGCAGCTCGACCACGCGGCGGAACGGCCCGGAAGGGATCTCGACCTGCTGATACACCCGCCCCTCGGTCTCCTGCACCGGCCGTTCCCCGACGATCGCAAGCTGCCTGCCGCTGACCTCGATCCCGACCTGCTCCAGCTCCACTCCGGCCAGATCCACCTTCACGACAGCTCTCTGCGGATCGCCGCAGTAGTAGACGTCGACGTTGGGCGAGAAGCCGGTGCTGCGGCGACTCACATAAGTGGTCCTGCCCCATGCCCCTCCCAACATCTGATCCATCTCCCGCCTCATCCGGGCGAAGTTCGCGAACACGTCTCGTTCGGGCATGACGCAAAACATAGCCGTCAGCGCGCGGGTCCTGTCACGGGGTAGGAGGGGGTTAGCGGACTCACCCGTCCGAACCCCCTCCTCCCCCATGCCACCCGCGCGAGCTGCCGAATCGGCTGATGCACCGGGCGATCGGGGTCGTCTCGACAGTGCCTCGCGGAGCGGCCCTGGCGGGAGATTCTCAGCCGCGAAGCGGCAGCAGGTTCCACCGCCGCAGGCGGTGGTCGGCAGCTGGTGAGGCGACCCCGATCGCCCCGCGCCGCTGGGCACTCGGCGAGGGGATCCCCGCACGCTCCTTATGCAGGGCTGGTTTGGGTTGCTGCCCAGCGGGGTGGGCGCATCAGCAGGACCGGCTGGCGCGGGGGGACGAGGCCCTCGGGACGGTTGGGGCGGAAGGTCGTGCAGGGCTCGTCGAGCTGGAGGGCGCAGAGCTGGTTGCGGCGGAAGTAGCAGTCGTCGCAGGTCGGGGCTTTGGGCTTGCGCGGCACGGCGGCCATCTTGGCAAGGCCGTTGCACTTCCGTGACGCCTGATCCCGCAAAGCGCAACGTTCTTGACACAGAGTCGTCACATCTTCCCCGCGTCTTGCGAAGGTCGCTCCGGCCGCCGCTACCATTGGGCGCGCATGGAGGCACACAACCGCACCGACAAGCTGGCGGCCTCGCCGCAGCTTTTCGAGAGCGAATTCCTCAACTTCTTCTCGCGGGTCCACCCGGCGATCCCGGCGATCGTCTTCGTGCCCGTGATCGTGGCGATGGAGTGGCTCGCCGCCGACCAGGGCAAGGCCGCCTGGCAGCTCGCGCTGCTCAGCCTCGCCGGGGTCGGCATCTGGACCCTGACCGAGTACTGGCTGCACCGGTTGGTCTTCCACTGGGAGCCAGACAACGCCTTCGGGCGCCGCATGCACTTCATCATCCACGGCATCCACCACGACCACCCCAACGACAAGCTGCGCCTGGTGATGCCGCCGGCGGTCTCGATCCCGCTGGCCGCGCTCTTCTTCTTCGCCTTCACGCTGGTCTTCGGCGCCCCGGCCGCCTACCCGCTCTTCGGCGGCTTCCTCGCCGGCTACCTCTTCTACGACTACACGCACTACTACGTGCACCACTTCGTCCCCAAGTCGGACCTGGGCAAGCGCCTGCGCGAGCAGCACATGCGCCATCACTTCCAGGACCACCGCTACGGCTACGGCGTCTCCTCGCCGCTATGGGACGTCGTCTTCCGCACGCTGCCCAAGAAGCGCCGCTGACCGTAGAGGTCGAACAGGGCCAGCGCCAGGACCGCTATCCAGACGATGGCTGAGACCAGAGCGAAGCGCTGAGCCAAGCCGTAGTGGCCGCCGAAGCCCTTGCCGGTGAAGAAGAAGAGAACGCTGAAGATGACGATCGCGATGATTCCCGCGCCGCGGGCGAGCACGTCTGCCCTTCCCCAGCGTGGATCGCCGCGGAAACGCCAGGCCATCGCGAACACGGACAGCAAGAGGGCCGCGCCGCCGAGGAAGTAGGCCCAGCCGTGGGCGTAGTGCCGCCAGGAGAGTTCGCCTGCGACTTCCCGCGCATGGCAACCGGCGTCGATCGTCCGCCGGCAGTCAGCGGGAAAGGGAAAGCCGTCGAGAAACTGCGCCAAGCCGGTGACGGCGATCAACGCCGGGCCGAGTCGCCCGCGCAGCCCCCGTGGCCCATCCAGCGCAAGCGCGGCCGCAAGGGCCAGCACCGAGAGACCCGAGACCGCGACGACAGTGTCGAAGACCCACGGGCTGGCCGCATCCCGCGCGCCGAGAAAGCTGACCGCATCCCGAATCTCGCTGTACCCAGGCTCCCACAGCCCACCGAACACGACGAACGCCAGCCATATGAACTGGCCGGCCAACGCAGCCATAGCCAAACGTCGGATGAGCACCGCTCGTTCGCTCACGTGCATGGGGCATCTATATCGCGGGACGCGCCGACCGAGGGAGCCCGGTGGGTCGGTGGGCGAATGTCGCGAAGCGGCGAAATGCAATCTGTCTTCCGCGCGGCGAAGCCGCGCACCAACATCGTCGCTGCCGAAGGCAGCGACTCAATTCGCCCACCGACCCACCGGGCTCCCCTTACGGTGCCTCAAAGCGATCTCCAGCTCGAAGCGAGCATCGGGGTCCTCGAGCTGCTCGCCGAGCAGCTCGCGCAGACGGGCCGTGCGGTAGCGGGCGGTCTGCGGGTGCACGTGGAGGACGCGGGCCATCGCCACGGCATTGCCCTCGTGGCGCACGTAGGCGAGCGCGGTCTCGCGCATCCGCTCGCGAGCCTTCTCGGTGAGCGCCTCGAGCGGCCCCAGACGGCGAGTCGCGATCCGGGCGGCGAGCGCTCTTCCCTCGAACAGGAGCAGATCGGCGAGACGGTCATCGACCCTCAGCAAGCCGCCGGCCGGAGTCGCCCCCGCCCGCGCCGCGCGCAGCGCCGACCTGGCCAGCGACCAGGAGAGGGGCAGCTCGGAGATCTCCCCGGCCGGGCCGAACGCCACGGTGACGTCGGCGGCGGCGCGCTCGACCGGAGCCGCCCGACCGGGGCCCTCGGGATCGGGGAGGAGGATGCAGCCCGTGGCGTCCAGGACCGTCGCCAGTGCGTCTCCGGGCAGCCGCCGGGCAACGACACCGAGCCGATCCTCCGCGCATGCGAGCGCCGCCGCCCGGCGCGGCAGCGGCCAACCGGCGAGCTCGGCGGCAGCCCGGACGTCAGCCTGCTCGGCCGGCGGCTGCCGCACGAGGAGCGCCGCCAGCTCGGCGGCGCGCCGGCGGCGCTCGTCCTCGAGCGCCGCCTGAGCCTGGGCGTAGCCCTCGACCGAGTCTGCCGAGAGCTCGTCGATGTAGGCGAAGATCGCCTCCGCGAGCAGACTGAGCACCTCGGCGTCGAGATTCGCCTCGCGGCCGGCCAGCGAGAGGCGCCGCCAGGCCGCCCGGGCGCCGACCCGGTACGCGGCCTGCAGGGAATCCAAGCTGCGTCCCTGTCGCTGCTCCCCACGACCGAGCTCGACGTATACGTCGCGACCCACTCCCCGCCCCGACTCGGGGTCGCGGATAAGGGCGACGAACTGGCGCAGCGCCTCGCTCACACCCCTGCGCACGCCGCGGCCGAAGCTGCCCTCCAGGGGGCGTGCATAGCCGGGTACGTCGGCGGCGATCGCGGCGAGGATCTCGGCGGTGACGGCATCGAGCTCGGGCTCGATCAGGTCGGCTACCTCGCCGGGCAGGGCCCGCCAGGCCTCGATATTGGAAGAAATCATCATTTACCTGACAAGAATTTAGCTCAAGTACTTGCACAGAGCCTAAAATATTGCACCAACACCAGCGTAACTTGATGCCATGCACTCAGAGATGGGCAGGGGGGAGAAGGTTGCCAACCTCGGGGCCGTGGTGTTCCCGTTCGCGGCGACGGTTGCGGCGGCTGTGCTCTTCTGGAACCGCCTCGTCAGCCCGGTCGATCTCCTCATCGCAGCCGTGATGTACCTCCTGACCGCGATCGGGATAACGGTCGGTTATCACCGCCTGCTCACCCACCGTTCATTTCAAACGGCGAAACCCGTGGAGTACCTGTTTGCCGCGCTCGGGTCGATGGCAGTGCAGGGCCCCGTCATCTCCTGGGTGGCAGACCATCGCAAGCACCACGCGCACACTGACCGGGAGGGCGATCCACACAGTCCTCACGTCGGGCACGATGGCGGCGTGAGCGGTGTGCTCGGCGGGCTCTGGCACGCTCACACCGGCTGGCTGATGTCCACCCAGGGGCGAGCGGACTGGAAGCGTTATGCGCCTGACCTGTACGAGGACCCCGGAATGAGAACGATCAGTCGCCGCTTCGTGCCACTGCTGCTCGCCGGTCTGGCCCTGCCCGCCCTCGCCGGCTACCTCGTCAGCGGTACGGTCGCCGGCGCCGCGACCGGC
>Ga0157375_10002264_pt1 | contig 16666 bp, 12 predicted proteins | sample M35metaG_FD_115311 | JGI IMG/M metagenome (GOLD analysis project Ga0157375, IMG submission 115311) | Miscanthus rhizosphere microbial communities from Kellogg Biological Station, Michigan, USA - M3-5 metaG | ecosystem: Host-associated > Plants > Roots > Rhizosphere > Soil | place: USA: Michigan...
AGCGCCTGCGCCGTCGACACCAGCTTCGTTCGCGCCTGGCACAGCGACTGGAGATCGTCGGTGACCAGCGCCGCGTTCCGCAGCGTCTCGCCGAGATGGCTGACGGCGCCGGCGCGCCGCGCGTAGGCGAGTTCCTCCGCCGCCAGGGCCCGCGCGGCGGCGCTGTCGCCGCGACGGTGGGCAAGCAGCGCCCCGACGATGTGCCAGACGTCGTCGAGGGTGCGGAGACCAGGGTAGAGGACCTCCGAGCGGCGGCGCAGCTCGTCGACGTCGGCGGCGACCTCGTCGAGCCGACCCTGCGCCAGTCGCAGCAGGCCGCGCGCGTAGAAGAGGCTGAAGCTGCCGGCCGTCGCCTCGCCCCAGTGCTCGGGCGAGGTCGCCTCCAGCGCCCGCTCGCTTCCGCCGAGGTCGCCGGCGTCGAGCAGCGCCAGGGCGAGGACTCCGTGCGCCCAGGATTCGTGACGGCCCGGATCGACGATGGACAGGGACGTCTGCGCCCTGGAGACGGCCGCGGGTATGTCCCCCTGACGCAGCGCCGCGCAGGCGAGGGTCACCTCGACCGAGTAGATCTCACGCGCGTGCCCTTCCCGCCGCGCGAGCGCGAGCTCGCGCTCGGCGATCGACTCGGCGAGCTCGGGGCGGTCGGTGAAGATCAGCACCCAGGCGGCGGCCGTCCAGGCCTCGGTGCTGAGGCCGCCGTCCCTGAAGCCGCTCACCCGCAGCGCCCGCTCGGCCAGGCCCGCGGCCTTCGAGGCGGGCTCGGAGGTGAGCATCGCGCCGAGCGCGAGGGCGGTCAGGACCGCCTGCGCCGCCGGTCCCTCCGGCGCCTCGCCGCCGTAGCGAGCGAGGCGCTCGAACCCCCGCTGACGGGCGCTCTGGGAGGAGAGGGCGCAGGTGATCAGCTCGGCGTCGATCTGCTGTTCGAGCAGCGGCTCGCCGCCGGCCAGCGCCTCGAGGCCGAGATCCAGGGTCTCGACCGCCTCGTCCCAGCGATTGAGGTGGGAGAGGATCTGGGCTTTGGCGACCGCCAGCTCGGCCCGAGTCCGTGGATCCTCGGCGAGCCCGAGCGTGTCGTCGAGATGCCCCAGCGCGGCGGCGGGTTCACCGGCCGCGTCCTCGGCCCGCGCCAGCTCACGCAGGACCTGGAGGCGGTCGCCGTCGGGAGGCGGCTCGGCGAGTGCCCGCCGCAGCAGCGCCGCGGCGGATTCGGGAGCCCCGTGCGAGAGGGCCGCCCGGGCGGCGGCCCGCAGCCGGCCGACGGCCCAGCGGTCGGCTTCGGGGTGGCACTCGAGCAGGTGGCCGGCGATCTCCCGCACGTCGATGCCCTCGCGGTCGAGCAGGTGGGCGGCAGCCCGGTGCCAGGTGTCGAGCCGCCCAGCCGCGAGCCGGGCCTCGACCGCCGCCCGCACGACCGGGTGGGTGAAGCGCGGCGGATCGCCGTCTCCGAGCACGTCCTGGCCGCGGAGCCCCTCGACGAGCCCGGCCACCTGCGCCGCCGGCAGCTCGCTCAGCAGGCCGACGCGGCCGGGATCGGCCCGCTCGCCCAGGACCGCGACCAGACCCGCCACCGCGCCGGCCTCGGGGCCGACGGCCTCGATCCGCTTCCAGACGTGGCGCGCGAGGCCCTCGGCGTCGATGCTCTCAAGCCCGGCCACGGCGTCGTCGTCCGGCCGCGCACCGCGTTCCCGCGAGACCCGCAACAGCTCCCTCAGGTAGAGCGGGAGGCCGCCGGTCTGGGCCAGGCAGGTGGCGGCGAAGGTGGGGGAGGGATCGTCGCCGAGGAGGCGCCGGGTCATCTCGCCGGCGCCCTCCAGGCTCAGCGGAGCCGGGCGCAGATGCCGATCGGCGAGGTCGATCAGCTCGTCCCGCAGCGGCTGCGTCGCTTCGCCGCTTCGTTCGGCGGCGACCACGGCGAGGCCGAGGCCGTCGAGGCGACGGGTTATGTAAACCAGATGCCGCAGCGACGGGGCGTCCACCCACTGCAGGTCGTCCACGAGCAGGAGCAGCGGCCCTTCCTGCGCCAGGTCCGCCGCCAACCAGTAGAGGCCGTCCAGCACCTGGAAGGAGACGTGCCCGCCCTCGGCTGCCTGCTTCGGAGCTCCGAAGACCGAGGCGGCGGCGGCCCGCGGGGAATCGCCGCCGGGGCGGCTGAGCGCCCGTCCGTAGAGCTGGCGGACGACGCCGAAGGGAAATCCACGCTCGGACTCGACGCCGGCCGCGGCGAGGACCGCGAAGTCGCGCGCGGCGCCGAGCTCGTGCGCGGCGTCGAGCAGCGCCGTCTTGCCGATCCCAGCGGGGCCGGAGATCAGGCACAGCGAGCCGTCGCCGCCGGCACAGGCGTCCAGCGCGGCCTCGATCGGGGCCAGCTCCCCGGAGCGCTCGATCAGGTCCATCGCGGGCTAAACGTGGATTCGACGCACGATAATGGTGGTTATGTAAACCCGAAGAGGAAGAGGGGTGAAAACAGGGCGATGGGACGCTCCACCGCCCTGCCCCCGGCGAGCCTCAGCTCGCCGCTTCGATCGCTTCTTCGAATTCTCCGGGCGTGCTGGGGCTGCCGAGCAGTTCGGTGCCGTTGCTGCCCGGGCCTTTGATCGCGAACGACGGCGTCCCGGTGAAGCCGTAGCGGATCGCCTGCGCGGTCGTCGCTTTCACTTCGTCGGTCAGCTTCGCGCTTTTGCGTTCCTTTTCCCACTTGGCGATGTTCTTCACCCCGGCGGCTTTCGCCACGGCGGTGAGGAATTCGTCGTCGGCGTAGCCGGAGTTCTCCTTGCCCTGGTTGCGGTAGAAGAGCTCCAGATAGTTCCAGCCGCGGCCCTGTTCGCCGGCCGCGAGCGCCGCGGCGCCGGCCGGGGTCGACTGTTCGCCGATGATCGTGAAGTTGTGGAAGGTGATCTTGGCGTCGCCGCTGTCGACCTTGCTTTCGATCACCGCCGGCAGGATTTCTTCCGAATAGGCTTTGCAGACCGGGCACTGCAGGTCGCCGTACTCGATCAGCTCCACCTTCGCCTGCGGTTTGCCGATCGTCATCCCGTTCTGGGGAACGCCGGCCACCAACGAGTCGACCGCGCTCACTTCCTTCAGGTTCTCGGCGTCGCCGCCGCTGCTGCCGCCGGAGTTGGCGACGATCAGGACGACCACCGCGACGATCACCAGGAAGACCGCGCCGGCGCCGAACTGCAGCAGCCGCGTGCGGCGCTCGCCGGTGTCGACCTTCGCTTCTTCCTGCAGCCGCTCTTCGCGACGTTTCTCCCGCTCCCGTTTGTTGCTCATCTGTCCTTCCCCTGTCGTTGCCGGTCAGCCCTCGTCGGGCAGCGTGGCGCTGGTGGTGGTTCCCGCGTAGCCAATCAGACGGGTCGCGTTGAGCAGGAAGAGGATCGTCATCAGCACCGCGCTGGCCACGCACCACTGGCAGATCGCTTCGATCGTGAAGATCTCCAGGTAGGTCAGGTAGATGCTGAAGCCGAAGCCGCCCAGCGCGACCGCGAAGCCCCCGAAGCGGGCGGCGTCGTTGGCGAAGAAGGCGGAGATCAGCAGCGCCACGTAGCCGAAGATCCCGAAGACCGCCACGTTGACGCCGGCGATGTGCGAGTAGGAGCTGTTGGCGACCGTCTCGCAGCCACCGCCGCCGGCCAGGCAGGTCGGCGCGCCGCCGCCCGAATCGGCGATCGTGATGTAGGTCGCGACGCCGATCCCCAGGGCCGCCACGAAGGCGATTATCCGCCGCAGGGTCGCTTCGGTCGGGAAATTCATAGTGATGAAGATAGAGCCTCTGCGTAAAAGGCGGCTAACTCCCGCGAGAGCCTGCCGCCCTGCCAGGCCAGCGGCGACTCGCCCTCCCCCTCGCTGATCATCCGCGCCCGCGGCAGCCGCTCCACGTAGGCGGCCGCGGTCGCGTAGGGATGGCCCGGGTCGGCCTCGTCGCGGCTGGCGACGACCAGGGTCGGGACCTCGATCCGCTCCAGCTCCTCCAGCTCCCCGAAGGGGCGCGAGCGCGGCACCTCGCGCAGGGCGTCGACGAGGGCCCGCGGGTGGCGATGCAGGAGCATGCGGGCGCGGGTGAAGCCGAGCACGGACTCGCGCCAGGCCGGATCGATGCCCTGCTCGGCGCCGACGTACTCGACGAAACCGTTGACCCCTCCCGCCTCCAGCGCCGCCGCCAGCCCGTCCCAGTACTCGAGCGAGGCCGGTGAGATCGAGCCCGTGTAGGCCGGGCCGATCAGGGCCATCCCGGCGAGGCGACCGGGATTGGCGAGCGCGTAGGCGGCGGCGGTGTGGGCGCCCATCGAGTGGCCGGCAAGCAGGAAGGGCTCCTCCCCCACCCGCTCGGCCACGACCCGTTCCAGGTCGGCGACCAGCCGCGGATATCCATAACCCTCCGCTGCCGGGGCGGGGTCGGACTCGCCGTGGCCGCGGGCGTCGTAGGTGACGACCCTGTGGCCGGCCCGCTCCAGCGCCCGCGAGCCGTGGTGGACGTAGCGCCGGGTCGCGGTGATCCCGTGGCAGAGGACGACCGGCGTCCCCTCCCCCGCCTCCTCGCCCTGCAGGGTCGGCGCGGGGCCGATCGCGAAGGCCGCGGAGGCGGCCGCCATCAGGCGATCGCGGCGAGCGCCCGCTCGAGGTCGTCGACCGACTCGTAGGTGAGCCCGGCCAGGGTGACCTTGCGGTGGCGGACGACGCCCTCCTCGTCGAGGATGAAGATCGCCCGCCGCACCATCGGCCCGGCGAGCACGCCGTAGGCGCGGGCGACGCTCTTGTCCTCGTCGGCCAGCAGCGGCACGCTGAGCCGCTTCTCCTCGACGAAGCGCTCGTGCGAGTCGACCGACTGGGGAGAGATCCCCAGCACCGTGGCGCCGAGCTCGTCGAGGCGGTCGCTCTGGTCGCGGTAGGAGCAGAACTGCCTGGTGCAGACGGCGGTGAAGTCGCCCGGGTAAAAGGCGAGGATCAGCTTGCCGCCGCGGTAGTCGGAGAGGCGGTAGGTCTTGCCGCCGGTCCCGGGGAGCGAGAAGTCGGGGGCCTGGTCGCCTACGTCGAGCTTCGCCACCGAGCCCACCCCGCTTGCGCGGCTAGCCCTTTTCGATCGTGATCTTGTCGATCAGGACCGTCTGTTTGGGTTTTTCGCTCGGGGTCCCGAGCTTGCCGATCCGTTCGACCACGTCCATTCCCGCGCTGACCTTGCCGACCAGGGCGTATTCGGGCGGCAGGCCGGCGTCGGCCCCGGTGACCACGTAGAACTGGCTGCCCGAGGTGCCGGGGGGCTCGGCCGAGCTCTTCGCCATCGCCACGACGCCCTTGGTGTAGGCGAGGTTCGCGGGCGGCTTCTCGACCACCTTGTAGCCGGGGTCGCCGGTGCCGGTGCCGAGCGGATCGCCGCCCTGGATCACGAATCCCGGCACGATGCGGTGGAAGGTGAGGTCGTCGTAGAAGCCTTCTTCGGCCAGGTAGGCGAAGGAGTTGGTCGTCTTCGGCGCCCGCTTGGTGTCGAGCGCGACGTCGAAGGTTCCGCAGCTGGTTTCGACCGCCGCGGTCAGCTCTTCCCCGGGCTTGACCGTCTGCTTGGGAGCCTGCAGCGAGACGTGCTTGGGCTTCGGCGCTTCGACCTGTTCGCAGCCGTCGGCGCTGGCCGTCGTGGTCGAGCCGTCGTCGCTGCCGCCGCCGCGCGAGATCAGGATCACGGCGACGATCACGGCCGCGACGACCGCGAAACCGGCGAGAATCATCCAGCGGCGGTCAGTCCCTTTTGCCTCCATCGGCGCGCAAGCCTAGACGAATGCGGCACCACCCGACTTCCGAATGATTGGTAGAAGAAGGTCGCCCATATGACCGCCTCGGTTCCGACGAAAGCCCCCGCCAGCGAGCTGATCGACCCGGAACTGCTCGGGCGGGTGCGCCGCGGCCGCCGCTATCGCTCGGTCGGCTGGATCGGCGTCCTCGTCACCGTCGGCGGCTTCGCGGTGACGAAGATCGCGCCGCTGCTGGAAGGCGAGTCGGCGAAGCCGCCGACGCCGCTGCCGCTGGCCCTCGGCCTGGCGCTGCTGGCGATCTCCCTGCTGCTGATCAACTGGACGCGGATCTGGGTGCAGGAGTCCAAGCAGCCGTTCCAGTACACGTTCTCGATCGGCGAGTTCGAACGGGGGCCGCAGCCGGCTCCCAGCGATGCCGCGAGGGCCTCCAGCCCGATCGACTGGCTGACCAAGGACCTGACCGAGAAGCTCGGCGAGCGGGTCGGGCGGCTCTCGCTCCTGGACGACGAGCACGTGCCGCCGGACGACCCCGAAGAGGACCCGGCGGCGCACGTGCACGTCGCCGGCTGGCAGGGGCTGCGGCGCCGCGACGACGGCGGCTGGATGCTCGAAGTGGTGCCGAAGGTGAGGCTCGGCGGCAGGGGGGCGCCGATGAAGCTGGCCCGCACCGTCCGCTTCCGCCTCGGTGAGCCGAACCCCAGGTCGAGGGCGTCCCCGGTCCCGCCGAAGTTGGAGGACGAGCAGTACCGGCACCTCCTGGAGCGCGTCTACTGGAGCATCGCCTCGCAGATCTACGCCCAGATACGGCTCGGCGTCGAGCGCAAAGTCAAGCTGCTCCCCCCGGGCCGCCTGCGTGCGGCCGCCTTCCTGGCCGAGGCGGACGACTACGCGACCTCGAACACCCTCGACGCCTACGAGGCCGCCCGCGGGCTCTACCGCCGCGCGCTCGAGATCTACGACGTCTCCTCGCGGCGGCCTTCGGGGACGGCCTGGCGGCGGCTCGTCGGCGGCGCCCTGGCGGACGTCGACCGCGACCGCTGCCGACTCCGCCGCAACGCGGCGAAGGTTCTGAGGGGGCTCGGCCGACGGGAAATACTCACCGCCCGGGCCCAGCTCGGCTACGCCCGGATGCTGGTCGCGGAATGGCACCTGCGGCGCCTCTGCGGGACGGTCCCCACCGGCCTCTTCGAGGCCGCGCCCAACATCAGGGCCGCGATCACGCGGCTGCGGAGCACGCCGACCGACGTCGACGGCCGCAACGCCGCCCTCTTCCGGGCCTACGTGACGATGGCGATGGCGAGCCACTACCTGGCGGATCCCACCGCCACGAAGACAGCCCTGGCGCAGGCCGAGCGGGTGCTTCCGGCCGACGCCCAGGAGGACCCCGAGTTCCTCTTCACCGCCGGCATGTCCGAGGAGGCCCACGTGCGCTCGCTGCGGCTGCTCGGCGAAGCCGTGGAGCTCGACCCGATGTTCGAGCGCGCCCGCTTCCACCGCGCCCAGCGCTACGAGGAACTGTGGCGCAGCCGCGAGCCCTTCGAGCAGCGGGTGGCCGAGGTGGTCGACGACGAATACGCAGCGGTGATCGCGATCGACCCCGGCAACGTCTCCGCCTGGGCCAACCGCGGCTTCATGGGCTGGTTGATGGCGGGGTTCGGCTCCGGGTCTGCGCGAACCGCCTGGAAGCAGCGGGGCCTGTCGGCGCTGGAAGCCGGACGGCAGTACAAGGAGGTCCGCGGCGAGGCGATGGTCGCCGAGCTCGACTGGAACCTGACCCGCTTCGCCGCCGAAGCGGGCGATTTCGACACCGCCTACGTCCACTACGTCGAGGCGGTCTCGGCGATGCTGGGCGAGCCCCGGCTCGGCTTCCTGGACTACTTCTACATCTTCGCGACGCCGACCCTGGTCAAGCGCTTCACGGACTACCGCGACCGGGTCTTCAAAGCGGCGGCATCGAAAGCCGCCCGCAAGTTCGATCCCCGGCTCGTCAAATCGGTCAAGGCCTTCGTCCTCAACGACTGCGGCAGCGCCCACCTCGCCTACCACATGCGCTCGGGCAGCTCCCGCGCATTCGAGCTGGCGCGGCAGTGCTTCACCGAAGCGATCGAGGAAAACGGCGACTTCGTGGTCGCGCTCTTCAACCTGGCCCGGCTCGAATTCATCCAGGCGAAGGCGACCCCGCTGCCCGAAGCCGAGCTGGTCGGGCGGCTGGAACTGGTCGCGCGGCGGTTCGCGGAGGTGCTCCGCCGCGAGCCGGACTGGGTCCTGCCGCAGCTGCTCGCGCTGAAAGTCCACGGGGAACTCGGGATCTGGGCGGCCAGGCGGCGCCGGGAGCTGGCGCGGGTGCCGCTGACCTCGGCGCGGCTGCTGCCGCTCCCGCAGCCGCCCGGTCCGGACGGCCAGCCGAACGGGAACGACGTCGCCCAGCGCCGGGCCCACCTCGACGGCGCCCACGACCGGCACGAGGCCGAGCTCCAGGCGCTCCTGCACAAGCTGCTGCCGCACTCCGCCTTCGGCGGGGTCGAAGGGATGCCGAGTCGCCTTGCCCTCGACGGGCAGGGCGTGCCGCCCCTGCTCGAAAGCGAGACCGGCTTCTGGACCTGGAGCTTCACCGAGATCCACGCGGCGGCGCTGGCGGGTTGGGCGACGGCGCTGGCGGAACGGGGCGTGCCGGCCACCTTCGACCTCGCGGCGGAACTTCGCCACGTCTTCGGCCGCGCCGACCTCGAACTGCTGCAGGCCCACCGGGCGGCGACGGTCGCCCGCCTCGCCGCGACCCCCCGCGACCCGGACCTGCTGGCGGTCAAGGCCGAGTGCGACGAGCTGATCGAGAGCTTCACCCGGGTGCGGCTGCGGATGGACCCCGCCAACTACTTCTACCTCACCGATTCCGTCCTCCGCGACGAGGAGGAGAGGCGCGAGCTGCTGAGCGCGGCAAGCACCGCTCCGCCCAGCTCCCTGGGGCTGGCCTGGATCGCGGTCCAGCAGTCGGCCCTCGGCGTGCCCGACGCCGCGGTCGCGACCGCCCGGCAGGCGCTGCGGGCGCCCGAGCTGGAGGGCGGCGCGGCGCTCTGGGAGGGGCTCGGCCATCTGCTCGCGAGCCGCGGCGACGTCGACGGCGCGCTCGAGGCCTACGCCCGGGCGATCGCCGAGGCGGACCTCGCCGGAACGCCCGGAGCCGCCGCCAACGCGGCCCACCTTCTGCGCGAAGCGGGCAAAAACGGAAAGGCGAGACAGGCGCTGAGGTCGGCCGCGCGGAAGCCCGAGATCGCCTTCGCCCTGGCCGCGGGGCTCGCCTCGAACCGCCCCGAGGACGCGGCCCTCGTCTACCGGGACCTGATCGAGCGGGCCGGGGAGCCCGAGGAGACGCGGACGCGGGCGCGGCTTGCCCTGGCGCGAATGACGGCTGCCGCCAATCCGACGGAGAGCGAGGCCATGCTGAGAGCGGCGGTGGCGGAGCCGTCGGCCGCGCGCCACGAAGCGGCGCTGGAGCTGGCCGAAACACTGGAGGAGTCCGAGCCCTCCGAAGCCAAGGGCTTCTACGAGCTGGCGATCGCCGAGGGCACGCCGGCGACCGTCCTCACCGCGACCCTGAGGCTCGCCTCCCCACTCGAGGGCAAAGGCGAGGCCGACGAGGCGCTGGAGCTCTACCTCGCGGCGGCGGCGACGCACGGCTGGATCGCGATCTGCATCGGCGACATCATGCTCAGGGCGGAGCGGACCGACGTCGCCGAGCGGATCTACAAAGCCGGCGCGCTGGCAGTCGACGCCTCGCCCGACTACGCGGCGGCAGCGGCTCTCCGGCTCGCCGACCTGCTCGCCGGCAAGGGCAGCTACCAGGAGGCCGCGCAGGCCTACGAGGCGGTGGTGATGGCGAAGAGGATCTGGGTCGCGGCCGACGCCGCGGTCAGCTGGGGGGAAATGGCGCTCTCGCTCGATCCCGGCCTGAAGCTCGAGGACTTCCATCAGCACGTCGCGCTCGCAGTCGCGAAAGCGCCGCTGGTCAAGACGATCTACTGGGTCGGGTACTGCCGTGAGATCGGGCAGCGCCTGGAGGACCTGGGCAGGCCCGAGTGCGCCGACGCGGTCCAGGTCGCCGTCGCCCGTGCCTTTCCGGGGGCGATCCCGACGCTCGCGTCGGCGCTCGAGGCGAGCGGTGCCGAGAGGGGCGCCGAGCTCGTGCGGGAGCAGGCCCGGGTCGCGGCGGCCGCGGGCCTCTGACGCCCTACGATCGCGGCGTGGCATCTCCGCCCCTGACCGCGCTCGCCGCCGCCGCCCTGCGGGTCGACCCCGCTCCCGAGCGGCTGCTCGCCGTCGAGTGCGGGGACGGCGAGCCCGCCCTCTTCCTCGCCCGCGAGTTCCCGGCGGCGCGGGTGCGCGGCAGCGACCGCTCGGAGGGCCTGGTGCGGACCGCGACCGCGCGGGTCGGCCTCGACCCGGAGGGGCGGGTGGCGTTCAAGCAGGGCGCGCCGTCGTCCCTCCCCTACCCCGACGACTTCTTCGACCTGGTCGCCCAGCTCGACGGCCGGCCGGCGGCGGCGGAGCTGGCCCGGGTGCTGCGTCCCGGCGGCCAGCTGATCCTCGCCCGCGGGAGCCGCCCGGGCGCAGTCGAGACGCTGCGCCAGGGCTTCCTGCGGCAGCGCCTCGACCGCGCCGGCCTGCGATTGGAGGAGAGCGGCCGCGCCGGCGACGGCAGCTTCTCTGTCTTCCGCCTCGGTGCAGCGGAATCGCCGGCCGCCGGCGATTAGTCTGCGAGCGCATGGAGATCGAGGGAATGCCGCTGGTGCTGCTGGTCAACCCCGCCTCGGCGGGCGGCAAGACGCTGAAGCTCCTGCCCGCGGTCGAGGCGGCGCTCGACTCCCGCCGCGCCGCCTTCCGGGTGCTGCGGACCAGGGGCCTCGAGCACGGCGTCGAGCAGGCGCTGCGGGCCGTCGAAGCCGGGGAGGTCCCGGTGGTGATGTCGGGCGACGGGCTGGTCGGCGCCGTCGGCGGCGCCATGGCCGGCTCGGAGACGCCGCTCGGCATCCTCCCAGGCGGTCGCGGCAACGACCTCGCGCGGGTGCTGGCCATCCCCAACGAGCCCGAGCAGGCGGTGGCGACGCTGTTCGCCGGCCGGACCCGCCGGATCGACGTCGGCGAGGCCAACGGCAAGCGCTTCCTCGGCATCGTCAGCGTCGGCTTCGACTCCGAATGCAACCGCCGCGCCAACGAGGTCAAGCTGATCCGCAGCAACCTCGTCTACGTCTACTCGCTGTTCCGCACGCTGGTCGGCTGGAAGCCGGCCCGCTTCACGATCCGGGTCGACGACGAGCGCACCCGCTTCACCGGCTACTCGGTCTCGGTCGCCAACAACAGCACCTACGGGGGCGGCATGCGGATCGCCCCCGGCGCCGACCTCGAAGACGGCCTCTTCGACGTCGTCTCGATCTCCGAGGTGGGCAAGCTGCGCTACCTGGCTAACCTGACGAAGGTGTTCAAGGGGACCCACGTTGAGATCGACGACGTGCACGTCTTCCGCACCTCCCATCTGGAGCTGAGCGCCAGCAAGGCCTTCCCCGTCTACGCCGACGGCGAGCACCTGACCGAGCTGCCGACCGCGCTGCGGGTGCTGCCGCGGGCGCTGAGCGTGCTGGTCCCTGCCACGGCCGCGACTTGAGCGCCGCCGCGGCCACCTCGCGGTCCCGGCGCGGGCCGCTGTTCGGCGTCAAGGTCGCCGCCTCGCGGGCGATCGGGGCGGCGAGCCGGGCCAGCGGCCGCGGGGGCGGCACGACGCTGCCCGGACGGGTGCTGCTGCGCCTCGCCCCGGACGCGATCGCCCGCCTCGGCGCCGGCCTCGACCGCGGCACCACCGTGATCAGCGCCACCAACGGGAAGACGACGACGGCGGGGATGATCGCCGCGATCCTCGCGGCCGACGGGCGCCACCCGGTCCACAACCGGGCCGGCTCCGACATGACCTGGGGCGTGGCCACGGCGCTGCTCGAGCAGCACGGCCGGGAGGGCCTGTTCGAGGTCGACGAGGCCTGGCTGCCGCGGGTGGTCGAGCAGCTCGAACCGAGCACGATCGTGCTCGGCAACCTCTTTCGCGATCAGCTCGACCGCTACGGGGAGATGGAGGCGCTGGCCGACGAGTGGGCGAAGACCGTGGCCGAGCGGGCCGGGCGCACCGCCCTCGTCCTCAACGCCGACGACCCGCTGATCGCCGACCTCGGCCGCGACGCCGACGAGCGCCCGCGCGAGGGCGTCGTCTACTTCGGGATCGACGACGCCTCGCAGGCGCTGCCGGAGCTGCAGCACGCCTTCGACGCCAAGCACTGCCGCCGCTGCGGCCACCCCTACTCCTACGAGCGCGCCTTCGTCGGCCACCTCGGCCACTACTCCTGCCCCAACTGCGGCGCCCGGCGGCCGCAGCCGGAGGTGACGGCGACGCGGATCGAGCTGCGTGGGATGGACGGCTCGCGCAGCACCGTGCGCACCCCCGCCGGCGAGATCGAGCTGGAGCTGCCGCTGCCCGGCCTCTACAACGTCTACAACGCGCTCGCCGCGGTCGCGACCGGGCTGCGGCTCGGGGTGGCGCCGGCGCGGATCGCGGCCGCGCTCGGGGAGATGCGGGCCGCCTTCGGCCGGGTCGAGACGATCGCGGTCGCCGGCAAGCCGGTCTCGATCCTGCTGATCAAGAACCCGGCCGGGGCCAACGAGGTCCTGCGGACGCTGCGACTGGAGGCCGAGCGGGAGCCGATCGACCTCTGGCTCGGGCTCAACGACCGGATCGCCGACGGTCGCGACGTCTCCTGGATCTGGGACGCCGACTTCGAGCTGCTGGCCGGCGGCGTCCGGCGGGTCACCTGCGCCGGCACCCGGGCAGCGGAGATGGCGCTGAGGCTCAAGTACGCGGGCTGGCCGGTAGAGGCGATCGAGGTCGTGCCGGAGGTCGAGGCCTCGCTCGACCGCGCCGTCGCGGCCGCCCCCGGCCGCCTCTTCGCGCTCCCCACCTACACCTCGCTGCTGGAGCTGCGCAAGCTGCTCGCCGACCGCGGCCTGGCGCCGGAGTTCTGGCGATGAGCGGGCCGGCGGGCGCGACCACCGCGGCGATCTGGCACGACGCCGAGAACGGCTCCTACGGCGCCGACCTGGCGCTCTGGGAGGAGCTGGCGGCGGCGGCCGAGGGTCCGGTGCTGGACCTCGGCTGCGGCACCGGCCGCGTCGCCCTGCACCTGGCCCGGCGCGGCTTCGAGACCGTCGGCCTCGACCTCGACCCGGAGCTGATCGCGGCCCTGGGCGAGCGCGCCCGCGGCCTGCCGCTGCGACCCCTGGTCGGCGACGCGCAGAGCTTCCGGCTCGAGGCCGAGGTCGGCCTGGTGCTGGCGCCGATGCAGCTGGCGCAGCTGCTGCCCGACAGCGCCGCCCGGGTCGAGTGCCTCGCCTGCGCCGCCTCCCACCTGCGCCCCGGCGGCCGGATCGCGCTGGCGATCGTCGAGCGGCTGCCGGCCGAGGCCGAAGGGGAGCCGCCGCTGCCGGACGTGCGCGAGGTCGACGGCTGGGTCTACTCGAGCCTGCCGCTGGACGCGGTCGACGTCGGCGAGGAGATCGTGATCCAGCGCCTGCGGCAGATCGTCTCCCCGGCCGGGGAGCTGAGCGAGGAGGAAAACGAGGTCCGCATCCGCACCCTCGCCGCCGCCGAGCTCGAGAGCGAGGGCGTCGAGGCCGGGCTGGTGCCGCTGCCCAGGCGCCGGATCGACCCGACCGACCTGCACGTCGGCTCCACCGTCGTCGTCCTCGAGAAGGAGTGCTGATGGAGCTGCGCGTCCTCAGCCTCTACCCGGAGCAGATGAACATCTACGCCGACCGCGGCAACATCGTCTTCCTCCAGCGCCGCTGCGAATGGCGCGGGATCGGCTTCGTCCACGCCGGCGCCGGCCAGGGGGACCCGGTCGACCCGGCCTCCCACGACTTCTTCTACGTCGGCGGCGGGCAGGATCGCGACCAGCGCATGGTCGCCGCCGACATGGTCGCCAGCAAGCGCGCCGACCTCGCCGCCGCGGTCGAGAGCGGCGCCGTGCTGCTGGCCGTCTGCGGCGGCTACCAGCTGCTCGGCCACAGCTACCAGCTCGGCGAGGAGAAGCTGCCGGGGCTGGAGCTGGCCGACCTCGAGACCGTGCGCGAGCCCGGCCCGCGCCTGATCGGCAACGTCGCGATCGAGGTCGACCTCGGCCCCGGGCCGACCCAGCTGGCCGGCTTCGAGAACCACGGCGGCCGCACCTACCTCGGCCCCGGCGTGCAGCCGCTGGGACGGGTGCTGAGCGGCCACGGCAACAACGGCGGCGACGGACTCGAGGGCGTGCGCCGGCACAACCTGATCGGCACCTACCTGCACGGCCCGCTGCTGCCGAAGAACTCCTGGCTCGCCGACCACCTGATCGCGGTCGCGCTCGAGCGCCGCTACGGCGTCCGGCCGCAGCTGGAGCCGCTGGACGACGCCTTCGAGGCCGCCGCCCACGCCAGCGCCCGCGCCGCCGCCGGGCTCGCCTAGGGCGCGGCCGGGACGACCGCCAGCGGCGCCTCGCCGCGGGGCAGGTCGGCGGTCTCGAAGCTCGGGCCCCCGGGCCGGTGCTCGCGCCCGATCGCCCTGACGAACTCCTCCTCGGTCTCGAGGAAGTCGATGCGCGGCGTCCGGTAGTGCATCGGCACCACCCAGGTCGGGCTCAGCGAGAGCGCGATCTCCGCCGCCGCGACGGCCCCGACGGTGGGACCGCCGCCGACCGGCAAGAAGAGCAGGTCGACGGCGCCGAGCGCCGCAGCCTGCTCCGGGCGCAGCCCCGCCTGCCCGAAATCGCCGAAGTGGGCGACCCGCAGGCCGTCGAGCGCGAAGGCGAAGATCGTGTTCGGGCCGCGCTCGGTGCCGGCGGCCGCGTCGTGCTCGGAGGCGATCGCCGTCACCTCGCCCAGCGGCGACCCGAGCCGCCCGGCGGTCGAGCGCAGCAGCGCCGGCTCCCCCGCCACCGCCTCGACCCCGTTGTGGTCGAGGTGCTCGTGGGTGACCAGCAGCAGGTCGACGTCGGCGGCGGCGATCGCCGGGTACTCGAACCGGATCCCGCGCGCGGCCAGCGCCGAGACGTCCCCGAAGGGGTCGATGAGGACCTTGCCCGCCTCGCCGGCGAGGGAGAAGGCCGACTGTCCGTGCCACTCAACGCGCATGCTGCTCCTCCAGTCTCGGGATCTGACCCTGGTCCTCGGGCGCCGCGGCCGGCTCTTCGGCGTGGTGATAGCGGCCGCCGCGCAGCAGCGAGGCGGCGGCGGCGACCAGGCAGGCGACGATCGCGAAGGTGAAGGCGGTGTCGAGCCCGTTCTGGAACGGGCCGGAGATCAGCTGCGGGAAGAAGGTCGAGCCGGTGACGGCGCTGTGCGCGTGCGCCGGCAGCGCCGCCAGCGCTTCGCCGCCGACCAGGTGCTGGACCGGGTTGTAGCCGAGGAAGGCGGCGAAGAGGACCGTGATCGGCGGCACCCCGGCCGCCCGGTGGGCGTCGGCGGCGGCGACGCCGTGCGCTTCCAGGCCGCCGGCGAGCGCGTGCGGCAGGCTGGCGGCGATCCCGATCGTCAGCAGGGTGAAGAAGATCCCGACCGAGAGCACCTGGGCGGAGTTCTGGAAGGTCTGGTTCATGCCGCCGCCGGCGCCGCGGTCGGCCGGCGGCAGGCTGTTCATCACCGCCGCTCGGTTGGGGGCGGCGAACATCCCCATCGTCGCCCCGTTGAGGAAGAGGATCGCGGCGAAGACCGGGTAGGAGAAGTCGGTCGGCAGCAGCATCAGCAGCCCGAAGCTGACGGCGGCCCCGACCATCCCGGCGGTGGCGAAGGGGCGGGCGCCGTAGCGGTCGGAGAAGTAGCCGGAGGCCGGCCCGGCGAGCAGCAGCCCGACCGTCAGCGGCAGCATGTAGATCCCCGCCCAGAGCGGCGTCTCGGTGAAGCTGTAGCCGTGCAGGGGCAGCCAGATCCCCTGCAGCCAGATGATCAGCATGAACATCAGGCCGCCGCGGGCGACCGCGGCGAGGAAGGTCGAGAGGGTGCCGAAGGTGAAGGCGCGGATGCGGAAGAGCGCCAGCCGGAACATCGGCTCGGCGACCCGCCGCTCGATCGCGGCGAAGGCCAGCAGCGAGGCGATCGAGCCGGCCATCAGGGCGATCACCCGCGGGCTGGCCCAGCCGGTCGCGGAGCCGCCGTAGGGGCGGATGCCGTAGGTGACCGCGACCATCGCCAGGACCAGGCCGAGGGCGAAGGTGAGGTTGCCCCACCAGTCGATCGCCGCCGGCCGCGGCTCGCTGCGCTCCTCCAGCTTGAGATAGGCCCAGACGGTGCCGAAGAGGCCGACCGGGACCGAGATCAGGAAGACCAGCCGCCACTCGATCGGCGCCAGCAGGCCGCCGAGGACGAGGCCGACGAAGAGGCCGCTGACACCGACGATGTTGTTGATCCCCAGCGCCATCCCGCGCTGGTCGGCGGGAAAGGCGTCGGTGATGATCGCCGCCGCGTTGGCGAGCAGGCAGGCTCCCCCCACCCCCTGCAGGATGCGGAAGACGACCAGGTAGAGCGCTCCCGCCTGGCCGGTCATCCAGTCGACCGCCAGCAGCAGCGAGGCGGCGGTGTAGATGACGAAGCCGAGGTTGTAGATCCGCACCCGCCCGTACATGTCCCCCAGCCGCCCGAGGCTGACGATGAGGACGCTGGAGACGACCAGGTAGCCGAGGATCATCCAGAGCAGATAGAAGCTGTTGGCGGGCACCAACGGGTCGAGGTGGATGCCGCGGAAGATGTCCGGCATCGCGATCAGGGTGATCGAGGCGTCGAGGGTCGCCAGCAGCACCGCCAGGGTCGTGTTGGAGAGCGCGATCCACTTGTAGCGATCCTGCATCGCAGGCAATAATACCCAG
>Ga0157375_10002265_pt1 | contig 16660 bp, 13 predicted proteins | sample M35metaG_FD_115311 | JGI IMG/M metagenome (GOLD analysis project Ga0157375, IMG submission 115311) | Miscanthus rhizosphere microbial communities from Kellogg Biological Station, Michigan, USA - M3-5 metaG | ecosystem: Host-associated > Plants > Roots > Rhizosphere > Soil | place: USA: Michigan...
GCTCACGCGCAGCACCATCTGCGTGGTGAGGTGCAGTTCGTGCTCGATCTCGCCGAAGACGCTCTCGCGCAACCGGTGGTCGGCGACGAGTTCCGCATAGCCGCGCGCGATGTCCAGATCGACCTGGGCGAGCGTCTTTTCGACCTCGTCGATGATCAGCCGGAACAGGCGCGATTCCTCATACATGCGCTTGAGCAGTTCGAGACCGCGCTCCTTGCGCACCGCGAGAAACGCCGCTATCGCACTGCCGACGCCATACCAACCCGTGAGCGCATGCCGGTTCTGCGTCCACGCGAATACCCACGGAATCGCACGCAGATCCTGCATGGTGCGCGCGCCAAAGCGCCGCGCCGGCCGCGACCCCATGTTGAGCGCCGAGAGTTCTTCGAGCGGACTGGCTGCCTGAAAATACGCAATCAGATCGGGCTGCTCGATGAACTTCGCATACGCCGCACGCGATGCGCCTGAGAGCGCTTCCATCGCTTCGTCGAATTCGCCTTTCGGCACGAGCGCCTCTTCACGTTCCGACTTGAGCGTGTGCTCGAGCACGCTCGATGCGAGCAACTCGACGTGATACTGCGCCGTTCCGCGATTCGCATACTTGAACGAGACGACTTCACCTTGCTCCGTTACGCGAAAGCGTGCATTCACGGAGCTTACGGGCAGCGCCGCGATCGCGCGTCCGGCGGGAAGGCCGCCGCGGCTTACCGACCCGCCGCGGCCATGGAAGAACGCGATCGTCACGCCCAGTTCCTTGCCAAGGCGCGTGATCTTTGTCTGTGCCTTGGACAATTCCCAGTTGCTCGCGAAGAAGCCGCCGTCCTTGTTCGAGTCGGAATAGCCGATCATGATTTCGAGCACGCCGCCCTGGGCGCGCAGGCTGCGGCGGACGATCGGAACGGCAAGCAGCTCGCGCAGGATCTCGGGAGCGCGGCGCAGGTCGTCGATGGTTTCCAGAAGCGGCACGACAGGCAGCGTGCAGCTTTCTATCCCGGCCGCATCGGAGAACAGGCCGGCTTCCTTCGCGAGCAGATAGACACCCAGGATGTCGGTCGCGTGATGTGTCATGCTCAGGATGAAGGAGCCGAACGCATTGCGATCCACCACGCGACGCATCTCCCGGACCGTGCAGAAGATCTGCAGCGTTTCGGCTTCGAGCGCTGGCAGCGTGCCGAGCAATGCGGCGCGGCTTGCGTCGCTCATATTGGCATCGAGCGGACGCGCCAGTTCCGCAAGCAGCCACGCCTTCCATTGGGGCGACTGCGGCGCGGGCGGCTCCGCGCCGTCTGCCGCGCGCGAGCGCCAGAGCGCCACGAGCGTCTTCTCGATCACCGTCGAGTTTTCTCTCAGGTCGAGCTGCACGGTCGAGAAGCGGAACGTCTCCACTTCGTGCCGCAGTGGCCGCACGTAAGTGCGTGCAAGCGCGATGCTGCCGGTGGCGACGAAGGCCTGTTCGATCACGCGCAGATCGGCGGCCAGCTCGTCCGCCGTGGCATAGCCGCCTTCGGGTGCCGCTCCGGCGCCGCGGCGTTGCGCATGGCCGAGGGTCGTGTCGAGCCGCCGCAGCATGCACGTCAGATACTGGCGCGCGAGTTCGCCCGGGTTGCGCGCGGCGATGGTCTCACCTTCACCGCTTTGTTCGAGGGCGCGCGAGAGCTGCTGCCTGAACGACTCCGGCATGGGCAGCGCTTCGGCGGTGAGGCTGAGTGTCTGCGTCAATTCGACGAGGCGCTGCCGATACCGCTTCAGGCACGCAAGGCGGTTTTCATGCAGCGTCGCGCGAGTGACCTCGTTGTTGACGAACGGATTGCCGTCGCGGTCGCCGCCTATCCACGAGCCGAACTGAAAGAAGCGCGGCGTCTCGAAGCGCTCGTCAGGGTAGTAGTGATGCAGCGCCTCTTCCAGCTTGTCGAGGAGCAGCGGCACCGCCTCGAAAAGCGTTTCGCTGAAAAAGTGCAGGCCCCAGGCCACTTCCTGAGCAACCGTCGGCTTTTCACGGCGCAACTCTCCGCTCATCCACAGCAACTCGATCTCATTGCCGAGCGCGCCGACGAGCGCGCGCCTTTCGCGCGGCGTCCACCGTGGCGACTCGAGATCCATGAGCTTTCGATAGATGCGCCGATGAATCTCGAGCACGGTCACACGCTTGGCTTCCGTCGGATGCGCGGTGATGACGGGGCGCACCTTCAGGTTCTGCAACACCGAGCGCACCTCTTCGGCGGGCACACCCGCCGCCGCCGCTTCCGCAACGACGCGCGCGAACGACGCGGGCAGCTGATCGTAGCCGCATTCGATCTCGATCTCGCGGCGGCGGCGCATCGCCGTGCTCTGCTCGGCGATGCTCAGCAGTTGAAACCAGATGCCCTGCGCCTGGAGGCTTCGACGCCAGACGGCGCGCGGCACGGTGTCGGGCAGCGACTGGCCGCGCAGCGCGAGTTCGACTTCTGGCTGGCGCCGCCGGGCCACGTCGCAGAGCAGGCCGAACAGCAAATCGACGACCCCGGGCTCATAAGCCTTCGAATCGAGCTTCGGCAGCGCGGCCGAGGCGGTGGCAAGGCGCGCCACCTCCGCTTCCCCGGAAGGCTGCCGGTGCGCCGGGTGCGTGAGTGCGGGGGCGAGGGCGGCAGCGGTGCCGCCTTCGCGCTCAAGCGACGCGGCGCGTGACATTTTGAGCAAGCGCCGCAGCCACCGTGGACCCGAGGTCGGACGCACTGGGCGCGACGAACAAGCCGTAGGACTTCATGATCTCGGCCTTCTCGGCTGCGCTGTCGCCTGTCGCCGAAATGATCGCGCCCGCGTGCCCCATGCGCCGGCCCTTCGGAGCGGTGAGGCCCGCCACGTAGCCGACCACCGGCTTCGTCATGTGATCCCTGACCCAGCGCGCGGCCTCCGCTTCCTGCGGCCCGCCGATCTCGCCGATCATGATCACGACCTCCGTCTCCGGGTCCTGCTCGAAGCGGCGCAGATGATCGAGGAAGGAACTGCCGTTGATCGGATCGCCGCCGATGCCCACGCTCGTCGTCACGCCGAGACCGAGTGCGTTGAGTTGAGCAGCGGCTTCATAGCCGAGCGTGCCGGAACGCGACACGATGCCGACCGAACCGCGCCGGTAGATATGTCCCGGCATGATGCCGAGCATCGCGCGGCCCGCGCTGATGATGCCCGCGCAGTTCGGCCCGACGAGCGTCGTGCGCTGCTCCTTCGGATAGCGCAGCAGATAGCGCTTCACGCGCATCATGTCCTGCGCCGGAATGCCGTCGGTGATCGCGCAGACGAGTTCGAGACCGGCGTCGGCGGCTTCCATGATCGAGTCGCCGCAGTAGGGCGGCGGCACGAACACGAGGCTCGCTGTGGCGCCGGTTGCGCGCACTGCTTCCTTCACGGTGTTGAAGACGGGCAGGTCGAGATGGCGCTGCCCGCCCTTGCCAGGTGTTACGCCGCCCACCACGTTGGTGCCGTACGCGATCATCTCCTTCGCATGAAAGGAGGCCTTGTCGCCGGTGAAGCCCTGCACGATCACGCGCGTCGTTTCGTCGATGAGAATGCTCATGTTCTTTCTCCCTATTTGCTCTTGCCGGCGCGGTGCGCCTTGGACGCCTCGACCGCTTTTTGCGCCGCTTCCAGCAGCGTGTCGGCGGCGATGATCGGCAACCCGCTTTCCCTCACGATCCTGCGCCCCTGTTCGACGTTCGTGCCCGCAAGGCGGACGACGAGCGGCACGCGCAGGTTCTTCGCGGCCTGCACGACGCCTTCGGCCACCCAGTCGCAGCGATTGATGCCCGCGAAGATGTTCACGAGAATCGCGGACACGTTCGGGTCCGACAGCACGAGGCGAAATGCGGCGGCCACGCGCTCGGGCGACGCGCCGCCGCCGACGTCGAGGAAATTCGCGGGTTCGCCGCCCGCGTACTTGATGGTGTCCATCGTCGCCATCGCGAGGCCCGCGCCGTTGATGATGCAGCCGATGTCGCCTTCCAACCCGACATAGTTCAGGCCGAACTGCGCGGCCTCGGCCTCGCGCGGATCTTCCTGGGCCGCGTCGCGCATCTCGGAGACGTGCGGATGCCGGAAGAGACCGTTGTCGTCGAATGAGACCTTGGCGTCGAGCGCGATCACGCGGTCGTCCTTCGTCACGACGAGCGGATTGATCTCGACCATGGTCGCGTCGAGGTCGCGAAACGCCCGGTATGCGCCCATGATGGCGGCGACCGCGCGGCTCACCTGCTTGCTGTTCAGCCCGAGCCCGAACGCGAGTTCGCGCGCCTGGAACTGCTGCAACCCGACCGCCGGTTCGACGACCGTCTGCAGCACGGCGTCGGGCGACGTATGGACGATCTCTTCGATGTCCATCCCGCCTTGTGCGGTGGCGATCACGCGGACACGTTCGGCCTTGCGGTCGAGCACGATGCCGAGATAGAGCTCGCGCTCGAACGATTCGGCGACTTCCACATAGACCCGCTCGACGACCTTTCCTTCCGGACCAGTCTGCTTCGTGACGAGATGCTTGCCGAAGAGGCCGGTCGCGGCTTCGTGCACGTCGTGATAGGTCTCGCACAGCTTGATGCCGCCTGCCTTGCCGCGCGCACCGGAGTGAATCTGCGCCTTCACGGCCCAGTGCCAGCCGCCGAGTTCGGTGGCGCAGTAGACGGCCTGGTCGGGCGTGTAGGCGACCGCGCCGCGCTGGATTGGCACGCCGAACCCGGACAGCAGTTCCTTCGCCTGATATTCGTGGATGTCCATGCTGGTTTCCTGGATGAATGCGGGGTTGCTGGAATGTGTGTGACGTAGCGGCGGTAGCGGTTGCTCCGGTCCGCTCAGGTGACGAGATGCTGCGGCTTGCCGCGCACGAACGCCTCGATGTTGTCGATCAGCTGGTCAGCGAGGAACTGCATGGCGTCATGCGAGGCCCACGCGACATGCGGCGTCAGGATGAAGTTCGGCAAGTCCGGATCGAGCAGCGGATTGCCGTCCCTGGGCGGCTCCGTCGTCAGCACATCGAAGCCCGCGCCCGCGATCAGCCCTTCCTTGAGCGCCGCGACGAGCGAGTCCTCGCGCACGAGGCCGCCGCGCGAAGTGTTGATCAAAAGAGCCGTGCGCTTCATCATGCGGAACTGTTCGAGCGCGATCATGTTGCGCGTCGCGGGCCTGAGCGGCGTATGCAGCGAGATGACATCCGACTCGCGAAGCAGTTGATCGAATGGCGCGTAGGCGGTGCCGTCCAGCAGTTCCTTCCTCGACGAGCCATGCTCGGCGAACAGCACGCGCATTCCGAAGCCGCGTGCAATCGCAGCCGTGCCCCGCCCGAGCGACCCTTCGCCGACGATGCCGATGGTCGCGCCATGCAGGTCGCGAATCGGGTGATCGAAGAAGCAGAACTGCTCGCTCGTCTGCCAGCGGCCTCGCCGCACGTCTTCGCGATAGGCGCCCAGATTGCGGCGCAGCGCGAGAATCAGCGCGAATGCGTGCTCGGGCACGGTATGGGTCGCATAGTTGCGGATGTTCGCGACCGCGATGCCGTGGTCCCGGCAATACGCGGTGTCGATTACGTCGTAGCCGGTGGCGGCCACCGCGATCAGCTTGAGGCGGGGCAGCTTCGCGAGCGTGTCGGCCCGCAGCGGCACCTTGTTCGTGATCGCGATGGTCGCGCCTTCGAGCCGGTTCGCCACGTCGCGCGCGGCGCTCACGTCGTACTCTTCCCAGCGATGCTCGAAGGAAGGACGCCGCACATCGGCTTTCAAGGTGGAGCGGTCGAGAAATACGATGTCTTGTCGCATGCTGTCGGCGTCCTTGCTGGTGGGTCGGTTCGGTCAGGCCACGGCTGCGGCGCGTGTTTCGTTCCGCTTCTCCTGTCGCTGCGCGGGCTTCTTCTGCGTGCGCTCGTGGGTGCGCCAGTATTGGGCGGCCGCGCCTGTGCCGCTGCCCGGACGCACGTCGATGCCGATGTCGAGCATCGCCATCTCCGCGCCCGCAATCGCGCCCATCAGCATCAGTTCATTGAGGTCGCCGAGGTGGCCGATGCGAAACACCTTGCCCGCCACTTTCGAGAGCCCGGCGCCGAGCGCCAGGTTGTAGCGGCGATAGGCACGGTCGATGACATGGGCCGCGTTGAACTTTTCGGGAACGACGATCGCGCTGACCGTGTCGGAATGCCACTTGGGTGCCTTCGCGCATACGCCTAGGTCCCAGCCTTCGGTGATCGCGGCGCGCACGCCCTGGGCAAGATAGTGGTGGCGCGCGAACACGTTATCGAGCCCTTCTTCGAAGAGCAGGTCGAGCGCGGTGCGCAGGCCATAGAGGAGCGGCAACGCAGGCGTGTACGGAAAGTAGCCGGTCGCGTTCGCCTTGATCATGTCCGCGAGATCGAAGTAGCAGCGGCGCGACGTGGCCGTCTCGCTCGCCTTCAGCGCCTTCTGGCTCACGCACAGGATGCCGAGGCCAGCGGGCAGCATCAGGCCCTTCTGCGAGCCGGTGACGGCCAGGTCGACGCGCCAGTCATCCATGCGGAAATCGATGCAGCCGATCGAACTCACTCCGTCGACGAAAAGGAGCGCCGGGTGGCGCGCATTGTCCATCGCGGCGCGCAAGGCGCCGATATCGCTCGTGACGCCCGTCGCCGTTTCGTTGTGGCATGCGAGGATGCCCTTGATCGTGTGCTGCTTGTCGGCGCGAAGGATCTCCTCGATGCGCTCCACCGGCACGCCTTCACCCCATTCGACATCGACGATCTCCACTTCGAAGCCGAGACGGTGCGCCATGTCGGCCCACAGATGGCTGAACTGTCCGAAGCGCGCGACGACCACCTTGTCGCCCGGCGAAAGCGTGTTCGTGAGCGCCGCTTCCCATGCGCCCGTTCCCGATGAAGGGAAGATGAACGGCTGGCCGGTCGTGGTCTTGTAGAGCGCCTTGAGATCGCTCAGCACGCCATTGGCGAGTTCGGGGAATTTGCTCGAACGATGGTCTTCCATCGACACGACCATGGAGCGCAGAACCTGGTCGGGAATGTTCGTGGGACCGGGCACGGCCAGGAAGTTGCGGCCGGGAAGGCGTGTGCCTGAAGGATTCGACATGTTGTGCTCCTCAACGTGGTGGTGTGGTCGGACAGGATTCGCTGGACTCAGCTCGAGGCGCGGCCCGAACCGGGTTCATGACGCACGCTGTCGTGGTCCGGCGCGTCGCCATAGACCGGGAAGCGGCGTGTCAGGGCCTTCACGGCGTCCGCCACCCGGCGGATGACGAGATCGTTCGCCGGTGCTTCCAGCACATCGGCGATCAGATTGCCGAGCTGTTGCGCTTCGAGGTCGCGAAAGCCGCGCGTCGTCATCGCGGGCGAGCCGATGCGCACGCCGCTCGTGACGAAGGGCTTTTGCGGGTCGTTGGGAATCGCGTTCTTGTTGACCGTGATCGACGCGCGGCCGAGCGCGGCCTCCGCGTCCTTGCCAGTGATGTTTTTCGCGCGCAGATCCAGAAGGAAGAGATGCGAGTCCGTGCGGCCCGATACGATGCGCAGCCCGCGTTCCTGCAGCGTCTTTGCCATGACGCGGGCATTGGTCAGCACCTGTTGCTGGTATTGCCTGAATTCGTCGCTCATCGCTTCGCGAAACGCGACCGCCTTCGCCGCGACCACATGCATCAACGGGCCGCCCTGAATGCCGGGAAAGATCGTGGAATTGAGGGCCTTTTCGTGCTCGACGCCGGCGAGAATCAGGCCGCCGCGCGGTCCGCGCAGGGTTTTGTGGGTCGTCGACGTCACGAAGTCCGCGATGCCCACAGGGCTCGGATAGAGTCCTGCGGCAATGAGGCCCGCGTAGTGCGCCATGTCGACGAAGAGGTAGGCGCCCACCTGATCGGCGATCGCACGGAAGCGCTTCCAGTCGATCACGAGCGCATACGCCGATGCGCCTGCCACGATCATGCGTGGCTTGTGTTCATGGGCGAGACGCTCGACTTCGTCGTAGTCGATCTCCTCGGTATCCGGATGCAGGCCGTAGGCGACAGCCTTGAACAGCTTGCCGCTCACGTTCACCGACGCGCCGTGGGTCAGGTGTCCGCCGTGCGCGAGTGACATGCCGAGAATCGTGTCTCCGGGCTTGAGCACCGAAAGATAGACCGCCTGATTCGCCTGCGACCCCGAATGGGGCTGCACGTTGGCGTAGCCGGCGTGAAAGAGCAGCTTCGCCCGGTCGATGGCGAGCTGCTCGGCCACGTCGACATGTTCGCAGCCGCCGTAGTAGCGCTTGCCCGGATAGCCTTCCGCGTACTTGTTGGTCAGGAGCGACCCCTGAGCCTCCATCACCGCAGGCGACGCGTAGTTTTCCGATGCGATCAGTTCGATGTGATCCTGCTGACGCAGTGATTCCGCGCGGATGGCCCGTCGCAATTCCGGATCGGTTGCCGCGATGGTCTGTCTGAAGCTGAACATGTGCGCGCCTCTGGGTGAGTGATCAGGTAGTCAGTTCGGGTGCGTTGCTGCTTCGGTCCCTGTTGAAACGATGGTAGTGGGGCGGCCGTCAAAAGACTCATTCGGGTTTGTTATTCAACCCATAACCGGCCAGCAAAGCCATGCGCTGCGGGCTTTGCGCTTCAGGGGATACTCCGTTATGGGCATTGCCCGTACATCCGCGGCTGGTACAGTGAAGGCCAGATCAGCGAGCCCGGAAAGCTCGCAAGGGGAAGCGGATGTTGCAACTGACATTGCGTCAACTGCTGGTGTTCGAATCGACTGCGCGCAACCTGAGCTTTTCCCGGGCGGCCGAGGAAATGCATCTCACGCAGCCCGGTGTGTCGACGCAACTGAAGAACCTGGAAGAGCGTATCGGCATGCCGCTTTTCGAACAGATGGGCCGCCGCATCTTTCTGACCGAAGCCGGCCGTGAGGTTTTCAACCATGCGCGCGCGATCCAGCAGCAACTGACGTTTCTCGAGCGGTCGATCGATCAGTTGCGCGATACGAAGCAGGGCAAGATCAAGGTCTCAGCGGTGACGGGTACCGCCAGTCATCTCGCGTTGCAGTTGATCGCGAAATACACGCACGCGTTTCCGGGCGTGCGCGTGAACCTGAACGTGGCGAATCGCGAGTCGGTGTTGAGCGAGCTTGCCAGCAACGAGACAGATCTCGCCATCATGGGGCAGCCGCCCGAAGGCCTCGGACTCGCGGCCAAGGCGTTCATGAAGAATCCGCTCGTGGTCATCGCGCCGCCCGATCACCCCTTGGCGCGGCAGCGCGGCATTCCGCTCTCCGCGCTCGAGGACGAGACATTCCTGATGCGCGAGCCCGGCTCCGGCACGCGCCTCGCGATGGAGCGCTTCTTTGCCGAGCATCGCGTGACGTTCCGGCCGGGCATGGAAGTGAGCAGCAATGAGGCCGTGAAATGCGGCGTGCATGCGGGCATGGGCTTGTCCGTCGTGCCACTTCAGACGATCATGCCCGAGCTGGAAACGCTGCGCATCCGCGTGCTGGATGTCGAGCGTTTCCCGATCGTTCGCTACCTGTATGTCGTGCATCGCGAGAGCAAGCACCTCTCGGCCGCCGCCGATGCGTTCAAGGACACCCTGCTCGGCGGATCGGCGCTTGCAATCGACGACGCAACGTGACGCGTCAGCTCCAGTCGTCCATGTCGTGCCTGATCTTGTGGCGGTTTTCGATCAGTGTCTCGACGCTCGGTTCGTTGTTCATCGCGCGCTGGATCGCGAGCTTGGTCGCTTCGTAGTTCGTGCGGTACATGTCGCGGCGGTCGATGTTCGGGTCCTGCACGCAACGCGGGTCGATCCACACGAGGCTGATGATGCACAGGTCATTCGCCTGATCCTTCGGAAGAATGCCTTCGATCAGACAGTCGACCACGGCGTCTGCCGTCGCGGACTGCACGACGCCGCCGAACAGGTTCACCGTTTCCATGTCCTTCATCGTGACCTTCGGCACGATCATCGTGGCGGGCCGCACCATCTGGTTGCACGCGCGGATCGCGAACATCGCGGTATGGCCCTTGCTTTGCGCCATCATGTTGGCAAAGGCCTGGCCGACAGGACCATCGACGCGGCCGATCAGAATCTCGGGCATCGCGTCGGTGGCCTGGCCGGGAGCGGCGAGCACGGTTGCTTCTCCTGCGCGAAAAATCAGGTTGTCACTCATCGGGAAAGACTCCGGAAAAGACGATGAAAGGAAGGGGTGCGGCCCGTGGCTCCTGCATGACGACGTTACCGGGCAAGCAGCACTTCGCCTTTGCCGTCGACGGATATATCGCCTGCGAAGCGGCGCATCGAGGCGAGCGCGAGTTCGCCGAAGGGGCCGCCCTCGCGGGCGAGGCTACGCGACAGCAGACGCCAGAATACATCGACGTCGCCATGATTTTCAGCGAAACGGCAACCGGGGACGGTTTGCGCGCCCAGCAGAAGGAGCGAGCCGCGCCGCATCCCGTAGGCGAGATGTTCGCCGACCCCGCCGGCAATGCCGATCGTGCCCGCGACCATTCTCGACGCCGCGAACGCGCCGGCATTGCCGAATACGAGCGCCGTGCCGCGCCGCATGCGGTCCCCGAAGCGGGCGCCTGCGTCGCCGCGCACGATCAGCGTGCCGCCGCGCATGCCGTCGAGGTCGCCCGGCAGCGTGCCCGCGGCGAAGTCGCCCGTGTCGCCGCCGATTTCGACCCGCCCGCCGGCCAGCTGGCACGCGGTGAAGCTGCCGGCGTCGCCCTGGATGACGATGGTGCCCGCCGTCATCTGCGCACCGGCGAGATCGCCTGCATGACCTTCCACGATGAGATGCCCGCCGTCCATCTTCCAGCCGATGCGGTCGAAGCGCCGCATGTCGCCCGCGAACACGAGCGATGGCGCGTCAGCCGGAGTCGAAGCTTCGCCTGCGCGCACGTCGAACAAGTCCGCGAGCGCGATGCGCTCCGTTCCGTGCCACAGTGGCATTCGCTCGATTTCGTCGGCGGTGACGGCCGCAAGCGTTGCGGGGAGCAAGGTGCGCGCGTCGATGCGGAGCAGGGGCGCGTGCTTCACGCGCAGCGTAATGCGCTTCATGACGCCTCCCGTGCGCCGCACAGCTCGCGCAGATGAAAGTGAAACGGTCCGAGCTTGCCGCCGTAGTTGCCCGCTGCAATGCGCACGACGCCGCCTTCTGCGCCACGTGCGGTCACGGCTTCGATTCCCGCACGCATGGCTTGTGCGACATCGGCGTCGCTGAGCCCGTCGATGACGATTTCGAGCACGCTGCGTATGTCGCTGGTCAGCACGGAGCGCGGCGAGCGCTCGGCGAGCGTGGGGCAAAACGCGTCGTTGGTCGAGGCGGGAAGCGCGGAATATTTCGAGCCGACCTTCGACCCCGAGCGCACGACACCGCCCGGGAACGGCATGATCACGTTCGGCACGCGCCGCATCGCGTCAACGGCGGCCTGTGCCGCTGCGAGCGCCGCATCGGTGTCGCGGGCGAGAAAGAGCAGGTTGCCGCCGCCCACGCCCTTTATCACCGCGGTGGTTTCCTGCGCCACGAACTCGCCATCCATCACGGGCACGCGCCAGTAACGCACGCCGTCGATCATCTTCGAGATCTGCCAGCCGTCGCCGAAAAAGCGCAGGTTCTTCGCGAGCGCGATCGCTTCACCTTCTTCGATGCCGGCAAAAACTGCCGTCGTGGGACACGTCAGCACGCATTGGCCGACGCGGCGTTCGACCTGCTTCGCGAGTTCCTTGCCCGACATCGAGAAGATCAGGATCGCCATGCCGGGCCGGCCGTCGGGCGTCTCGCATGCGGGAATCTCGCGTTCGATGCCCGCTTCGCAGCCACACGCGATCACGGATGTCGCGAAGCCGGTCGCGGCCACCGCCGCATGACGGGCCCAGGTGGCGTCGCGCGCCGTGATGATGAGCCGCGTTGCCTTCATCGGGAATGCTTCGGCGAAGGTGTCGTCGATGCCTACGCCGTTGATGGCGAATGGCGCGGACACTTCGGCTGTCGTGTCTGTGCTTGCGGTGCCGCTCATGATTGCTGTCCCGATGGATCGTGGGGATCGTGGTGGTGCAGGCCGCACGCAGCCGGTAGCAGGCGTCCTCCGTTGCAGCACGAGCAGAGTTCGTCGCGCCCGATGGCGGCATGGCGGAAGTTGAGGGCAAGATGATGGTCGCTGTAGTCTTCGAGCGTGCGTTCGATGGACCGGTCGAATTCGGGCTCCACGTAGTGCGTGCCGCCTGCGGGCGTCGCCACGATGCGGCCCTTGCGCGCGACGAGTTCGCCATCCTTGAACACATACTCGGGCGCGGTGAACATCGCTTCACGGTCCGCGTTCTCGCGATAGACGGCGATATCGGCGGCGGCTCCCGCATTCAGGCGGCCCCGCTCGCGCAGGCCGAGCAGGCGCGCGGGAGCGGCGCGCGTGAGGATCGCGATTTCATCGAGCGTGAGTTCGCGGGTCATGCTCCCGAGCGGCGACTGTTGCGCCACATCGGGATGGAGGCGGGCCAGCTGCTCGTCGCGGAACGACTTGTCCATGAGCAGGCGGATCAGGTGCGGATAGCTGGTGAACGGGCCGCCGTTCGGGTGGTCGGTGGTCAGTGTGATCTGCCACGGGTTCTTCACCATCAGGAAGAGTTCGAGCCCGATCGTCCATTGCAGCGCGTTCACGTAGCTTTGCTCGCGATAGCGAAAGGGCACGACGCCGCAACCCGCGTCGCACTCGATATCGCCCGCGATCCACTTGCGCGGCGACGCGTAGTCTGCCTGCCTGACCTGCTTCATGATGTCGCCGGAAGCGGTCACTGTTTGCCCGAACATGATCTGGCCGACATCGATCGAGATGTTCGGATTCGCGTTGACCGCATCCGCAATGCGCTCCGCCGCCGAAGAGAACTTGCGCGGCCCTTCGTTTCCGTAGCTGTGAAACTGGATGTGCGTGAGGTGCCCGGGCAGGCCCTGGAGCGCATCGATAGTGGCGAGCGTCGATTCGATGTTGCCCGGCACGCCCAGGTTGCTCGCATGGATGTGCAGCGGATGCGGCACGCCGAGATCGGTCAGCGAGCGCGCGAGCACGTTCAGCACCTGACGCGGGGTGATGTCGTAGTGAACGTGCGCTTCGTCCACGTCGAGACTGCGCTGGTTGAACTTGAATGCCGAGATGCCGCCGGGATTCACGACCTTCACGCCGAGCGCCTTCGTCGCGTTCATCGTCCAGCCGACATAGTCACGAATGCGCTCGAAATCCGTGCCTTGCGCGAGCATGCGCAGGAACAGCTCGTCGTTGCCGAGCATCACGTAGGCGCCGTGGTCGATGATCGGCGTGTCTCCCATTTCCAGGTGCGTATGGCGCGCGTTTGACGCGATCATCGCGGGCTCGAATGCGGCCGTGTAGCCCATTTCCGCGTACCGGTAGCCGGTTGCGAGCGTGCCCGGCGTGCACACGCCACAGGACGCGAGTTCGAGCGGGTTGCTGGCGGCTTCGCGGGTGCGCAGGCGATGGTCCTCGGGCATCAGCATGCGCGCGAGATTCACCTTGCCGCCGCCGATGTGCGAGTGCATGTCGATGCCGCCCGCCATCACGGCCATGCCGCTCACGTCGTATTCGTGACCGGCGCATTCGCCGGGCTTCAGCTCGACGATGCGCCCGTCGCGCACGCAGATGTCGGCAATCTGTCCGTTGACGCCGTTGGCCGGATCGAACACACGGCCGCCGCGCAGACGAAAGGTGCTCATGCGGCCACCTCCGCGAGACGACTGGCGAGGCTTGCTGCGACGTTCGTGACGGCGGGCAGCGAGTCCGCATACACCGGGGCGAGCGGCAATACCACGCCACCGTCCGCACGGAACATGTGGCCCGCTGAACCGATGCCCGGCGTCGATACGGGAATGAACACCGTTGGTCCGGAACGATCCGTACAGGCAGCAGTGAGCCCCGGATGGCCGAGCACGATGAGGGGCACGGCGGTTTCTGGGGGCCGCAGGTCGGCCGTGAAGCTCGCGATCCACAACATCGCGTCGACCGCCTCGTCGGCCAGCAAGCGCGCGGTGTCATAGCGATGCGGTTCGTGCGCGAGCCCGCCGGGATGCACGCCGGTGCGCAGCGGCAGCCCCGAGAGCCATGTGAGCGTCTGGTTCACAGTCGCGCCGCCGTCATCGCCGCCGAGTGCGAGACCACCGGCGCGTGTCGTGCGATTGAGGGTCTTCAACAAGCGGTCGATGCCTTCCACCAGTAGCGTCGCATGCTCGCCGGGCAGGTCTGCGGGGGTCCAGATGATGGCCGTGTAACGTGCCTCGAGCATTCGCCTCACGAGCGCGGCGAGTTCCGGATGCAGGCCGCGCGGCGGTCTCGCGCTCAGGCTAGTGTTGAGCGCCGCGATCGTGTCGTACAGGTCGCCCTGTAGCGGGATCGCTCGGGTCGATACTCCGTCGGATGCAGTGCCGCTCAGCGCCGGATCGATGCCGCCGCCAACGAACACGATCTCGCGTTGCAGGGAGGCACGCTCACCGACACCGCAGCGCGCGAAGAACTCAGGATGGCGTGTGGAAGGCGCCGACGAACCGACGCACACGATCAGGTCCGCACGCGTGCGGATTTCAGCGAGCGTCGTCGTGAATGCGCCGCGGTCCTGAAGTGCCGTCAGTCCATGCATCAGGGCGCGGCCGTGCGCATGATCGACGATCGCCCCGCATGCATTGGCCAGCCGATACAGCGAGCGGGTTCCGGCCACGTCGGTCGCCATGCCTCCGAAAAGCGGCTGGCGTGACGCGCGAAGCCATCGCGCCGCGGCGTCGAGCGCCGCATCGACGGCTACGGGCTGTCCGTTCACGAGCGGGGTAGCCTGCGACGGAGCGCTGCCGAACTGCGCGAGCGCACGGGTCGCGCGAGGACATGTCGTGCCGGCTGGTTTCAGCGTCTCGCCCGCATCGACGCCGAAGCGGTCGCACAGCAATGCGCAGAACGGGCAGGTCCACGGTGGAGAGGAAAGAGTCGAGTTCATGCGCGCACTCTTGCAAGGCATGTGCCATGCAAGCGGCGTCAACGCTCGCGTGCGAATCGATGCGGGATCGCGCACTGCCGGCAGAGCATAGTGCGCCGCTTGCCGCGCGGCTGGCTCTACACACTGTAACGCAATGAAAGCGTGGCGAAGCGGGGCGGCCGCACGCATCCGGCATTGGCATGAAACGTGATAGTCAGCGTTGCAAGGGGTTCGATGCTCGTGTGGCCGCGGGAATGCGCCGGTCGTGAAGTGCGGAGGCGATGAGCCACGCGTCGGCGCCAGCGGCGTTCGCCGCGTGCAGGTCGTCGGCATGACGGACACCGCCCGCACCGACGATCATTCGCGCGTTGCCCGCACGTTGGCGGATAGCGGCAATGGCCGCGAGGTCGGGACCACTGAAGGAGCCGACGCGATCGAGCGACATGACGATGAGGCGCGAAGGCCAGTGCGACGCGTCGGTCCAGAAGGCGGCGTCGCCCAGCGGCACGTCGTGGCGCTGATCGAGGGACAGGATCGAGTTGCCGGGTATGTCGCGAGCCGTGTCGGCGCGCAGTGATTCGCTGCCGAAGACCGGGGTGACTGTCGCACCGGTTCCGTGCAACTGCGCAATGACGGCGCGGGCGGCAGCGGCATCGGAAAAGCCGGCATCGAGCCACAGGTCGATGCCGGGAAGTTCGCGGGCGAGGCGTGTGAGCGTCGCGAGTTGCGGCGCACCTCGCATGATCGCGTCGAGGTCCGCCACGTAGAGCACCGACGCGGCGCAATAGTCGAGCAGCGCCTGAGCCACGGTGACCGGATCGCTGCCGCTGCACAACTGCGATTCGAGCGGCTGGTAGCGGCTGCGTTCACCGCGTACCGCGTGGACGGCAATGCCGTCGAGCACATCGACTACCGGGATGATTTGCATGGGGAATGAGCGATGACCAAGGGGCTGTTGCACGAATATATCAGCGGAGCCGGTCGGGTGGATGCCGACGTGGCGCGCGGGCTGCCTTCAATGGGATGCGCGGCATCCGGTTTGCGGTCCGGTCGTGACCGAAATCGAACCGTGCATGACGCGCAGTGGTTCAGGTCTCATGATGTGCATGCCGATGTCCACCGGGCCCGATACGAAGAACGGAGCCGCCATGCCGCGTGATCTCGTGATCGGATGGGACATCGGCGGGGCGCATGTCAAGGCTGCCCGCATCGAACAGGGGCGCGTGAGGGACATCGCACTGGCAGGGGCTCGAACACGTCGATAACGCGGTTGCGCAGGCCGCGTCGCGATGGCCCGATCAGGCGCACGCCGACCACGCGGTGACGATGACCGGTGAAATGGCCGATCTTTTCGAGCATCGCGAGGCGGGCGTCGCGGCGATCGCCTCGCGCCTCGCGTCGCATTGCGGCGAACGCATCGCGTTCTATGCCGGTGCGGCCGGCTGGGTGGCGCCCGAATCGGTGGCGGCTCACTGGGAGCAGATTGCATCGGCCAACTGGTTCGCGACGGCTCAACTGGTCGCAAGCCGCCTCCCGCATGCGGTGCTGGTCGATATCAGCAGCACCACCACGGACCTGATCCCGATTCAGGACGGCCGGATCGTCGCGCGCGGCACGGATGACGCGGGGCGTCTGAAATCGGGCGAGCTGGTGTACCAGGGCGTGGTGCGCACGCCGCTCTGCGCGCTCGCGCATCGCATCAGGTTTTGCGGGGAGGTCTATAACGTGATGA
>Ga0157375_10002268_pt1 | contig 16657 bp, 10 predicted proteins | sample M35metaG_FD_115311 | JGI IMG/M metagenome (GOLD analysis project Ga0157375, IMG submission 115311) | Miscanthus rhizosphere microbial communities from Kellogg Biological Station, Michigan, USA - M3-5 metaG | ecosystem: Host-associated > Plants > Roots > Rhizosphere > Soil | place: USA: Michigan...
CCAAATCGCGGCGCAGGTCGCGCAGTCGCTCGGTGCGAAACACACCGTGCTCCGCGTCGACGAGGATTTGCTCGGATTGTTGCCGCAGTTCTCCCTGCATTCGGGAGAACCGCTCGGCGACGTGTCCGCGCTTCCGTTGTGGGTCCTCGCCGAGCTCACGCGTCGTCACGTCACTGTAGCGCTCGCCGGTGACGGCGGTGACGAACTCTTCGGCGGGTATGTTTGGTACGCGACCGCCGCGCGACTGGAGAATGTCCATGCGTTAGCTGGCGGCGCGCGACTCCGATCGACGCGCCAAGCCCTGGCGAGCGTCGTCGCCGGCTCCGGCACGTCGTCGGCGTTGTCGGGCCGGATCGTGAGGACGCTCGACGCGCTGGCTCCTGGTACTGCGGCGTCACGATACGCGCATCTCCGGGTGCTTTTCTCCGAGCGTGATTTCGCGCGGGTCATGCCGGCCGGTGGATCATACTCCGACAACTTCACGAGAGCGATTTCCGTGTTCGAGGCCGTCGGGGGCGACGCGCTGCGTCGTATGCGAGCCGCGGACATGGCCACCTACCTCGCCGACTGCCTGATGCCGAAGGTGGACGTCGCGACGATGGCCCACGCCCTGGAGGCGCGCGCCCCGCTGCTCGATACCGTGCTCGCCGATTTCGCATTGACCCTTCCGCAGCGCTATCTGATCGATCGCTCCGGCGGGAAGCGTGTGCTGCGCTCGCTGCTCGCGCGCTACGTGCCGCGGACGTTGGTCGAGCGGCCGAAACAAGGCTTCACGGTGCCGCTGGACGAGTGGTTTCGCGGACCGCTGTCCGAACGCTTGCGCGAGATCGCGCGCAGCGACGCCCTTGCCGCGTTGGGCCTCGATCTCGACGGCCTCGCGTCCTTACGCGATGAACACGTGCGCGGCCAGCGCAATCACGGGGATCGCCTCTTCGCGCTCCTTGCGCTCGACGATTGGGCGCGGCGGAACTGAAGCAAAGCTGGGTTTGCAGGTCCTTCGTTATCGCGCCCGTTGTCCGCAGCGGGCGTCGACCTTTCGCTGCAATTCCCGCAACGTTCGGAAATCGGGCCGACGATACGAAGGATGGCTCGCCAGCGGCTGCGGCGTCGGGGTAGCCACGCCGCGAACGATTTGCTCGATCGCCGTAGCCATTAGCTCCACGCCCGTTGGCCGCAGCACGTTCGTCCAAAGTTCTCGCGCATAGCGCTCGATCGGCTGATCAGGACAGCGCTCGAGCGGCACGACCTGTTGGCAGTAGATGGGTCCGGCGTCCAACGATTCGGTCACGCCGTGAATCGTGACCCCGACCTCGGACTCGCCATTCACGATCTCCCACAACGCGGGCGGCGCCCCGCGATAGTCGGGCAGCTTGCCGCAGTGCAGGTTCAGCGATCCCAGTCGGGGGATGGAGAAGACCGACTCGCGGAGAATGTACGTGCCGTCGACCACGAACAGGTCCACGGTGAGTCGCCTCAGCTCCTCGAGGCAATCGGTATCGTGAAAATTATTGAATTTTAGTTCTGGAACGTGCGGGGCCTCGGTCGTCGGCCGAAACCGTTCGGCGGCGGATGCGACGGCCGACACCAGCTTTCGCGTCGGCATGTCGGCCACGCCCTTCCAACCCAAGTAGCGATGTACCTGCTGAATGCGCTTGACCCATGAGCGTGCCCGCAGCGGCGGCGTCGAGACGACGGCGACGACTTGGACCGACGCCCGCCGGCTCAGGGCGGCGGCCATCTGTCGTCCGCCCGGCCCGCACGTCAGAACGGCGACCCGGATGGTCGCAGTCGCTTGTCGAGCGCTCGGTTCGGTCGAGATGTCGCGCTGTCGCTCGGCCGCGTCGGGCATCTCCAGTGTTCCGACCGGCGGACCTGTGGGATCCAGCTCCTCGGACGGCGCGCGTCGGTCCACGGTGGCCGAAAAAATACGCGACATCCGAAGCTGAAAAACCTCCAGGTCGTCGTCGCCGCCGATGACGATCCGCCGGAGCGCAAACGCATCCGTCGTCGGGGCGTTGACGCCTTCGATCGTCGTCACCGCGGCGTCGCAGGCCTCCGTTCGCAACGCCGTTTTGCACCGGTCATCGAAATCGCCGGACCGACCGTTCGGGTAAGCGAACGAGTTGGCGAAGTACCTGACGCGTGATCGGACGTCCCGAATCGAGTCGCTGATCTCTCGTTCAACTTCGGCGTCCGGCAAATTGCTCAGGATCTCATGGTGGACCGTGTGCGCGCCAATCGAGACCAGACCGTCGCGCTGCAAGTCGGAGACATCCTCCCATGTCATGAAACTGAGCGAGTGAGGCAACACGGGATTCGGCAGCTGCTCCTCCGCTCCGGCGATCGCCGCGCGTCGGCGATCGGCGGGCAGGTCCTTCAACTGGAGGCATAGCCTTCTTGCTTCCTCCACGGCCTTTGCACCGCCGGCACGAAATCGCCCTAGGCCAAAATCGCGCAGGTCGATCAACGCGCCCGCGCCATCCGCCCCCCCGTTCCTCGACTGCGCAAAGGCATATTCCAGTCTGGTCGTCCAGAGCGCCGCTCCCGTCCCGATGAACGCCGTGGCCACGTAGACCGTCGCCGGGATGCCGAGTTCTTGCAGCACGGGCTGACCGATCGTCCGGTTCGACAAATACCCGTCGTCGAACGTCACGCAGGCGGTCGGCTTCGACAACTGCCCCTCACGGAGACGGCCAAGTGCCTCGTCGAGCGGCAAGCACTCGTAGTGCTGCTGGAGATACTGCATCTGCGTCAGGAATTGGCTGCGTGGCACAAGGAGCCAATGCCGAGCGGGATCGTCGTTTTCGCGCAGGCTGTGATAGCAGCAGATGAGCAGCCGGTCCCGGTTGAGCCAACGGCCGCCGTGATGAACGCCGAGGCGGCTCGCCGCTCGGCGCAGCATGACCTTCGTCGTTCCGCTGATCACCGGCTGGCGCTCGGGATGGAGGATCGTGCGGCGGCCGGCGCGATCTGATGGTCGTTCCGCGTGGCGATGACGCGGGCCGGATTTCCGCCGACCACATCGTAGGGTGCCACCGGTTTGACGACGACTGCCCCGGCGGCAATGACGGCGTGCGCTCCCACGTCGGACATGACGATCGCGCCGTTGCCAATCCAAACGTCCTCGCCGATCTGGATTGGCGTGACGGTGCCCCCCTGATGTCGGATCGGAACATCAGAGCGATCGTACCGGTGAATGTGCTTGCCGGCGATGACGCTGACGTGCGATCCGATGAGGACATCCGGGCCGATAGTGCAGTGGCTGATGTTGCAGCCCACCCCGATGTACACACCGGCGCCGATCCGGATGCGCGGTGTGACGAGCAACGTTCCGAACCCGACACTACAGGTCGGCGAGCACTCTTCAAGTGTCAGCCGGTAAAACGCGCGACGGAGGAAGACTCCGATGAGGCCCGGACATAGCGAAAGGAACTGGCTGAAGCCCTGAATCGCCGTGTCCGAGCGGCCGGGAGCGACTCGTCGCGCGACGTGATACAACGCCGCGACGGGCGCAACGAGCACGATGGCCAAACCATCGAACAGTCGCTTGATGAGCGTTCGCTGATCCGGGTGGGGATCGATCGCACTCATGTGGTCAACCGCGAAGGATTCGTGTGCCAGCCGAAAGCTTACTACCGACTTGAAAAAGTATCACGTTGGTTTGACACCGGGCCCGACAACCATCTCATAGATTGTCGCCAGCCGGTTTGCCGCAGTTTCTATGGTAAGGTTCTCGCGCGCGAACTTAGCAGCGGCACACCCCATCCGCACCCTCTCGTCGTCCCGCTCGATCAGCATACGCAGAACGTCGGTAAGTCGCTCGCGATCGCCGGACGGGAACAGCATCCCGTGCTCGCCGTGACGGATCAACTCGAAGGTGCCCCCGACCTCCGACCCCACCGGACAACACCCGCAGGCCATGGCTTCCAGGAGCGCGTTTGAGAAGGCTTCCTTTTTGGACGGCAACACGAAGACGTCCATCGCGCGCATCCATGGGGCCGGATCAGCCGTCGCACCCTTCAGCAAAACCGCGCCGGTGATACCAAGTTCGCTGATCCGGCGTACCAACATCTCTCGCTCGTCCCCATCACCAACGATGACAAGCCGAATTCCGGGGTGAGTCCGGAACACCTCGGCGAACGCGTCGATCAAAAGGGGCAGGTTTTTTTCCGGTCGGAGACCACAAACGGTTCCGATGACCAATTGCGCATCCGCCAGCTCGGCCGGCCGCTGTCGGCCTGTGCTATTGAACTGCTCCGTCTCGAACCCGTTGTGGCATACGTGAAGCTTTCGCTGGGGAACTCCCCACTGCGATGACAGCTCCGTCGCAACAGCCTGGCAGTTCACGAACACACCCGTGGCCATGCGATCGAGCGTTGCGAGCAGAAACTGCGTGCGACGATCGAGCATCGAGCGCAGCCAAAGATTGCTCGACAAGACCGGCCGCCCGATCAGCCGCGAAAGCGGAACCGCGAACATGTTCGCCGGAGCGTCGAACGCATGCACCAGATCGATCTCGTGCTCGGCAACATATCGCGCAAAGCGCCGCGCGGCTGTGACTGCCGCCGATGAACGAAACGACTGGATCGACAACTCCAGCAGCGGAATGTCCGCCTGTTCGATCTCCGCCCAACGCGGGCCACCCGGGCGAAAGTAGGCGACATGCGGAAGAACGCGCTCGCGATCCACATGGCGAGAGAACTTGCTGACGTCGCGCTCGATCCCGCCGAAACCGAGCTCACGCACGAGCATCAACACTCGGACTGGGCGCTCGCGCCGCGATCCGCGATCGTTTTCACCCGTCATGCTCGTCACTCGGCCGTGCCGATTGCGCGTCTGTTCGCCGCGGCGGCGAATGCGCCAACCAAGCGGTCCGTGACCGCGGGCCACGCATAGTGGTCGACGACGAACTTTCGTCCAGCCGTGGCCAGACGCGCGGCTAGCTCGGGATCTGCCTCGAGTCGACGAACCTGGGCGACGAAATCGGAGACGGTCTCTGCCTGGAGGTAATGACAGCCGTCTTTCAATCCAAGGCCGCTCACGCCGAGTGCAGTAGACACGAGCGGCCGCTCCATGGCGAGCGCGTCGAGGATCTTGAGTCGAGTCCCACCGCCGACGCGAATGGGGCATATGTAAATGCTGGCGCGCTGCATATACGGCCGGACGTCGTCGACGAATCCGGTGACCGCGATCCTTCCATCCGCGCGCGACGCGTTGACAATGCTGGGTGGTGGATTCCGTCCCACGACAGTCATCCGCCGCTCGGGGTCGTCGTGCGCCAGCGCGGGCCACAATTCGGCTGCTAGCCAATCCATTGCCAGCCGGTTCGGATACCAATCCATACTGCCAACAAAAATCAGCGATTTCGGCGTCGGCGCGATAGTGCGTGCGGCACTAAAAAAATCCGTGTCCACCCCATTCGGAACCACGCTGACAGGGGCTCCCGGAGCAATGAGCTGCAGTGTCGCCGCGTCCGCCTCGGAGACCACTACGTTCGACCCAACCGCTGGAGCCAATCGCTTCTCTAGCTCCGCCACGCGCCGACTTTGGCCGCGGACGAACCATCGCATTCCTCGCTTCTCGACGGACGCTCGCTCTGCCAGCAGCTTCGACTCGATGTTGTGGTGCGTGAGAACAACCCCGCAACCGCCGGCGGCTTCGACGTAGCGTGCCAAATAGATCGTGTCGAAGTGAACCAAGTCGGGCCGAAATTCCTCGATGCGGCGAACCATCGCTTGCCGCATCGCGCCACTCCACAATGCATGCTCCCAGTATGAGCGACGTCCCACCGCTGCCGCGGCGAACGCCCACGGTCGGCTGTTAAAGACGCCGCGCGATGGTGGTATCAAATCGAGGAAGGCGAGCCTGGGCTCGAGAAACTGTCGCGCCTCGATGAGCTGCGCGTCATCAGCGTCTGTTCGTGGCGCCAGCGCGATTACACCGATCGTCTGCGACTCCGCCGATCGAATCAATAGTTGATGCGTTCGCTGAAGCGCACCGTGACCGGTCGCTGGGTACGGCACGAAATGGCACAGCCACAGGATGCGCACGATTCAGCTCAGCGGAACAATTCGATAGATCGACAACTCGCTAGGTTCTCCGACACTGTCCGGGCGCTGCCTCACCGGCGCGTTGCCGTTGCAACACACCGGTGATCTTCGTCGTTGAGACGAGCTATTTTCGTGGCCGTAACTTCAATCGCTGCAAGGTACTCCGATGAGTATTGCAAACCCCGACGAGCTTTCTTTCGGCCAGGATCTCCGGCAGGAACTCGCGCGCGGCGCGAAATCGTGGCTCGTCACCGGCGTCGCAGGTTTCATTGGATCACACTTGCTCGAGAACCTGCTCCGAGCCGGACAGCGTGTGGTCGGCATCGACAATTTCCTGACCGGAAAGCGATCGAACATCGAGCGGGTTCTTGCCCTGGGAGAGAACTTCGCGGAGCGATTCCGTTTCGTCGAGGGAGACATTCGCGACCCGATGGCGTGTGCCGAGGCGTGCGCCGGCGTCGACTTCGTTCTGCACCAAGCCGCTTTGGGGTCGGTACCAAGGTCTATCGCGGACCCCGTTTTCAGTACGCAAGTCAATGTCGACGGCTTCCTTCAGATCCTAGTCGCCGCGCGCGATGCAGGTGTTCGGCGCCTCGTGTATGCGTCATCGAGCTCGGTCTATGGGGACTGTCGCGATCTGCCGCAAACCGAAGAGCGAATCGGAACACCTTTGTCGCCATACGCCGTGACAAAGGTGACAGGCGAGCAGTTCGCGCAGGTCTTTCAACGGGCGTATGGTCTCGAGGTCATTGGCCTTCGCTACTTCAATGTGTTCGGTCCGCGCCAAGATCCGGATGGGCCATACGCGGCAGTCATTCCGCGGTGGGCGGCAAGCCTGCTGCGAGGACAGCCCTGCCGCATTTACGGTGATGGGCAGACCAGCCGTGACTTCTGCTACGTCGCGAATGCGGTACAGGCGAATCTCCGCGCGGTCTTCGCGGAGTCGAGCGCAACCGGCCAGGTGTACAACGTAGCCTGCGAGGCGTCGACATCGCTCAACACACTGTTCGAGTTGATGCGCGAAGGACTCACGCCCTATCAAAGCGGGGTGGCTGCGGCGGTGCCGCAGTACGAGGACTTCAGGCCCGGTGACATTCCGCGTTCGCTCGCCAGCATTGCCAAGGCGAGAAAAAACCTGGGATACCAACCCACGCACGACATACGGTCAGGCCTTCGCGAGACAATGGCCTGGTATGCCGCGGAATTCAGCCAAGGCGACTGAGATCAGCCTGGGCGGCGCAGCGTACACCGCACGACAGCGGTCGTAAACTCGCGCGTCCAGGCCCCGTGGAGCCGCGTCAGGCGACGAATTGGCACCGTCTCAAGACGGATCAGCTCAAACGAGCTCGCTGCGACCAGCCGTTCAAAGCGCTTGATGGTCATTTGGTTCAGGCCCCCTTCGACCTCACCAAACGTCCTCGCCCCGTCCGAACGGATGTCGTTCCGCCACCGGATAAGGGCTCGCTCGCTGAATAGCAGGTGGGCCCAGGGAAAGACCGAAAAGAGGTGGCCGCCGAGGGGGTGGTACCAGGTTGGCCCGAAGCTGGCGACGACGCGACCACCCGGTCGAAGGAGTTTGAACATGGTCGCAAGAATGGCGGACGGATCGGCGAAGTGCTCGAAGGAATCGAGCGAGACGATCACGTCGACCGGATGGGTTGGCGGTGTGTCGCCAAACGTGCACCTGTCGCTCAGCCCCGCTGCCGCGGAACGTGTCCGAGCGACGGCGAGCGCGTTCGGTCGAATGTCCAGCCCATAGACCGTTCGCGCGGTCCTCGCGAGCTCGATTGCTTCGCTGCCCTCTCCACACCCGAAGTCCAGCACATCGAGGCCGCGAACCTCTTCCAGCAGCTCCGGACCAAGGAGCACCTGCAGCTTGCTCCGGTTCGCGAACGCCGACTGATTCACGCGAGCCGGCTCGCCCGGCTGGACGCGCTTGAGCATCCAATACTGCAGGCGTGTCCACGCTGAATCCGACGAAGTATTCCGCATCGCGCCTCAATTTGATCGTCGGAGCGCTCCGAATCCACGGCTCACCCGACTCGACTAGCGGGGGGGGCGACTCGTGGATGTGAAACGAGGGGCCAAGTTATCGGCCCCTCGTTTCATGGAATCGGTGGTAAGACGGTGGTGCGAAGTTCTAGTGCCCGCCGCGCCGGAAAACCATCACCGGCAGTGTCATCGACATGATGCGGAGGTCCTCCAACACGCCCTGACGGCGAACGTATTCCAGATCGTAGCGAACTTTGGAGCGCACGTCGTCGAGGCAGCAATCATACGCCTGGTTGATCTGCGCCCAGCCCGTAATGCCGGGCTTGACCCGCTGGCGGAGCGGATACTCCGGGATCGTCTTTCGGAGTTCCGCGAAGATCGGCGGGCGCTCGGGACGCGGCCCGACGATGTTCATGTCACCGAGGATGACGTTCCACAGCTGCGGCACTTCGTCGAATCGGGTGCTGCGGAGGAAGCGTCCGACAAACGTTACGCGTGGATCGCTCTTCGAGGCCCACACGGGACGACCATCCGGTTCCGCGTTCACGTGCATCGTGCGGAACTTGTACATCTTGAAAAGCTTACCGCCGTGATCGTAAACCCGTCGGTCGAAGCTGCGGGCGAAACGCCACCGCCGGTCGACGCCGACGCGGATCTGCGAGTACAGAACCGGACCGCGCGATGTCAGTGCGATCGCCAAAGCCGCCAACAGAATGAGCGGCGCGAGCAGAACGAGCGCCAGGACCGCGATGCAGACGTTGAGCGCCCGGGCGACCATCTCGTCCCGTTCGCGTGGAGCGTCCGATGCGTCCGTAACGGCAAAGCCAACGTCGGCAAACTGGATCGTCGGAATTTCGAGTGCTACTTCAGCCGCCAATGCACGACCGTGCCGGACATCATCCTGGCGGGGTCCGAGGACTGCGACGTCACTGCCAACTTTCAACTGCGCTGCCTGCATACAGGAGTTATCTCCAAGCGCGAGTCTGTTCGGGGAGCGAGGATACCGAGCCCCACTCAGCGAGCGGGGAAGCCCTATGCAGCCCGCGTGCTCAAGATCACAAACGGCGTCCACCGTCTTATCGTGTTGTATGACAACGTGTTACGACTTTTGGTGCGGCGTGGCAAAACGCAACGATTTCGAAACCTGTTGCGACCATCCCACAAGTCTCCGCGACCCCGCAACAACGGCGGGGGGTCGGGACCCCGCAACAAAAAAGCGGGCGTGAGCCCTGCGCTCACGCCCGCCACTGAAAATAGGCCGCCAGAAACCGTGGCTAGCTGACCGACACCGCCGTGGTTTCGCTCTCGACCGGCTCTTCGCCGAACCCGTAGCCCGAGGCGTAGCCGTAGTAGTCAAACTCGCCCTTGAGGCTGACCCCGTTCAACACGGCGCCAAGGATGTTGATGGGCAAGCGATCGACCAGCAGCAGCTTGGCCGCGGCCATCCGACGCTCGGTCTTTCCGATGCGAATGACGACCATGAGGTTATTGAGCGCGGTGGCAATCGCGTACGCGTCAACGCCGGCCGCCAGCGGCGGCGTGTCGAAGATCACGACGTCGTAGCGCGACTTGAGCTCCGCCACGAGGCGCGGGAGCGCCGCCGAGGTAAGCAGTTCAGGGCTGTGAGGCTGCCGAGTGCCGCACGGCACGAGGCTCAACCGGTCGTGCGTCGTCGCCTGTATGACCTGCGGGAATCCCACTCGACCGGACAGGTATTCAGTGAGTCCCGATCCCATGCCAAGCCCGAATACCTCGTGCACCATGCCTCGCCGGGTATCGCCGTCGACGAGGACGGTCTGAAATCCGGCGTCGGCGAACGACATCGCCAGGTTCGCAGCGACGAACGATTTGCCGTCCCCCGGGGAGGGGCTCGAAATCGCGATCGTAATCGGCGGCTCACACGCGTGACGCACGTGCATTCGCAGCGTGCGGAACGACTCGACGAGCTGCGCGACCTGCTCGGGGGACCGAGCGCTCACGCCGCCTTTGGGGAAGCGCGGAATCGCCGCCGCTATCGACAGGCCGAGCTCGGACGTGACCTGCTCCGCGTACCTGATTCGCCGATCGATCATGTCAAGCAGGAGCGCCAGCGCGATGGCCGCGCCCATTCCACCGAGTATGGCCATCGCCATGATGCGCGGCGCCGTGTTCGTCGACGGAGAGAGCGGTGCGACGGCGGAGTCGAGAATGGAAAGGTCCGGCGTCGTGCTCTTTTCGGCCAACTGCGCCTCGGCATACTTGCCTTTCAGGTTCGTGTAGAGCCCTTCATCGACATTCACCTGACGGCGGAGGCGCATTTCTTCGATGTAGCGAGGGGGAATCGATTGCAGATCCTGGCCTGCGCCGGCGATCCGCCTCTCGAACTGGCCCTCCCGGTCCCGCAACTGTGACAACAGGTCCGCCGCCAACTGTGGGATCGTTTGCTTCTCCAGCAAATCGACATTGGCCGCGAGGTCTTTGACGCCTTGGAAGTTGTCGGTGTACGCGAGGCGACTGGCGGCCAGCTTCGCTTTCGCCGTGTGGAGCTGGCCGAGCGCTTCGCGCAGCGCCGAGGCACCGGTCCCCCCGCCCACGCTCGGGAGGAAGAGCACGGCGTCATATTGCGCCTCCCCGCGCGCCGCTTCACCGATGATTCTCTCGAGGGCTTCGCGATCGTGATGGAGCGCGTCGTACTCGAACTTCTGATCGAAGAAATTCCGCATGACCGGATCGCGCGTCTGCTCGACGCCGGGCGCCACCGGTCCACCCTCGCTGGGCAGCGTGATCGTCTTGACGCGGAAGCCTTCGAGTGCCGCCTCGGCACTGTGCAGCGACGTCTCCGCGTAATTCAGCTGGTCACCGAGAATCTCCGCGTACGCCTTCACGTTCTGCTTCTTCAGCTCCGCGGCGAGGGCGACGAAGTCCGTGATCCAAGTGTTGATCGTTCGTGCAGCGAGTTGCGGGTTCTGATCGCGAAGGCCGACCGATAAGAAACTGCTTCGATCCGGGAGATTGACGCCGAGTCGGTGGATATAATCGACCGCCGTCTCGCGGGGCGTCGACACCGTGAATTCGACCTTGCGTTCGCCCATACCCTCGAACGCCGTGGGCGGCAGCAGCCAGCGAAATCCGTTCTTCGTTCCGACAGAATCTTTCGCGGCGCCGCTGTCGGCGGCGGCACCGGACACCATGGCGAGGTTCCAGCGGCCGCGCGACCGATCGATTTTCAGCTCGTACCGTCCGGGAATGAATCGATCGGCGATCGTAAATCCCTTAAACAGGGCCGAGTCGGCCGGATTCTTCGGACTGAGATAGAGCGAAAGTTTGAGCACGACGCCGTCGGCGACCTTGGTGCTCTTGAGCAGAGCCACCCACGCCTGCTCGTTGAGCAGCTCTTCGGACCGAATCGCTCCGGTCTTTTGCGCCATCGGCGTTTCCGCCTGAATCCAGACCGTCGCCGCAACATCGTAGAGCGGATGGACAAGCCGAGTGGCGACGAAGCCGCCGAGAGTCGCCAGTCCCATGATCGCGAGGATCAGCCATCGGTACCGGCGAATTGCGCCACGGGCACGCTCGAGCGGCTGACGAGGCACCACGCCAGCCGGCAATCCAGGCTTATCCCAGGCCTGGATCGCCGTGGATTCGGCGCGAACGAGATCGAACGAACCAGCGTCTTCGGACATGAATTGACTGCGTTTTAGAGAGAACTTCGCCAGCGTCGACGGCTCAGACCGGTCGACCGCTGGCGCCGATTGCTAGCGTGAAAAGAGGTACATCGTGGCACCAACGAGCGAGAGCGCGAACGACGCAAGTGCGAACCACTGCGTGTGTCGCTTCTGCGGAACGTTGATTTCGTCTCCTGCGCGAATATGCATCCGGTCGAGAGACATTCCGTCCGCGAGCGCCGTGTGAGTGTCCTGCGCCGACCAAATGACATCGTCCCCGCGACGAACCGTCACGCCTGCGATATCGGCGTCCTGCCCGGGTCCACCCGCCAGCATGAGTACGTCGCTCAACGGGCGATCGGCCGGAGAATAGAAAAACCCGGGACGACCGACGTTCCCCAACACCCCAATGCGCACCAGCGGGGTCGTCCGGACGAGCGGATCCTTCACATACTGGGCCAGATGATCTCGCAACTTGTCGGTCAGTTCCGAGCGCAGGACGCCTTCTAGCGAGAGCTCACCCATGCGACCCAGCTCGACGCGACGTCCAGCACGAACGGTCAATGTGTCGGGAAGCTCGAGCGGGCCCGCAATCAGGCTTGCCTGAACGATCCAGGCAATCTTATCGCCGTCCTGGAAGTCCCCTTTCTCCAGCCGCTGACGCAGAAGCCAGGCCTCGCCCGTCCGATGCGCACCCTCGGCAGTTTTTGCCTGCGTCTCTAGTTCGCTCCGCGACTCGTATTCTCGTCGCGGCGAGGTTGTACCGCCGGCGGGCGACACGCCCTGCGCCGAGAGCGGCGTCCCAACAACACCGAGAGCGAGGATGCCGATCGACATTCGTAGCCGATGCACTGCCGTTCGACCCATAAACCACCAAGTTTGATAGCGACTCACGCCAAATGACAACATTATGATGTAACGGCGCCAACGGCTCAAACCATTGACGGCAAGGCAATTAGCACTCGTCGTACCAGCGCAGCTTGGCGATTTGCCCCGTGTCGCGATCGCAAAGGCGGTTTCGGCCGCCTTAACTCCGCCCGGCAAGTATGATCTTGGACGAGCCTTGTAGCAACAGGGCAACGCTGACGCCGCTTCGATGCAACAGATATCCTGGGTCACGAAAGGCAACGGTGGTTTTTGCTAGTTGCTGGTTACTTGAACGCCAAATAACCTTCGGCCGGCGAACGGTTCCCCGGCCGCTACTACTATCGACTTCGCAATCATGGCGGAACGTCAATCGTCTAGGTGTATGACTTCGGTGGTTGCCTGGCCGGTTTAGCGGTGACGCTGTTGTGGAGCCAGAAATCCCTTTTGGAGCAACATTCGTGATGCCCGCCGGAATTCGGCTGCCAGCTCTGCGCGCTCTCCCGCTCCTGGTCGTCGCTGCACTCGCGTGTGGCGGCGGCGGTGAGTCCTCGATCGTTCCGCCGAAGGAAATCGGCTCCATCACGATCGACACCGGCTCGTTTATCATCGAGCGGGGAACCGACGTCACCCTCACGGCGACGGTGTTGGACATTCATCGCCAGCAACTCGACGTTCCGGTGGCCTGGTCGAGCTCAAACGAAAAAGCGGCGGCCTTTCTCCCCGGCGGAAAACTGGTCGCCGGTGATTCGGGCGTTACGTTCGTCATCGCCACTTCACTCGGGAAGCAGTCGCAGACGATCACGGTACAAGTGGTCTGGAATGGTCCCGCCAAGCTTGATCGCGTTCAGTGGACGATTCCCAATGCGGCGACGCCCGGAGCGAACATCGCGGATTCGATTCACGTCCGCGTGACAAACCCGAAGGGAGCGGCCGTTCCGAATGCGAAAGTCGTATTCGCCGTGACCGCGGGCGGGGGATCGGTTTCGCCGTCGAGCGCTAAGACGGATCAGAACGGCCTCGCCGCCGTGCGATGGACGCTCGGTCCGCAGAAAGGCCTGAATACCATTACCGCAACCGTGGTCGGTACAGGCGACAAGCCTCTGACCTTTGTCGACAGCAACGGAACGAAATTCTCCGTGACGAGCTACGACGCGCTCGCACCTGTCGATGGTGATGGCCAGACGGCTCAGATCCTTTCGGCGTTGCCGGTCGCGCCATCCGTCAAACTCGTCGATAGTTTGGGCAAGCCGCGTGTTGGAATTCCGCTGACCTTCACCGCAACCTCCGGCGGTCGCGTCGCACTGGCGGTCGTCTCGACAGCGTCGAACGGAGTCGCGTCGCCTGGCACGTGGACGCTCGGCGACATCCCGGGACAGCAAAAGCTGATCGTCACCGTCGAGAGCGCGAAGATCGAGCTGAAGGCGTCGGCGACCGGTACGCCGATTCACTACAAACCAGCGGGTGGGCTCATCGCGAGCGGGTTCGTCACCTGCGCGCTCGACGCCGCCGGGATCGCGAGCTGCATGGGTCAGGAGCCGCAGGTCGGAGACGGCGACACCCTGAGCAAGTTCACGCCGACTCCCACAGCGGGAGGGATCAAGTTCAAGTCGCTTGCGCCGAGCAGAATTACCAGCATTCCGACCCACAATTGCGGAGTGAGCCTGGACAACGCCGTGTACTGCTGGGGCGCTGGCGCGCTCGTCGACACATCAGGAAAGTCCAATTCGACGAAGACTCCGTCGAAGCTTGCCAGCGACTTGGTATGGGCGCAGGTCACCGCGGGCGGAGCGCACAATTGTGGCCTCACACAAGATGGCGTTGCGTACTGCTGGGGCGCGAACACGACCGGGCAGCTCGGCATTCGCTCCGACACGATCGCCATTTTCAAGCCGGCGCCGGTATACGGCGACTTCCGATTCCTCGCTGTCGCCGCCGGTGCCACGCATACCTGCGGCCTCACGCTCGATCACACAGCACTCTGCTGGGGCAACAACAACTTCGGACAACTTGGCGACGGTGGTACGACGCCGCGTTTGGCGCCGACGCTCGTCCTCGCCGGGGCGGTCACGTTCCAATCGATCGATGTCGGCGACCCGTGGTCATGCGGCCTTTCTACTACTGGAAAAGCCTACTGCTGGGGAGGCCTCGAAGGATTCGGCGTATCGCCAACCCCTCATCTCTACCCAGATACCCCCACGTTTGTCTCGATGAGTGTGGGCAGCTTCCACGCGTGCGCGCTCACTGGCGACGGCCAAGCGTATTGCTGGGGCAACAATCAGTTCGGGCAGTTGGGCGACAGTTCAGTCGTCTCGAAGTCGGCACCAACAGCCGTTGCGGGCGGCCTGCACTTCACGTCCATTGCCGCGGGCGTTGCCCATACGTGCGGGATTACATCGGACGGTTCCGTGGCGTGCTGGGGCTCCAACCTGGCTGGTGAACTGGGTGATAAGACCGCGGCGATTCGCATCACGCCGCGGTATGTCGTGCTCGGCGTGACGCCGTAGCCCAACGATGGCGCGCCGCGGCGCAGCCGCTATTCCATGCGAAGCGCTCAGCGCTCTCGAGGACAAATGACTTGTATGCGCGTCGGTTTTTCGTGGTGTCTGGTCGCTCTCTCGATCTCCGCCACTCGCCTCACCGCGCAGGAGGCGGTGACCATCGGCGGGCACGTCTCGGCGGGAGGCATCCCGGTCCAGGGGGCGACGGTTCGCATTCCGACCTTGGGACTGAGCTCGTCGACGACGTCCGAGGGTCGATACAGCCTGATCGTTCCCTCGAGTAAGGTTCGCGGGCAGACGGTCGACCTCGTCGTCCGCCATGTGCGCTACAACATCGAGACGACGCCGATCACGCTCACCGGCGGCTCGCTGGTCAAGGACTTCGAGCTGAGCACCGTCGGCGAACCGCGCGCGAACGTGCAGGCGACCATCGCTGGTCCGGCCGACGTCCAGCCGATCGCGTCCCGGATCCTTCCGGCACGTGGCGTCATCGACAGCACCGTCTACGACGAAGCGGCAGGTCCCGTCGATGTTGTGACCGGGCTCGCCGGGCGCATCGCCGGCGTGGTCGTGACAACGCCGACCACCATGGGCGGTTCGGCGCCGATCGTCGTGCGCGGCTATCGCTCGATCGTGAACACCATCCAGCCGCTGTTCGTCGTCGATGGCGTTCCCGTCGAGAATTCGGTGTTTGCGACTCCGGGACAGGTCTTCGGATCGGGCGGCTTCGACTACGGCGCTCCGGTGCAGAATCTCAATCCGGCCGACATTGCCAGCGTTGTCCTCTTGCCCGGTTCCGAGGCATCGGTTCTGTACGGTGGGCGCGCCGCGAACGGCGTTTTCCTGATCACGACCAAGAACGGCCGAGGGCTTTCCGGTCTCGAGATTTCGGCGGCCCAGCAGTTTACCGCCGAGGGGATCCTCAGAAGTCCATCATTCCAGAATTCTTATGGACAGGGCCTGGGTGGAAAGTTCGCCTATTTCAATGGCGCGGGCGCCGGGACCAACGACGCCGTCGCCGAGAACTGGGGTCCGGCGTTGCAGGGACAGGTGCTGTCGCAGTTCAGCTTCACAACACCGCGCCAACCGGACGTCCGCGCGTTCCTTCCGTTCCCGAACAACGTCAGTGATTTCTACGGCTCCGGGCATACCCTCAAGACCGACGTTGCCGCGCAGGGCGCGAACGATCATCTGAACGGCCGCTTCTCGGCCAATCGTCGCGATACGCGCGGATTGACCCCGTTGAGCAGTTTGGTACGACAGGGCGTGGCCGCCGTGGCGACCGACCAGTTGTCGAACACTCTCTCCGCTTCGGCACAGGCTCGGTTCAACACCGAGGACGGACGCGGGCGACCGGGCACAGGGTTCGACGTTGGTAATCCTGCCGCCGAGTTCGCGCGCATGGGTCGCCAGGTGGACGTCGGCAGCCTGAAGGACAACCGCGAGGACTTCGCGGGGCGACAGATCAGTTGGAATTACGCGGGGCACAACAACCCGTATTTCATCACCAACCAAAACAGCAACCACGACAAGCAGACCGGCTGGACTGCGGGCGGTTCGGCGACGTACACCCAGTCCCCCAAATTCGCCCTGACCGCGCGCGTCG
>Ga0157375_10002269_pt1 | contig 16650 bp, 11 predicted proteins | sample M35metaG_FD_115311 | JGI IMG/M metagenome (GOLD analysis project Ga0157375, IMG submission 115311) | Miscanthus rhizosphere microbial communities from Kellogg Biological Station, Michigan, USA - M3-5 metaG | ecosystem: Host-associated > Plants > Roots > Rhizosphere > Soil | place: USA: Michigan...
CCGGCCCCGTCAGCACTTCCTGGTAGCGATCCACGCGAAATGTCACGGGCGTGTCATTGTGTTCGTGCGGAATCCGCGCACCGATCGCGCTGACCTCCTGCTGCAGTTGCGCTACCGTCACGACCGGCCGCATTGTCCCGGCTATATTGAAAAAGTGGTAACCCCGCTGCGTCAGCATTTCCTTCGTCGGCTGAATCGGCAGCCACATGCCCTTCTTCAAATCTGCGCCCATGCTCTCAGGAAAGTTAAACGTCGCCGGCATCACGCCAATCACGGTCGTCGGCTTTCCGCCCACCTTCACAACTTGGCCTGCGATATTCGGATCGGCGTGGAAGGTCTGCCGCCACAATCCTTCCGACAACACGACCACTGCAGGGCCACCGGGCTTGCCCTCCAACTCGTTGAACGTGCGCCCCAATAACGGATGCTGCCCCAGCATCGTGAAGAGGTTCGGCGTGACGCGCGGAGCATCCACGCTCGCCGAACCGTCTTTTGCTTCCAGTACGCTCACGTCTTCAGCGTAGCCCGCCGAATCTTCCATCAGTTTCGATTGCGCATGAATATCCGCATAGTTCAACCACGAGGTCGATCCGAAGCTCGGCTTGTCCCCTCCCGGCCCGATAAACACCAGCCGGTCAGAATGTGCGTACGGCAACGGCCGCAGCAGAACGCTGTCGATCACCGTGAAGATGGCTGTGTTTGCACCCACTCCCAGCGCCAAAGTCAAAATCGCCAGTATCGCCATGCCGGGCGTGTTGCGCAGTTGCCGCATCGCATAGCGCAAGTCGTAAAGAAAGTTTTCCATCTGAATGCCTCCGGGAAAGGACACGAGGTTTACGGAAGTTCGGGTCCAGTAGTTCCAAGTCAACAGCAACAAATACATCACTTACTTGTTGCATTTTGCCAGCCACTCCGCCAATTCACGCATCACATCGAGCCGCTGCTCCCAGCAGTACCGGAAAGTGCGGCGAACCTGGATACGTCACCATCCTTACCGTCTTACCCCGCGCGGCCAGCAGTTGGAAATATTCCGTACCCTGAAACGTCGGCACCCTCTGATCCGCCTCGCCATGCAGAATCAGCAGCGGCGTTGTCACCTTGTTCGCAAAATACACCGCTGAGAATTTGCTGAATGCCGCAGGGTCTCATCCGTCCGTCGCGCATCTCCGGATCCTCCTCGCTTCAATCATCAATTGCAGCGGTAAAGCAATTCACCCGAATTGTAGTGCGCGACGTCGGCAAACAAGCCGCCCTTTGTGACAATCACCCTTGCCGCGTACTATGTCTTTCGGAGTGTCGACATCATGCGCCTGCATCCTGCCACCCTGGCCCTCGCCTTCTTGGTTCCGTTCGCCACATCAGCCCAAGTTCCAGCGCAATCCAACGCCGCGCCTCCGCCAACCGAGGAACAAATCAAAGCCGCAGCCGCTCTCCCCTTTCGCAATTCCTCGCTCCCTATCGAACAGCGCGTCAATGATCTCGTCTCACGCCTCAGCCTCGAAGAAAAGGTCTCACAGCTCATCGACCGCGCCCCTGCCATCCCGCGCCTCGACATCCCGGCTTACAACTGGTGGAACGAAGGACTCCACGGCGTCGCGCGCTCCGGCTTCGCTACCCTGTTTCCGCAGGCCATCGGCAACGCCGCCACCTGGGACGTCCCACTCCTTCACTCCATCGGCGAAGTCGTCTCGACGGAGGCTCGAGCCAAATACAACGACGCCATCGCTCACAACAATCACGATCGCTATTACGGACTCACGATCTGGTCGCCTAACATCAACATCTTTCGCGATCCCCGCTGGGGACGCGGCCAGGAGACCTACGGCGAAGACCCTTTCCTCACCGCCCGCCTCGGCACCGCCTTCGTCCAGGGCATTCAAGGGAACGACCCGAAATATTTCCGCGCCATCGCAACACCCAAGCACTACGCCGTTCACAGCGGGCCGGAGTCCACGCGCCACAAGGCAAACATCGATCCCACTCCGCACGACTTATGGGATACGTATCTGCCCGCCTTCCGCGCCACTATCGTTGAGGGAAAAGCCGACTCACTCATGTGTGCCTACAACGCCATCAACAACGTCCCGGCCTGCGCCAACAAAATGCTGCTCGGCGAAATCCTTCGCGGCGACTGGCATTTCAACGGCTTCATCACGTCCGATTGCGGCGCCATCGGCGACTTCTCTGAGTCCTACGGCCACCACTACTCAGCCGATTTCGCGGCGGCCTCAGCCGCCGGCATCCTCGCTGGGACAGACACCGACTGCGGCACCGAATACCTCAAGCTCACCGACGCCGTTCGCAAAGGCCTGCTCACCGAAGCCCAGCTCGACGTCTCCGTCAAGCGACTCTTCACAGCACGTATGAAGCTAGGCATGTTCGATCCGCCAGAGCAGGTCCCGTTCTCGAAGATCTACTATGCAACCGTCAATTCACCCGAACACGCCGCCATCGCCCTTCGCGCCGCCCGCGAGTCCATGGTCCTGCTCAAAAACGAAAATCACTTCCTCCCACTCGATCCCGCGAAGAAGCAAACCGTCGCCGTCATCGGCCCTCTCGCCGCCTCCTACATCGCGCTCGAGGGCAACTACAACGGTATCCCCCTTCACCCCATCCTCCCCATAGACGGCATCGAGCAGGAATTCGGCCAAGACCACGTCCTCTACGCACAGGGCGCACCCTACATCACGGGCGGCGAACTGCCGGTCTCTCGCTCGATGCTCCGCATAGCGGAAAGCTCGGCCGCTCAAGGATTGCGAGGCGAATACTTCTCCCGACCCAGCCTTGAGGGCGCTCCCACAATGACCCGCATCGACAAGGAAATCGAGTTCGACTGGGCCTACTCAAACCCGGTCGAGCCGCGCGACACTACCAACCAGGCCTTTGCGGTCCGCTGGGTGGGAACCATCGCCCCGCCCGTCGCCGAAACCCTCAATCTCCAGCTCCGCCTCCCCTTCTGCTATCCCTGCGACAACAAGGTAAAGTTCGCTTTCTACCTCGACGGCAAGCAACTCGAACCCACAGCCCCGCCCACCCCAACCACCAACAAGCTCCCACCATCAGGACGCAATTATGGGGCGATCCAGCATTTCGCCATCCCCTTCGCCGACACGCGCCCCCACGACATCCGCATCGAATACATCCAGAACGGCCGAATTCCCGGAGGCGGCATCGCCTTCGAGTGGAGTCCGCGCCATGAGCTCATTCAGGGCCAAGCCGTTGAAGCCGTCAGGAAATCCGACGTAGTCGTAACCTTCGTCGGACTCACCCCGCGCCTCGAGGGCGAAGAGATGAAAGTCGACGCCAAGGGCTTCGCCGGCGGCGACCGCACAGACATCAACCTTCCGGACGTCCAGCAGCAGATGCTCGAGGCCGTCGCCAAAACCGGCAAACCCATGGTCGTTGTCCTGCTCAATGGGAGCGCCCTCGCCGTCAACTGGGCAAAAGATAACGCCAGTGCCCTTCTTGAAGCCTGGTATCCCGGCCAGTCCGGCGGACAGGCCATCGCTGAAACCCTCAGCGGCAAAAACAATCCCGCTGGCCGCCTTCCCGTCACCTTCTACACCGGCACTGACCAGCTACCCGCCTTCGACGACTACTCCATGGCCAACCGCACCTATCGATACTTCAAAGGCAAGCCCCTCTATGCATTCGGCGATGGCCTCAGCTACACCACCTTTGCCTACAGCGCCCTCAAACTCTCCACATCAAATCTCAAAGCCGGAGACCCACTCACCGTTGAAGCTGACGTCCGGAACACCGGCTCACATCCCGGCGACGAAGTCGCGGAACTCTACCTCACTCCGCCGAACACGCCGATCGCCCCCAAACTTGTACTCGCCGGATTCGAGCGCCTCCACCTCAATCCCGGCGAAACAAAGCACCTCACCTTCACCCTCGACCCTCGGACCCTCTCCCAAGTCAACCAGAAGGGGACCCGCGCCGTAACTCCAGGCAATTACAAGGCTTTTCTCGGCAGCTCCCAACCCAGTGGCGCCGCATCTTCAACGGTCCAGTCCGCCACCTTCGCGATCACGGGTACAAGACAACTGCCTCGTTGATCGCAGGTATAAGAGAAGACCTGGTTTACAAGATTCCTCTCCTTACCTGCTCCAAACTAAAATACTTGTTGCAACAAATATCTATCTGCTGCATCCAAGACTGATGAAAGGAGCCACCTCAATGGCAACCACCACCTCCACCCCCGCAGCTATCACCACCTGGAAGCTCGACCCCGCTCACTCCCACGCCGAATTCAAGGTCAAGCACATGATGATCTCCAACGTGAAAGGCAGCTTCACAGGCCTCTCCGGCACGCTTTATGAGAATCCGGCAGATCCCACCCTCTCTACAGTCGAGGCCTCCATCGACGTCTCCACCGTCAGCACCGGCGATACGCAGCGCGACGCCCACCTCAAAAGCGCTGACTTCTTTGACGCCGAGAAATACCCGACGATGACCTTCAAGTCCACCTCGGTCAAGCCCAATGGCGACGGCGGATACAACGTCACCGGCGACCTGACCCTGCATGGCGCCACTCGCCAGCAGGTGTTCGTAGTTGAAGGCCCCAGTGCTCCCGGCAAAGACCCGTGGGGCAACACCCGCATCGGCCTCTCTGCTACCGCCAAAATCAGCCGCAAAGACTACGGCCTGAACTGGAACGCTGCCCTCGAGACCGGCGGAATTCTGGTGGGCGACGACGTCAACATCACCCTGGAAGTCCAGTTCATCAAGGCCTGATGGATAGGCTGAACACAAGCGGGGCGGCATCCGCATGATCGCCGCCCATCGGCTTGTCTACACAGCGCGCCGCGCACGTGATTATTCTTAGATTCATTCGTACTCCCAGGCTCCATCCCCAAACAGTCAATACAAATTCAGCGGCTACAATCCCAAACGGAGATCACCTATGAACAGGCTCAAGGGAAAACGCGCCCTCATCACCGGCGGCACGACCGGCATCGGCCTTGAAACCGCACGCCGCTTCATTGCCGAAGGTGCCCGCGTCGTCATCACTGGGACCAACCCCACAACCCTCGAAGCAGCGCGCGGCGAACTCGGACAAGACACCCTCGTCCTCTCCTCCGATGCCGCAAGCCCTGCCGAACAGAAGACGCTCGCAGACTCAGTTCAGCGCCATTTCGGCCAACTCGACATCCTCTTTGTCAACGCCGGAATCGTCCAGTTGAAGCCCATCGAGCAATGGACAGAAGATTCTTTCGATCGCAGCTTTGCCGTCAACGTGAAAGGTCCATTCTTTCTTATCCAGGCTCTCCTCCCCGTCTTCGCGCCAAAAGCCTCCATCGTCCTCAATGGCTCGGTCAATGCCCACATCGGCATGCCCAGTTCCTCCGTCTACGCCGCCACCAAAGCAGCTCTCATCTCCTTCGTCCGCACCCTCTCGGGCGAACTCATAGCACGAGGGATTCGCGTAAATGCCGTCAGTCCAGGCCCTATCTCCACTCCTCTTTATGGCAAACTTGGTTTCTCTGAGACAGATCTGAAGCAGGTGGCCGCCTCCATTCAGGGTCAGGTGCCCGCCGGACGATTCGGAACCGCTACCGAGGTTGCTGACGCCGTCCTCTTCTTTGCTTCCGATGAGTCCAACTTCAGCGTAGGCAGCGAATTGCTCCTCGACGGCGGCATGAGCGCCATCTGACCCTTTCCCTTCCGGTCTTAAAACTTAGTTGTTGCAACGAATATCTTCCTCGAGCATCTATTACGTGTAGGTCAAAGTAGCCACCGGAGGTTCACACCATGTCGCTTCGCGCCGTCAAACAGATTCTCGAAACCAAGCCCACCATCGAGGGAGCAGGGGTCAAACTTCAGCGCGCCTTCGGTTTCGGCAAAACAAAGGAGTTCGATCCGTTCCTGTTGCTCGACGACTTCCGCAATGAGAACCCCTCGGATTACCTCGCCGGCTTCCCATGGCATCCGCATCGCGGCATCGAGACCATCACTTACGTTCTTGCCGGCGAAGTTGCGCACGGCGATAGCCTCGGCAACAAGGGACGCATGACCGCGGGTGACGTTCAGTGGATGACCGCCGGCAGCGGGATTCTCCATCAGGAGATGCCCAAAGGCGACGCCAACGGCCGCATGCACGGATTCCAGTTATGGGCCAATCTGCCCTCTTCGCTCAAGATGACTGACCCGCGCTATCAGGACATCCCGAGCGCCCAGATCCCCGAGGTCACCGAAGATGACGGGACGAAAGCCCGCATCATCGTTGGCGAGTTCTGGGGCAAACGCGGACCGGTCGAAGGCGTAGCAGCCGATCCCAACTACGTGGATATTTCAGTGCCGCCCAACAAGCTGCGCCGCATCAAAGTCGACGTCACGCGCAACGCCTTCGCCTACGTCTTTGCGGGAGCAGGCACATTCCGCGACGCATCGGATCCAAAAGCTGTACTCACTGAGTCGGCCATCGATCCGAATGCCCCGGCAAAGTACGACGCGAAAAACCATTCGCTCGTCCTGTTTGACCGAGGTGACGAAATCGTGGTGCAGGCAGGCCCCGAGGGCATCCGCTTTCTCCTCGTCTCCGGCAAGCCTCTTGAGGAGCCTGTCGCATGGTACGGCCCCATCGTGATGAATACCCAAGCCGAGCTCAACCAGGCCATGCGTGAACTGCAAACCGGCAAGTTCATCAAGCACCAGTAAGCAGAAACCGATCATCCTTCCCATGCGCCCCGCCCTGATTCGTCAGGACGGGGTTGCATGTTTTTGAACGGTCCTCAACGCATGCCCCATCGATACGGTTGCCATCGACTCTGCAAATCGAATGACTCGTGCGGCAAGATGTTCTGCCGCCGCATCGTTGGACGCACGCACGCATACAAGCATTGCCTACTAGGCACTTCCTGCAATGTCGCGCAGGAAACATTCTCCTCTAGCTGTGGACTTACCTACTACTTATAGCTAATTAATGCTTACTAAACTAAAGTGTCCTGGCCTTTGTTGTTGTAGTGATGATCATCACTCCTCAAATCCAAGAATTTCCCGATTATAGCGATAACGCAATCGCACCGACCCATAACATACCTACCCCGAAATCCTTCCTCGGGTTAGCTAAAGATTGGTGCGCTCAAAGGGAAATTAAATGGGCCCATATATAGCGTCACCTCTGAGTCTTTTCAAAAGTCTTGATCGTGTTCGAACCATTTTCGAACCTGCACACGCCAAATTGGGAATCGCGATTTTCGCCCTGTTCCTTTGCTGGCCTCATTCCGCAGTCTGTTCAGTTGCGACCTTGAGCAAGGTGTCCTGCGGAAATAGCTCTCTCACTGGAGCGGGAACAAACCTCTGCTCGGTCTACCTTTCTTCCGCGGCCACAGCGAGTGTAAACGTGGCCCTTTCCAGCAACAATGCTGCCGTCACTGTACCTTCCGTCGTCACCGTGCCAGCGGGAAAATCGACTGCAGGCTTTCAGGCAAAAGTATCTTCAGTCACAAAAGGCGCTACAGCAGTCATTACAGCCAAAGCGGGAACAGTCTCAACGACCTTTTCAATCCAGCTGAATCCGGTCGTCACGGCACTTACTTCCTTCTCCTGCGCCAATGCTTCCATGACCGCCGCTGGCACAAATCCTTGCACACTGGCGCTGACGTCACCGGCGCCTGCAAGTGGATTGAGCGTCAGTCTCTCGAGCAGCCATCCGGCCGTCACCGTGCCGGCTGCAGTTATGGTGCAGCCCAATGCGACACAAGCCAGCTTTACGGCGACGGTCTCTGCGTTCAGTTCAACGCAGACGGCCACTCTCACTGCCGCTGCATATAACGCCTCACAGACCTTCACTATCCAGCTGAATGTGTCCAGCACCTCATCCATATTTGTAGACGCTGCAAAAGGCTCAGACTCTGCCGCTGGCTCACAAGCTTCACCCCTCAAGACAATTCAGGCGGCAGTCACCAAGGCCAACGCACGCAACATCAAAGGACTCGCCTCCACGATCATCGTCAACCCCGGCGTCTATCGAGAGAAAGTTGCTATCTCCGCGATCTCCGGTCAGACCACTGCGCCATTGACAATTCAGGCGGCCAGCACGGGTACAGCCATCATTGCGGGTTCCAATCTCCTCAGTAACTGGACATCGGAATCAGGCAACCCCTCCATCTTCTCCAGCCCGTGGCAATACAGGTTCGGTACCAGCGCCATTCCTTCCGGATGGCCAGCCAATATTGAACCGATCGTGCGGCGCACTGAAATGATCTTCGTCAACAGCCAGCCGTTGACGCAGGTAATGGCAACCTCCCAGTTGCAGCCAGGCACGTTTTACGTCGACGAAACAAACTCGCAGCTTCTCGCCTACCCACCCGCGGGTATAGATATACGGACCGCCGTCGTCGAGGCGGCTGTACGCTCAACCACGTTAAACATCTCCGGCCGCAGCAACATCACAGTGCGTGGTCTGGTCTTCCGCCATGCGAATAGTTGCCTCAATCACAGCAGTGCCAATATCACATCGAGTTCGAACGTTCTTGTCGATCAGGTGCAGGCTCTGTGGAACAACTGGGGAGGGCTGGGCATTTACTGGTCCAACGGCATCACGGTCCAAAACTCCATCGCCAGCTACAACGGTGGCGTCGGTTTTGTGACCAGTCGCGATCAGAACTCCCTCTATAACTTCAACGAAAGCGACTACAACAACTGGCGCGGAGCGCAAGGCGCTTTTTACGATTGGGCCATGGGCGGCACTAAGCTATTTGCGATGCACGGGGCCAAGGTTCAAAATCACTTCTCTTACAACAACCAGGCACAGGGACTGTGGTTCGATACGGACAATAAAGACATCTTGATCGACAACGCCACCTTGGTTGGAAGCGCAAATGCGGCGCTCCAGATCGAACGAAACGAAGGACCAATCACCCTGCAGAACAGCCATCTCTGCTCAAGCGGAACTGGCGTCAATCTGCTCACCAGTGAGAAGGTGACGATCAAAAACAACGCCTTCTATAACAATGGGGGAACCGGCAAGTATCAAGCGCAGATTTATCTCGCCGGGCAAGCTGGCGGAATCAACATTCCCGACTGGCAAACCGGCCAGGTCTACAACCTCGTCACCACCGGCATGGTGATGTCTGCGAATTCGTTTCAGGATTCAGCCGCCGGTCAACTTCTCTTTGGGACCTATCTCAGCGGCAGCGACTGGTCCGATTTTGCCAATTCTCTCAACTCCAGCAATAACGCCTGGTACGATCCCTCGACACCAACTGCCTTCAAAATCGTCAACGGCAAGCTCGTGAATCTCACCAGCTGGCAAAATGCGGTTGGCACCGACTACACCTCCAAATGGGCACCCTCTTCGTCGTCTGTGGTGTCGGCCTGCACCGCGCCGAGCCCTACTTACTCCGACTTTCACGTGAACGTCGATAGCCACAGCTACACAATGTCTTCGGGACAGGCTGTTGCAACGGCGCATGTGTACTCGTACGGCACTGGTTCGGTCGGCTTGCGTGTCACGGGATTGCCAAAGGGTGTTACCGCGTCGATCAGCCAGCCGAATCTAGCCAGCGGAGCCGCAAAGATTACGATCTCCGCCAGCTCCACCGCCTCCAGGCAAACCGTCCCAATTACTCTTTGGGGCGCTAACAATGGCCGCGTTCATAGCGTCACATTTCAAGTGGCGGTTGCTCCTTAATGGATTTTGCGTAGATGTTGCTGAACGAAAACTTGTAGGGCGTAACCTTCCGAGACATATCGCCGCCTTCGGTGTGAAGGATGAAACAGATCCTTCAGGCTGACGGCGGCGGTTTCTGTTGCTTCCGCTCAAGCATTTTTCGTCTTTGACCCAGAATCCTTCGCTTCCTTCCACTCCCGCGTCGGATCATCATCCGGATCAGGCACTCCCTGCGCCGGCCGCAGCTCCTCCGGCACATGCCGCAGGTTCACGCGAATCCGATACCACACATAGGCCGACCCCCGCATGCGATCCACCAGCACATCATCCGCCTCCAGCAACGCTGAAGCTTCCGGGTGCTTCTGTTTCCACCGCTCCAGTCCCGCCTCCGCCGCCGCTTTGTCGGGACTTTGCGCGACGATGATCAGCGGCATTTTTGGAACCCGGCCAGCGCGCTTCGGTTTTGATGGCGCGGACTCGGCCGTTGCTTCCGTCGGCGCTGCTCCTTTTCTCCGCGATTGCCCGCGGAAACGATGTTCGCCAAAGCCTTCTTGAAGCTGATCAGAAAATTGCTTGGCACGAGAGGGAGCAACGCGCTTGGACTCACCCTCCTGCTTGGCGAAATGCGGTGGCCACGGCGCATCACCCACACCCTCCGCCTCGTCCCGCGCGGCCATTTCCAGCAGCGCATCCAACCGTCCCGCGTGTTCATCCATCGCGGCATGCGGATCGCCAACTCTCGCCAGCCGCTCCGGCACCGTCAGCACGGTAAACTCCGCAGGATCGCACGTCATCACCTCATCCCAATGCAACGGAGTGCTCACCCGGGCGTCCGGCAGGGGCCTCACCGAGTAAGCCGAGCACGTCGTCCGATCCTTCGCGTTCTGGTTGTAATCGAGAAAAACACCGTGCCGCTCTTCCTTCCACCACTTACTGCTCGCCAGAGAACAACGCTTCTCCACCGCGCGCGCCAGGGCCAGCGCCGCCCGGCGAACCTCCGTGAAACTCCACTGTGGCTTGATGCGCACATTGATGTGGATTCCTCGAGATCCACTAGTCTTTGGCCAACCACGGAGTCCCAGCTCATCCAGCAGAGCCTTCACCTCCATCGCTACCGCGCGCACGTCATTCCACGCCACCCCCGGTTGGGGATCAAGATCCACCCGCAACTCATCCGGATGATCCAGATCTCCCGTTCGCACCGGGTGCGGATGTAACTCCATACAGCCGAGGTTCACAATCCAAGCGAGGCCAGCCGCGTCATCCACTACTACCTCCTCCGCGGTCCTCCCCGACGGAAATGACAACGTAACCGTCCGCATCCACTCTGGCAGATCTCTCGGCGCACGCTTCTGGTAAAACGGCTCCGCCTCGGCTCCGTTCACAAAGCGCTTCAAAACCACCGGCCGGTCCACGATCCCGCGCAGCGCTCCCGGCGCTACCGCTAGAAAATAGCGAACAACATCCAACTTCGTCAGCTTCACTCCACGCGTAAAGTATGGCTTCCCCGGGCTGCTGATGCGCACCGTCCGCCCCGCAACCTCAACCAACTCCGCGTCGTCTGCCTTTGCCATCACAAACCTCGCTCGCCAAGTGTGATGCGTTCTCTACACAGCATGTCCCTCGGGCTCCGTTCCGGACAACCGGTGTATTGACGAATCCTAAACGTCCAACAAAGCACCCGTCTTCAAATAGCACACAGCGCCGAAACGCATCCTCTGCGTTTGCTGCCGTCGAGACGCCCTCATCTGAATATGAATGAACAAATTTGAGTGTGACGGAATCGAGCGGTAGAGAGTATAAGCACTGCTAGACGTTTCAAAGCAGGGTGCCTCCGACATCAGCGGAAGTTTGAAATTCATAACAAAGCGTCTACGATTTGCACCGTACCTGCCTCGCTGATGAAGGGAATTTCCAAGACGAGACGTTTCTTGCGAGGCTCGGTTCGTACGCAGTGATTTGGCTCGACAAGTGTCGCTTAATTCCTGGATCCCGTGCTAATCAAACCAACGAACTGACTTAAAGTCTACAGAAAAGATAAACAATAAATTCCTTCGCTGTGTAAGCCTCCAGTATGATCTTCATGCTTCCTGCCTTGCCCCAAAGCTTGTCCCCGAGTTGGATGGCTCGATTGTCTGTTCACCAGCCAGAGTCAGTGAAAGTGGAGGTTCTCATGAAAATTTCCCCGCGGTTGGCGTCGACCGCTGCTATCGCGGCTTTGTCCGTCACTCTCGCAGCACAACAAGGTGGCCATATTGGTCCCAGCGGTGCCGCGGTTGCAGGCGCTGCGGTCGGCGTCGGTGCGGTCGTAACTCTCGGAGTGGTTCTCGCCGTCAACCATAGCCACCATGTTATGAGCGGCTGCGTTGTTTCCGGCGCGGACGGACTCAAGCTTCAGACCAGCGACTCCAAGACCTACGCCCTCGAAGGAGCTACTGGTGATCTCAAGGCCGGCAATCGGGTCAAGATTCACGGATCGAAGATCAAGAAGACTAGAGGCGTCACCGGTCCCGACGTCTTCAAGGTTGAAAAGCTCAACAAAGACTATGGTGCCTGCCATGTTGAGCGGGCCTCACTGCAGGGCGCAACCTTGCACTCCTTCTTGGCCCGATCAAGAGCGCCTGTGGCCAATACCGCGGGAATGTGCAGGTGAAGGCACGTGATCTACTTCGTTCTCCGTCGTCGATCACGTTTCGGACGGCCGCCAGTAACAGGGACAGTAAGCCCTAGACAGAGGACGGCACGCAAGTAGATTAGTGATTATGAACTTACAGCCAGTGCGGGCAGGAACGCGGGGCTGCCAGGTCTTCGGCGATTCCGCGCAGAGGTTTACCGCTCGTTCGCTGCGTAGGAACGAGGAGTTTCAAAGCTCGACACCAGAAAGCTGGCCTGAACCGGTGCCTTCCGGATTGGGATGACACTGGCTGAGATTGGAAGCAGTTCAACCGGAGTTTCGGCTTCTTCCTCAAGGACCGTCTCGATCGGTAGTGCAGGGTGGGTTTCTTCCTTCAGAAGTACCTGCGGGATTTCGACCGACTCTGCAAGCACTTGCCGGATTCGCTCCTCCAGCTTGTGCTTGAGTTCCAAGTGGGCAGCTTCTAAGTCTTCTTTCTTCTTCTTCTTTCCGAAAAATGAGGATAAGAAACCTTGCCTCTTGTCGTTTGTCATCGCCTGCGGACTCCTGGGGGAAAGTCAACTAGATGCTCGGCAGTCCCGTGCTCAATACAGCGGTGCCGGACTTGCCGATATGCAATGAGTGTGCCACAGATAGCACTTTACGTCATCCCTTTATGGTCACTTCCGAGACAGATAAGGGTCATCGCCCGATAAGGTACTTTCTGATCCTGGCGAGCCAGATCGCAAATATTGGGCCGCCACCCCCACTACCGGCCAGGACTACCTCCTTCCGCTGTCGTGGGACTTGGATTACTGCTCCAAGCCAGCACTGCCTCCGGCGACATGCCCTGCCGCCGCAGTTCCCGGATACTCAGCGCATCATGTCGCTTCGCCAGCCGCTTTCCATGCTCATCCACGCTCAATTCACAGTGAAACCAGGCCGGATTCCGAAAGCCCAGCGCCCGGTTCAGCAGCATCTGCCGCGCCGCCGACTTCAGCAGATCCGCTCCCCGCACAACCTCCGTGATGCCCATCGCCCAGTCGTCAACCACGCAAGCCAGCTGGTAACTCGGCAATCCATCGCGGCGCCACACCAGGAAATCCCCGAAGTCGACCCCCGCCACAAACCGCAGATGCCCCAGATTCCCATCCTCAAATTCGACTTCCTCCCCAGCCTGGACCATAAACCGCCAGTTCATTCCCCCCGGCCCATCTCCCTCCGAAAACAATCCTCGCCCACCTCCACCATGAAACGCCGTCCGGCAGGTTCCCGGATAAACCGGCTCATCCTCCGAATCCAGCGCGCGATCCATCCCCTCATGAGGGGCACTCAACGCCAAAGCCAGGTCTTTCCGCGAACACCGGCATGGATAAATAAATCCACCCTGCCGCAACTTCGTCCACGCCGCCAGGTAAACCTCGCCGCGTTCGCTCTGTGCATAAGGGCCGCACGGTCCACCTACGTCCGGACCTTCATCCCAGTCCAGGCCCAGCCAGCGCAAATCCTCAAGCGCCGCTTTCGCATACTCTGCCCGGCTCCGTTCCCGGTCAAGGTCTTCCATCCGCATTACCAGCGCGCCGCCCGCCTCGTGCGCTCGCCGACTCGCGAGCGCGAAGGTTCGAGCATGCCCGATGTGCAGATATCCCGTAGGCGAAGGCGCAAGCCTGCCTCGATAACCATGCGCCGAAGGTGATGATGCCGTACTCACGCCAAGTTCAGTGTAGCTACCACAGTCACCGCAAATCGCCAGTCCCGCTGCCCGGGCGCGCTCGTCACTTTCCCCTTGCACTTCGACAAGACGTGCCCTATGCTCTTGTCGAAGCGAAAGGGAAAGCATGACCGAGCGAATCGAATTGCCGCAGGGAACCCTGGATCTACTGATCCTGCGCACCCTGCTTACCGGAGCACAGCACGGTTGGGCAATCTCGGAACGTGTGCAGCAGGTCTCGAGCGAAGTGCTTAGTATCCAGCAAGGATCGCTGTATCCCGCTTTGCACCGCCTTGAACGACGCGGGTGGATCAAGGCTCACTGGGGCACATCCGACAACAATCGCCGCGCAAAGTACTACGAGCTGACACGAACGGGCGAGAAGCAATTGGAGCAGGAAACAGAAGCGTGGCGAAAACTCACCGTCGCCGTTGCACAGGTTCTGGAAGGAGCATGAAGCGCCTATGCTCGAAGATCTTCGTTACCGCACACGTGCGTTATTCCGTCACAACGAAGTTGAAACAGAACTGGACGAAGAGCTCCGATTCCACTTCGATAAGCAGGTTGAAAAATACATGAGGTCCGGCATGACAGAGGAAGAAGCAAAACGACGCACCCGTATCGATTTTGGCGGCCACGAACAGGTCAAAGAAGACTGCCGCGAGGCCCGCGGCACGGCCTTCGTCGAGCTGACGCTGCAAGACACGAAGTACGCATTCCGGCAGCTCCTCACCAATAAGACCTTCTCCCTCGTTATGATCGTCACGCTGGCTCTCAGCATTGGAGCCAATAGCGCCATATTCAGCGTGATCAACGGCGTCCTGTTGAAGCGGTTGCCTTACAGCCAGCCTGACCGCCTGGTGCGCATCTTTCTCTCCAGCCGCGAATATCCAAAGTTCCCCCTCAACCCCTTCGACTTCCTCGACTTCCGGGCACGTAATCATTCCTTTTCTTCCATCGCCGCTTTCACGCGCGGAGATGTACAGCTCTCCGGTGACGGCGAGCCCGAGCGTCTGAATGGCTTCGGCATCACCTCGGGATATTTTCGTGTGCTTGGCCTCCAACCGCAGCTTGGCCGCGAATTTGATTTTCAGGCGGAGATTCCCGGCAATGGACTTCAAGCGATTCTCAGCGATCGCCTATGGCGCTCGCGATTTGGCGCGGACCCTAATATCATCGGCCGCAAAGTCACGATGAACATGCAGCCTTTCACGGTGATAGGAGTTATGCCGGCCGGCACTGAGCATCCTGGCAACGAATACCACGCCGTTGCGTATGGCGAGAGCGTGGATGTGTGGTGGCCATTTTCCTTCGCCGGAAATCCAAACCAGCGCGGATCGCATTTCATCGAAGGCATAGGACGACTCAAAGACGACGTCAGCCATGAGCGCGCACGAGCCGAGTTGAACGCGATCATGAACCAGATTGCCCGGGAACACGGGAGCGAGAATTCGGGCTGGACCGTTCTCGTCGTGCCGCTCTATACCGAACTGGTAGGCACCAGCCGCCAGTTGCTCCTTGTGCTGTTAGGTTCCGTCGGCATCGTGCTACTGATCGCATGTGCGAACGCCGCAAACCTTCTCATGGTCCGCGCTTCGGCGCGTCAGCGTGAAATTGCCGTGCGCCTTGCAATGGGCGCCCCTCGCTCGCGTGTGGTGCGTCAGCTCCTCACCGAAAGCCTTCTCATCTCTTTCACCGGCGGAGCGCTGGGGCTGGCGCTCGCGTACGGAGGAGTGCGCGCGCTCGTCTCATTGCTACCGGCCGACTTTCCACGCGCGCACGACATCCACGTGAGTGGCCCCGTGCTCGCTTTCACCCTGCTCGTCAGCTTCATCACCGGAATTCTCTTTGGACTTGCTCCGGCTCTTCAGGCTTCGCGCACCGACCCCAAAGAGGGTCTGCAAAAATCTGGCAGAACATCAACCGCTAGCCGGAACCAGGGCCGTTTACGAAACGCACTGGTGATTGCGGAAGTTAGTCTCGCCAGTGTCCTGCTCATTGGTGCCGGTCTCATGCTGCGCACCTTCCTCAACCTCATTCATCTCAATCCTGGATTCCAGCAGGATCATCTGCTCACCGCAAGCCTCTCGTTGCCGCACGCGCAGTACAAAACGAACGAGCAGACGGCGCAATTCTTTCAACGCCTCACATCGAGCCTGAATGCACTGCCCGGTGTGGAGAGTGCTGGAGCGGGCAGCGACCTGCCTTGGACCGGTTACGACGAAAATGCAGGCGGGTTCACCATCGAGGGGAAGAAGCAGGCAAATCAGGAGTATCATGCGCGCTATCACATGGCCACTCCCGGCTATTTCAGCGCCATGGGAATTCCCCTTCTCGAAGGTCGCTTCTTCACCGAAGCAGACAAGAAAGATGCGCCCCAGGCGCTCATCATCAACCACACCATGGCAGAACAATACTGGCCCCACGAGGATGTAATCGGCAAGCGGATGACCTTTCAAGACGTACCGAAGAAGGACTCCGACTGGATGACGGTTGTTGGTGTAGTGGGTGATGTGAAAGATCAGCCCAACAGTCCAGGAGCCGAGCCGGCTTTCTGGTGGTCGGAGTTTCAAGAGGCCCAGTCTGACGTGTCGATTGCCATTCGCACTCATTCCGATCCGCGTCAGGTGATTGACGGACTTCGCGACGCCGTGCATCGTCTTGATCCCGAACTTGCAGTTGCTGATATCAAGCTGATGGACAGCG
>Ga0157375_10002271_pt1 | contig 16644 bp, 12 predicted proteins | sample M35metaG_FD_115311 | JGI IMG/M metagenome (GOLD analysis project Ga0157375, IMG submission 115311) | Miscanthus rhizosphere microbial communities from Kellogg Biological Station, Michigan, USA - M3-5 metaG | ecosystem: Host-associated > Plants > Roots > Rhizosphere > Soil | place: USA: Michigan...
GCAGGCGAAGAGGGTCAGAAGACAAAGCCCCTGACGTAACAGCGGGGAGGGTGACAAAAGGGTCATGACAGGTGCCTCGGTTCTTATGGTTCTTATGGGCCCAGCATAGGGGGAGTGCGTTCAGAGGCCGTAGCCCAAAACGGCAACCATTCAAGGCACTGAGGATGTTTTGCAGTGGGGGAGGTATCGCGCGAAGGGATCGGCGGCCAGCCCCTTGAAAGTGCTGATTTGGGTTACCGCTTGCGCGACGCAAGCCGGAACACTCATGGCTCGCCTCACAAATATAAAAAAAAGGAGAGACGTCATGCGCACCCTCAGTTACGCCCCATTACTTTCGCTGGTTGCACTCTGTACTTTTGAGCCGCAGGCACACGCCTACCAGCTCTACAGCGAAGGCGATGGTGCAACGGTCCTGAACGCCGACCTGTCGGCGGCGTTTGGCTGGTTCGGCAGCGAGAAGAACTACATCGGCGACCCTGAGAGGGAGCCCGGCAGGATGCGGTGGCAAGAAGGCTACGCCAAGTACGGTCTCAACGGCACGACAGACAAGATCACTGCCGGTTCGATGTATGGCGGACTCAGCTGGATCAGCACGGGGTCATTTGGCGATGGGGACGCGGGTGGGATCACCTCCGGGAATGAAAGAAGAACGGCTGTGGAAGACGCCTACCTGGGCTGGAAGTCAGGTGATCTGATTCCTGCACTGGGCAAGGACGGGGTTGATTTCTCTTTTGGCCGCCAGGTCGTTACGGTGGACGGCTTCCTGATCACCGATGACGGGTTCGCCCCCGGGAAGGCCTTCAACCCTATCGAGGGCGTAAGGGATGGCCGGTTCGATCGCGGCGGCGCCTTTTACCTTGGCCCGCGGTTGGCGTTCGGGAATACGGCAGTCTTGAAACTGGGTGGCCAGGAGGGCCTTCACGGTAGCCTGATATGGCTCAAATCCGATAACCCCGGGCAGTCGAAGACCGAAGTGGCTGCCGCCACCGTCGACTACACCACACCCGTCGGCTCGATCGGTTCGACGTACTTGCACGGCCTGGATGTTGACGAGCGATATGCCTTTGGTGATCGGCTTGAGCGCAAGGGCATGAACGTCTACAGCATTCGTGGGCAGGGCAATGCCGGGATCGAGAATGCCGACTTTGCGTTCGAAGTGGTGCGTCAGGAAAAACGTTCAGGGTCACAGCGGGCGATGTTCTTCGACGCCGGCTACACCTTCGCCGATACCCAATGGCAACCGACGGTGAGCTATCGATATTCGCGCTATTCCGAAGGTTACGACTTTCTGTTCCAGGGTGGTTTTCGCAAGCGCTACCAGGGTGAAGTCGCCGTGAATTACGCCGGTTCGGTGACCTCGAACATGTCGATCAACGACGTACTCCTCTCAGTCAAGCCGACCGAGACATTGACCCTTAACGCAATGGCCTTCAACTACCACCAGCTCTCCCGTACGCATGAGCAGGACTTCTCTGCCCGCGAGGTCGACCTTTTCCTGGATTGGATGGTGACGGATAACGTCACGCTCTCGCCTCTGGTCGGCTTCTACAAGCCCGAAAAGTGGCTCGGGGACGGTGGCCTGCAGAGCGGGAGTGCATCAACCAACACTTACTTCCAGTTCATCGTGTGGATGGCGTTCTGACCAGCCGTCTACGCCGCCAATCCTAGTGAGTGAATGCTGATTCGAGATACCTCCCCAACAGAGGGGTTGAGTCTCGTCCCCATGGAATTAACGACACCCACACTCCTGGCACCGGCCGTCATGCACTTCAAAGGGCTGGCGACTTCCGGGATGCCAGGCACTGCCACTCGTAGAAACAATTAACGGAGTAGATGCAGGCCATGCCTATGAAAACGATCCCTCTTTCTCACGCTGTCATCGCGCTGCTGGCCGTCCTGGCTGCACCTGCGTATCCGTCGTTCGCAATCGCCGCAACGCCTGGTGAGACATCCAGTGCGGCCAAACCGAAGGTTGGATCGCCCGACATCAGCGGGCTCTGGATGCCGGTGGGGAGTTCCGTGGACCCGCTCGTCAACAGCACCGGTGCCGATAACCCCGATACCAATATCGGCCCTCCGTTCGGCACCACGCCGGAACTCAAGGGTGTGTACCTCGAGAGCTTCAACAAGCGGACTGAGGCCCTGGCCGCAGTTGGCAGCGAGTTCAAGACCTCGTGCAAGGTGCTGGGCATGCCGACGAATATGATTGGGCCCTACGCGGTAGAGATCATGCAGACGCCGACGCAGATCAACTGGGCGCAGGAGTTCCTGCGAGAGACCCGTCGCATTTACCTCGATGGGCGCACGCCCCCCAATCCCGAGGAAGCGCCCCCGACGTTTGAGGGCTATTCGGTCGCACGGTGGGAGGGAAATGTGTTGGTCGTCGAGACCACCAACATTCGGCAGGAGACCACGTTGAGCGAGTATGGGCTCGCCGACGACGCGCTCGGCCATGGCCCCCGCATGATCATCAAGGAGCGGATCTTCATCAACGACAAAGGTCTGCTGCAAGTGGACGGCATGGTCGAAGACCCGGATGCGTTGGTCAAGCCATGGCATTGGTCGTCGCTGACCTTTCGCCGTGCGCCCAAGGGGGTCGAATTCATGGAGTACGTCTGCGAGGACAACAATAACGAGTCGATCGATCCCGTGACGGGAGCGGAAGTCACGACGATTCCCGAGCGACATAACGTGAGCCGAGCGGACAACAATAATCAAGGAGATACGAAGTGAATTTAAAACCCATGCTGTTCAGCTTGGCGTTCTTGGGCTTGTCAGCACCTGCTGCTTTTGCCCACCACTCCTACTCAGCCTTTGACATGGCGAAGCTGGTAGAGATTGGCGGTACGGTGGGTGAGGTGCAGTATAAAAATCCTCATGTCTGGTTGTTCGTCGATGTGCAGAACGGGGACAAGACCGAGACCTGGGCGATCGAGGCCGGCGGCCCGAACATTCTGATGCGCCAGGGCTGGATGGCCAATACCCTCAAGCCGGGCGATAAGGTCGACGTGCAGCTCGCTCCGATGAAGGACGAGACGAAGACGGGCGGAGCCCTTCAGGCGCTGCGGTTGCCCAATGGGAAAACCATCGGAGCCTGGAAGTGAACCCCATGCGCGAGGTTTGGCTACCTACATTAACCCTGGCGGCTTTCCTTGCTCTGACGACGGCGGAGGCCGTCGGCGCGCAAACGCCATCCATGCCTCTAATAGCTTTAGTGCCTTCGAGCGGCCGGTTGCCTCTTGCGTCCGCCTCAAGGCACGGCACAGAGTATGTCGACCTCGAGAGGTTCGGGTATGTAGAGGAGGAATACTACATGCTGGGGCTCGCGCCAGCGATCACCGCTTCTGGCGAACAATTGTTCGACGCTCCCTATGTGACACGCTTCCTCATCCGCAAACCCAAAGACCCTGGACGATTCAACGGCACTGTCGTGATGGAACCGTTCAGTTGGATGGGCGAACGCAGCGCGGGCTGGATCCTCACCCGCGACTACCTGATGCGCAAGGGCTACGCATTCGCCGGCTACACACTCAGCATCAACAGACCCGCGAACGATCCCAAGACACTGGATTGGGATCCTGAGCCCCGTAACTTGAATCTGGATTTCATGCGGCGCTACGACTACAAGCGCTACGCACCGCTCGGCAGCTACTACGACAGCGACCGTTTTCGGCGCGGCAGCGGCCCCGATCAGTACCCGCCGCAGTCGCAAGGCATTGCCGCGCAACTCGCCTTGTTGTTCAAGTCCAACCTCGAGAGCGGTCCCACACAGGGGCTAGAGGTCAAGCGCATCTATGTCAATACCTGGGCAATCAACGGGCAACTCTGGCTCGATTATCTCGACCAGGGGCGTCACCAGCAGTGGCGCATGCCTGACGGGCAGCCGCTGATCGACGCCTATATGATGGGGCACGTTGTGTATGGCGACCTGGGTGGAGAGGTTCTCAGGGTTCCGCGGAAAATGCCCGAGGATGCTCCGTTCGTGACTGTCTACAGTCAGACCGAAGTGGTGCACGATGCAAGTCAGGAGATCGCGCTACCGCACGATACGGACCAGCCGAAGTTGCGCTACTACGAAGTCGCGGGCATGCCACACCTTCGTCTCGCCGATCAGGGCACCGACGGGACAGAGCCGCATCCGGCTGACGGTGACAAGCGCAACGATCCGCAATGCCAGTCCCTCTATGACGAGCCAGTGGAGACGGTCGTGTCCGCGATCCTGGACGCGATGGATCGCTGGGTGCGTGAAGGCACGCCGATGTCCAAGGCTGCACGGGTCGATCGCGACGGAAAGGGGGTTGCCCGCGACCCGCAGACCGGCAACATGCTGGGTGGTGTGCGTCCGCCGTGGATCAAGGTGCCAAGCGCCACTTACATGACCGACCAGGAGACCGGCTGCGGTTCGGCCTACGACACGAAGGTGCCGTATTCTGCGCAGCGGCTGAAGGCGTTGTATGGCAGTTATGCAAATTATGCGAGTCGTTTCAAAGCCGCCAAACAACAGGCGATAAAGGAGGGCTATTTGCTGCCGGAGGATGCGGTACTCGTCAAGCCAGTCGCTTTGCCGGCGGACTTTAACGGGCCCCTCCGGTAAAGCCATGAGGCGTTGACGTCTTGCGTCAACGCCTCACCCCGTCACAGCATGCGGCGCAGGACATCGTTACGAGGGTCCCGGTCGAAAAACCGGTGTTTCAGAGCGCCCACGACATGCAACAGAATCAATCCGAGCAGGGTGTAGGCGAGCACTTTGTGCAGCCATTGGAAGACGGCGAACCAATCGTCATTTTTCGGAAGGAGCTCCGGCAGGTTGACCCCAAAAAAGAACACCCCGTCACTCATCGTGTAGGTGCTCGACATTGAGTACCCCATCAACGGCACGATCACCACAAGCGCATACATGACACGCTGCGTAAGCCTTGACAGGAACCTTTCATAGCTCGCCAGTGTTTCCAGCGGCTGCGGAAGCACGGGGGTCCGAAAACGCAGGGCAATCTGAGTCAGGACAACCAGAAACATCAACAGTCCAAAGGATTTGTGCCACGGGTAATAGAGCTCGTACTTGCTCGCCACTTCGTCATTCAGACCGGTCATATGCCAGCCTGCCCAGAGGAGGCCTGCGATGAGCACGGCGCGTACCCAGTGCAAAATTCGCAGGGACGTCGGATACCGATCGGTTGTTTGTTGTTCTATCGGGTTCATCGTAGTCTCTCCATTGATTATCAACGGCATCAGGGATGCACTTTTGAACGGTCACCCTCGCGACACAGAGGCCGGAGGGTGATTCGGTCAGGACAGGGATCGTGCTCAGGAAGGCAGCAGCACGGTGATGACTTTCTCTTCGGTGTAGGCCACCGCGCCGGCAAATCCGCCTTCACGGCCGATACCGCTGGTCTTTACGCCGCCCCAGGGCAGGTTGGCGTCCAGCGGGCTCCAGCAGTTGATACCCACGGCACCGGCCTTCACCGCAGCGGCTACGCGGTGCGCTCGCACCAGGTCGGTCGTCCAGACCGTGGCCGCCAGGCCGTAGGAGGAGTCGTTGGCCAGTGCGATAGCTTCCTCTTCGCTGTCGAACGTGATCAGCGTGCCGACGGGCCCGAAGATTTCGTCTTGGGCGATCGCCATGGTGTTGTTGGCGTTGGTGAAGATCGTCGGCCGGACAAACCAGCCGCGTTCAGGTGTCGATACACCGCCGGCCAGTAGCGAGGCGCCTTGGTCGATACCCAGTTGGATGTATCGGTTAACGCGATCGAATTGCGCTTTCTTGGCCACCGGTCCCATCTGTACACCGGGCTGGCGAGGGTCGCCCACGTTGACTGCCTGCGCGGCATCGGCAAGCGCTGCGCCGAAGCGATCTGCGATGCTGCGGTGGACCAGGATGCGCGAGCCGGCTGCACAGACCTGGCCCTGGTTGGCGAACAGGCCGAGCGCACACCCGCGCAGCGCGTCTTCGAAAGAGGCATCGTCGAAGACAATCTGGGGGCTCTTGCCGCCCAGCTCCAATGCCACGCGCTTGAACAGCACACCGGCGGTGCGCTGGATTTCGCGTCCGGCCTCGGGGCTGCCGGTGAAGCTGATCTTGGCAACGAGCGGGTGTTCGCACAAGGCGCGACCCACCTCATTGCCGTAGCCGGTAACCACGTTGATCACGCCGTCAGGGAAGCCCGCTTCCTGAGCCAGCACCGCCAGGTGCAGGGCAGACTGCGGCGTCTCTTCCGAAGGTTTGATGACCACGGTGCAGCCTGCCGCCAGCAAAGCGGCGAGCTTCCAGACGGTGATCATCAACGGCGAATTCCAGGGAACGATGGCGCCGACCACACCCACTGGCTCGCGTACCGTGTACGAAAGGGTCTTGGTGCCGAAGTAGCCACCGGTGGGAATGGTGCGCCCCTCAAGCTGGTTGGCCCAGCCGGCGGCGGCACGCAGGTTGGCGATTGCGTTGGGCAAGTCCATCCGGCGCGGTTCGATGGGTGAGCGACCGATGGCGTTGGCATCCATATCGGCCAGCAATTCGGTGTCGCGTTCAACCAGGTCAGCGAGTTTTGACAGCAATCGGCCGCGCTGGGCGCCGTCGAGCTGGCTCCAGGCGCCACCCTCAAGTTGGCGATGCGCGGCCGCCACTGCGCGGTCCACGTCCTCAGTCGTGCCCTGTGCGGAGCTGCCGTACACCTGTTCTGTCACGGGGTTGACGAGGTTTATGCGACGGCCGTCGGAGGCTTCGAGGGACGCGCCTTCGATGAAGTGATTCAAGTGCTCAGTCATTTTGGGGTCCATGAGTGATGTGGAGTGGTCGGGTCACGCCTCGAGGGAGGCCAGGGCATCGCCGAAGATGTCCAGTGCCTTGAAGAACAGCGAGCGTGAAATCGTCAGCGACGGCATGACTCGCATCACGTTGCTGTAGCGACCGCAGGGAATCATCAGCACGCCGTGGTTCATCAGGTAGCCCATGAGCTGACCGATTTTTTCGGGCGCCAGGGGGGCCTTGGTGGCCGGGTCTTCGACCAGTTCGATACCGATCATCAGGCCGCGGCCGCGGACTTCAGCGACGAACGGGCTGTTGAAGCCACGGATACGTTCCTGCGCCTCCAACCCCAGCGTGTGCGCGCGGTTGAGCAGATCGAGCTCCGGGTCCTGCAGGATGCTGATGTTGGTCAGCGCCACCGCCGCGGACAACGAGTTGGCGGCAAAGGTGTTGGGCATCGATCCGTCAGGAATCGCGGCCGCCAGGTCTGAACGCATGATCAGGCCCGCCATTGGCAGGTCGCTGCCGATGCCTTTGCCGAAAGTGAGCATGTCTGGCTTCACGCCCGAGTGCTCGACCGCCCACATCTTGCCGGTGCGTCCTGCGCCGGATTGCACTTCATCGACGATCAGCAGCGTACCGCTGCGGTCGCATGCCTTGCGCAACAGCTGGAGGAATTCTGGCGAGGGGGGCACGTAGCCGCCTTCGCCCTGCACCGGTTCCACGATGACGGCGGCCACGTCATCGGCGGCGGTGTAGGGGGTGTTCAACAGGTAGTCCACGTACTCGCCGGCGATCTGCTCGGCGCTTTTGTGAGTGGTGTCGAAAGGGAAACGGTAGGCATAAGGGTAGGGGGCGTGAATGACCCCACCCATCTGGGCACCGAAGCCCTTGCGGTAGGCCGTGCCTGTCGTCAGGGAACCCGAGGCGTTCCACACGCCGTGGTAGCCACCATGGAAGGCGATGATCTGGTGCCGCCCGGTGATGCGTTTGGCGAACTTGATGGCGGCTTCAAGCGCATCGCTGCCGCTTTGCGTGAAGAAGGTGATGCAGTCGCCACGCAAGCCGTCGGGCGCGATCTCGGAGAGCTTGGCCGCCAGTTCGGTGCGCCGGGTACTGTTGATTTCCAGGGCATGCATCAGCACTTCGGACTGTTCGCGGATCGCCTGCACCACTTTTGGGTGGCAGCGGCCTACGCTGCTGACGCCCACGCCGGCGGACAGGTCGATGTAGGTGTTGCCATCGGGGTCCTTGAAAGTAGCGCCGAAGGCACGGTCCATGGCGATGGGCATGCGTCCGCCGCCGCGCGCCATGGATTCGGTACGCGCCGACAACGCCAGGGCCTCGCGGGTTTTGGGGCCGGGAAGTGTGCTGGAGGTAATCAGCGGGGCATCCGCGAAGTGCAGGGATTCAAGTTTGGCTTCACTCATGACGTTCTCTCTGAATGTCGATTTAAGTGTGCTGATCATCTCCGCGACGAGTCTGTGGCCGGTAGCCCGAATTGGCACATGGATGGACCGCCCTGAGCGCACCTTCCAGTGAATTTAAAATCTCATAAAGAATTGTGCATAATTCTCACTATGTGCGAATATCGCATAGGAAGGCGATCTAAAAACAAGAATATTGGCAGAGGCTTTCGACATCATGAAAAATCAGACTATCAGCCATTTCAGCGACGTCCATGTCCATGCGGCTACCGTCCAGGAGTGGAACCAGGACTACAGTCAGCTAACGGCAGGCTCGACCGAGAGTTCGCTGATGCAGTTGTCGACGGCGGGTGTCCACGTCTTTCTCGAGCAGATCAACCAGCGTGTCGTGCAGCACGGCGTGGCTCCCCGAGGCAAGATGTGCTTTGCCGTGCCGATCACCACCCCGGGTTCGATTCGGATGCAGGGGCGGGAGGCGGACGATAGCAGTCTGTTCTTTCTTCACGGTGGCGAGGAGTTCATGTTCCATATGCCGATGGGCATGGAGCTGCTGTCGATCACCTTCGAACGTGAATTGTTCGAACAGGCGTTGGCGCAAACGGCTTCGGCGAAGGAGGTCAGCCGGTTGCTGCGTCAACCGGTGATCAGGGTTTCCACCCCGCGCTTTGCAGACGCTCGTCGCCGATTGCTGGCGATGTTCTCCCAGGCCCTGGTGTACGAAGAACTCGACAGCACGCTAGACCGGGAACGGGAGTTGGCGCTGGAGCAGGCGATGCTCGGCGAGTTGCTGCAACTCATGACCGACCCGGCCTGCGACAAGCAACAACGCTCCGCAAGCTCCACGCGCAGCTTCATTGTCGAGAAATGCCACCGTCTGGCGACCGCAGAGATGATCGACGTGCCCAGCGTGATCGAGTTGTGCCAGCGACTCCAGGTCAGTCGGCGCACCGTGCAGAACAGCTTTCGCTCGGTTGCCGAGACGACGCCGCTGAATTACTTGCGCTCTGTGAGGCTCAACGGTGTACGCCGGACCTTGATGTCCACCCGCGCGTCGTCTCTCTCGATCGGCGATGCCGCTGCCCAATGGGGCTTCTTTCACCTCAGCCATTTTGCGGCGGAGTATCAGGAGCTGTTCGCAGAGTTGCCATCCCATACCCCCCGCGCTGCCATCACCGGTTGCGCTCATGCCTGAACACCCGCCCGCTGAAAGCAGTGGCGAGGTGACTGTCGGCTTCACAAGGATGTAGAGAAAGATGAATAGCCTGCGCCGTCTGCTCATGGTCTTCGACCTGTTCCGCCCGGAACAACCGGTCATCGATGTGGACATCATTTGCCGGGAGCTCGGCTACACACCCGCCACCGCCTATCGTTATCTGCGCGAACTCGGCGACGCGGGCTTTTTGAAGCGATTGCCGCGCGGTTACGCGCTCGGCCCGCGAATCGTCACGCTGGAGCATCTGATGACGAACTACGATCCGTTGTTGGCATGCAGCCGGGACCTGGTCGACAACCTGGTCGCCGACACCGGCCTGGACGCGCTGGTCAGCGAGTGGCATGGCGACTCCGTGGTCAACGTGCTGATCCATCGTGGCTCCGATGCCGGACCGGTTGGTAGCGGCAGGGGGCGGTCGATCGATCTTTTCCACAGCGCGACCTCCCGGGTCGTAATGGCTTATCTGCTACCGCGCCAAATCCGACGCGTCTACGACGCTCACGTGAACCCATCCGAATTGCAGCATCTGGGACTGGAGTGGAAGCCGTTCATCAAGAGCCTGCTCGCCATCCGCAAACAGGGCTACTGCATCAGCGAAAGCGAACTGCACCCGGGACGCAGTGGCGTCGCGGCGCCGATCTTCGACGAAAAGCAGCGCGTCCTCGGGAGCATGACCCTGGTGGGGCGTAGTGAGCGGTTCGGTGCGTTTCAGCAGCGCTATCTGTGCGACCTGGTGACCGGCGCGGCGTCGGAACTGACGACGCGTCTCGCTTCGCAGTGAGGTCAGGGGGGCGGATGGCGCCGTTCAGGTGATGGCGTAACAGGTTACCGATTTGGGATACCGGGGCGTTCATGGTGAGGCATAGGATCGAATCCAGCGTGCGACAAAAACGACAAGCTCTATCGGTGACGGTGAACGGCTTGCTGCACCGATCCTACAGCGACTGCCTCATACAATAAGGTCAAGAACATGAGTGTATCTATCCCGATCAACAGTTCGACGGAGTTGAAGCGTGGTGCCCTGGGTGTTGGTTTCATCATCTTTTTCGTGGTGTCGGCGGCGAGCCCGTTAAGTGTCATCGCCGGTGGTTTCCCGATTGGCATCATGCTGGGTAACGGTGCCGGCACGCCGGCGTTGCTGATCCTGGCGTTGCTGGTGCTGCTGGCGTTTTCAGTGGGCTACACCACCATGTCCCGGCACCTGACCAATGCCGGCGGTTTTTATGCGTTCACCTCCCGGGGTTTGGGTGGCCTGGCAGGCGGGGCGGCCGGGGTGTTGGCGATGTTTGCCTATAACATTCTCCAGGTCGGGTTGTATGGCATGTTCGGTGTGGTCGTCAGTGGCACCATGGAAAGCATGTTCGCACTGGTGTTGCCGTGGTGGTCTTACTCACTGATGGCGATGGCGAGCATTGCGATTCTGGGGTATCGCAAGATCGACCTGTCGGCCCGGCTACTGTCGGTGATGGTGATCGCCGAGTACCTGGCGATCCTGATCCTGGATTTTGCCATCCTCAAATCCGGTGGCGACAGCGGCATCAACCTTGATGCGTTTGATCGCAGTCATGTGTTCAGCGGCACACCGTCCATCGGCTTGCTGTTCTGCTTCGCGGCATTTATCGGCTTCGAGGCGACGACTATTTACGGCGAAGAGGCCAAGAACCCGCAGCGAACCATCCCGATTGCCACCTACTGCTCGGTGTTGCTGATCGGTGGTTTCTACGCACTGTCGGTATGGTCGATGGTAGTGGGCGTAGGGGCGGACAAAATCGTGCCGATGCTGCAAGCCTTGCAGGACCCGACGACGTTTATCTATGGCATGTCCGACCACTTTGTCGGCCCGTATCTGACTCAGATTATCCGGGTGCTGTTCATGGTCAGTATCTATGCCGGCCTGCTGGCGTTTCATAACGCCGCGGCCCGTTATTTCTACGCGATTGGGCGTGACGGCCTGTTGCCGCACCGCTTGGGTACGACCCATCGCGTGCACCAGAGTCCTCATATGGGGTCGGCGTTGCAGAGCCTTATCTCGGCAGTGGTGGTACTGATTTTCGCCGCCATGGATGCCGATCCGATCCTGCAGCTGTTTGCCTGGCTGTCCAACCTGGCCACGCTGTGCGTGATTTTGTTGATGGCGCTCACTTCCGCAGCGGTCATCTTCTTTTTCCGGCGTCACCCCGAACTCAAGGTGGGGATCTGGCGTGGGCGGATATTCCCCGGTTTCTCTTGTGTTGCCCTATTGGCGGTCCTGGTACTCGCGGTGGTGCATTTCGATGTACTGACGGGCGCCAGCCTGGCCTTGTCATACAGCCTCTGCGCCATCATTCCCGCAGCCTTGCTGGGGGGTGTGTTCCTGGCGGCTCGACTTCGCAAGGCGTCGCCGGAGCGGTACCGGGCATTGGGTAGCCACAAGCTTTAAGGCCCCACGCAGAACCGTTCAACGCTTACCAAGGATGGTCTGCGACCTCGTGCGGCTGCGGCTGTCGGCTCAACTTGACCAGCAGCGATGCGATCAACAGCAGGACTGCCGACGCTGCCAGCACGGCAACAAAGCCTGCATCGAACGCCGCACGGGCGAATGCGCTCAGCATCGCGCGGCCTTCGGGTGACAACGTCTCGGCGACGACCAGTGCGTCGTCGAGACTCTCGAATGTCGCGGGGGTCAGGGTCAGCCATGACGGAATCATCAGGCCCGCCGAATACGCATAAATCGCCGATAACAGACTGCCCGCCAGCGTCACACCCACAGCACCGCCCAGTTCAAAGGACACTTCCTCGATGGAGGCGGCCATGCCGGCTTTATCGGCGGGCACGCTGAGCATGATGGTGCTGGACGAAACGGTCAGTGCCGCGCCAATCGTCAAGCCCAACAGGGCAAGGCTGGCGATTTGCAGGTAAACCGCAGCGTTGTGCAGCAAGAGATAGCTCAGCATCGCGGCTGACGACAGCAGCAACGTCCAGAACAGCATCCGCCGGTTTCCCAGGCGCGGCAGGTAATAACCGGCAAGCGGCCCTGCGACGAAGGAGCCCAGTGGCAGAGGAAGGATGAACAATGCCGCCTCCAGCGGCGACATGCCGAGCACCAGCTGCAAGCGCTGGCTGAACACCAGTTCCATGCCGATCAACGCAGCGGCCGACACGACTGCTGCAATGACGGCATTTCTGAAGCCCGGTGCAGTGAACAGCGCCAGATCGAGCATCGGCTGTGCGGCACGGCGTTGGCGCCGAATGAACAGCGTCAGGAATAGCGCACCCAGGACGACCGCCACCAACATGCCGTCGAAGGAGGGCGCCCGTTTACCGAGTTCCTTGACGGCATACGCCAGGCTGATCAGCCCGATCATGACCTGCAGCGAACCCAGCCAGTCCCATCGTTTTTTGGCATCCCCCGGGTGATTCGGGATCAACACCGCGCCGAGGACCAGTGCCACCAGCACAATAGGCACGTTGATCAAAAAAACCGAGCCCCACCAGAAATGCTCCAGCAGCAGGCCGCCCACCACCGGGCCGAACGCAGCGCCCCCTGAAGCAACCGATGCCCAGATGCCGAAAGCCATGGCCTGCTCGCGCGGGTCGGCGAACGTTACCCGGACGATGGCCAGCGTAGCCGGCATCATCATCGCCGCGCCGACGGCCAGAAAGCCGCGGGCACCGATCAATACGCTGGCCGATGGCGAGAAGGCCGCGATCAGCGAGAACAGACCAAACACGCTCAGTCCGCCGATAAACAGGCGTTTGTGCCCGAGGCGGTCACCGAGTGTGCCCATGCCCAGTAGCAGCCCGGCAGCGATCAATGCATAGATGTTGATGATCCAGAGCTTTTGAGAAGCGGAGGCATTGAGCTCACGGGTCAGTGTCGGCAGCGCGGTGTACAACACCGTCATATCAATGACGATCAGCAGCAAAGCGCTGGAAATAATGGCCAGGATCAGCCAGCGTCGCGGGGGAATCATGGGTGGGGCTCGATAATGGAGGGTAGGAAGCCGGCAACTGCAATCCATTCAGGATTTCAGCACCGGCAGGCAGCTGTCAGATAGCCGGCCGAGCCCCTTTACACACGGAAGTGGCCTACAAGCTGCTGCTGATGGTTGGCCATTTCATGGAGTGAGTCACTGGCCGTTGAGGCATCGCTCATCCGTTTGGTCAGTGTTTCGCTGATGCTGCGAATGTCACTGACCCGATGGCTGATATCTTCCACGACCGTGCTTTGCTCCAGGGCTGCGCTGGCGATCTGTTGATTCATCTGTTCGATCACATCCACGGCCTGGGAAATATTCTCCAGCGCCGTACGGGTCTGTTGCACCTGAATCACGCTGCTGCCGGCTTGCTCACGGCTCAGTTGAGTGCTGTGCACCACCTCCTGGCTCAACTGCTGCAACGTCTCTATCACCGTGCGGACCTGTTCGACCGAGCTCTGGGTGTTGCTGGCCAGGTGCCTGACTTCATCGGCCACCACCGCGAAGCCGCGCCCCTGTTCGCCCGCTCTGGCCGCTTCGATAGCCGCATTCAACGCCAGCAAGTTGGTCTGCTGCGCGATGGTGCTGATGACGTCCAGCACCTGGCCGATCTGGGTGCTGCTATTGGCGAGGGCATGCACTTGCTTAAGGGTGGTGTCCAGACGCTGATCAAGGCTTTCGATGCTGCTCTCGGCGATGGAGAACACCGCTTGACCTGATCGGCTCGCGCTTTCGGCGGCTGTCGCTGCGTCGGCGGCACCGTGGGAGTGGCGCGCCACTTCCTGGGCACTGGCACTCATTTCGTGCAGAGCGGTCGCGGCCAGCTCCACTTCGCGGTACTGGCGTTGCATCCCTGCGCTGACTTCCCGGGCAATCCCCGACGAGGTATTGGCGCTGTTGCGGGTATCCAGGGAGGCGGTTTGAATGTCGCGAATAATCGGCTGCAACTTGTCCAGAAAACGGTTGAACCCATTGGCCAATTGGCCCAATTCGTCGCGTCGCCCGGCGGGCAGGCGTTGGGTGAGGTCACCATCGCCATCGACGATGGCATCAAGCAGACTCGCCACCTTCAGCAGTGGGCGTGTCACCCCGTAGGCGGCCAGCCAGATCAGTACCATGCCGAGGCAGCTGGCCAGTACCCCCAGGCAAAGGTTGAGCCAGTTGGCCTGGTGGCTTTTGTCGTCCAGTTCGCTTTGCATTTGCCGAGCGGAAGCCTGCACCAGGTCTTGGGGAACCTTGATCTCCAGTTGCCAGAGTGGATTGCCTGGCACGGTTTGCAGAGCCTGGCGTATATCGAGGGTGGCCCCGGAGACTTCGCCGCTGCGTCCTGCCACCTGGCCGGTGGGCGACACAATGGCGACTTCGCTGTTGCCTTGATACAGGTCCTGGCCGAGGTCGGCAGCCAGCTTTTGCAGAGTGTCGAGGCCAATGTCCATGCCGACCACGCCGAGGACCTTGCCGTTGGCGATCAGAGGGATAGAAACGCTGCTCATCAGGACTTTCTGGCCTTCCACCTCACTGGTGTAGGGCTCCACCACGCAAGTGCGCTTTTGAGCTTGAGGGCAGGTGTACCAGACGTTTGTCGGTTCGCTGCCGGGTGGCGCCGTGTCGGTGAAGATTTGCGCCTCGGTGAGCACATCCTGGACCAGTTGTCCCGGCTGGCTCTGTGACCAATACAGCGCAAAACGGCCTTTTTCGTTGCTCGCCAGTGCACGTTGCCCGACGAAAGCGGCGTCTGCGCTCGCCAATGCGTCAGGCAGAAGTATGACGTACAGGCCGAGCACTTTTTCGCGTTTGAGCAGTGTCTGACGGGTCACGCTGATCAGCGCTTCGCGCAATTGTGCAGCCGTGAGGCGTCCATTGAGTGTTTGATCGCGCAGTTGCAGAACCTGTTGCGCGAACCCTTCGCCATACAGCGCCGTTTCGTTGAAAAAGCGTTCGACGTGTTGGCCATGGGCAACGGCCTGGGCTTGCAAACGCTCCACGGCGGCTTGCCCGAGCAGGTGACTGCTCTGCTCCTTCAGCAATTTTGCACTTTGTTGGTTCTGGTACACCGAGGTGCCTACCAGCGCGCCGACGACAGCCAGCAGGCACAGTCCGCTCAGGAGTGTGATCCGCCATTGGATAGTGAGATGAGCTAAACGCATGACTGAGGCTTCCTGCAGAGGGCTTTGGCTGCGATGGGCTGTGGACCTGGCCCTCGCTTTTATTATCGGTGCCGGCATCTGGGTATAGAGCGGGTGACGCTAGCATGCGGGAGGGAGCGGCCTGGCAGTTATCCCGAATCGGCAAGGACTGCCGGATTGCCGGTGACGCATTGACCTGTTTTGGGGCGGCGCCTCGGATGCTACCGATTTGGGATAGCGAGCGGTTCAAGGGCGGGCATAGGATCGAATTCAGCGCGCAACTCAAACAAAACGCTAATCGGTGCCGATGGAATTCAATCGGGCCACCCCAACAGCGACTGCCTCATACAATAAGGTCAACAACATGAGTGTACCTATCTCGATCAACAGCTCCACGGAGCTCAAGCGTGGCGCCCTGGGCGTCGGGTTCATCATCTTTTTCGTGGTGTCGGCGGCGAGCCCTTTAAGTGTGATCGCTGGTGGCTTCCCGATTGGCATCATGCTGGGCAATGGCGCCGGCACGCCGGCATTGCTGATCCTGGCGTTGTTGGTGCTGCTCGCGTTCTCTGTGGGTTACACCACGATGTCCCGGCACCTGACCAATGCCGGCGGTTTTTATGCGTTCACCTCACGTGGTTTGGGTGGCCTGGCAGGCGGCGCGGCCGGGGTGTTGGCGATGTTTGCCTATAACATTCTTCAGGTCGGCTTGTATGGCATGTTCGGTGGGGTCGTCAGTGGCACCATGGAAAGTGTCTTCGGCCTGGTGTTGCCGTGGTGGTCCTACTCGCTGATGGCGATGGCGAGCATCGCGATTCTGGGCTATCGCAAGATCGACCTGTCGGCGCGGGTGCTGTCAGTGGTGGTAATCGCCGAATACCTGGCGATCCTGATCCTGGATTTTGCCATCCTCAAATCCGGTGGCGACAGCGGCATCAACCTTGATGCGTTTGATCGTACCCATGTGCTCGGCGGTACCCCGTCCATCGGCCTGCTGTTTTGCTTCGCGGCATTCATCGGCTTCGAGGCCACCACCATTTACGGTGAAGAAGCCATAAACCCCAAACGTACCATTCCGATTGCCACCTACAGCTCGGTGTTGCTGATCGGCGGGTTCTACGCGCTGTCGGTGTGGTCGATGGTAGTGGGCGTGGGCGCGGACAAGATCGTGCCGATGCTGCAGGCC
>Ga0157375_10002273_pt1 | contig 16621 bp, 16 predicted proteins | sample M35metaG_FD_115311 | JGI IMG/M metagenome (GOLD analysis project Ga0157375, IMG submission 115311) | Miscanthus rhizosphere microbial communities from Kellogg Biological Station, Michigan, USA - M3-5 metaG | ecosystem: Host-associated > Plants > Roots > Rhizosphere > Soil | place: USA: Michigan...
GCGCTCGCGAAATTCGTCCGCGACCAGACGAACCGGCGCGACATCGAGCAGATGCGGATCCCGCTCGGCATCGCCGCGACCGACCTCGACAGCGGCGAGGGGATCCTGTTCCGGCGCGGCGACACCGGCACCGCGGTGCGCGCGTCGAGCGCGGTGCCGGCCGTGTTCCAGCCGGTGAAGATCGGTGCCCGCGAGTATGTCGACGGCGGCCTCTCGGCGCCGATCCCGGTTCATCACGCGCGCCAGATGGGCGCCGAGCTCGTGATCGCGGTCGACATCTCGGCCGTTCCCGAAGGCAACTCGACCGGCGACGCGGCGCGAATGCTGCTGCAGACCTTCGCGATCATGGGCAAGAGCCTCAAGGCCTACGAGCTTCGCGACGCCGACGTCGTCCTGCAGCCGAAGCTTTCGGGCGTCTCGGGCGCCGACTTCACGACGCGCCGGCAGTCGATCAAGGCCGGGCGCGACGTCACGATCGCGCATCTCGCCGAGCTGCGCGATCGGATCGCGGCCAGGAGCCATCTCTGACGGCGCGGGCGCCGAGCTGCGTCGACGCGGGACAGTCGTTCGGGCGAGCCTCCATCGATCGCCTCGATCCGAAAGGGGTCACCTGGCGGCGACGAGCGACAGCGCGAGCCCGGCGAGGCCGGCCATCAGGACCACCGGGATGACGCCGACCTTGAAGCGGAACAAGGCGACGGCGGCGGCGATGCCGATGAGCGCGGCCGGCCACTCGAAGCGCCCGCCCGCGCCTTGCGGCCAGAGCACGTGGTACGCGAAGAAGACGGCGAGGTTCGCGATCACGCCAACGACCGCCGCCGTGATTCCGGCGAGCGGCGCCGTGAACCCGAGCTTGCCGTGCGTCGACTCGATGAACGGGCCGCCGAGGAAGATGAAGACGAACGACGGCAGGAAGGTGAAGAAGGTGACGACCGTCGCCGCGACCGCGCCCGAAACGAAGAGCGAGTCGGCGCCGAAGAGGGCGCGGCTCCAGCCGCCGACGAAGCCGACGAACGAGACGACCATGATTAGCGGCCCCGGTGTCGTCTCGCCGAGCGCGAGGCCGTCGATCATCTGCGACGCGGTCAGCCAGTGGGCGTCGACGACGGCGCCCTGGAAGACGTACGGCAGCACCGCATAGGCGCCGCCGAAGGTCAGCAGCGCGGCCTTGGTGAAGAACCACGCCATCCGCGTCAGCACGGCGTCCCAGCCGAACGCGATCGTCAGGGCGCCGATGGCGGCGAGCCAGAGCCCGACGCCGACGGCGAGGACGGCGCAGAAGCGGCGCCACGTGAAGCGCGCATGCGCCGGCGTCGGCGTGCCGGAGTCGATCAATGCGGCGCTATCGGCCGTCGCGCCGGGCCCGTGGGCGGCGCGCGGGCTGAACCTGGCGGGTGCGTAGCGCCCGCCGAGATGGCCGACGAGTGCGGCGCTCAGCACGATCAGCGGAAAGGGCGCGTCGAAGGCGAAGATCGCGACGAACGCCGCGACGGCGATTCCCCACAGCCAGCCGTTGGTCAGGGTTCGCGAGCCGATCCGGTACGCGGCCGACGCGACGATCGCGGTGACGGCGGGCTTGATCCCGTAGAACACGCCGGCGACCGCGGGCACGCTGCCGAACGCCATGTAGACCCATGACAGTCCGATCAGGATCAGCAGCGACGGCAACACGAACAGGCCGCCGGCGACGATGCCGCCCCAGGTGCGGTGCATGAGCCAGCCGATGTAGGTTGCGAGCTGCTGCGCCTCGGGGCCGGGCAGCAGCATGCAGTAGTTGAGCGCGTGCAGGAAGCGGCCTTCCGAGATCCAGCGTCGGCGCACGACCAGATCCTCGTGCATGAGCGCGATCTGGCCGGCCGGCCCGCCGAAGCTGAGAAAGCCCAGCCGCAGCCAGTACCCGAATGCGCGTGCCGGGCTCACCGGAGCCGGCGCGCCGTCGGCTGGCGGTGCGGTGGTCGTCGTCATGGGGAAGGCGCAGATTGTGACCAGCGCACCGGACGCGGGCCAAAAAAAAGCCCGGATCGCTCCGGGCTTTCGATCGGCACCGCTCGCGCGGCGCCTCGTCTCTGCGGACGCTCAGGCCTTCTTCGCCTTGGTGGCGCGGACGGCGGTCGTCGAGATCGCGTTGAAGTTCGCCTCGGCGACTTCGGCGGCTTGCTTGGCAGCCTTCTGCGCGGTCTCGATCGCGTTCGTCGCGGCGGCGACGGCCGACTTGATCAGGGCGACGCCGTTCTCGGTGCCGGCCGGCGCGTTCTTGACGGCCGTGTCGACGATCGCCATGAACTTGGCTTGCGCTTCGGCGCTCTGCGCCTCAGCGACACGCGACACTTCGGCGCCGGTCGAGGCGGCGATCTCGTAGACGTAGCGGCTGTACGCGGCGGCCTTCTCGGCGGCCGGCTGGAGCAGGCTCGATTGCAGCGCCATCAGCTCTTGCGCGTCCTTGACGGACAGCGCGGCCTGGGTCGTCTGCGCGGCTTCTGCCATCGCGGTCTTGGCGGCCGAGAGGTTGAGCTCGATGAGCTTCTCGATGCCTTCGAACGCCTTGCCGGTCAGGCCGAAAAGGGTGTCGACGCTGGACTTCTGGGTGTTGACGATTTGTTCGACGGTGATCATTTGGTGGTCTCCTGAGAGGTGAATGGTGACGGCCTCTTGAGGTCGCCTTATGCTGCACTGCAACATGACTGAAGTATAGAGGGTGAAATCCGGATTGCAAGCGGTTTTTGGTGCAGCGCACCACGTTAGTGGGGGTCCCCTAGGAACGGCCCGGAACCGCGCCCCGCCCGCGCCGCGTCAAGGTCCGCACAATGAGAGCGATGAGGGCGTTCCATTCCGACCGTCATGCCCTGCCGCTGCCGCCCGGGCACCGGTTCCCGCGCACCAAATATCGTCTCCTGCGCGAGCGCGTCGCATCTCTCGACGACCTCGAGACGGGCGAGGCCGAGGCGGCGAGCGACGCCGATCTCGGCCTTGCCCACGACGCCCGCTACGTCGCCGGCGTCGCGTCGGGAACGCTCGACGCCGCGGCGCAGCGCGCGATCGGTTTCCCGTGGAGCGCGGAGATGGTCGAGCGCTCGCGCCGCTCGGTCGGCGCGACCGTCGCCGCGGCGCGCGCCGCGCTCGCCGACGGCGTCGCCTGCAACCTCGCCGGCGGCACCCACCACGCGATGGCGGCGCGTGGCAGCGGCTACTGCGTCTTCAACGACGTCGCCGTCGCCGCCCGGATCCTGCAACGCGAGGCGCCGCTCAGGGTCGTCGTCGTCGACCTCGACGTCCACCAGGGCGATGGCACCGCGACGATCTTCGCCGGCGACGCGAGCGTCTTCACGATCTCGCTGCACGGCGCCAAGAACTTTCCGTTCCGCAAGGCGACAAGCGATCTCGACATCGCGCTCGCCGACGGCTGCGGCGACGCCGACTACCTCGACGCGCTCGAGCGGGCCCTCGCCGTGCTCGCCGGCGCGCATGCCGAGCGCCCCTTCGGCCTGGCCTTCTACCTCGCCGGCGCCGATCCGCACGAGGGCGACCGCCTCGGCCGCCTCAAGCTGACGGCCGCCGGCCTGCTCGAGCGCGACCGGCGCATCCTCGACCGGCTCGGCGCCCTCGGCATCCCGGTCGCCCTCGCGATGGCCGGCGGCTACGGCATCGACCTCGACGTCACGGTCGCGATCCAGGCGGCGACGGTCGAGGCGGCGATCTCGGCGTGGCACGCCTGGCGCGAACGGGCGCGCCGCGCCGCGCCGGTGCTTCCGGCGCAAGTTGCCCTTGCCGCCGACAATCCCGGCCGATGAACCCGAGCCCACAGAAAGCATCCAGCGCCATCCCTGCCGACGCGATCGCGGCGATCACCTCGCGCCGCTCGATCCGCGCTTTCCTGTCGACGCCGGTCGCGCGCGAGACGATCGAGCGGATCCTCGCCGTCGCCTCGCGAGCGCCGTCGGGGACGAACACCCAGCCCTGGCACGTCTACGTCCTCGCCGGCGAATCGCTCGGCGCGCTCTCGCGTCGCCTCGTCGCCGCCTACGACGACCCCGAGGAGCGCGCCCGCCACAGCGAGGAATACGCGTACTACCCGACCGAGTGGAAGTCGCCGTTCATCGAGCGGCGCCGCAAGGTCGGCTGGGATCTCTACGGCCTGCTCGGAATCGCCAAGACCGACAAGGAGCGGATGCACGCGCAGCACCGGCGCAACTACGAGTTCTTCGGCGCGCCGGTCGGCCTGATGTACACGATCGACCGCGTCATGCGCCAGGGCAGCTGGCTCGACTTCGGCATGTTCCTGCAGAGCGTGATGGTCGCCGCGCGCGCGCACGGCCTCGACACCTGCCCGCAGGCCGCGTTCACGCCGTTCCACCGGATCATCACCGAGCAGATCGGCGCGCCCGCGGACGAGCAGCTCGTCTGCGGCATGTCGCTCGGCGTCGCCGACCCCGACGCGATCGAGAACACGCTCGTGACCGAGCGCGAGCCGGTCGCGAGCTTCGCCCGCTTCCTCGATTGACCTTGCCGACTTCACGCCGAGCCTTGCCATGCCCGCATCGATCCTGATCTGCCGCCGCGTCTTCCCCGACATCGTCGCGCGCCTGCGCGAGCACTTCGAGGTCGAGGCCAACGACGCCGACGACGTCTGGAGCCGGGACGAGCTGATCCGCCGGCTGCAGGGCAAGGACGGCGTCTACGTCACCGGCACGCAGGCCGTCGACGCGGCGCTCCTCGACGCCTGCCCGAAGCTGCGCGCGGTCTGCAGCCTCGCGGTCGGCTACAACAACATCGACGTCGCGGCCTGCACGGCGCGCGGCGTCGCGGTGACGAACGCTCCCGGCGTCCTCACCGAGACGACCGCCGACTTCGGCTTCGCCCTGATGATGGCGGCGGCGCGTCGCGTCAGCGAGAGCGAGGCGTTCCTGCGCCGCGGCGAGTGGACGAAGTGGAGCGTCGACCTGTTCGCCGGCAGCGACGTCCACGGCGCGACGCTCGCCATCCTCGGCATGGGCCGGATCGGCCAGGCGATCGCGCGGCGCGGCGCGCACGGCTTCGGCATGAAGGTGATCTATCACAACCGCTCGCCGCTGCCCGCCGCCGAAGCGGAGTCGCTCGGCGCGCGCTACGTCTCGCGCGAAGCGCTGCTGCGCGAGGCGGACCACCTCGTCATCGTCGTGCCTTACAGCGCCGAGTCGCACCATCTCGTCGGCGCCGCCGAGCTCGCGCTGATGAAGCCGACCGCCACGCTCGTCAACATCGCGCGCGGCGGCGTCGTCGACGACGTCGCCCTCGCGGCGGCGCTCAGCGCGGGGCGGATCGCCGCCGCCGGCCTCGACGTCTTCGAAGGCGAGCCGGTGGTGCATCCCGACCTGCTCGCGTGCCGCAACGTCGTCCTCACGCCGCACATCGCGAGCGCCAGCCTGCCGACGCGGCGGGCGATGGCGTCGCTCGCCGCCGACAACCTGATCTGCCTGCTCGACCCGGCGGCAGGCCGGCAAGCGCCGACGCTGCTCAACCCCGAGGTGCTTGTACGACAGCGCGCATCGGCGCGCTGAGGTCGGGGCCGCTCGCGGGCCGACTGTAGGAGCGAACCCACAGGGCGCTCCGGCAGGCACCGATACGTCGCCCCCCGGGGCACCTCGACAATCGCGCCCATGAGAACACCGCTCGCCGCGTGGCGCGCCGGCGTGCGCTGGCCGCTGGCGCTGATCGGGCTGCTCGCCGCGATCGTCGTCGGGGTCCTGATCTGCGAGGCGATCGGCTGGCCCTTCCTCGTCGCGCCGATGCAGCACCGGCTCGAGACGCTCCTCGATCGCCGCGTCGTTCTCGGCGCGGGCAGCGAACGCGCCGCGGGCGTGCGCATCGGCTTGCTCGGCAGCGTTCGCGTCAGCGCGCCGTCGATCGAGATCGGCCCGCCTTCGTGGAGCCCGACGCCGCACACGGCGCTCGCCCGCGACGCTCGCCTGAAGCTCGGCTACCTCGATCTCTGGCGCGCCTGGCACGGCGACCCGCTGCACATCGCCGACCTCGAGGCGGCATCGCTCGATGCCTTCCTCGAACGCCGCGCCGACGGCCGCGCCTCGTGGCAGTTCGGCAAGCAGAAGGAAGAAAGCGCCGAGAAGAAGGAAGCGTCGCTGCCGACGTTCGGCCGGCTCGCCGTCGGCGACGGCCGCGTGCTCTACAGCGATGAAGTCCTCCCCGCCGGCATCGACGCGCGTTTCGCGCTCAGCGACGGCAGCAGCCGCGCCACGGATTCGCCGGCGGCCCTGCCGGCGCAGGCGTCGTCGCCCGCGCAAGACGCGGCCTCGGCCGCGGTGGCGGCACGCGCCGCGAGCGGCGCGACCAGCAGCAACGGGATCTTCATCCGCGCCGGCGGCGCCGCCGGTGGCAGCAAGGTCGCCGAAGGCGTCCGGCTCGCTGCCGGCGAAAGCGGCCTTCGGCTGAAGGCGGTCGGCCAGTACAAGCAGTTGCCGGTTCGGATCGATCTCGGCACCTCCGGCGTCCTCGGCTTCTTCGCCGACGGCGCCGAGGCGAAGGCGCAGCCGCTGTCGCTGCGCGCGCTGATCGGCCGCACCCGGGTCAGCTTCGACGGCACGACCCTCGACCCGCTCCACTTCACCGGATTGAAGGGGCGCTTCAAGCTCGCCGGGCCGTCGCTCGCCTCGGTCGGCGACGCGCTCGGCATCACGCTGCCGACGACGCCGCCGTTCGACACCCACGGCACGCTGGTCAAGGACGGCGGCGTCTGGAAGGCGGTATTTGAGGCGGCGAGCATCGGCTCAAGCCGGCTCGACGGCGCCTTCATCTACGACAAGCGGCCGAAGGTGCCGCTGCTCGCGGGACGGCTCGGCGGCTCGCGCGTGCTGCTCGCCGACCTGGGCCCGACGATCGGCGCGCCGGCGCCCGGCAGCGGTGAAGGCGCGAGCGCCGCCGCGACCGGCGGCCGCGTCATTCCGGACAAGAAATTCGACCTGCCGTCGCTGCGTGCGATGGACGCCAACATCGTCATCAACGTCGGCGAGTTCGATCCCGGCACCGACATCCTCGAGCCGCTGCGCAACACGCGTGCTCATCTGCTCCTCGCCGACGGCGTGCTGACGATCGCCGACTTCGAGGGCACGACCGCGCAGGGCAAGCTCGCCGGCTACCTGCAGCTCGACGGCCGTGGCAAGCAGGCGCTCTGGACCGCTGACATGCGCCTCCTCGGCGTCGACCTCGCGCAGTGGCTGCGCATCAAGCGCAAGGGCGATTCGCCGCCGTACCTCACCGGCAAGCTCGACGCGCTCGTCAAGGTGAAGGGCGCCGGGCGCTCGACGGCCGAGATCCTCGCCAGCCTCGACGGCGATCTGCGAATGCACATGCGCGATGCCGCCGTCTCGCACCTCGTCGTCGAGGCGGCGGGGATCGACGTCGCCCAGGCGCTCGGCATGCTCGTCAAGGGCGACGACGCGCTGCCGATCCAGTGCAACGTCGCCGACCTCGACGTCGTCAAGGGCGTCGCCCGGCCGAAGGTGTTCGTCGTCAACACGCGCGACTCGACGATCTGGATCGACGGCACGGTGTCGTTCCGCGACGAGAGCCTCGACCTGCGCTTCGTCGTGTCGCCGAAGGACTTCAGCCCGCTGACGCTGCGCACGCCGGTGCGGGTCCGTGGCACGCTGGGCAAGCCGGCGGTCTCGCTCGAACTCGGCAGGCTCGCCGGCAAGGCCGGCGCGGCGGGACTGCTCGCGCTGCTCAGCCCGCTCGCCGCGATCGTCCCGTTCATCGACCCGGGGTCGAAGAAGGACGCCGCCCAGGCCGACAGCGAGTGCGCGGCGCTAGCGCGGACGAGCGGCGTCATCCCGGCGCCGGTTCGCAATCCGAAGTCGGCGCACGTGCCGCCGGCCGCGCCGCCGGCGTCGGCGGCGTCGGACGCCGTCGCCAAGCGCTGAACGCCGGGCGCCGCGCGCCGCGTTCGGCTCGGGCTTCGGCGCGCGGCCGCGCCCGGGTCAGGCGCCCGGCTTGCGCTTCTGGTTGAGGAGCGGGTCTTCGCCCTTCGCGTGCGACTTGCCTTCTTCCTCGGCGCGTTCCATGTCGTCGGCTTCGCGCTCGTCGCCGGGCGCAGCGTCGCGCGCTGCCGGCTCGACCTTGCCCGACTCGGCGAACTCGCGGCTCGCCTTGTCGTAGCGACGACCGGCGTCGTAGTCGCCTTCGCCTTGCACTCGATCCTTGTTCGGTGTGGTGGCCATGCGAATGTCTCCTTCGCGGTGGGTGGGAAACGCGGCCTACGCCGCGGCGGCCGCCTTCGGCTCGACCACCTCGTCGGTGACGACGTCGAAGCGGAGCAGGGTGCTCGGGCCGAAGCACATCGTGATCGGCACATCGCCGGCATCGCGCCCGCGCGCCATCACGATGCGGCCGATGCGGCGGGTGTTGTGGCGCGCGTCGGACGTGTACCAGCGGTCGCCGAGAAAGACCTCGAACCAGGCGCTGAAATCCATCGGCCCGGCCGGCGGCACGCCGATGTCGCCGAGATAGCCGGTCGTGTAGCGCGCCGGGATGTTCATGCACCGGCAGAGCGTGACGGCGAGATGGGTGAAGTCACGGCAGACGCCTTCCCTCTCGCGGTAGGCGTCGAGCGCGGTGCGCGTCGGCCGCGCGGTCTTGTAGTTGAACTTGATGTGCTGGTGGACGAAGTCGCAGATCGCGCGGACGCGCGGCCAGCCCGGCGCGGTGTGGCCGAACTGGTTCCAGGCGAACGGCAGCAGCTCGCTGTCGACCTCGCAGTAGCGGCTCGGCAGCAGGAACTGCAGGGTCGAGAACGGAAGCTCGGTCGGATCGTGCTGGCGCGCCTCGGGGTTGACCTCGTCGAGCTGGCCCGAATCGCGGACCAGCGCGTCGTTCGTGATGCGCACGGTCGACATGCCGACCGGGACGTTGACTCGCCCGCAATGGTTGCCGAAGCTGTCGATGTACTCCTCGGGGACGAGGCCGCCGCTCACCTGCACCGATTCGGGGGCGAGCAGGTCGTCGCGCCGCGACGGATGAACGCGCAGCAGGTAGATGAGGGCCATCGGCGTCGCGACGGCAAGCTCGATGTCGTAGCCGATTCGGATCAGCATGAAGCGCTCCCTGGTTGTCGATCGATCGTCGCACGATGCGTGCCTGCCTCGCGTCCGACCGGACAGGGCAGGGATGTAGGAAAGCGTCGTGTTCGCCGGCTGTAGGCAGCGTCCGACGACTCGTGGCGCGTTCGCCCGGCTGCTCGGCCACGGAGGCGGGGTTAATGTGGGCGCATGAAAGCCGGCAGCGCGGAAACCGTCATCCCCAACAGGCTCGGCCGCTTCCTGCGCTGGTTCTTCAACGCTTCGCCCGAGGTCGCCGTCGAGCCCGTCAGGCCGCAGCTTTCGGCCCGGCGCGGCCCCGCGGTCAGTCAACGCCACCCGCCGCGCGTCCTCGGCAGGCATTGCGGCCCGGTTCGCGTGGCCGCCAAAGGAAAGCCATGAGCGAGAGCCGCGCGATCTTCCTGCGCAAGGGCTTGATCGGCACCGGCGCCCTCGTCGCGCTCCTCCTCCTCGCCAGCTTCTACTCGATCGTCAGCAGTGCGGTCGATCGCGCCGCGCGCCAGCGCTCGGCCGCTGCGGAAGGCTTCGGCCAGCCGTCGGCGAGCGCGCTGCCGGCGCGCTCGGCGCGCACGAACGGCATGCTGGCACGCGCCGGCAGCTGACCTTCGTCGACCGATCCCCGCGGCCGGTCGCCCGGCGCCCCGTGATAATCGCTGCGGGCCGCGCAAGCCGGCCCCGGAGCCGCGCGGGTGCGCGGCCGCTCTTCGCTGGCGTGTGCATGATGGCAACTGAATGAGTCGGGTCGAAGACTCCCTGGTCGTCTGCGAGCAGTGCGGCCTGCCGCACCGGTGGCAGCTGCCGCGCGATGCGACCATCGCGCGCTGCACGCGCTGCGACGCCATCCTCGGCCGCGCTCATCGCTTGTCGATCGACAGCGTGCTCGCCCTGACGATGGCGGCGGGCGCGGCCTACCTCGTCGCCATCAATGCGCCGCTGATGTCGCTCAGCCTGCGCGGCGGCGCCGAGACCGCGACCCTGCCGCAGGCGATCATGCAGGCCTGGCAGAACGACGAGCAGATCGTCGCCATCCTCGCGGCGATCACGGCCCTGCTCGCGCCCGCCGCGTTCATCGTCCTTCGCCTCTACGTGCTGTTTCCGCTCTCGCTCGGCAAGAAGCCTCCCGCCTTCGCCTGGTGCGTCCGCGCCCTGCATCAGGCGGGCCGCTGGAACATGATCGAAGTCTTCACGATCGGCGTCCTGCTTTCCCTCGTGCGGCTGGCGGGCCTGGCGGACGCCTCGCCCGGCCCTGGCCTGTTCGCGCTCGGCGCGCTGACCGTGCTCTTCGCCTCGATCGAGGCGGCCGGGCTCAAGCACCTCTGGTGGGACGTGCGATGAGCGCGGCCGGGCTGCTCGGCTGCGAGAGCTGCGGCCTGGTTTCGGCCGACGCCGCCGGCGACGACCCGGCGCTGGTCCAGCATTGCCCGCGCTGCGGCCACGTCATTCATCACACCAAGCCTTTCGCGCTGCAGCGGACGTGGGCCTGCGTCGTCGCCGCGGCGGTGCTCTACGTTCCGGCCAACGTCTTGCCCGTGATGGTCACGACCTCCGCGCTGCAGCGCGACGAGCACACGCTTCTCGGCGGCATCCACGAGCTCTGGCTCGACGGCTCGTGGGCGCTCGCGGTGATCGTCTTCATCGCCAGCATCGCGGTTCCGGTGCTCAAGATCGGCGTCCTCGGCCTGCTCGCGTGGACCGTCCGCAGCGCGCCGCAGTGGCGTCGCCTCGAGCGGGCGCGCCTGTACCGGCTGATCGAGACCGTCGGCCACTGGTCGATGCTCGACGTCTACGTCGTCGTCCTGCTCGCCGCGACGGTGCGGTTCGGGCCGATCGCGAGCGTCAGCCCCGGCCTGGGGCTGCTGTCGTTCGCCGCCGTCGTCGTCCTCACCTTGCTCGCCACCTGGTCGTTCGACCCGCGCCTGATCTGGCGCGACCCGCCCGCCGCGACGGCTGCCGTCGACGCTCGTGCGAATCCGCAGCCGATGGAGCCCGATGGAAGACTCGCCTGACGCGCCGCTGCCGCCCGCACCCGGCGCCCCCGCTCCCGACGCCGGGCTGCCGCAGCCCCGCGTCGAGAAGTCGCGGCGCTGGGGCATCTCTCTCGTCTGGCTGGTGCCGGCGGTGGCGATCGCGATCGCCGGCTCGATGCTCGTGCGCAGCGTCTTCCTCGCCGGGCCGCGGATCGAGATCGAGTTCAAGTCGGCCGACGGCGTCGAGGCCGGCAAGACCGAGGTCCGCTACAAGGAGGTCGTGATCGGCAAGGTCGTCTCGGTCGGCCTGCGCGACGACCGCCAGCGCGTCGTCGTCCTTGTCCAGCTCGACAGCGCGGCGGCGCGCTTCGCCGTCCAGGACACGATGTTCTGGGTGGTCCGGCCGCGCATCGGCGCCGCCGGGGTGAGCGGCCTGGGCACGCTGCTCTCGGGCGCCTACATCGCGAGCGATGCCGGCGTCTCGACGCAATCGCGCGCGGTGTTCGAAGGCCTCGAGGCGCCGCCGTTCGTGCTGCGCGGCGAGCCGGGCGCGGTCTTCGTCCTGCGCGCCCATGACCTCGGCTCGCTCGACGTCGGCTCGCCCGTGTATCACCGGCGCACGCAGGTCGGCCGCGTCGTCGGCTACACACTCGATGCCGACCGCGACGAGCTGTCGCTGAAGATCTTCGTCGAGGCGCCGTACCAGAAGCTGGTGACGACGAGCACGCGCTTCTGGAATGCGAGCGGCATCGACCTGACGCTGAACGCGAGCGGCCTCAGCGTCAACACCCAGACGCTCGCCTCGGTGCTCGCCGGCGGCCTCGCCTTCGATTCGCCGCCCGATGCGGCGCGCGCCGCGCCGGCGCCCGAGAACACCGTCTTCACGCTGTTCGGCGATCGCCGCTCGGCCCTTGCGCCCGCCGACGGCGTCGCCGTGCCGATCCGGATGACCTTCGACCAGTCGGTCCGCGGCCTCGTCCCCGGGGCGGCGATCGACCTGCTCGGCGTCGACATCGGCCGCGTGCGCGGCGTCGCGCTCCAGTACGACGCGCAGCGCAAGCGCTTCCCGGTCGAGGTCGCGGCGGAGATCTATCCACTTCGCCTCGGTGCGGTCCGCTCGGCGCTGCTGCGCGACGCCGGCGGCGCGAGCGACGCCGGCGTCGTCCAGCAGCTCGCCGCCAACGGCCTGCGCGCGCAGCTTCGCACCGGCAACCTCCTGACCGGCCAGCTCTACGTCGCGCTCGATTTCATTCCCGGCCCGGCGAAAAGCGCGGCCATCGACAGCGACGGCGCGGTCCGCATGCCGACCGCGCCCGGAACGCTGAGCGAGCTGCAGCCGCAGATCGCCGAGATCGTCCAGAAGGTGAGCAAGATCCCGTTCGACGACATCGGCCGCGACCTGCGCACGACCCTGCAGCGCACGAGCAGCGCGATCGGCCAGCTCACGCCCGACGCGCAGAAGACGCTCGCCGAGGTGCAGCGAACGCTCGGCAGGGCGCAGACGACGTTCGAGAACCTCGACCGCAACGTCACTGACCCGAACTCGCCGGTGCAGCGCAGCCTCGAGGACACGCTGCTCGAGCTGCAGCGCACGTCGCGCGCGCTGCGCGTCCTCTCCGACTACCTGCAACAACACCCGGAAGCGCTGCTGCGCGGCAAGCCTGCCGACGCGGCGGTGGCGCCGCGCTGAGCCGCCATGCGAGAACGATCCTCTTCGGTTCGACTTCGCCCGGCGCGCTCGCTGCGGCGCGCCGCCATCGCGCTCGCCGTGCTCGCTCTGGGCGCGTGCGGCACACCGCCGCCGACGCACTTTCACAGCCTGATGCCGCTCGAGGTCGCGGCTCGCCCGGGCGCGCCGGCCGCCGCGCCGGCGGCGGGGCCGGTGATCGTTCTCGAGGCGATCCGCATGCCGGCGCAGGTCGACCAGCCGCAATGGCTGGTTCAGGTCGGCGACTCGGTCGCCCTGCTCGAGCAGGAGCGATGGGCGAGCCCGTTGCGCGACGAATTCCGCCAGGCCCTGCTCGAAGAGCTCATCGTCGGCCACGGCGCGGTCGAGGCGCGCACGCTGCCGACGCCGGCGGCGGCACCGGCGCGGATCGCGATCGACGTGCGCCGCTTCGAATCGCTGCCCGGAAGCGAGGCGCGGATAGCCGGTTCGTGGACGATCACGAGCAGCGATTCGCGCGTCGCCGCGTCGCGCTGCGAATGGCTGATTCGCGAGGCCGCGCCGGGGCCGCTGGCGGCGCTCGCCGCCGCGCATCGGCGCGCCGTTGCTCGCCTCGGCGTCGCCATTGGCCAGGTGCTTTCGCGGGGCCGGCGCGGCGACGCGGCGGCGTGTCCGGCGCTCAACTGAGCCGTCGGCGACGTCGCGATCTCGCCGCCGGCGCGGCCCATTGCTCGCAGGCGCGCGACGACCGCGCCCCGGCGCGGGTTGTCAAGGCCGGACGGCGACGTTGTTCTGGACCGCCTTCACGCCCCGGACCTTCATCGCGATGCTCTCGGCGGTGTTCTTCTCGAGCGAGCTCCTCGCCACGCCGGAGAGGACGACGTTGCCGTTGGCCGTCTCGACGGTGATCGCCGCGGCGTCGACCGCCTTGTCTTCGACCATCCGCGCCTTGACCGTGCTCGTGATCGAGTCGTCGTCGACGTAGGCGCCGCTCGACTCCTTGCCGCGAGTGTCGGCGCAACCTGCGCCCAGCGCGAGCGCGCAAGCGCCGACCCAGGCGGCGCTGCCGATGCGAAGTTTCATGACCGCTTCTCCTTGCCGGAGACAGCGCGAGCGCAGGGCGCGCTCGCCGATGTCTTTCAGTCGGCGAGCCAGTCGCTCAGCTCGTCGGCATGCTCCTGCTCCTGGCTCAGGATCGATTCGAGGATACGTCGAGTCGTCGAATCCTTGTCGCCGATGAGCCTGATCATCTGCCCGTACGCCTCGATCGCGACGCGCTCGGCGATCAGGTTGGCTCGGATCATCGCCTGCAGGTCGGCCGAATCGTCGTACTCGGCGTGGCTGCGCGAGGTCAGCGTCGCCGGCGCGAAATCGGGCTGGCCGCCGAGCTGGACGATGCGCTCGGCGAGCATGTCGCCGTGCGCCGTCTCCTCGTTCGCGTGGACGAGGAACTCCTCGGCGATCTTCGCCGAGTCGAGCCCCTTGGCGGTGAAATAGTGGCGCTTGTAGCGCAGCGTGCAGACGATCTCGGTGGCGAGCGCGTCGTTGAGGAGCCGGATGATGTCCTCGCGCCACGGGCCGTAGCTCGGCGTCACCGCGCCTTTCTCGAGGCTGCGCTTGGCCGCCTCGAGGGCGGCGGTATCGAGCTCGAGACGCTCGCCGGAGGCGGGCGCTGCAGCGGCGCCGCGGGTGCTGTCGAACGACGCGAAGGTGCTCACTTGTTCGACACCGCTTTGGCGCCGAGCAGCGCGAACAGCAGCACCGCCACGAACAGGACGAGGAAGACGACGAACAGGATCTTGGCGATCCCTGCGGCACCGGCGGCGACGCCGGTGAAGCCGAGCATGCCGGCGACGAGCGCGACGACGGCGAAGATGATGGCCCACTTGAGCATAAAGTTCTCCTCGTGGCCGGCGGTGCGATGCCTCGGCCTTTCGATCCGGCCACGGCACGATGCCTTGGACTTACTGACCTGGGAAGACTCTAGCGAGCGGGCCGAAGCGGCCGCATCGGATCGCCACGTGAATGACTGTAGGACATAGACGGTGAGGGGCGTCAGCCTGCCTTCACGAGCTCGGCCGCGGCACGATCGCGAGGGGCGTCGCCGGCTGCTGGCAGGACGACGAGCAGCGGCACGGCGGCGTCGACCGACGACCAGCGGATCGTTTCGCCGGCGCCGAGCAGCCGGGCCGACGCGGCCGCGGCGATCGCCTGCGGCTCCGCTCCCGCCGCGCGCGTGAAGGCGATGCGCACCGTCTTGCCTTCGCGCGTGAGGCGAAGCTCGGCCTGGCTCCATGCGTGCGGCAGGCATGGCGCGACGACGAGCTCGTCGCCGCGCTGCGAGACGCCGAACATCGATTCGATCGCGGCGCGATGCAGCCATGCCGCCGAGCCGGTGTACCAGCTCCAGCCGCCGCGGCCGACGTACGGCGGCGCGCTGTAGACGTCGCCGGCGACGACGTAGGGTTCGATTCGGTAGACCTCGCCGCCGTTGGCGCGGCGCGAGCGATGCGCCGGGCTCAGGTAGGTGAAGTAGCGATAGGCGGTGTCGGCGTCGCCGAGCGCGGCCTGCGCCATCAATGCCCACACGCCGGCGTGCGAATACTGGCCGCCGTTCTCGCGCACGCCGGGCGGGTAGGCCTGGATGTAGCCGGCGCTCGGCTCGGCGCGGGCGAGCGGCGGGTCGAGCAGGCGGACGAGCCCGGCTTCGCGGTCGACGAGCTCGCGATCGAGCGCCGCCATCGCGCGGCGCGCGAACGGCTCGGGGGCGGCGCCGGAAAGGACCGCCCACGACTGCGCGATCAGGTCGATCCGGCATTCGACGTTCGCGCTCGAGCCGAGCGGCGAGCCGTCGTCGAAGAAGGCGCGCCGGTACCAGTCGCCGTCCCACGCCGACGCCTGCAATGCCTCGCGGCAGCCCTGCGCCGCCTGGCGCCAGCGCGCCGCGCGCTCGCGCTCGCCCCGCTGCTCGGCGATCGGGGCGTAGCGGCCGACCAGGTCGCACAGGAACCAGGCGAGCCAGACCGACTCGCCGCGTCCTTCGTGGCCGACCCGGTTCATTCCGTCGTTCCAGTCGCCGGTGCCCATCAGCGGCAGGCCGTGCGTGCCGGTGCGAAGGCTGCGGTCGATCGCGCGCGCGCCGTGCTCGAACACAGTCGCGGTCTCCTCGCTCACCGCCGGCGTGTAGTACGCGTCTTCGGCGCCCTCGGGGATCGCCGCGCCTTCGATGAAGGGAACGACCTCGTCGAGGACGCCGGCGTCGCCGGTCGCGCCGACGTAGTGCGCCGAGGCGTGCGGGAGCCAGAGCAGGTCGTCGGAGAAATGGGTTCGCACGCCGGCGCCGGTCGGCGCGTGCCACCAGTGCTGCACGTCGCCCTCGGCGAACTGGCGCGACGCCGCCAGTACGATCTGCCGGCGCAGCATCGCCGGCGCGGCCCAGGCGAGCGCCATCGCGTCCTGCAGCTGGTCGCGAAAGCCGTAGGCGCCGCCCGCCTGGTAGAAGCCGGCGCGCGCCCAGAGCCGGCAGGCGATCGTCTGGTACAGCAGCCAGCGGTTGACCATCGCGTCGAAGAGCGGGTCGGGCGTTCGCACGGCGGTCGCGCCGAGCAGCTCGTCCCAGCGCGATCGCACTTGCTGCAGCCGGCGCAGCGGCGGCACGAGCGCGGCCTGCTCGGCGAGCGCGAGCGCCGCCGCGTCGGTTCCCGCGTAGCCGAGCAGGAAGACGCGCTCGATCGTGTCGCCGGCCCGCACGGTGACCCGGGTCGAGAGCGCGGCGCACGGGTCGAGGCCCGAGCCGCTCGCCTGGCCGTAGTGGTCGGCGATGACGGCGCGGCCGCGCGCGTCGAACAGCTCGCGCCGGTCGCAGGTCCAGTCGGCGGGCTCCTCGCTGTCGCCGGCGAGCGCGA